>Ga0207675_100007057_pt1 | contig 10614 bp, 9 predicted proteins | sample KBSSwiS42_FD_184305 | JGI IMG/M metagenome (GOLD analysis project Ga0207675, IMG submission 184305) | Switchgrass rhizosphere microbial communities from Kellogg Biological Station, Michigan, USA - KBS Switchgrass S4-2 (SPAdes) (version 2) | ecosystem: Host-associated > Plants > Roots >...
GGGGGCGATGGCGGGCCGGCCACGGAAGCGAAGTTGAGCGATCCGGGCGGCATTTGTCGCGGACCGGACGGGGCGCTTTACATTTGCGACACCGCCAATCACCGCATCCGCAAAGTAGACCTGAAGACTGGCGTCATTTCAACGTTTGCCGGAACGGGTACGGCTGGATTTTCCGGAGATGGCGGGCCTGCGACTAGCGCTCAGCTTCGTCAACCTCACAGCATTGCCGTGGATTCCAACCGGCGACTTCTCATTTGCGATATTGGGAACCACCGCATTCGGCAGGTTGATTTTTCCACCGGCACGATCGAGACGTATGGCGGCACAGGCGAGCGGGGACCGACTCCCGATGGTGCGCCGGTGAAAGGTACACCTTTGAACGGGCCACGCACAATCGCCTTCGACCGGGAGGGCACCCTGCTGTCCTGCGTCGGCGCCATGGGACTCTATGCGATCTCCAAGTCCGGCGAAGTGACCAAGCTCAGCGCCGAGACGCGCCGTACGTGGACCTCGATCGTCGACGACGCGCGCCTGCGCGATCCCAACGACTGCGACGTGGCGCCGGACGGCCGCATCTTCTTCACCGATTCCACCACGCGCTACGACGCCCACGAATGGGCGGTGGACTCGATCGAGAGCCGGCCGACCGGCCGCCTGCTCTGCTACGACCCCCGCACGGGCAAGACAACGACGATCCTCGATCGCTACCGCTACGCCAACGGCGTGTGCATCGCCCATGACGGCCAATCGCTGTTCATGGCGGAAAGCTGGGCCTGCCGCGTGCACCGCTATTGGTTCGCTGGGCCGAAGAAGGGCCAAGTCGAATGCGTGATCAAGGACATGCCGGGCTATCCCGACAACATCAACCGCGCTTCCGACGGCAACTACTGGATGGCTTGGCTCGGCATGCGCACGCCGAGCTTCGACCTCGCGCTGCGCTCGCCCGGCATGCGCAAGCGCATGACCCGCCGCCTGCCGCAGGACGAATGGCTGTTCCCCAACATCAACACCGGCGGCGTGGTGAAGTTCGACGAGACCGGTCGCATCGTCGAGACCCTCGGCGATATGAGCGGGGAGAGCCACCCGATGGTGACCTCGATGCGCGAGCACAAGGGCTGGCTCTATGTCGGCGGCATCCTCAACAACCGCATCGGCCGCTACCGCATCCCCGGCGCCGATCAGAGCTGGACCGGGCCGGATTCGTACTGGAGGCCGAAGCCATGATCTTCGACCCCATCCTCGACCTGTTCCGCGGCAAGGCGGTCACCATTCCACCGATGGATGGCGCGTTCCGGTCCAACACCGCGCTCGACGAGGCTGACGCCGTGCTGAAGATCGCGGCGCCGGACAATCTCGCCTTCGATGGCACGCATCTACTGTTCTCCAGCGGCACCGATGTGCTGTCCCTGGCGCCAGGCAGCGACAAGCCGGAGCGCGTCGAGCGCCTGCCCGCGACCGTCACCGCGATGGCAGCGGGACCGGAGCGTGGGCTCGCGATCGCCTGCGACGACGGCACCATCGTGATCGATGGCGGCAAGCATGCCGACAAGCGCCTGACGCCCGCGAGCCTCGGCAACCTCGCCTGCCCGACCGCGCTGGCGTTCGACGGCGCCGACCACCTGCTGATCGCGCAGGGCTCGGACAAGCACCGCGCCAGCGACTGGGCGGTCGACCTGATGGAGAAGAATGCCGGCGGATCCTTGTGGCGCGTCGACCTCGAGACCGGCGCGGCCCAGCGCCTGGCCGGCGACCTCGCCTTCCCCTACGGCATCCTGATCCAGGGCGAGCGTATCGTGGTGGCGGAGAGCTGGCGCCACCGCCTGGTCGCAATCCCGCGCCAGGGCGGCGCGGCGCAGCCGCTGCTGACCAAGCTGCCTGGCTATCCCGCGCGCCTCGCGCCCGCCTCCGACGGCGGCGCGTGGTTGGCGCTGTTCGCGCCGCGCAACCGGCTGATCGAGTTCGTGCTGCTGGAGAATGACTACCGCGCCGCCATGATGCAGGAGATCGAGCGGCCGCACTGGATCGCGCCGGCGCTCGCCTCCGGCACCAGCTTCCTGGAGCCGCTGCAGAGCGGCGGGGTCAAGACCATGGGCATCCACAAGCCGTGGTCGCCGAGCCGCTCGTACGGCCTGGTCGTCCGGCTCGACGCGGCGCTGCAGCCGGTCGCCAGCTTCCACAGCCGCGCCAATGGCCGGCGCCACGGCATCACCAGCGTGGTGGAGGCGGGCGGCCAGGTGCTGGCGGCCTCGCAAGGCGGCAACGCGATCCTCGCCATCGACTGGCGCGCGGAGGCCGGCGCATGACCGTGATCCTCGAGACTCAGAAGCTGACCAAGGCCTATCGCGGCGTGCCGGCGATCAAGGACATCGATTTCGAGCTGCAGGCCGGCGAGATCCATTCCCTGGTGGGCGAGAACGGCGCCGGCAAGTCGACGCTGACCAAGATCATGGCCGGCGCGGTCATCGCCAGCAGCGGCAAGCTGCTCTATCGCGGCCAGGAGATCAGCTTCGCGACGCCCTCAGAGGCGCTGAACGCCGGTATCGCCATGGTGTTCCAGGAGACCAGCCTGGTCCCCTCCATGACCGTGGCGCAGAACCTCTATCTCGGACAGGAGAAATTCCTGAACCGGCTGCGCGGCATCTACATTTCGGCCCAGCAGTTCCTGCAGTCGCTCAATTTCACCGTCGATCCGACCGCCATCGTTTCCACTTTGGGCGCCGCCAAGAAACAGATGGTGGAAATCGCCCGCGCCGTGCAGCACAAGGCCGAGGTCATCATCTTCGACGAGCCGACCGCGACCCTGACGCCGGAGGAAAAGCGGCACTTCTTTGCGCTCATGCGGCGGCTGAAACAGCGCGGCGTCTCCATCGTCTTCATCACCCATGCGCTGGAGGAGGCGCTCGCCCATTCCGACCGCATCACCATTCTGCGCGACGGCGAGAAGGTGCAAAGCGGCCCGACTGCAAGCTTCGACCGCGACACCGTCATCCGCCACATGGTCGGCCGCACCCTGTCGGGCGAGCTCTATCGCAACCGGCGCGACGCGGCTGACATCCGCAAGGCCGGCAAGAAGATCCTGTCGGTGCAGGACATCTCGATGGGCAACATCGTGCGCAACAACTCCTTCTCGGTCTACGAGGGCCAGATCACCGGCGTGTTCGGCCTGATCGGCTCGGGGCGCACCGAGACCTTCAAGGTGGTGTCCGGCATCTACAAGCGCAACTTCCTGCGCGGCGGCGATATCGAGCTGGACGGCAAGCCGGTGCGCTACTACGTGCCGGCGCCCGCCGTCAAGGACGGCATCCTCTACGTCACCGAGGACCGCAAGGCCGAAGGCTTTTTCGAGACCATGTCGATCGCTGAGAATCTCTATTCCGGCCTGCTGGCGGCCGGCCTCGAACGGGTGCCGTACGTCAGCATGCGCGAGATGCGCGATCTGTCGCAGCATTGGAGCAAGTCGCTCAACGTGCGCGCCATCAACGACAACGCGCGGGTGATCGAGTTGTCGGGCGGCAACCAGCAGAAGGTGGTGATCGGCAAGAGCCTGGTGCAGAAGCCGAAGCTCGTGATCTTCGACGAGCCCACCCGCGGCGTCGATGTCGGCGCGATCGCTGAAATCCACCAGATCATCAACAAGCTGGCGGACGATGGCCTCGCCGTCGTCGTCATCTCCTCCTACCTGCCGGAGATCATGAACCTCTCCGACCGCATCCTGGTCTGCCGCCAGGGCCGCATCGTGGAAGAGCTGTCACCCCAGGACGCGACCGAGGAAAAGATCATGTACGCGGCGGTGCACTAAAAGCGGTAATCAGGGAACACCGCTCTAATCAGCCGGCCATCGCCTGGGTGACGTTGACGCCGAGGTCGTAGACCAGCTGCCCGCCATAGTACGCGGTCGTGATCACCAGCAGCGCGCCCGCCAGTTCGACCAGCACCAGCCCGAGCGCGCCGCCGCCGCCCCAGCTGGCATTCCGCCACCACGCCACGAGCCGGACGATCGCCCACACCGTGAAGGCCGCGGCGCTCGCCATGCCGAGATGCTCGTGCAGCTCCGCGACCTCGCTCGTGAAGCCTTTCGATTCGGCAAATTCCAAGGCCATGTCGCCGAACATGAAGCTCGCGATCGCGAACAGCGCGGCCAGCACGGCAAGGCCGGTCGAGGCATGGCCGAGGCCGGTGCGCCCGGTCACCGGCGCGCCGCGCAACGTGGCGACGGTGTCAACCACCGCGAGCGTCAGGAAAAATACGATCGGAAAATGCACCAGCATCGGATGGATGTGTTCGAGCGAAACCATGATTCGTGATCCCTTTGATAGCGATGGTTGCCGATAGCAAGCGCACGCTGACGGCATGCTGACAGGGGAAGCGCAGCTGCTACACTCGGCGGATGCGCGAATCGAAATGACGAGGGTGCCGTGGGGGATGTCGTAAAGGCGCTGTTGGCGGCGCCGGTCAATGCCGTCCTGTTGGTCGCCGGCCTGGCGTTTCTGGGTGTCGCCGTGTTCCGCCGGGTCACCGAGCGGCTCGATGCCGGCCCCAAGGGCCGCCTGTTCGCCGGCCTCCTCGGCATCGTGCTGGTGGCGCTCAGCCTCTACCTGTCGCTGACCGGGCCGAAACCGGATCAGCCATCGACCTCCTCCACAACCGAGCAATCAGCCGCGCCAACCACCGAGCAACCAGCGGCAGCGACGGCGCCGGCCGGGATCTATCCGGTCGAACTGCCGGCGGGCCAGGAGGTGAAGGGCGAAGGTCGCAGCTACACCATCGTCAAGATCGAGCTGGACCGCCACGAGATCGACCAGCTGTCCCTCACCTTCACCATCCGTATGACCAACCAGAGCCAATATCCCACCAATTTCTGGAACGCGAGTTTCAGGCTGCTGGCTGACGACGTCCCGGTTGCGCCGATCGGCGACCTCAACGAGGTGGTCGATGGCAACGCCGCCAAGGAAGGCACCGTCAAGTTTGCGATTCCCGCCAAGACTCATAAGGTTGGGCTGCAGATCGACAAGCTCGGGCCGGACGCGCCGGCGCTGCCCATCGCATTGCCCGCAACGCCTTAGCGGAACTCCGGGCCGGGTCTCCGCGTTCTGTAGTCGAAATGGACGGATTGGACGCTAGCTGGGAGGCTTATGTCCCATGACGGCGATGGTTTTCGACTTGTCGGCGGCGCGCCGGGCGCGGATGAACGGCGAACGCAGCCTGCTTCACCCCTGGGCACCGAAGAACGGCCCGACAGAGATCGAGGATTTCCGGGTCGGCGACACGGTGAAGTTCCGTGACGGTAGGGTCGGCACCATCCTGTGCTTCGGCGCCAGCAGCATCCGCGGGCCGCTGATGGCGCTGGTCGCCGTGAACGGCCTCAACTACACCTGCCCGATCACGGAACTGAGGTCGGCCGGCTGACGTCTCGCTAGGCCTTGTTCTTGTAGTAGACGTCCAGGAACACCGCGGCCAGCAGCACAAGGCCCTTGATCACCTGCTGCAGATCAATCCCGACGCCGAGGATCGACATGCCGTTGTTCATCACGCCCATCACGAAGGCGCCGATCACCGCGCCCACCACCTTGCCGACGCCACCTGACGCCGACGCGCCCCCGATGAAGCAGGCGGCGATGACATCGAGCTCGAAGCCGAGGCCCGCTTTCGGCGTCGCCGTATTGAGCCGGGCCGCGAAGATCAGGCCGGCCAGCCCTGCCAGCAGCCCCATGTTGGTGAAGGTGTAGAAGGTGAGCCGATGGGTCTTGATGCCCGACAGCCGCGCCGCCTTCTCGTTGCCGCCGAGCGCGTAGATGCGCCGGCCGATGGTCATGCTCGAGGTCACGAACGCATAGAGCACGATCAGCGCGAACATGACGATCAGCACGTTCGGCAGGCCCTTGTATGACGCCATCAGATAGGAGAACAGCAGGAAGCCCGCCGCCACCAGGATATTGCGGCCAAGGAAGAACACGAACGGCTCCTCCACTAGCCCATGCTCCTGCTGGCCGCGCCGCTCCTTGACGTTGAAGTAGATGACCAGCGCCGTGACCGCGACACCGATCAGAAACGACGTCAGGTTGAAGGCCTGGATCACGCCCGCCGCGGCGTCGGGCAGAAACCCTGAACTCATGCGCTGGAACGGCACCGGGAACGGCCCGACCGACTGGCCTTTCAGGATGTAGAGCGCGAGTCCCTTGAACACCAGCATGCCGGCCAGCGTGACGATGAAGGCCGGGATCTTCCAGAATGCGACGAAGTAGCCCTGCACCGCGCCGATCGCGGCGCCCAGCAGCAGGCAGAAGATGGTGACCAGGATCCAGTCGATATGGAACTGCACGATCAGCACGGCCGCGACCGCGCCGACGAAGCCGCACACCGATCCGACCGACAGGTCGATATGGCCGGCGACGATGATCAGCATCATGCCGAGCGCCATGATGACGATGTAGGAATTCTGCAGAATGAGGTTGGTCAGGTTGAGCGGCTTCAGCAGCGTGCCGTTGGTCATGAACTGGAAGAACGCCATGATCAGGATCAGCGACAGCAGCATACCGTATTCACGGATGTTGCTTTTCACGAAGCTGGCCACGCTACGATGCTGGCGCGTCTCTTCCGACGCTAGGGTCTGCTGTGCCATTTCACTCTTCCCGCACTCTCATTTGTCCCAGGATCTCATGATCGCGCGCATGATCTTTTCCTGGCTGGCTTCCCTGGTCGGCATCTCGCCGACCATCCGGCCTTCGTTCATCACATAGATCCGGTCGCTGATGCCGAGCAGCTCCGGCATCTCGGAGGAGATGACGATGATGCCCTTCCCCTCCTCCGCCAGCCGCGCGATGATGGTGTAGATCTCGAACTTGGCGCCGACATCGATGCCGCGCGTCGGCTCGTCCAGGATCAGGATTTCCGGCCCGGTGAACAGCCACTTCGCCAACACCACCTTCTGCTGGTTGCCGCCGGAGAGGTTGACCGCCTGCTGGAACACGCTGGAACAGCGGATGTTGAGGTCGCGCCGGTATTTGTGCGCAACCTTCTGCTCCTGCCCGTCATCGATCACCGAATTACGCGCCACGCCCTCGAGGTTGGCGAGGGTGATGTTGCGCTTGATGTCGTCGATCAGCACCAGGCCGTAATTCTTGCGGTCCTCGGTCACGTAGGCGATGCCGGCCTTCATCGCCTTGTCGATGGTGGAGACGTCGATCTCCTTGCCGTGCAGCAGCACCTGGCCGCTGATCTTCTGGCCGTAGGAGCGGCCGAAGATGCTCATGGCCAGCTCGGTACGGCCGGAGCCCATCAGGCCGGCGATGCCGACGATCTCGCCCTTGCGGACGCTGAGGTCGATGCCTTTGATCATCTGCCGGTCGGCATGTTCCTTGTGATAGACGACCCAGTTCTTCACTTCGAAGATCGGCTCGCCGATGCGCGGCGTGCGCTTGGGGTAGCGGTCAGCCAGCTCGCGTCCCACCATGCTGCGGATGATGCGGTCCTCGTCCACCTTCTGCGCGTGGCAGTCGAGATTGTCGACGGTCGCGCCGTCGCGCAGGATGGTGATGGAATCGGCGACCTTCAGGATCTCGTTCAGCTTGTGCGAGATCAGGATCGCGGAGATGCCGTGCGCGCGGAACTCCTTCAGCAGCGCCAGCAGCGCGTCGCTGTCGCTCTCGTTGAGGCTGGCGGTCGGCTCGTCCAGGATCAGCAGCTTCACCTCCTTGGACAGCGCCTTGGCGATCTCTACCAATTGCTGCTTGCCGACGCCGAGATCGGTGATGAGGGTGTTGGGCGATTCCTTGAGACCGACTTTCTTCAAGAGCGCGCGCGTCTTGGCGAAGGAGGCGTTCCAATCGATGATGCCGTTCTTCGCCGGCTCGTTGCCGAGAAAGATGTTCTCCGCGATCGAGAGCAGCGGCACCAGCGCCAGCTCCTGGTGGATGATGACGATGCCGGCCTTCTCGCTGTCCGCGATGTCGCGGAACTTGCATTCCTTGCCCTGGAAGAAGATCTCGCCGGAATAGTCGCCGTGCGGATAGACGCCGCTCAGCACCTTCATCAACGTGGATTTGCCGGCCCCGTTCTCGCCCACCACCGCGTGGATCTCGCCGGAGCGCACCGCGAGGTTGACGTTGTCCAGCGCGTTCACGCCCGGGAAGGTCTTGGTGATGCCGCGCATCTCCAGGATGGTTGCCTGGGGCGCTTCCTGTGTCATTGCCAGGGTCAAATGGGAGTCTCCGAATTCGCCCTATCTTGCGCCTGACCTGCGGCGCTGAAAACAAAAAAGCCGGCCATCCGTGCCGGTCGTCGCAACCATGGGAAGGGATTGGCCCCGCCGCTGCCGGCGGGGCCAACCAGTCATAGGTGTCTTAGTTCGTGATCTGGTCCTTGGTGTAGTAGCCGCTGCCGACCAGGATCTCTTCCCAGTTGTCGCGGCCGACGCTGACCGGCTTCAACAGGTAGGAGGGAACGACCTTGACCCCGTTATTGTAGGTCTTGGTGTCGTTGACCGGCACTTCCTTGCCGGCCAGCAAGGCGTCGACCATGTTGGCCGTGACCTTGGCGAGCTCGCGCGTGTCCTTGAACACAGTGGAATACTGCTCGCCGGCGATCATCGACTTGATCGAGGGCACTTCGGCGTCCTGGCCGCTGACGATCGGCATCGGCTGATCGGCGCCGCCATAGCCGACGCCCTTCAGCGACGACAGAATGCCGATGGAGAGGCCGTCGTACGGCGAGAGCACGGCATCGACCCGCTTGTCGCCGTAGTAGGCGCTCAGCAGGTTGTCCATGCGGGCCTGCGCCACCGCGCCGTCCCAGCGCAGGGTGCCGACCTTGTCCATGCCCATCTGGCCGCTCTGCACCACCAGCTTCTTGCTGTCGATGTAGGGCTGCAGCACCGACATGGCGCCGTCATAGAAGAAGAACGCGTTGTTGTCGTCCGGCGAGCCGCCGAACAGCTCGATGTTGAACGGGCCCTTGCCGTCCTTGAGGCCGAGGCCGTCGACGATCGAGCCCGCCTGGAGCACGCCGACCTGGAAATTGTCGAAGGTGGCGTAGTAGTCGACGTTGGCGGAGTCGCGGATCAGGCGGTCATAGGCGATGACCTTGACGCCGCTGTCGTGCGCCTGCTGCAGGATGGCGGAGAGCGTGGTGCCGTCGATCGCGGCGATGACCAGGACCTTCACGCCCTTGGTCACCATGTTCTCGATCTGCGCCAGCTGGTTCGGGATGTCGTCCTCGGCATACTGCAGGTCGGTGCCGTAGCCCAGCTCGGTGAACACCTTCACCATGTTGTCGCCGTCCGCGATCCAGCGGGCCGAGGACTTGGTCGGCATCGAGATGCCGATCGTGCCCTTGTCCTGCGCGATCGCCTGCGTCGACAGCGCAAGCATGCCCGCCGTCAGCATGGTCATGAATGTCTTGGTCAGTTTCACGTCGTTCCTCCCACGTGCTTGGTTTGTTTAACTTGCGTTGCTCAGATGCGCCGGCGGCGCCGGAAATGGCGCGTCTCGTCTCGCGGCGATGTCATCTGGTTGGTCCTCCTGCTGTGCGCCTCCCTTGCCCGATGGCGGGAAACGGCCGATTTCTTAACGGCGGCTTTTATCATATAAAAGAGTTGGCGGCAATCATCGTTTGTATGATAAATGACGCCAACACTGGGAGGGGTAGGCCGCCGGATGAAGTCTCAAAAGAGCGCGTCCAAGGCTTTGAAAGCGCCGCCAAACGCCGGCCGACGGGGGTTCGAGAAAGGACCTCGCGGCAGCCTGCACCGCAGCGTCGCGCAGGATATCGGCGCGCGCATCCTGAACGGCGAATTCGCGCCCGGCACCCTTTTGCCCAACGAAGCGGAGTGGTGCAAGAGCTTCGGCGTCAGCCGTACCGCGGTGCGCGAGGCGATCAAGATGCTGATGGGCAAGGGTCTCATCATCTCACGGCCGCGCATCGGCTCGCGCGTGCTGCCGCGCGCGCAGTGGAACCTGCTCGACCGCGACGTGCTCGGCTGGTACGTGGCCGCCGCCAAGCAGTCGCACTTCCTCGCCCACATGCAGCAGGTGCGCGAGATCCTGGAACCGGAGACCGCTGCCCTCGCCGCCGCCAACCACACCGCCGAGCAGCTGCTGGCGATCGAGGAGGCCTATGCAGCGATGGCCGCCGCCAAGACGCTGGCCGCGTGGAACGACGCCGACGTCAAGTTCCACTTCGCGATCCTGCAGGCCGCCGGCAACGAGCTGCTGGTGCCGCTCGGCCTTGTCATCGAATCCGCCCTCGGCAGCATGTTCACCTATACCGCGCGCCAGAAGGGCGATGTCGGCCGCACCCTGCCGGGCCATGAGCGCATTCTGGTCGCCATTCGCGCCCGTCGCCCCAACGCCGCCCGCCAGGCCGTGCGCAAGCTGCTCGGCGACACCAGCCGCATCGTCGGGGAGGTCATCCAGGCCGGGTCGAAGCGCAACAGGTCAGCGCGGGCGTAAGGCACCCGGCTGCGCCGCCAAAATGTCACGCGGATGATGCGACCCAATCCGACGGAACCATGCTCCTCTTTCGCACAATCGAGCTTGCGCAAGGGAACTTGACCACGCATCTGGCGTTCCGGTGTGACATCTCACGCCAGTATGCGCCTGGTCACGATAAGGTCCGGCT
>Ga0207675_100007058_pt1 | contig 10614 bp, 6 predicted proteins | sample KBSSwiS42_FD_184305 | JGI IMG/M metagenome (GOLD analysis project Ga0207675, IMG submission 184305) | Switchgrass rhizosphere microbial communities from Kellogg Biological Station, Michigan, USA - KBS Switchgrass S4-2 (SPAdes) (version 2) | ecosystem: Host-associated > Plants > Roots >...
CATCGCGGTGATCGGCTTCTGGTCCCTCGGCAAGGCGGTGATCGCCGCGCGCCGGCGGCGCGAGGCGCGCGCCGCGCAGCGCTACGAGCCCATCTTCGTGCTGCCGGAAGGCCGCGGCGACCTGTCGAGCCGCTGGATCGCGCTCACGTACCTGATCAGCACGGCGCTGTACATCGGCGTCTCCACCTGGCTCCTGTACCTGGCCGACGGCGCCATCTTCTGGCCTGTCGTCTGGATCATGTGCGGCTACGCCTTTCTGTATACGCCCGTGGTCAGCTACGTCACGGCGCGGCTGGAGGGCATCGCGGGCGAGGTGTTGAACATCCCCTTCGTGCGCGAGGCCACGTTCATCTTCTCGGGCTACCACGGCGTGGCGGTGTGGTTCTTGCCGGTGCCGTTGCACAACTACGGCCAAGCGACGGTGCTGTATCGCCAGAGCGAGCTCACCGGCACCAGCTTCCGCTCGATCTGGAAGAGCGAGCTCCTGCTCACGCCCATCATCATCGCCGGCTCGCTGCTGTTCGCACACCTGATCTGGCGCCTGGCGCCCATCCCGAGCGCCCAGTACGTGTTCGCGCAAGAGCTGTGGGAGGTCACCGCGGCGCAGCAGTCGATCGTGCTCTCCTCGACGCTCGGCGGCTTCACCGAGTTCGAGCGCGCCTTCAACCTGTCGTACGTGCTCTGGGGGCTCGGCATCGGCACCATCACGTTCGCAGCCTTCGCCTGGTTCGGCGCGCCGGTGTTCTTCACGTACGGGATTGTCCGCGGGCTCAACCAGACCTTGCCCTTCGCGGTGTTGCCGCAGTTCTTGGGCGCGCTGCTCGGGCACTTCTACTTTCGCCGGCGCCTGGGGCTGAAGTGGCGCCAGTATACGCCGGTGCTGTTTGCCGGCTTCAGCTGCGGCATGGGCCTGGTGGGCATGCTCGGCATCGGCATCACCTTCGTGTTCAAGAGCGTGTTCACCTTGCCGTTTTGAACGCCGGCGCAACCAGCTCTCGCATGACCAGCGCGCCACCCGACTCGAGCAGCGAACAGCGCGTCCTGATCCAGGTGCGCGACGTCTCCATGGTGTATGCTTCCAAGTCGGGCAAGGAAAAGGTCCACGCGCTGCGCGGCGTCAGCCTCGACATCTACGCGGGCGAGTACCTGTCGCTGATGGGGCCCTCCGGCTCGGGAAAGTCGACCCTGTTCAACGTGATCGGGGCGCTCGATCGCCCGACGCAGGGCGGCGTGCGCCTGCAGTCACTGGACCTGGGTGCGCTCAGCCGCCGCCAGCTCGCCTACGTACGCTGCACCTACGTGGGCTACGTCTTCCAGGCGTACAACCTGATCGCCTCGCTCAGTGCGCTCGACAACGTCAGCCTGCCGCGCGTGTTCGCGGGCGCCTCGCGGGCGCAAGCGGAGCAAGTGGCCGCCGAGCGCTTGCGCGAGGTCGGCCTCGGCCATCGTCTGCGCCACCGGCCCACGGAGCTTTCGGGCGGGCAACAGCAGCGGGTCGCGATCGCCCGCGCGCTCGTGAACGACCCCGCGCTGATCCTGGCGGACGAGCCCACGGCCAACCTCGACCTGCAGACCGGCAGCGACGTCATCCAGCTCTTGAAGCGGCTGAGCGTGGAGCGGGGCGTGACCGTCGTCACCGCGACGCACGACCACGAGATGCTGCAGAGCTCCGACCGCGTCGTGCACCTGCGCGACGGCCGGATCGAACGGATCCAGTTGCGCGCGGAGCTGGAGATCCGACAAGGAGTGATCTCCGTGCGCGGAGAGCACCTGTCCTAGGAGCAACGACCATGTCCGACCCCGAACTACCGCTCGCTCAGCCCTTCGACCTCAGCGGCAAAGTAGCCGCGGTGACCGGTGGCGCCTCCGGCATCGGGCAGAGCGTGGCGCTCTTGCTCGCGCGCCAGGGCGCGCACGTGGCCGTGCTCGATCGCGACGCCGTCGGGGCGGAGCGAGTGCTCGGGCAGATCCGCGCCCGCGGCGGCCGCGCGCTGTTTCTGCCCTGCGACGTGGCTTCGGCGAGCGACGTCGCCGCCAGCTTCAGCGCGCTCGGGCGCGAGCCGGGGCGCCTCGACATCCTGGTCAACAACGCGGGCATCGCGCACATCGGCAACCTCGAGACGACCAGCGAGAGCGATCTCGACCGCATCTACTCCGTCAACGTCAAGGGCGCGTACCACTGCCTGCGCGAGGCCATTCCCTTGCTCCGCCGTGCGGGCGGCGGCGCCATCGTCAACCTCTCCTCCATCGCCGCGCTGGTCGGGCTCGAGGATCGCTTCGCCTACTCGATGAGCAAGGGCGCGCTCACCGCCATGACCCTCAGCGTCGCGCGCGACTACCTGTCTCAGCACATTCGCTGCAACTGCGTGTGCCCCGCGCGCGTGCACACACCCTTCGTCGACGGCTTTCTCGCCCAGAACTTCCCGGGGCGAGAGCGCGAGGTGTTCGAGCGCCTCGCGCGCGCACAGCCCATCGGTCGCATGGGCAAGCCGGAAGAGGTCGCCGCGCTGGTCCTGTACCTGTGCTCGGACGAGGCGGCCTTCATCACGGGCGCAGTGTACCCGATCGATGGTGGGGTCATCAGCTTGCGCTGAGCGGGCGCACTATTGCGGCTGCGGGCCGCTGAGCAAGAAGTCGCGCCAGTGCTGCGCGGGCAGCCCCGCGCGCTCCACCGTGGAGCGCGCCACATCGTCACAGAGGACGAGGGGACGCAGACCTGGGTTCCTGCGCACGAATTCGGCGATTCCCCTGAGATCGATGGCGGACAACGTGCCCGTCTTGACCTCGATGGCCCATGCCCCCCAACTTCCCTCGATCACCCCATCCACCTCCAGTGGTTCCTCGCGCCAGTAGCTCACGCGCTGCCCGGCATTCCAGGCGTGGGCAAGGCACGCGTTTTCAACCCACGCCCCATAGCGTCGAGGGTCGCTGGATCGATCAGGGATCCCGCGCGAATCGATGACAGCAAGCAATGCGTTGCTGAGGGCAATGAGCTTGGGTGGGGCGGCCCGCTGCCGAGCGGGGCGATGGGAGTACTTGCCCAGCGGGGCTACGAGGAACGCTTCTTCCAATAGGGCCAGGTAGTGGGCGATGGTTTCGAGCGCGCCGGCATCCTGAAGCTGACCCTGAATCTTCTGGAGTGAGACGATCTGGGCGGGAGACGACGCGCACACGGCGAACACCTGGCGTAGTAGTGCAGGCCTCCTGACCGCCGCCAATGCGAGAATGTCCCGCCCGATCGCGGGCTCGACGATGGCGTCCCGAACGTAAGCCGCCCAGCGCGCGCGGTCTCCACGCAGCTCGAACGCGCCCGGGTATGAGCCCAGCTGGACCACCAGCTCGGACGCGTCCTCGCGCGCCACGCCGAAGACGGCGCTCAACGAGGCAGCGGACCAGTGCGTGAGCGTGAGCCGCTCGAACCGACCCGCCAGGCTCTCGCGTGAACCCGCCGCGAGCCGCAGCGCGGAAGACCCGGTGGCGACGATCTGGACGGGGATCTTTCGGCGACGCAAGCGATCCCACTCGCCCTTGAGGTGGGTGGACCAGTCGTGCAGCAGATGTGCCTCATCGAGAAGCACGACGGCCCGCCCTTCTCGGGCTGCGGTTTCCTCCGCCTGGAGCCAAAGCCGCTCCCAGAAGCCGGGCAATGCCGTCTCGGGGCCGTCCCCTGCCGTGTAGAGTGCTGCCCGCCCTAGCCGTTGAGCGATCTCGAGCAGCAGTGTAGTTTTGCCGACTTGCCGCGGCCCAGCGAGAAGTTGGATCCGACCGGGCGCCGGCTCCGCCAAGCGCTTCGCGAGCAGCTCCCGAGCCTCCTGAAAACCGAGGCGAAACTCCTTGGAGGATATAGTCGAATAATTATTCGATCATAGCCGGCATGTAAACCCAAACAGCGCTGGGGGCCAGGTGACCCCGAAACGCTACTGACCGTTCTTCGTTGTAAGGATTAGGGATTCTGCCTTTCTGGCGGTCGCCTGCCGTCGCGAGGACGATGGCGGTGCGACAGTCGCAGCCAGGCGTGGGTCAGGACAGGTAAAGGCTCGGCACCCGCCCACCCCTCACGACGCCAGGATGCCCGCCGTGCGCCCAGAGCAGTTTGGCGCTGGCCATGGTGAAACATGGCATGGCCACGCCAGCGAGCAGCGGCAGACGCCGGATTTCTCGTAGTCAGCCATCGGCACGGGCTTTGCTGTAACTGCCATCGGTGAGCTCAGCTGCGGGCATCGACAGAGGTTCGTGCCCGCGTTATGGCAGCCCCAGGAGTCGGTGCAGATGGAGTTCTTGACGCATTGCAAGCTGGATGTGCCGAAGCGCCTGGCTGCTTCCTTCGCAAAGGTGCGCGCGGCGATCGAGCGCGATGATTTTGCGAGCTCGGACCTGAAGAAGCTCACGGGCCACCCGTTCTTTCGAGCCAAGCTCGACTACGATAGCCGGCTGCTCGTACAGTTTGTCGAGCACGGCGGAAAGAAGGCGTGTCTGGCGCTCGAGCTCATCGAACAGCACGCTTACGATCGGTCGCGCTTTCTGCGCGGCGCCCGCGTCGACGAGCAACAAGGGTTCGGTCTCGAGTCGCCGGAAAACAGCCAGGTGGGCAAAGACTTGGTTCCGGTGCGCTACCTACATCCGGGTCGAACCGAGTTTCACGTTCTCGACAAGCCACTATCGTTTGATGATCGCCAGGCGGAGCTCTTTGCGCTGCCCCTGCCCATGGTTCTGGTCGGGTGCGCGGGCAGCGGCAAGACCGCCCTCACGCTGACCAAATTGCGCGAGCTCACGGGAGAGGTGCTGTACGTCACGCAGTCGGCCTATCTAGCCGAGAGCGCGGCCGCCCTGTACTTTGCCCACGGTTATCAGAACGAGGCGCAGAATGTCGACTTCTCGAGCTATCGAGCCCTGCTCGAGAGCATCGAGGTCCCGCCCGGGCGCGCCGTGACGGAGCGTGATTTTCAAGCACTGTTCAAGCGGCACGAAGCCAGCTTGCGCTTCACGACGGCACACCAGCTATTCGAAGAATTGCACGGCGTGCTCACGGCCGGGGCCGACGGCGTGTTGTCCCTCGAGCAATACCAGGCCCTCGGTGTGCGGCAATCCATCTATCCTGCGGAGCAGCGCGGCGCCGTGTACGCGTTCTTCGGCAAGTATCGGCAGTGGCTCAGCGAGGCCAAGCTCTACGACGCAAACCTGGTGGCGCTCGCGTACCGTCCGCGCGCGGAGCGCAAATACGACGCCGTGGTCGTGGACGAGGTGCAGGACCTGACCAATGCGGAGCTGGCACTGGTGATCGCCAGCCTGAAAAATCCCGACGCATTTCTGTTGTGCGGGGACGCCAACCAGATCGTGCACCCCAACTTCTTCTCGTGGTCCAAGGTAAAGAGCCTGTTCTACTCTCAACAAGAGGCGGCGCAGCGTGCACCCATTCACATCCTCGAGGTGAACTATCGCAGCAGCCAGGCCGTCTGCCGGACGGCAAACTCGCTGCTCAAGCTGAAGAACGCGCGCTTCGGATCCATCGATCGCGAAAGCACCGCCCTGGTCCGCGCAGCGTCCTCGAGAGAAGGAAAATTGATCGGACTGGTGAAGAAAGACGCGCTCCTGCGCGAGCTGAATCAGCGCACGAAGGGCTCCGCGCAGGTGGCGGTGATCGTGCTCGGCGAGGCGCAAAAGGCCGAGGCTCGCCAGAGGTTTTCGACGCCGCTCGTGTTCTCGGTGCACGAGGCCAAGGGCCTCGAGTACGAAGCCGTGATCTTGTACGATCTCGTCTCCGCGGAGCGCGCGCGGTTCCGAGAGGTTGCCGAGGGCATCACGCGCCAGGACCTCGACGTAGACCAGCTCGTCTACGCGCGCGCCCGGGACAAGTCGGACAAGTCTCTCGAGGTCTACAAGTTCTTTGTCAACGCTTTGTATGTCGCGCTGACCCGCGCCGTCGAAACCGTGTATCTGGTCGAGAGCGACGCGCAGCATCCGCTCTTGGGGCTTCTGGGCGTGATCTGCGGGGAGGACATGTCCCTGGTCGCGGCCAAGGCATCCAGCGTCGAAGACTGGCAGAAGGAAGCCCGCAGGCTCGAGCTGCAGGGCAAGCAGGAGCAGGCCGACGCCATTCGCAAGAACATCCTGCGCGTCGCTCCCGTGCCTTGGCCGGTGCTGGATGCTGCGGGGTTTCGGCAGGCGCACGAGCGCGCCTTCTTGCCGGGAAGCGTGTACGGAAAGGCCAAGCAGCACGTCTTCGAGTTCGCCGCGTTCCACGGCATCGCCTCGCTGTGCGTGGCGTTGCAGTCGCGCGCCGGCCATCGCCCGGCGCGCGAGCGGCAAGCCACGGCAGCGTTTGCACGAGAGCGCGCGATGTCCGCGTATCTCCGCGGTGAGACAAGCAAGGCGCTGGCCGACGTGGAGCGCTATGGGCTCGAGCATCGAAACATGATGGGAATGACACCGCTGATGATGGCGGCCGACGTGGGCCATCTCGCCCTGGTCCAGACGCTGGTAGAGCGTGGCGCCCGTATCGATGCAGTGGACTCGCTCGGCCGCATGCCGATCCACTTTGCGTTGCGGCGCGCCTTCCACGAACCGAGCTTCGCACGCGAAAAGCTCGGCGCTCTGTACGAGCCCTTGTGTCCGACGGCGATCGAGATCGAGCTCGAGGGGCGCCGGCTGCGCCTGGCCCGCAATCAGGGAGAGTTTTTTCTACTGCTGTGTTTTGTGGCGCGTTTCCATGAGCTGTACCGAGGCGCGCGCCGCCACTCGGGGTTTACCGCCCAGTTTCTCGACGAACGGGCCCTGGAAGCCCTGCCGCGTAACCTGCTGCCGGAGCAGAGGCGCAAGCGTGCCTACTGGAACGCCGTGCTCGCCCGCGCGGAAGTGGACTCGAGCTACCGCCCCGCGCGCCGGCTCTGGCGCCGCGAACGCCTGGGCCACTACTTTCCGAGCTCGGTGGGCATTCGCGTGCCTGGAGAGTCCGGCAAACCCGACACGTTCACCCCGCTCGACGAGCTGCTCGCGACTCAGCTGCTGGATCCCGAAAGGGTCGTTCCGGTACGCAACGCGGCCGCGAGTTAGAGCCCCGGGCGCTGCCCGGGCGCCCTCCGCTGTATCGATCGCTAGTTTGCAAACGAACCACGTTTCGCGAGGAAAATAGGGTCCTCCCGCGCCCCCTGGAGGGCCGTCATCGCTCGACGAGACGAAAAAGAGCCACACCCCACGAGCTCGAGCCTGCCCTCGCAACGGTATTCAGGCAGGGTCAGTGGCGAATGGGTTCACTATCACGAGAGAGCCGAAACGCTGCCCCGCGTTCAAATCCTCGGAGTAGAGCCGCTCGCAACCGCCGTCGAGCGCCGCTTGCACGATGAGGGCATCCCAGAAAGATAGCTGAGCCTTCTTTTGCAGCTCGATGGCAGCCAGCAACATGCGCCCGGTGTTCTCGAGCACTCGCCAGGTCAGATACTCTTCGACGATGGCGCGCGCTTTGCTCGAGGACAAAGGTTTTGCAAGCTCGCGCGTCGCGTTCACGAAAAACTCTTGCAGCACCTGAACGCTGAGCACGCCGTCTCGGCTATCCCAAAGCCCGACGACTAGATCACGAGCCACCTGGTGCTTCTCCTTGGCATCGCGATCCTCCGCGTAGATGAGGATGTTGGTGTCAACGAAGCTGGGCACGGTCGTGGAGCTCGTCTCTCGGGGGCAGAGGGCCAGCGCCGAGGGATTGGCCTCGACGGAGCCGTAGCAGTGCGGCCTCCCGCGCTCTGGAGTAACCCCGCTGTCGCTCCACGAGCCCAGCGAGCTCCGTGCGCAAGAACGCCGAAACGGACAGGCCTCGCTCCGCCGCCAGCACCCGAGCCTCGCGCAGGGTCTGCTCGTCCAGCGTCAAGGTGATGTTTCGAGTGGACACGTAATCTACGTGTACCACGCATCTAACGTGCTCGCAAATTCGCCCGCGCAGGTCGTTGGAAGCTGCCTTCCGATGCCCCTCTCATTTCTGCCATCGAATCCGACGAGACGCCCCGACGTTCCCGCGCCATTCTGCAAACCGTGGCTGTTTCCGCGCGCTTTCGCCCCCTTTTTGGCTCCGGCCTCGCCCTGCTGGCTGCCGCCTGTGTCGACACCGACAAGCCGAGCCCCGGCTCGCCCGATCATGTACCCCCGGGTGGCGGGGCGGTGGGCTCGGCTGGCTCCGCCGGTTCCGTTGGTCCGGCCAGCGCCAGCGGCAACTCGATCGTGCCAGCTCCGGTCAATGCCGATTGCAGCGGCTACCCCAAAAGTGGCGGCTCTTTCGCGCTCGACGCCACGCTGGATGAGGATCCCGCGGCGGCCTCCCTGGCCGCGCCGCCGAGCAGCGCCTCCGCGCCCTATCGCTGGGACAGTGTCACCATCAAGGGCGGCGGCTTCGTCAGCGGCATCATCTTCAGCCCCGCTGCCCCGAACCTGATCTACGCGCGCACGGACGTGGGCGGGGCGTATCGCTTCGACGTCGCGCAGGGTCGCTGGCGCGCGCTCACCGATTGGCTCGCCGCTTCCGAGTCGAACCTGATGGGCATCGAGAGCATCGCTCCCGATCCGGTCGACCCCGCCAAGGTCTACATCGCCGCGGGCACGTATCTCAGCGCCGGCGACGGCGTGATCTTGAGCTCGCAAGACTACGGTCAGAGCTTTCAGCGGCATCCCATCGCCGCACCGATGGGCGGCAACGCCAACGGCCGTTCGCTGGGCGAGCGCCTGGCGGTCGATCCCAACCAGCCGAGCACCCTGTACTTCGGCTCGCGCAACAACGGCCTGTTCGTGAGCCACGACTCGGCCGGGAGCTGGCAGGCCGTGACCACGTTCGCGACCCTGGGCGCGCTCGACCTGGGCGTGAGCTTCGTGCTGTTCGACACGGCGAGCGGCACTGCGAGTCAGCCCACCCCCACGCTGTACGTGGGCGTCGCGCGCATCGCGGCCGATGACGCCGCCACGCTGCAGAACGGCGGCCGCGATCCGCGCAACCCGGGCGACGCGCTGTTTCGCAGCCAGGACGCTGGCCAGAGCTGGCAGGCCGTGCCGGGACAACCGAGCGCGCTCATGCCGCATCACGCTGCGCTCGACGCGCTGGGGCGCCTGTATCTCTCCTACAGCGATCGCCCGGGGCCCAACGACATCCGGAGCGGCGCCGTGTACCGCCTGGACACGAGCACGGACACGTGGGCAGACATCACGCCGCCTCGCCCCGCCGATCAACGCGGTGGCTTTGCGGGCGTGAGCGCGGACGCGCTGCACCCGGGCATGCTGATGGTCTCCACGCTGGACGTCTGGTCGCCCGACGAGGTCTACCGCTCCACCAGCGCCGGCGACTGCTGGACAGCGCTGGGTCCGCGCGCTCGGCGCGACGTGCGCGGAGCCGAATGGGTGAAGTTTGGCAGCGACGCCGCGAACGCCACGGGCTGGATGGGCGACATCGAGATCGATCCCTTCCATTCGAGCCGCGCGCTGTACATCACCGGTCAGGGCATCTGGTGGAGTGACGACGTGACCGCCGCGGATGCCGCGCAGCCGACGAACTGGTCGTTCCTCAACGACGGCCTGGAAGAGACGGTCGCGCTCGGCCTGGCGAGTCCACCCGCGGGGGCGCGCCTGTTCACCGCCGTCGGCGACATCGCGGGCTTTCGCCACGACGACTTCGAGCTCTCGCCGCCGAAGGGCATGTACGAAAACCCGCGCTTCGGCAACACCACGAGCCTCGACTTCGCCGAGGCCGCGCCGAACCTGATCGCTCGCGTCGGCACCCAGAACCGTCGCCACGGAGCCCTGTCGAACGACGGCGGCGACACCTGGACGCCGTTTGCCAGCGAGCCTCCGGGCAGCACCGGCGAGGGCGTCGTGGCCGTGTCCGCGGACGGCGCGAGCATCGTCTGGGATCCGCGCGGCGCCGCTCCCCACTACTCGCGGGACCAGGGCGCCACGTGGACGGCGAGCACGGGTCTCGCTCCGCAGGACGGCAACACCGGCGCGCTGGTGGCCGACCGCGTCAATCCGCTCGTCTTTTACGGGCGCGTCGGCAGCAACGTGTTCGTCAGCCGGGACGGCGGGCAGAGCTTCAGCCAGGCGGGCAGCTTCGGCGGCGGCGGCAACAACGGCGCGGGCGGAGCGCGCTTGCGCGCCGTGTTCGGGCTCGAGGGCAACCTCTGGGTCAGCACCAACAATGCCCTGTGGCACTCGACCGACTCGGCCGCGAGCTTCCAGCGCATCGCTGCGGTGAGCGCCGCGCAGTCGCTCGGCTTCGGGCAGGCCGCGCCCGGTGCGGCGCATCCCGCCATCTTCCTGGCGGGCACCGTCAACGGGCGCGCCGGGCTCTATCGCTCGGACGACGCCGGCGCCAACTGGACGGCGATCGACGACGCCGCGCACCGCTTCGGCTCCATCAACTACATCGCCGGCGACCCCCGTGAGTTCGGCAGGGTGTACCTGGGCACCGGCGGTCGCGGAATTCTGACCGGCATTCTGGCTGGCGCCGAGAACGTGTTGCGCTAGTCCTAGCCTCGACTCGAGCACTTTCGGCCGACTTCGGGCTCCGGATGGCCCTCCGGGGGAGCGCGGGAGGACCCTATTTTCCTCGCGAAACGTAGTTTGCTTACGAACTAGCGATCGATGACA
>Ga0207675_100007066_pt1 | contig 10607 bp, 9 predicted proteins | sample KBSSwiS42_FD_184305 | JGI IMG/M metagenome (GOLD analysis project Ga0207675, IMG submission 184305) | Switchgrass rhizosphere microbial communities from Kellogg Biological Station, Michigan, USA - KBS Switchgrass S4-2 (SPAdes) (version 2) | ecosystem: Host-associated > Plants > Roots >...
GGTCACGCCTGAACTGCGCTAGGAGCAGTACAACGTGTGGTCATCCTTCGATCGCCCCGGGGCGATTAGGAGCAAATCCGGCATTGACACGAAGGCAGGCTGTTTCTTAAATTGAATTCGGGTCAGGTTCTGCTCCTGACCACCTCTCGCCGCTCTTTGGTGCAAGAGCGGCGGCTCCTGGCGAGTATCTCGCTGCGGTCCCGGGCTTTTGGGACGACGCAGCATGCCTACTTCAAGACTCGCCTTCTGGATTTTCCCCGCTTTGCTCATCTGTAGCCCCATTCCGGTCGACGCTTACGAAATGGGGTCAGTTACCGGTGTTGTCAGCGACGACACCGGTAAACCTCTCGAATACGTAACCGTTCAGGTACTGGATCCGAACGGAAGATCAGTTGCTGGAGCCCTGAGCAACCCACGAGGTGAGTTTACGATCGCCAATGTTCCAGCCGGGACCTACACCTTGAGGGCCAGTTGCATGGGGTTCGATTTGGATAACCGCTTCATAACGGTAACACCCAGCCAGCCCGTGCATGTTCTTGTATCCCTTAAGGAGAAAGTGGTCAAAGAATTCAGAGTCGATGTCCACGCGGACAAGAAGACTATCGATCTAAAGAATAGTGGAACCTTTTATGGAAGAGGCAAGGAGGAAAGAGACAACCTTCCAGTGGATGACTTGATAGAAGAAACAGCGCTTAACCCCGGATTCGTCATGCAAGGAGGGGACCTTCATCCGCGCGGCGAGCGGGCCGGGACACTGCAATACCAAATGGATGGCATTCCGATCAGCGACCCTCTCAATCAGGGGCCACTCTCCGTTGCCACCGTATCTGTTTCAGAGTCAGAAATCGTGCTCGGAGGAATGGATGCGGAATATGGAAATGCTCCGGGCGGGATTGTGAACATTATTACGCAAGAAGGCGGGAAGCGGTTCGCGGGCGAATTCACTTACATGACCGATGACTTTGGCGCACCAGACAAGACCTATGACAATTTCGATCGGGTCTCGTTCGGATTGGGAGGCCCAACTCCGTTTCGCAATCTCACCTATTACCTATCCGGTGAGGGCACGTTTAGTGATACCTACCTGGCCACGGACGAAGTGCGGGAGCGGCATCAAATTCTCGATTTCATTTCCATAGGCCCACGACAGTCCAATGAACTCAATTATCAAGGCAAGTTGGCCTGGAGACCGGGCACCGGCTACAAGTTGACCCTGGAAATGCTTCGCCACTCGCACACCTATGATACCTACGAACACCCCTGGAGCCGCGTGGGGTACGTGGAGACTCGCTCGGATACGATTCAAGATTCGGGTGAAATCGTCACGCGGTACGGGCGCTTCAGTGATGAGCAGGAAGGACCCAATTGGGTCTACTACAACGCGCCGGAGCACACGCCAAATTACACCGATGAATCCCGCATCTATAAAGCTGTTTGGTCGCATACGTTGAACGAGGGAACGTTTTACACCCTCAAGTTGAGCCAGAATTCCAATTCCTTTCTGTCCTCGGTCAGAGATCAACTTGCCTGGGAGTATCAGGGGCAATATCCCGACCAATGGAGAGACCGGATCAACTTCCAGTTGAGTCCTTACTACGCGACCAATGGCGACGTGCCCACGTACTCCCATCGCACAACCTCGGTGTGGACACTGAAGAACGATTGGACCAGCCGGCTCGGCCACCACAAACTAAAGACAGGCCTGGAATACAGGTATAACGATCTTCAAAACTTCCAGGTGAACTACCCGGAACGGCTAAACGGTGACGGAGAGTTCGGCCTGTTCCGGAGTCAGTTCCACTACTACAACCCTGAGGGATCATTTTACGCCCAAGATCAGTGGGACCATGAAGGCATGGTGCTCAACGCCGGTATCCGTTATGACCTGTTCTCAGTTGGGAACCAGATTTCCGCGTCCGAAGTGGAGAACAGGACTCGGAGCCAGTGGAGTCCCCGGGTTGGCATTGCGTACCCAATTTCCGACAAAGACGTCTTCTCGTTTCATTACGGCCGATTCAGTCAGGTGCCGGATCGTGGAGCGATCTTCGAAAATAGAGGTGCCGCCGTGGCAACGCGTGGTAATCCGAACCTGGCCAACCAGACGACGGTTTCCTATCAAGCTGCGTTGCAACACATGTTTTCGGAGGAAGTGTTTGGTCAATTCAGTCTGTATTTCAAGGACATTTTCGGACTCTTGTCAGCAGAGCAAGTTCGGTCCGGCGACAGTCCAAACTTGGTGAGTCAGTGGACGAATCGGGATTACGCCTCCGCGAAAGGATTCGAGGTCAGCATCACCAAGAGATTCAATCGAACATTTTCCGCTGACCTCGCTTATACCTACGGCGTGGCGACCGGAGTGGCTTCGGACCCCAATATTCAGCAGCAGCTCAATTTCTTGTACTTGCCTATTTCTGAGCAGCCCCTCGATTGGGATCAGCGGCACACGATTTCGGCAACGAGTACGATCGCTAAGCCGAACAATTGGCAAGTGAACATGATCTGGACGTTCGGCACCGGGTTTCCCTATACCCCTTGGAGTCGTGACCAGCGGCAAGCGGACCCTGCGCTCACCAATTCCCGGCGTCTCCCTTCGACGTCCTCGCTTACCGTCCAAGCCGAGAAGCACTACAAAATGTGGGGGCAGCAAGTTGAGCTCTTCCTGCGCGGGAACAACATGCTGGACGCGCACACGATCGTGAACCTGTCGCCGACGGATTTCCCGCCCCCGCCGCAGTTCAACAATCTCAACTATCAGATCTACTACACGGAGACAGGGAAAGCGGGGGGCGCCTATCTAGCCGACGACTCGAACGAAGATGGCATTCAGGATTGGGTGCCGCTGCATGATCCACGTGTCTTTGGAGAAGGTCGTAGCGTGCGTTTCGGTGCGACCGTGAAATTCTAGGAGGCAAAAACAAATCGCCGCCAGTCTCCCCGTGTAGGCCGTTGGTGCGGGCCGATTGAATCCGATGAAAAGGTGGGACCCGAAGGACCCAAAATCGGATTGTTGACTCAATCGGACACTGCGCCTGACTTGCCTTACAGGGAGGCTGCCGGCGATCACCCTCCTATAAAGCATGCAAGATGCCAAGTCAGGCCTTTGGGCCGATTTTGAGTGCTAATGCAATGGTATATACAGACTTACATTCAGACCTAGAGAGGAAGCAAGCCATGGCACTCCGTACCCCGCCGGTCAATTTGCACGCGTGGTTTGCAACATGCCGCATGATTCCTGGCCAGAATGAGCCAAGTACAAGATTCAACCTCTCTTAAGCATTTTTTCAGCTTTAGTTTGTTTCAGTGCAAGGGGTTAGACCCATAACCAATTTAAGCGGTATCCCCAGGAATGACCCCCATTTGGGCTGGTAATGCTTAAGCACGGCTACTCCTAGAGCGAGTTAAACGTGCACCTAGCGAGACACTGGTGCTCTCTCTGTCTTCTCTTGCACCTCCATCGGCAGAGAAAGCACCAACTAGCTGTCGGACCCGAGCGAGCCCGCGACCGAACCCGCGGGCTCGCTTCATTTTCCCCTCCAATTGGCCTGCTTCCATTGACCTCAAACTCAAGTCCTGCTAGGGTTTAGACTCGAAATGGTCTGTCCGGCCAGGTGAGCCGGTCTTGCCGTTTCGGGAGGCGCGGTAAACGCATGGGGCACGTCGATACGCTCGTGGATGGACTGCTCCAAAGTGACACGTTGGCGGTGGCACGGCTCATTTCGTGGGCCGAGAATGACGACTCGCGCATCGCTGAAGTGTTGCGTCGCATTTACCCACGAACGGGAGCCGCGTTTCGCATCGGGATCACCGGCCCGCCTGGCGTCGGCAAGAGCACACTCATCGGGCGGATCGCACTTCGCTATCGTGATCGCGGTGAACGGGTGGCCGTGGTTGCGGTCGACCCGACCTCACCCTACTCGGGAGGAGCGCTGCTGGGTGACCGGCATCGCATGGTCGAGGTCACCGAAGACCCCCGGATCTTCATGCGGAGCATGGCGACGCGGGGGGCGCAGGGCGGGTTGGCGCGGGCAACCGCCGAGGCGCTGGATCTCCTGGATGCGGCGGGATTCACCACCATCTTGGTAGAGACCGTAGGTGTGGGCCAGGTTGAGCTGGATATTGCTCGTGCCACTGACACGGTGGCCGTAGTGCTCGTTCCCGAATCGGGAGACGCCATTCAAGCCATGAAAGCCGGACTCATGGAAATCGCGGATGTGTTCGTGATCAACAAAGCGGATCGCGAAGGAGCGGACCGGGTCTTGCGCGATCTTGAATCCGCCCTCGACGTGCGGCCGAAGCAGGACGCCTGGCGTCCCGAGGTTCTGAAGGTGACCGCGCTCAAAGGTGACGGTCTCGATGAGCTCTTGGATGCGTTCGATCGGCATCGCAAGCATTTGGAAGATTCAGGACGGCTGAGCGAGAAGCGCCGCCGCACGCTCAGGGCCCGGCTTCTCGGTGAAGCAGGACGCGCGCTATTGGACCGGCTGGAAAACGGCGACAGTGAAAACTTGGAGCGGCTCGTGGACCGCATCGAACATCGTGAGCTAACCCCACATGATGCGGCTCGGGATTGGGTCGCCCATATTTCGAACGCGGACCATCGTTCCAATCCGGGCCATCCATCCAATTCTGGGCAAAAGACGAGTTAGGAGACGGTATGGATATCGCAAGGCTGAAACAAGAATACGAGCGCTGGAAAGCGCGGGCCGAGGAACATGCTCGGGACCGCGACACCGAGTTCAAGACGATCTCGGGGCGGCCCATCCAGCCCCTTTACACTCCGGTCGACGTTCAGAGCGTCGAGTATTCGCGCGACCTTGGCTTCCCCGGGGAATTTCCGTTCACCCGCGGCGTCCACTACAACATGTATCGCGGCCGCCTCTGGACGATGCGCCAGTTCTCGGGATATGGCACTCCCAAGGAAACGAATCAGCGTTATCACTATCTTCTCGATCACGGCCAAACCGGTCTCTCGGTCGCGTTCGATTTTCCGACGCTCATGGGATACGACTCCGACAGCCCGCGTTCGTTTGGCGAAGTAGGAAAGTGCGGCGTGGCGGTGGACAGCTTGCGAGACATGGAGCTTCTGTTCGATCGCATTCCCCTCGACAAGATCTCCACGTCGATGACCATCAACGGTCCCGCCGCGGTTCTCTTTGCTTTCTATGTCGCGGCTGCGGAAAAACAAGGCGTGGATCCGCGCGATCTCCGCGGCACGCTGCAGAACGACATCCTCAAGGAATACGTGGCGCAGCACGCATGGTGTTTTCCCCCCGAGCCCGCGCTCCGGCTCATCGTCGATCTCATGGAGTACTGCTCGGAACACGTGCCACAGTGGAATCCTATTTCCATTTCCGGTTATCACATTCGCGAAGCCGGCTCGACGGCGGGTCAGGAGCTGGCGTTCACGTTGGCGGATGGTTTCGAATACGTGCGCCGCGGCATTGAACGCGGCATGAACGTGGATGACTTCGCTCCCCGGCTGTCCTTCTTCTGGGATTGCCACCAGGAGTTCTTCGAGGAGATCGCCAAGATGCGGGCGGCGCGGAGAATCTGGGCCCGCGAGATGCGCGACACCTTCGGGGCCAAGGATCCGCGTTCCTGGCTGGTGCGATTCCACACCCAAACCGCCGGCTGCTCGCTCACTGCGCAACAGCCCGAGAACAACATCGTTCGTACCGCGTTCGAGGCGCTGGCCGCGGTTCTGGGTGGCACGCAGTCCCTTCATACGAACGCCATGGATGAAACGCTCGGGTTGCCTACGGAAAAAGCAGCCAAGACCGCGCTTCGCACGCAGCAGATCATTGCTCATGAGCTGGGAGTGACCCATACCGTGGATCCGCTGGGGGGCTCGTACTATCTGGAAGCGTTGACCAACGACTTGGAACGCGAAGCCATGGAAACGTTCAAGAAGATCGAGGCCCAGGGTGGCGTGGTGCCGTGCATCGAGTCCGGATGGTTCCAGGGCGAGATCGCGCGCGCGAGCCGCAAGTTCCAGGACGACGTGGACTCCGGAAAGCGGATCATCGTGGGCGTGAATCAGTTCGTGGAGGAAGGGGAGACGCTCGAGATTCCGGTGCTCTACATCGACGAGTCGGCGTCTAAAACCCAGGAGAACGCGCTAAAGCGACTTCGCTCGGAACGGCGCGGGGCCGAGGCGGAGACGGCGCTGGCCGATCTCAAGCGCGCGGCCCAAACCACGGAAAACCTGGTACCGCATTTGATCCGGTGTGCGCACGCGTATTGCACGGAAGGGGAAATCATCGGCACGTTGCGCGGCGTGTTCGGTGAGTATCACGAACCGGCTTACTCGTTCTGATGAGCCGGGCGAAGGGGATGCATGGAACGCAAGATTCGCGTCCTGGTCGGTAAACCGGGGCTGGATGGCCATGATCGGGGCGCCAAGGTCGTGGCCGCGTCGCTGCGTGACGCCGGAATGGAAGTCATCTATTCGGGACTTCATCAGACGCCCGAGGCGCTGGTCAACATGGCCGTGCAGGAAGATGTGGATGTGGTGGCGCTAAGCATCCTCTCCGGAGCGCACATGCCGCTCTTTGGGCGCATCGTGGAGCTGTTGCGTGGCAAAGGTGTGGAGGACGTGCTGATTACGGGCGGCGGCATTATTCCCGAAGCCGACATGCAGAAGCTGGCCGGGCAGGGCGTGGGAAAACTGTTCGGTCCGGGAACACCGACCTCCGAAATCGTCACCTATATTCAGGAATGGTTTCGCGCATCCCCGCGAAGCAAGGTTGAGTCAGGGCTTTGAATCGAGTGTGGACCATGCGATGGGGGGCGGTGTTGCTCTTGAGCTTGATGCTGGCCGCGTGCAATGAAACGACGGAGCCTGATCCAAAGGTCGAGCAGGGCGCGGGCATTCGTTTCGTGTTCCCGGCCGGGGCGGAGAATTTGACCGGCGTGCGGGTGGAGCTTTGGGACGTAGGCGAGAATGCATCGCATCCCATTCCGGCTCCAGATTGCGTTACCGCCTCAAGGCCGGGGCTACTGTATCCGGCCGGGGCCGCGGCGGATTCCTGTACGCATATGCGCGTGGACATTCGAAACTGGATCGGGGACAAGACGCTCAGCATTCCGGACACGACGTTTCATGGATCGTTGGCGTGGGGATGGGATCAAACCGATGACGCGGGGAACCCGGTTCCCCCCGGCATCTATCGGATTGAATCCGAGTGCCTGGATTCACAAAACAGTTTCACGTTCGCCGGTTACTACTACGTGGCTGCCCACGCCCCTTCTGACAGTTGCAAGTGGATTCTGTGGAGCGAGAACGTGTCGGGAAGCAGGCTTCATAATGCCGAATTTGGTCCGTTTCTGACCGTGGGAAAAACGGAAACGATCTACGAGGAGCAAGACCGCCAGGTGGGTTTCCTGAATCCATTCACCGTACGTGTGATTGCCGACGGCATGAAGCCCTACGAGCAAACGATCGATTTGAATGAGGGCAAGTACACCGATGTTGCAGTGACGTTCACGCCGCTGGAGACACCATGAACAAAGTCGTTGCCAATGCCGCGGAAGCGCTGAAAAAGGCCGGGCTCAAAGATGGTGCCACCATTCTCATGGGCGGCTTCGGTCTCTGCGGCATTCCCGAAAACTTGATTGCCGCCACCCGCGAACTGGGAGTGAAAGATCTCACCGTGGTCAGCAACAACGCGGGGGTGGATGATTTCGGGATCGGCATCCTGCTGCAGACGCGGCAAGTGAAAAAAATGATTTCAACGTACGTTGGAGAAAACAAAACCTTCGAGCGCCAATTTCTCGAGGGCGACTTGGAAGTGGAACTCATTCCTCAGGGCACGTTTGCGGAAAAAATCCGAGCGGGCGGCGCCGGAATTCCCGCGTTCTATACTCCGACCGGCTTCGGCACGCAGGTGGCCGAAGGTGGCTTGCCCATGGTCTACGCCAAGGACGGAAGCGTGATCAAGAGCTCCGCCAAGAAGGAAACGCGCGAATTCCGCGGGCGCATGTTCGTGCTCGAAGAATGCATCACCGGTGACTTCTCGTTCGTGAAGGCGCATCGCGGCGACACGGTGGGGAACCTCGTGTACCGCAAGACCGCCCGCAACTTCAACCCGATGATCGCGACCGCGGGCAAGGTGACGATCGCCGAAGTCGAACAACTGGTTGAGATCGGACAGATCGATCCCGAGACGGTTGTCACGCCGGGAATCTACGTGCACCACATTTTCCAGGGAAAGAACTATGAAAAGCGAATCGAGCGACGAACGAATCGTCCAAAGAGCGGCTAGAGAGCTCGAAGACGGTTTCTACGTCAATCTCGGGATCGGCATGCCGACCCTGGTCGCCAACTACATTCCGCCGGGCATCCATATCACGTTGCAGTCGGAGAATGGTCTCTTGGGGATCGGTCCCTTTCCGTATGAAGGCGAGGAAGACCCCGATCTCATCAACGCCGGAAAACAAACCGTGACCGAAATGCCGGGGGCTTCTTACTTCCAATCCAGTGACTCGTTCGCGCAAATCCGCGGCGGGCACGTGGATCTCAGCATTCTGGGCGCGCTTCAGGTGGACGCAAAAGGAAACATCGCGAACTGGATGATCCCCGGGAAGATGGTGAAAGGAATGGGTGGAGCGATGGATCTGGTTGCGGGGGCGCGGCGCGTCATCGTGACCATGACCCACAATGCCAAGGACGGCACGCCCAAGATCCTGAACGCGTGCTCGTTGCCCTTGACCGGAGTCGGCATCGTGGATCGCATCATCACCGAAAAGGCCGTCATCGACGTGACGCCCCGCGGCCTCGTCCTGCGTGAGCGCGCTCCCGAGGTGACAGTGGACGAGATTCAAGCCGTGACCGAGCCCCGCCTCCTCATCGAGGGTGAGGTGCGGCTCATGGAGGTGGGGTCGTGAGTGTGAACCGGTACGCGGAACTGACCGACGATCATCTGCTCTTTCAGAAGACCGTGCGCGACTTCATGGATCAGGAGATCGCGCCCAAGGCGGCGGAGATCGACAAGACCGATCAGTTCCCGCACTGGGCGATTAGCAAGCTGGCCGAGATGGGGCTCACCGGCATCGTCTTTCCCGAGGAGTACGGTGGAGCGGGCGGCGACTACCTCATGTACGCGATCGCCATGGAGGAATTGGCCCGCGTCTCGGGAAGCGTGGCTCTCATCCTGGCCGCCCACGTATCGTTGGGGACGTACCCGATCTACGCGTTTGGAACCGACGCCCAAAAAAAGAAGTATCTCCCGGATTTGACCACGGGAAGAAAACTGGGCGCGTTTGGTTTGACCGAGCCGGGCGCCGGTTCTGACGCTGGCGGCACGCGTACGCGCGCGGTGAAAAAAGACGGCAGTTGGGTGGTGAACGGCTCCAAGCATTGGATCACCAACGCCGGCGTAGCGGGAACGCTCGTCTGCACCGCGCGGACCTCGGATGCGCCGGGAGTGGACGGCATCAGCTCGTTCATCGTCGAAGGCGGTACGCCGGGACTCAAGATCGCCAAGAAGGAAGACAAGGTAGGTCTTCGCGGCTCCGAGACGAATCCCATTTTCTTCGAAGATATGAAGCTGCCGGGGGACAGCCTCTTGGGCGATGAGGGAAAAGGCTTCCGCCAGTTCATGAAGACCTTGGACGGCGGGCGCATTTCGATTGGCGCCATGGCGCTGGGCTTGGCCCAAGCTGCCTACGATGCTTCGGTGAATTACGCCGCCCAGCGCGAGCAGTTCGGAAAACCGATCGCGGACTTCCAGGGCGTGCAGTTCAAGCTCGCCGACATGGCCACCGAGATCGAGGCCGCGCGGCATTTGATCTATGCCGCGTCGCGTTTGCGGGACAAAGGAGAACGGATCACGAAGTACTCCGCGATGGCCAAGCTCTACGCGAGCGAGGTATCCATGCGGGCAACCAACCATGCCATTCAAATCTTTGGCGGCAACGGCTACAGCCGTGAATATCCGGTCGAGCGTTACTGGCGGGACGCCAAGCTCACCGAGATCGGCGAGGGCACGAGCGAGATCCAGCGTATCGTGATCGCGCGGGAAGTGCTGAAGGAAGCCAATGCCCAGACCGGATCCAGGAAGGAGTAGAACATGAACGCCGTCATCGTTAGCGCATGCCGCACCCCCGTTGGAAAATTCCAGGGCGGATTGTCGTCCCTGAAAGCGGGGGCGCTGGGTGGAATCGTGGTGAAGGAAGCCATCGCCCGCGCGGGCCTAAAGCCCACGGACATCGAAGAGTGCATCATGGGGAACGTGCTTCAGGCGGGTGTGGGTCAGAATCCCGCGCGCCAGGCCGCTCGGGCGGGTGGAGTCCCCGACGAGATCGGCTCCTTCACCGTGAACAAAGTGTGCGGCTCGGGATTGAAAGCGGTCATGCTCGCCGCCCAGGCGATCAAAGCCGGCGATCATGAAGTGCTCGTGGCGGGCGGCATGGAGAGCATGTCCAATGCGCCCTATCTCTTGCCGGGCGCGCGGGCGGGCTACCGCCTGGGAAACGGTGTGCTCGTGGACGCGATGATCAACGACGGGTTGTGGGATGTGTACAACGATTTCCACATGGGCGTTGCCGCGGAGCTGATCGCGGAGAAGTACAAGGTCACCCGCGAGGACCAGGACACGTTCGCCTAT
>Ga0207675_100007068_pt1 | contig 10606 bp, 7 predicted proteins | sample KBSSwiS42_FD_184305 | JGI IMG/M metagenome (GOLD analysis project Ga0207675, IMG submission 184305) | Switchgrass rhizosphere microbial communities from Kellogg Biological Station, Michigan, USA - KBS Switchgrass S4-2 (SPAdes) (version 2) | ecosystem: Host-associated > Plants > Roots >...
GAAACCTTGATCCGCATCGGCAATGAAGAATACGCACGCACCAATCGTTCCTATGGCCTGACCACGTTGCGCGATCGTCATGTCAGGTTTCTTCGGGACGGACGGGCCTCGTTCTGTTTTCGCGGCAAGAGCGGACGCGAACACGAAATCGTCCTCGACGACCGTCGTCTCGCCCGCATCATTCGCAAGTGCCAGGCCATTCCGGGACAACAGCTGTTCCAGTACCTGGATGACGACGGCAAGCGCCAGCCCATCGATTCAGGCATGGTCAACGACTATCTGCGCGAAGCCATGGGCGGCAGCGGCGAGGGCTTTACGGCGAAGGACTTTCGCACCTGGGGTGGCACCTTGCGTGCTATCGGATTCCTGTCGTGCCAGGCCAGGAAGGAGCCGATGAGTGCGCGTGCATTCAATCAATGTGTCGCCGCGACTGCTCGTGATGTCGCGGATGAGTTGGGGAACACTCCTGCCGTTTGCCGCAAGTCCTATATCAATCCGGTGGTTTTCGATGCGTGGCGCAGCGGTGCGCTGGGCGATCTGATCCCCGTGAATAGCGTCGCGTCCAAGCGTCTCGAAAAGCTCGCGCTGCAGTTACTGCGAGCCCACAAGCCAAAATCCGCCGTGTCCCGCAAGCGCTGAGCCAGCCAACCGTTCGGGTTTGCGAACGCTCGCGCCTTGCCGCAAGATGCGCCCCGCCTGGGAGCTGCGCTCGTGGGCAGTGAACAAAACAAGAGCAGCGGACATAACAGACCATGCAGGCGCAGAAGGACTCGTTCTCGCTCGGCTCGACCTGGGGATTCGCTCTCCTGTTCGGACTCCTGCTGGCCGGCATGCGCGAGACGTTCGAAGGATTCGTCGTCGGGGCGCTCCTCGGTGCGTTGTTTGCGCAAGTCCTGCAGCTGCGTGCTCACGCACGGAAGCTCGAAAAGCAGATAGAGCTGCTCAACGAGACCAGAGCTGCGGCGATACCACCGGTGGCGGCGCCTGAGCGGACGATTCCCGTTCCCGAACCCGTCGTCGTGCCTGTCCAGGCGCCTACGCCTGTGATCGAGCCGCCGCTGCCGGCGCCAGCAACGCCGCGACCCCAGCCGATTCCTAGAAAGCCGCCGCCGCCGACATGGGTCGACCATCTCATCAGCAGCGGCATCGACTGGCTGAAAGGCGGCAATCCTGTTGCCCGCATCGGCATCGTCATCCTGTTCTTCGGCGGCGCCTTCCTAGCGAAATATGCTGCGGAAAATAGCCTGTTTCCGGTGGAGCTACGTTTCGTAGCGATTGCACTCGGGTCGTTCGCATTACTCGTCGTCGGCTGGCGATTGCGAGAGCGGCGATCTGTCTATGCTCAGCTGTTGCAAGGCGGAGGTGTCGCCGGTCTGTATCTGACCGTGTTCGCGGCGACCAGCCTGTTCAAGCTCCTGCCGTTCGGTTTGACACTGGGATTGCTGATCGTGATCGCAGTCGCCGCTGCGATTCTCGCCGTCGCGCAGAACGCGCTCTCACTTGCGGTGATAGCAACGGCAGGTGGGTTTCTCGCGCCGATTCTCGTATCGAGCGGGAGCTCGAACTATGTCGCACTGTTCACGTACTACGCGGTACTGAACCTGGGCATTTTCGCCGTGGCCTGGTTTCGGACCTGGCGGCTGCTCAATGTGTTGGGATTCCTGTTTACGTTCACTATCACCGGTCTATGGCGGGCGACGAGCTATACGCCTGCGGACCTGTGGGCGGCAGATGCGTTCCTGCTCCTGTTCTTCCTGATGTACGTCGCTGTGTCGATCCTCAACTGCTTGCGCCAGCCGCCGGACCTGAAAGGCTATGTATCGGGTTCGCTCGTCTTCGGCCTGCCCATCGTTGCATTCGGTTTGCACGGGACTCTGATCGCTCACATCGAATACGGACTGGCCTGGAGTGCTCTGGCCCTAGGGGCGTTCTATATCGCGCTGGCGTGGATTCTGTATTCGACCCGTCGGGACACCTTGCGTCTGCTCGTCGAAGCCTTCGCAGCGCTCGGCGTGATCTTCGCCAGTCTGGCGATTCCGCTCGCATTCGATACTCAGACGACTGCCTCGATCTGGGCAGTCGAAGGCGCCGGACTGCTGTGGCTCGGTGTTCGCCAGGAGCGGCGTTTGGCCCGGGCATTCGCCGTGCTGCTGCAATTGGCTGCGGGGTTGGGTTATCTGGGCCGGCTGGATTCTCACCGCGGCACGTACGCCGTTCTGAATCTCGATTGCCTGAGCGCCCTCATGCTGGCCGCAGCCGCGTTGTTCAGCGGCTATTTTCTCTATAGGAATCGCGAACGCGAGGCGTCCTACGAACACGGTGCGGACTCCGCGTTCCTGATCGTTGGCCTGATGTGGTGGCTGTTCGGCGGGTTGCGCGAGATCGACCGATTCGTGCCGACGCTAGCGTTGGGAAGTGCCTTGGTGTTCGTGAGCGCGACCAGCAGCGTCTTCGACTTGGTAGGTTCGAAACTGCGCTGGCCTCTACCGCAGGGCGTTGCGCTTTTCTTGCCTGCGTCCTGCATGGTTGCCGCGTTGATCTATGCGTCGTGGCACTCGCATCCGTTCACCGAGTGGGCGGCGCTGGGTTGGCTAGCGATACTCGCGGCGCATTATTGGCTGCTGCGTCGTCTCGATGCGGCTACCGATAGATCGATGGCTGGCGAGTGGCTGCATGCTGGCGCCTACTGGGTCATCGCGTTGGTATTGGCTTGGGAAAGCAGCTGGCGCATCGACTTTCACGCAGGCGGCGTCTGGCCTTCTCTCGCCTGGGGATTGGCGCCCGCATTGCTGCTTGGCTGGGTCGCACGGCGCAACTTGCTGCCTGCGTGGCCGTTGCAGAAGTTCGCCGACGTCTACCGGATCCGCGGAGCATTGCCGCTCGCCGTGGCGGTTCTCGGTTGGATTGCGTTCGTCAATCTCACCAGCGATGGCGATCCGCAATGGCTGCCGTACCTGCCGTTGCTGAATCCTCTCGACGTGAGTGTTGCCCTGTGTTTCGCGGCACTCGCGCTGTGGTGGACGTCATCGACACCGGCACAGCAACAGCGCATGTGGCCGCAGAGCGGCAAGGCGTTGCTCGGTGGCATGGCTGTGCTGGTGTTCCTGTGGCTGAATGCGGCGCTCCTCAGATCCTTGCATCACAATTGGGGCGCCCCGCTCAGCCTCGACGGCATGGCACACGACACGCTGGTGCAAACCTCCTTGTCGGTGTTCTGGGGATTGCTGGGGTTTGCGGCCATGACCACGGCGGCCAAGCAGCACTGGCGCTATGTGTGGATCGTCGGCGGCGTGCTGATGCTCGTCGTGGTTGCGAAGCTGTTCCTGGTGGATCTGTCCAGCATCGGTACGCTCGCTCGCATCACATCGTTCATCAGTGTAGGTGTGCTCCTGTTGATCACCGGATATCTCGCGCCGCTGCCTCCGCGCCATGCCGATGAGCCGCAGAGCGCATGAAACCTGGAGTTAGCTTCGCGGTGTCCTCGATGATTAGGTCGGCGATGAGGTGGGTGTCGATTTGTGTACCAATGTGCGTGCCAATGGTTGCCTTGGCTGACCAGCCGCGCATGAACGACTATGCCGCCGGCATGACGATTGCCGTTCCTTCCGATCGGCCGGTGGTGGAAATCGTGCTGCCCGATGCGGTGTATCTCAGTATCACCCGCACCGATCTCGCCGATCTTCGCGTATTCAATCGTGACGGCAATGCAGTGCCTCACGCAGTGTGTTCGTCCGACGTGGCGCTGGCACCGACAACGATCCGCGAACAGTTGAGCATCTTCCAAGTCCGCACGCCGCCGAATTCAACCGACGGCACACGTGTCGATGTGCAGACAGCCGCCGGCACACAGGTTCAGATCAACGAAGCCGCGGCGAAGGCCAGCGGAGAGTCTGCATTGGGCGGACATGTGATCGACGCTCGCGGCATCGCAGGCGAGCTGAACGCAATCGAATTCGAATGGAGCAGTCCGGACGGAGCCTCCGAAGCTCGCGTGCAGATTCAATCGAGCGAAGATCTCGATGCGTGGCAGACCGTCGTTGCCGGCAGCACTTTGCTGCAGGTGACTGAGGGCAACGTCCAGTTGCGACGCAAGACCGTGCCGCTGCCGCAGCGACGGTACAGCTATCTGCGTGTGCGACGGACGGATGGCGGCCCCGCATTGAGCGTCGATAGTGCGCAGGGAATCGCGGTGTCGCGCGGCGAAGCGATCGATCCCATCTGGTTCGCTGCCGATGCCAAGCCTGCGTCCGGCGAGCGGTCGCTGCCGTTTACGACGCAGCGCCTCGCACCCATCACCTATGCGCGATTGCGATTGGCCGAGCCGAACAGCTCGGTGAGGATCGTCCTGGAAAGCCGCGATGACGATCAATCGCCCTGGCGCAGGCAATGGACCGGGGAGTTCTATTCCATCGTTGCCAACGGCGAGCAACGCGGCAGTCCGCCTGCTGAATTCATCCGCACCTGGGACAGGCACTGGCGCGTCGAACCGGTCCGCCCGGGCGATCCGTTCTATGACACGACGGTTCTGGAGCTCGGCTATCGACCCGCCAAACTGAGATTCCTGGCGCAGGGAGCCGGGCCTTTCACACTCGCCTACGGTAGCCGACGTGCGGAGCCTGCCCCGGCGCAGTCCTGTGATCGGCTGCTCGCCGACGTCAAACCCAAGGATCTCGTCAACTTGATCGTGCAGGCCACGGCGTCCGACCCGCACCCGCTGGGAGGGGAAACGGCCCTCAAGCCTTTGCCGAAGAAGACTCCCACACGGCTGGTGGTGCTATGGGGCGTGTTGATCGGCGGGGTCGCGCTGCTGATCTCCATGGCCGTTTCGCTGTTCCGGCGGCTGAAAACCGCCTGACCGGCGCTTTTGCCCCGCAGACGGGGGCATGGCATGTGGATAAGGCCGGTCCTAGAATACCCGCCCCGTTCCAGGCGGCTTGCAACCCATGCGTTTTCCGGATTCCTTCGATGTCATCGTGATCGGCGGCGGCCATGCAGGCACCGAGGCGGCGCTTGCTGCCGCCCGCATGGGCGTGCGCACTCTGTTGCTGACCCAGAGCATCGAGACGCTGGGCCAGATGAGCTGCAATCCCGCCATCGGCGGCATCGGCAAGGGCCACCTGGTGAAAGAGATCGATGCGCTGGGCGGCGCGATGGCGCGTGCGGCGGATCTCGGCGGCATCCAGTTTCGAATTCTCAATGCGAGCAAGGGACCGGCAGTGCGTGCGACGCGGGCGCAGGCCGATCGCGTTCTATACAAGCAGGCCATCCGCTCGATGCTGGAGAACCAGCCGAATCTCACGCTGTTCCAGCAGGAAGCGGCGGACTTCCTGATCGAGCACGATCGCATCCAGGGTGTGGTGACGCAGACCGGCATCGAACTACGCGCCCGCTGCGTCGTGCTGACCGTCGGCACGTTCCTCGGTGGCAAGATCCACGTCGGGCTCACCAACTATCAGGGCGGTCGTGCGGGCGATCCTCCTTCCAATCGCCTCGCCGAGAAACTACGGGCGCTGCCCTTTCGCGTCGGGCGCCTGAAGACCGGTACGCCGCCGCGCATCGACGGCCGCACCATCGACTACACCGGTCTGCCGGTTCAGCACGGCGATGAGCCGACGCCGGTATTTTCCTATCTCGGCCGGCGCGGCGATCATCCTCGGCAGGTGCCGTGTTTCGTTACGAACACCAACAGTCGGACGCACGACATCATTCGCGCGGGCTGCGATCGTTCGCCGATGTTTACCGGTGTGATCGAGGGCGTGGGTCCGCGCTATTGCCCATCCGTCGAAGACAAGATCCACCGATTCGCCGACAAGGCCTCGCACCAGATTTTCATCGAGCCGGAAGGCCTCGCAACGCATGAGATCTATCCGAACGGCATTTCCACCAGCCTGCCTTTCGATGTGCAGTTCGAATTCGTGCGCTCGATCGCAGGCTTCGAGAACGCCCATATCACGCGGCCCGGCTATGCAATCGAATACGATTACTTCGATCCGCGCGACCTGAAGTCGAGCCTGGAAACCAAGTTCATCGGCGGCCTGTTCTTCGCCGGGCAGATCAACGGCACGACGGGATACGAAGAAGCTGCCGCCCAAGGAATCCTCGCCGGCATCAACGCAGCGCTGCAGGTTCAGGACAAGGCGCCGTGGTCGCCACGCCGTGACGAAGCCTATATTGGCGTGCTGGTGGACGATCTCATCACGCGCGGCACGAACGAGCCCTATCGCATGTTCACGAGCCGCGCCGAATATAGATTGCTGCTGCGGGAAGACAATGCGGATTTCCGCTTGACTCCGCAGGCGCGCGAACTCGGTTTGATCGATGACGCGCGCTGGTCGTTCTTCGAATCCAAGCGCGAAGCCGTCGACGCAGAGATCGTTCGCCTGGAGCGGGCCGTCGTTCATCCTCATCATCTGGACAGCGAACAGGCTCAGGCATTGCTTGGTACACAGCTGGTTCGCGAAGCGCATGCGTTCGACCTGTTGCGTCGTCCCGAAGTCTCGTGGTCGACCCTGACCGCCGTGGCGCAGGTGGGCGTTCCCGAGTGGATGACTGGCGATGTAGACGAGCGCCTAGCCGAGCAGGTGCAGCTGCAGGTGGAAGTGCGAGCGAAATACACCGGCTATATCGATCGCCAGCAGGTTGAGATCGAGCGCCAGCGGCGGCAGGAAGAGTTAGCGGTACCCGGCGATATCGACTATTCGTCGGTGCGCGGACTGTCAAATGAAGTACGGCAACGGCTTGCCGGTGTGCGGCCGGAAACCGTAGGCCAGGCATCGCGCGTACCCGGAGTCACACCGGCAGCGATTTCGTTGCTGCTCGTGCACCTGAAGCGACATGCCAGTCGGACGGCCAGGATCGGCCACGGATAATCGCGACCGATCCGAGGCTAGTGCAGCGTCCAAGGGTCGAGTCAGGGACGAACTGACATGTCGTCATTGCATAATGACGCCGCCTCGCGATGCGCATCACAGCCTGGGCCTGTTTGCAGTGCGGACAGGCCGGCAGGTTCATCAAGTTGCGCTGCTGAGCGTCGTTACAGGTGTGAATTCCCTCATCGAATCTCGCAGGCGCAGCGGGCTAAGCTTGAGGCCGAATAGGCGTCGTCCGAATCCCCTTTGCCGGTGTCCGTAGTCACATGATCTGGTTTCTTCTCTTCGCCGCGACCGTGTTTGGACTCTACTTCTGGCGACGCTATGTCGAGCACCAGAAGGAGATGAACAGCCCGTTGGCGGGACATCGCTCCGGTCACAGCCACATCGGCCAGATCGTGGTGCTGGAGCATGGATTGCAGAATGGGACCGGACGCATCCGCCTCGGCAATCGTGATTGGCCGGTGCGTGGCCCGAATCTTCCTGCCGGCGCCAAGGCCCGCGTGACCGGCGTAGACGGAACGATTCTGCTCGTCGATCGGGTCGCGGCCTAAGTCGCAGAGCAACCCTGTTCCTTGCGTGCGCGGTCGCTGTTCGATTGCCACAGCGAATCCGCTTCCGTCTTCGCTTCTTCCAGCACCTTCGTATCCGCTGATTTTTCCAGCGCCTTGATGGCCTGGTCGAAGGCAATCGCCTGGCCCACATAGGCTTCGCCGCCGCAGCCGGCTTCATTGAGTCGATCGCCGAAGTATTGCCATGACAGGATCTGGACCCGCGTCAGGCGGCGAGCCCAGGGCATGCGCACAATCGAAAGAAACGCGGTCGGTTCGCCGTCGCGCGCCGCATCGAGTCCGAACGCCTGTGCCTGTGCCGCGTCCGCGGGATGTCCGTCGCAACCGAGTGCCATGCAGTTCGCCAGGTCGACCTTGGCCTTGGGCAGGGTGCGGCCCGCCTGTTTGAGCAGCAACCGAATCGAGGCGACATTCTCCGTGGTCTCGCCGCGTTGGACAGCCATCAGCCGGCTGGTCGCGAGCGTGTACACAGCGGGTGCGAAATTCTTGTCCACCGCTGCTTGCAGCAGCGCCTCACGATGCTGCGGATCCCGAACGAATTGCGACAACTCGGTCGCGCTCGCCGGGTCGCCATTTTCCGCAGCGGTTCGTAGTCTCGATTCGATGGCGTTGAAGTCGAACTGCGCCTTGCTGCAACTGGTGCCCGCGCGCTCGCGATATTTTTGTTCCGCAATCAACACGCCCGCAGCGCGGCTGGCCCGCTCGGGGGGAAATGTGGGCGGCAGGTTATTCATCTGGGCCTGTGGGTCTGCCGGACGCGAGTTGGCCACGCGATTGCACCAGTGCTGCAATCTCACCAAGGCGATGTTCTCCGGCAGCTTGCCACTGTTCGCCTGAGCGTTCAGCTTGCCGACGGCGACATCGGCATCGCCTTGCGCAAGCGCATTGATCACGTCGGCGGAGATGGAGAGTCCGGTGAAGTTGCGTGTATGCGCGACTCGCTGCAGGACCGTGTAAAACGCCGTTTCATCCGTCGGCGTGATCGACGGTCGCGCGGGCTCCGGCTTGGGTGGCGCCGGTGCGGCGACATGTGGCTTCGGAGCTTCGATGCTCAGCACCGCACTCGAAACACCGAGCGCCGCCGCGCATAAGAAGACCCTCAGCCGCCAAGTGGGTCGTCGCATGTCACTGACTCCATTAAGGACCCACGACCAGGTCGTACTCGATCTGCACGTTGCCGGTGAAACTCATCTGGCCGCTTTGATACGTCTGCGCTGCGTCGCCGGCACGCGCCATCATCACTTTCGGCGACGCCATCGGCATCGGCGGCGCGGAGTATCCGGAACTCGCGGAGATCGTGCGGGCACTGCCGACCTTAGCACCCGCCGCCTTCGCTACCGCTTCGGCGTTGAGTTTCGCGTCTTCCACAGCCTTGGCCAGCGCTTCACGTTCCAGGTCGCGTCGTTTGCTGGAGTCCAGTCGCGGATCGCCCAGTTGGTTGATGCCGAGGTCGGTGGCTTTCTCCAGCAACTGGCCGAGCTTTTCCAGGTCGCGTAGATCCACTTCGACCTGGCGGGAAACGACATAGCCGATCAGGTTGCGAGCACGGGCGCCGTTTTCCCAGTTGTACTCGGGTTGCACGTTGACGCGCGTGGAGCGCACATATTTCGTTTCGATCTTGAGATCGCGCGTCAATTTGAGAATGGCATCGACGGTCTTGGTCACTTCGGCGCGCGCATCGTCGAGTTTGGATTTGCGCGATTCGACACCCAAGGTGAGGACCGCCTGGTCCGGCTCCGCCTGGACTTCGCCTTGCCCTGACACGGAAATCACGCGAGCGCGGTCAGCCTCCGCCGCGATCGTCTGCGCCGAAGCGAGCAGGGCGCAGACCATGGCCGCGTATACAGGAATGAGACTGGATTTCATGAGGACTCCCTGCCAATCAAGTCGTGAATGAGAGACTGAAGCTCCGGCCGCTCGCGGCGCAGCTGCGGCGCTTCGGTCGTGGCGATCAGCTCGAGTTCCGCGGTCGCTCGCTCGAAGTCGTCGTTGACGACGACATAGTCGAACTCTTGCCAGTGCGACATGTCCGCGATCGAATCGCGCAGGCGCCTTGCGATCACTTCAGCGCTGTCGGTGCCGCGACCTCGCAGTCGCAGTTCGAGAGCGGCACGCGACGGCGGCAGGATGAAGATCGAGCGGCATTCCGGCATGGCTGCGCGAATCTGTCTTGCTCCCTGCCAGTCGATTTCCAGCAGCACATTGGAGCCTGCGGCGAGCAGCGATTCCACCTGCGCGCGCGACGTGCCGTAAAAATTGTCGAATACCTGCGCGTGTTCCAGGAATTCGCCCGCGGCGATCATGCGCTGGAATTCCGCCTTGTCGACAAAGAAATAATCGCGCCCCGCGACCTCGGTCTCCCGCTGCTTGCGGGTGGTGAACGAGACCGAGAATTGCAGGCTCGGCTGACGTTGCATCAATGCGCGCACGAGCGAAGTCTTGCCTGCGCCCGACGGAGCGGCGATGACGAAAAGCTGACCGCGAGTAGCTGTCATGACCGGACCCGCGCGACAGCGCCGAACTCACTCGACATTCTGAACTTGCTCACGCATCTGCTCGATGATGACTTTCATGTCGACCGCGGCACGCGTGGTCTCGGCGTCCTGCGACTTCGACGACAACGTGTTCGCTTCGCGATTCAGCTCCTGCATCAGGAAATCCAGCCGCCGGCCGGCGGGCTCGGAAGAATCCAGCACGGATTTCACTTCGTGCAGGTGGCCGGTGAGGCGGTCGAGCTCCTCGTCCACATCCATCTTGTGAGCATAGATGACCAGTTCCTGCTCCAGGCGTTCCGGATCGGGCGCCGCGACCAGCTGAGAAATCTTTTCAACCAGGCGCTGGCGCAGGCGTTGTGAGACTTCGGGAAGGCGCGTCCTGACTACATCGACCAGCGCAACCATGGATTCACAACGGCTAGCCAGCAGATCACGGATCCGCTGGCCTTCGCGCGACCGGGTATCGTTCAGTTCACGCAACGATTCACGCACCAGGTCCACGGTCGCGGCCAGCACCGGCCTGACATCGCCTTCGGCATCGCGAATGACGCCGGGCCAGCGGAGGATATCGAGCGCGTTCAACGGTGCGGTCGCCTCGACCCGGGCTCGCACATCCCCGAGACGGGCCAACAGCTCATCGAGAATCGCGCCGTCCAGTTCCAGCTTGCGC
>Ga0207675_100007071_pt1 | contig 10604 bp, 10 predicted proteins | sample KBSSwiS42_FD_184305 | JGI IMG/M metagenome (GOLD analysis project Ga0207675, IMG submission 184305) | Switchgrass rhizosphere microbial communities from Kellogg Biological Station, Michigan, USA - KBS Switchgrass S4-2 (SPAdes) (version 2) | ecosystem: Host-associated > Plants > Roots >...
GATGAGCACGAACACGCCGCCGCAGACCAGCGCAACCTTGTTGCGCCGCAACCGAAGCCACGCCAGATACCAGGGGCTACGGCCCTGGATCTGCGATGCGGGGACACCGGTCGGTAGTGGCGGTTCTCCTGGGACCTCCAGTTCGCCGACAGGAACGACCATCGTCCGCTACTTGATCGCGAAGGACGAGTAATCCTGGTTGAACAGCAGATGGTGATAGGACTTGTCGAAGTCCATGCGCTCGGACAGGAACGTGGTGAACCGCTCGTTGCCGTAGGGCGCCCAGACCGCCTGCTCCATGTACGCCTTGTCCAGGTCCGCGTACTGCTGCTCGACCCCGCCGTCGCCGATCAGCTTCGTCAGCAGCTCGTCCTGCTTCGCGTTGTTCGCGGGGATGTTGACCCGCGACCAATTGTTGCTATTGGTCGGCAGGATGCTGTCACCGTGCAGCAGCGGGCGGAAGAAGTCATCCGGATGCGGGAAGTCCTGGAACCAGTCCCCGAACCCCGTGTCCAGGTCGGGGGTTGACTCGTTGCCGATCGTGGTGAAGTAGACGTCGCCCGCGATCACCTTGAGCGTGGCGTTGAAGCCGAGCTGGGTGAGCAGGTCGTGGTAGTACTCGCCAATCCGCTTACGGTCCGGCTCGTCATTCGTCCACACCGTGATGTTGCGGTCCGCCGGGTTGGCTTCTGCGATCAGCTGTTTCGCCTTGTTCATGTCCGGACCGGGGTACAGCTCGTACTCGGAGTAGCCGGGCATGCCGGGCGGCAGGACCTGCTGGGTGGGATGCATGCGGCCGCCGAAGACCCGGTTCAGGGCCTCGGGGTCGACCGCGTAGTTGATCGCCTGGCGCACCTTGATGTCGTTGAACGGAGGCTTTTGGGTGTTCATCCAGAAGAAGTAGGTGTTGATCGAATCCTCGAAGCGGAAGCGGTTGCCGTAGCGGGTCTTGACCTCTTGCAGACGGTCGGATGCAGGCGGGTCCACCATGAAGTCGACCTTGTTCTGCTCGATGTCGGTGACCTGGGCGCTGTTGTTCTTATTCTCCGTGACAGTGATCTTGTCCACGCCGGCGTCGACCACCTCGTCGGCTCCGGCGTCCTTGACCGTCTTGAAGTTCGGGTTGCGCTCCATCGTCAGGGTGCGCGGCGCCTCCACCTTGCTGATCATGAACGGACCGCTCGACGGTGGCGGGTTGTTGGTGGCGTCCTTGTCCAGCGGGGTGCTCGGCGGCACAGGCGCGGCGAACATGAGCCCGAGCACGTTCTCAAAGGTGCCGTTGGCCTCGGCCAGTTCGATGGTGATGTCGCCGGTGTTGTCGTCGGTCTTGATGCCGCTGATCGTGTTCGCCTTGCCGTCGGCGTAGTCCTTGGCGCCGACGATACCGTTGAAGAACACCGAGCCGCCGGAGTCGGTCTTGAACAGCCGCTGGATGCCGTACGCGAAATCGGATGCCTTGATGGCCGTTCCGTCGGAGTACTTCATGTTCGGCCGGAGCTTGAGCTTGTAGGTCTTGCCGTCGGGGGAGATTTCGGGCATCTTCTCGGCCAGCGCAGGCACCACCTGGGTGCCTTCCTTGCCCTTGGCGTGCTTGTACGTCAGCAACGGGGTGTAGACGTTCCAGAGCACCTCCCACCCCTCGAGAGTGTAGGAGAGCTGCGGGTCGACGTAGTCGGGGAAGGAGGACAGCGCGACGTTGATGTCACCACCGCCGCCGCCACCGCCCCCACCGCCTCCGCCCTTGTTACCGCCGCACGCCGCTACGCCGAACGCTGCCATTGGGGTGATACAGACGATGGCGACGACCTTGCGCAGTGTGTTCATCTCGCTCCCTGTGGCTCGCGTGTGGGTTGACTCCCCTAAAGCTGTACGCTGTGAGTGGTGTCGAGTTGCCATCTTTGAGGAAAAATTCAGGACGGCAACTCGAGCGCTGGGGGTATCTTTCGGGTGCCGCCGGTCTGGTTAACGCTCGCGCATTTGCCACGCGGTCGGAAACGCCAGGAATAACTGTCAGCGTCAATTTTGCTCGTCTATGGCGCGAACGAAGTTAACTGTGGCATGATCTTGGCGGGCTACATCCGTTAACCAGCGGCGACCGCTTTCCAAGAATCGGCTAGTCGCGGCACATATAGATAGGAACCAACATGGAGTCATGTCGCTTGGCTCGTCGTCTTGCGGCTGTTGCCGGGGGTGTAGCGATCGTCACGATGATCGGTTTGACCGCATCTTGCGCCAAGGAAGAACAAAAGGCGCCCGAGACCTCGACGACCACGACCACCACAACGCCGACCACCACGTCTCCGCCGGCACCACCGCCGCCGTCGCCCACCGAGAAGAGCATCAACCCCACCGGGGGTAACCTCTTCACGCCGCCGGTTTATGCACCCCCGGCGCCCACAGAGCCTCCCGGTGTGCACCGGAATAACTAGAGCCGGTTCCGACACAGATAGGAATGCACCATGGATTCACGTCTCATGGGTCGTCGGCTCGCGGCCATTTCGGGCCTTTCCGCGATCATCGCGATGGGCGCGATAACGGCCGCCTGTGCCAAGGAAGAGAAGGCACCCGAAACCACGACACCGACGACCACCACGACTACGACCGCAACGTCTGGCGCCGGCGCACCGCCGACCGAAAAGAGCATCAACCCCACGGGCGGAAACCTGTTCACTCCGCCAGTTCAGGCGACCCCGGCGCCGAACGTCCCACCCGGACAACATCCTGGTATCAACGGGGTTCCCTAGGTCGCACCTTGGTTTCCGTGACGCCGCACCGTCAATGAAGCAGATGGCGGCGCGCTACCGTCTGGTGGCGATCCTCGCGGTGGGTGTGCTTTTGCTCGTCGCGGGGGTACACGCCAAGTCGATGTCCGACAACAGGGCGGTCATCGGCGGTCCGTTGGCGTTACTGCTAGCCAGCTCAACAGATCTCGGCCCGTCCCGCGACGACAGCGCCCAGCTCACCGTCACGCTGCCCGACTCGGCACGTCCGCGGACGCTGATCGAATGGGCAAGCACACACCGCATCCGGGTGCGGTGGCGGCCGGACGACGCATGGGCCGTCGTCGAGGGGGCCGCACAGGATGTGGCCACCGCGTTCGATGTGCCGGTGAACGACTACCGCGGTCGCAAGGGGCAGGTGTTCTACGCGTCGCCGCAGCAACCGTCGGTTCCCGAGCCCCTTCGCGGCGCCGTCACCGCGCTCGGCCGAATCCTGGGTTACACCCCGCACCGGGAGGCGAGGCCAGGATTTCTGCCGCTGGACGTGCCGAACCGAGGACTGAACCCGAAAGCGTTGCTGGAGGCGTACAACGCCAATCCGCTTGCCGCTTCGCGTTTCACGGGCAAGGGCGCGACCATCGTGTTCTTCGAATTCAGTGGATACGACCAGAAGGACCTCGACATGTTCGCGGACACGTCGGGGCTGCCGAGATTCACGCCTGTGTTGGTCGGGGGTCAGCCCGGCCCGTCCGGTGCTGAGACTGTGATGGATCTCGAAGTGGCACATGCGATTGCGCCTGACGCTCAGAAGGTGGTCGTCAACGCCCGGCCAACCGTCGAAGGGGACGGCGCCTACGAGAAGATCGGGCAGATGTTCGAGTCGGTGGATCGGCAGTTCCCCGGTGCGGTGTGGAGCTTGTCGATTGGGTGGGGGTGTGACGCGCTGGTCAGCGCCGCGGACCTGGCTCCGGTGGAGGGCGCCCTTGCCACCGCGCAGAAACACGGAACGTCGGCGTTCGACGCGAGCGGCGACACCGCAGGCCTGGAATGCAAGGGTGGCGACGAATGGTCGTCCCCTCCCGGACCGGACGATGTTGGGCTCGACGCGGTTTCGTCGCTACCGGCGATGACATCCGTCGGGGGCACCACCTTGTCGACCGACGAGCAAGGTGGGTGGATGGGAGAGCGCGCCTGGGTGGACTCGCCGCTGTCGCAGGGAACCAGTGGGGGAGTGTCGGCTCTGTTTGCCCGCCCCGCATGGCAGAGCGGGTTGTCGGTGGAACGCGACATCAGGCATCGCCGCCTGGCCCCAGATGTCGCCGCCGTCGCCGATCCTTTCACCGGGGTGAGGATCGTGTTCAACCGGCAGGACGCGGTCGGTGCGGGGACCTCGCAGGCAGCGCCGATCTGGGCCGCACTCACGGTGCTGATGAATCAGTACCTGCTGGCGCATGGCGGACACCCGCTGGGCAACATCAACCCGCTGCTGTATCGGGTTGCCGAAGGTGCGAACCGGCCGGCGTTCCGCGACATCAGCTTTGGCGGGAACGCGGTCGACCTCTCTCAGCCTGGATACGACGTGGTGACGGGCCTCGGCAGTCCGAATGTCGATTTCCTGGTGCGCGACCTCCTGGATATTCAGAACGGTGCCGCACCCCGATGATGCACTGCGCAGTATGCGACACGGACACGCCTGCGGCCGCGTACTGCGGGACGTGCGGCGCGCACCTGTCGGCGCAGCGCGGCGACGGCCGGGGCTGGTTGCGCATCGGCGCATCCGCGGCGGAACCGGGCGAGCACGTGCTGCGGTTGTCCATCGCGAGTACGTTGTTCCCGCACCTACCTCACCGCTCGCGCGCATCGTTTCGGGTGGCGATGGCGCTGTTGTTCCTGGCGATGGTCGTATTCGCGCTGCTGCGTTGGCAAGCGCCGTTGGTCGCGATCAGCGCGCTCGGACTTCCTCTGCTGTTCGGTCTGTACATGCACGAGACCGACATCGACGACGATCTGCCGATCGGCTCGCTGATCGTCACTGCGGTGCTCGGCGTCGCGCTCGGGGTGGGATGGGCGCTGGTGAGCGGCGGACTCGTCGCGCAGACGTACGACGCCGCAATCGGGGACGTCAAGGCCGACGCCACTACGATGCTCACGGGAGTTGCCGTCGCGGTTGTCACCGCAATCCTCACGCTCACCCCTGCTGTTGTGGTTCGGCTGCTGCGGCCGCCGCCAACCCGAGAGTCGTTGGACGGCTTTGTGATCGGCGCCCTGGGCGCCATTGGGTTCACCGCGGCGGCGACGCTCACACGGATGGCGCCCCAGTTCGCCACGGGCCCGAGGGCGGATACCGGCCGACCGATCAGCGAGCTTCTCGTTCAGGCCGCCATTCAGGGTGTCGCCCTCCCATTGACCGCGGCGGCCCTTGGGGGATTGGTCGGCGCCGCCCTGTGGTTCACGCGGCCCACCAACACCAGCCGACGACCGGCGACCGTGCTGCTGGCGGTGAGCATCCTTGTCGCGGTGGTTCTTTACGCCACGCTGGGGTTGACGGAGTCGCTGCCGTTCTTCCAAGGGCTCCACGTCGGGCTGCACCTGGCGATCGCGGTGATTGCCTTGCTGACCTTGAGGATTGGCGTGCAGGCCATGCTGTTGCACGAGGAGCGGGACGAGACGGATCCGGATCAGCACGTGCTGTGCCCGCACTGCGACCACGTGGTACCGGAGACGGCCTTCTGCCCGAATTGCGGGGTCGCCACCCGCGCGGCGTCGCGGACATCGCGCGCCGCGCGGCGCAGACCGCCCGACGCCCCGGTGGTACGGCCCGGCTACGCGGTGCCCGCGGACTCGTACGAGACGGTGCCCGCGCCTTACACCACGCACACCAGGCTACTGACCGTGTTGGGCGCGGGGGCAGCGGTAGCGACTGCGGCGGCGGTGACGGTGTCGGTGCTGGCGACACCGAGCGTTCCGCGATTCGTCTGCCCGCCCGATTGCGGGCAGCCCCCGATCGGCAAGCCTGTCGAGACGAATCCCTGGTTCATGTCCAGCGATGGCAGGTTCTCTGTCCAATACCCGCGCCCGGGCACGGCCTACGAGGTGACGTTCGACCCCGAAGGTGTGAACGTGGATTTCACCGCCGGCGACACAGGCAGGATGCAGTTCTTCGGCCAGCCCGCGCAGGGTCGCACGTCGAAGCAAATCGCCGATGACCTGGTCGGTGAGAAATATCCAAACGCCACAACGAATTACGAGATTCCCAACGCGTTGGTCGGCTATCAGCCGGGATACGGTGTGGTCAAAGACGAGTACCCGCAGGATGCCTCGGGCACCTTCACGCGGCTGCGCCTTCTGGTGATGGTCGCGATCAAGAACAACTATGCGCTGGTCGCCGCCGCGATCGGCCCGTACCACCAATTCAGCCCGGAGTTCGGCAGTGGCCACCCGTCCGGGGTCAACATGCAACTGGCGCTGGATATGGGCAAGTACGTGAACAGCTTTATCTGGCGCGACAACTCGCGGCGCTAGTTGCCGTTCTGGTACTGGGGCTCGTGGAACCGGCCGATGATCGGGATGCGCTCGATGATCCTGTCGCGAAGCCGTGGCTGCTGCGGGACGGGCGGAACATAGTTGGGCGTGGGAGGCACATAGGCGGGCGGAGGAACATTCGCCGGCGCAGGCGGCGGCGCCGCGGGTGGCTCGGCCACAGGCGGCGCTTCCGGCGCGGGCGCGGCGGCCTCAACGATCGTGTGGGCAAGAAGTGGCGCAGCCTCCGGGGGTGGTGCCGCCGGCAGCGGTGGCGGTGCGGCCGGAACCGGTTGCGGCGCAGCCTGTGCGACCGATGGAGCGGCTGGCACTCGTGCCGGCTGATCGGCGGTTGCCGCGGTATCCCGTTGACCCACAGTCGAATTCGTGTCAGGACTCAGGCCTATAACCAGCGCGGCGGAGAGCGGGATGACGAAGGCCACGACCGCGGCGGCAAGGACGGACGTCAACGCACCGATCCTCGACGGCAAGCGCCACCGGCTGGGCCCTGCTATCAGGGTGTTGACGGCCCGTGCCGATGCCAGCGCGGTTCCGCGGGCCAGTGCGAGGTTGGCCTCGGCTGCCGTGATGACCGGCACCGCTGCACCGTGGAAGGAAGTAGCGATCGAATCGATGTCGTCGGCCGACCCAAGGACAAAGATCGCCTCGGGCTGGACGCCGCTGCGATCAAGCAGGGCGAGCATGTCGTCGGCGGTCGGATCAACGCGCTCGGTCGTCACCCCGTCGTCGTCGACCAGCGCAACGAGAGCGCCGCCGGGTTCGACGATGCAAACTGCGACGTCGCGATAGCCGCCACGATCGGCGATGCCCGTCGCCAGGGAGTCAGCGGCCTCCTGCTCTGACACGGTGATGACGTTGTCGAGGCCCCGTTCCGCCAGCGCGTCGAGCAAGGTCGACGCGGCGGATTCGGCCTCAGTCGCCCAGGTGACGCCAATCGCATGCAGCCGGTTTTCCTCGACAGCGGCGATCACGTCGTCGAGCGTGTCGAAATCAACCGCGTCGCGGCAGACGGTGGCGCCCTCGGCCGTCGTGCCCTCGACCAGCACCCATCGGACGTCTGCCGACGTCATCGACAGACCGAGTACGAGGTCCACCTGGTTTGCCCCCGATCGGATCAATCGGCTCCGAGGTTACCGGCCAACCCGGATACACAAAAAAACCGTCAGTAAATCGCGCACGGCTCCTGGTTCTGCCTTTAAGGTGCTCTCGTGCCTCCGATGGATCGTCGCAACATGATGTTGATGTCCGGGATCGGCCTCTTGGCGGCCGCGATCCCCCTACCCACCGCCGGTGCTTCGCCGTCCCGCCCGGCGGGTCCGGCGCCCGCTGCGCCGCCGCCCAGTAGCGAACCGCCTGCGTACATTTTCCAGGACGAGTTCGACGGCCCGGCCGGTGCAGGACCCGATCCGGCGAAGTGGATTGTGTGGAACTGGGATGTGGACGTCTTCCCGCCGCTCGTGGGGCATTACCGCGACAACCGCCAAAACGTTTTCCTCGACGGGAACTCGAACCTCGTCATCCGCGCCACCCGAGAAGGCGACCAGTACTTCAGCGGCAAACTCCAAGCCAACTGGCGAGGGATGATCAATACCACTTGGGAAGCCCGGATCAAATTCAATTGCATGACGCCCGGTTGTTGGCCTGCTTACTGGACTGTGAACGAGGATCCTGACCCTGACGGCGAAGTCGACATCGTCGAGTGGTATGGCAACGGGAATTGGCCTCCGGGAACCACGGTCCACGCCGCATCCAACGGGAAAACATGGGAAGGCAGATCGATTCCCGAGTTGGTGGATGGAAATTGGCACAGCTGGCGAATGCGTTGGGACGAGGACGGTTTCAAGTTCTGGCGAGACTACGTCGACGGCGCGAAACCGTACTTCAGTGTGCCGCCGAAGCCCATACAGGTCTCCGGCAGACCCGGTGACCTCCGGTGGCCGTTCAACAATCCCGGCTACTGGATGTTCCCAGTCTTCAATCTCGCGGTTGGTGGGCCGGGCGCAGGAGATCCCGCCCTGGGTAACTTCCCGGCGGACATGCTGGTCGACTGGATACGCGTCTGGTAGTCGCTCGCGCTTATCGTGCCGCTTTGATGACCTGAACCAGGTTGAACTGCCAGCGCTCGAGAAGCCGGAACCCCAGGTCGCGCGGAACCGAGAAGGCGGGGGTACCTCCGAATCGTGTACCGGGCGGCAACGTTGTGTCCTGTTCGTGAGCGGGCCTTGACCTGTCGGCTTCGGTGATGATCCACACCACGCGGCAGTCGCTCAACGGTCCTACGGTGGCCTCCGGTATGAGATTGGTGTCGAAGACGTCGTTGCGGTCCGTCGCACGTTGCCACAGGCTGAGGTCGACGAGTTTCCGGTAGGCATCGGGGCGCGCGGCCATCAAGGGCCGCATGGGGGCAGGCATGAAGGTCACCGTGTCGTTCACCAGTAGACAGTCACCCGGCGCAGCCTTCTCTGTGATCAAATCGGCCACCTGGCTGTAGTCCATACCGTATTTGGCGTACGGGCCACGCTGCACCAGAAAATAATTCGGACCCGCAGCGAGAGTGAAAACGCTCAGAATGGCCGCCGCCATCCATGGTGCAACAGCCAGTGCGCCGATGCAGACCCCCAAAACCAGCGCCACCGCCGGCGCGGTGAAACACAAGTAGCGAGGCGTGTAGATCGGGTTGACCATCGCCGACCAGATGAGGATCACCGTGGTCGGTATCACAATCCATCCGATCGCCAGCGTCATTAGCCGTCGATCTCCCCGCGCCAGGTGCGCGGACGTGCAGAGCCACAAGACAACAGCCGTCGCTACGACAAGTGTCGACACGATCATGAACGGCGGACTTCGTTCGAAATACTGTTGAACCGCCACATCTTCGATCGTGCGGCGGCCAATCGGTGCGATCCAGACGATCTGATGCACTTGGCCGAAGGCCTCGACCCCAAACGGCGCCACAGCACAACCCGCAAGAAGCGACGCAACGGCGAACCGTACGAGGACCGTTGGACTGTGCCGGTAGAGACAGAGGAAAGCAGATACGCCAACAACAAGAGGGTGAGATACACGTCGAGCAGAACCGACGTCGCCAGGACGATCCCATACGACAGCCAGAGCCAAGCGTTGTCACGGCGTGTGGCGTGAACGAACAGGACGGTCAACCACACGGCGGCCATCATCGACAACGCATACGGCCGAGCCTCGATGCCCGCCCACGTCGCCCGGGGCAGTATCCCGCAGACAACCCCGGAGCTCAGTGCCACAGTGCGCGACGAGAACTGCCTGCCCAACACCACTACTCCGGCCGCAGCGGCTCCGACAGCGAGACCGCTTGGTGCGCGCGACCAGAACTCTGTGGGCGGAAAGATCTGAAACCAGCCATGCATGAGCAGGTAGTACAGCCCGTGGACGGCGTCGACATTGCTCAACATCTGCCACAACTGCTGCAGAGATCGACTGTAAGAGGCCGAAATGGTCGCGGCCTCGTCGTACCAGAATGACGGGCGGCCCGCGCCGCCAAGACTCACCGCGGCGGCCAACACTCCAACGATCAGCGGGTCCAGCGCAGACGGCGGTCGTCTCACCAGTACTCCCCGCCGAACACGCCGCTATGGTGCCAGAAGCGGTAGCCGCGTGCTGCGCTTGCTTTGGTGAAACTGCCATTCGGCAGCAAAATCAATAAACCCGTGTCTACAGTTACTTTTCTCAGCGTAAAAAGGTGGGTCGATAAGCAGGTCAGTTCGTATTTCGCAAACTCCAGAAAGGGGTGACGACGATGACCTTTCAGCTTCCATCGCGACGATTAATCCTTCTGAGCGGATTCGCTCTCGCAGTTGCGGCGGGTCCGGCGGTTGCGGCTTTCGGCGTGCCGGGTTCGCACGCTCCGACTCCGGTCGCCGAGTGCATGGCCGGTGAAGTCGTTGACGCTGCTACCGGGGCCTGCGTCGTGGGGCCGGCACCCGACGCCCCAATGGCCATCCCGGGCAACCCGGCCCTCCCGGAGGTCGATGGCATTCCCTGCACCGGAGCCAACACGGGCGAATGCATTGGACTGCAAGAATCCCAGGGTGGGGAGCCCGCACCGCTTCCGTGACATCGGCGGGGCGCTGACCTGCGCAAACATACAGCTCTGTGACCCCGTCGTGACAACTTCGTGACATTTGCCCCAATTTTTTCGTAGGGTGCTCTCTGTGGGGCGGCATGAATTAGCCAGGAAGCGACGGACGTCGCCGGCTGTCCTGGCTGCGGTCATCGCCCCGGCGGCGGTGTTCTTCGCCGTCGGAGCAGATGTTCATCCAGCTGCCCCTAGGCCCGAGCCCAAGCCTGCGGTCGCCCCGGTTGCGCAGG
>Ga0207675_100007073_pt1 | contig 10604 bp, 7 predicted proteins | sample KBSSwiS42_FD_184305 | JGI IMG/M metagenome (GOLD analysis project Ga0207675, IMG submission 184305) | Switchgrass rhizosphere microbial communities from Kellogg Biological Station, Michigan, USA - KBS Switchgrass S4-2 (SPAdes) (version 2) | ecosystem: Host-associated > Plants > Roots >...
GGAGTGTCTGCACAGGGCACAGCACCGACACGCCCGCCCCTTTTTCTGAGCGAATCGTGGAAAGCGCTCACGACACCTCCGGACGAGCATGGCGCATGGCCGGCATCACAGCAAGGTGTCTCGAATCCAAACCTGCAGCTGACGCTGCATGGTCCATCGGGGAAAGAGATTGTGTTGGTGGCCGTCCGCGGGTCGGCCGATGTGTATCCACTCAATCTCTGGACCGGCACGACCACGACACCGAGCGCCGCGACACTGCGCGATCGGAACAACTTCGTCGACCTGACGGACCCGCTCGCCAAGATCCGCTGGGTCGTCCGGACGTCGGGCTTTCACCAGGTGCGGCCGGTGGTCAAGCTTGCCGATGGCACGTGGCTGGTTGGCGACCGCGCGACAGGTCCGTCTGCCGATTTCAATGAGACAGACGTCTCGATCGCCGACGTCCGCTGGATCAAGCTCGATATCGCGCGGGTTGTCGCCGTCGGCAACTGGATCGAACATCCTGATCTGAGCAAGGTCGACGAGATCGGGTTTGCCGACCTGATGCCGGGGAGCGGTCATGGCCCTGGCGGTTATGTAAATGTTGGTCGAATCGAGGTGTACGGGAAGCCAGTCAAGCGGTAGAATGCCGTTCGCCTATGTCGCTTCCTTCCGGTACGCGGCTCGGACCTTATCAGGTCGTCGATCGCGTGGGAGCCGGGGGAATGGGCGAGGTCTACAAGGCGACCGATACGCGTCTTGGCCGAACGGTCGCCGTCAAGGTCCTGCCGGCGCACGTTGCGGCGGACCCTGCCCTGCGCGCGCGGCTGGAACGCGAAGCGAAGGCCATCTCCAGCCTGAACCATCCTCACATCTGCACGCTCTATGACATCGGGCATCAGGACGGCACTGACTTCCTGGTCATGGAGTACCTCGAAGGTGAAACGCTCGCGCAGCGTCTCGAGCAGGGCCCGCTGCGGATCGCGCAGGCGCTGCAGACCGGCATCGAAATCGCCGACGCGCTCGACAAGGCGCATCGTCAGGGCATCGTTCACCGCGACTTGAAACCGGGCAACGTGATGCTGACGAAAAGGGGTGCGAAGCTGCTCGACTTCGGCCTCGCGAAGCTGCATCCAGCGGTTGGTGGCGCGGGATTGAGTGCCGCTGCTACGGTGACCTCGCCCCTGACCGGGGCGGGCAGCATCGTCGGCACCTATCAGTACATGTCTCCCGAGCAGCTCGAGGGGCGCGAGGCCGACGAGCGCAGCGACATCTTTGCATTCGGAGCGTTGCTCTACGAGATGATTTCGGGCGCGCGCGCGTTCACGGGGACAACACAGGCGAGCGTCATCGCATCGATTCTCAAGGATACGCCGTCACAGCTTTCAGCGATGCAGCCGCTATCACCGCCAATTCTCGATGGCATCGTGGCAACGTGTCTCGCCAAGTCGCCCGAGGATCGATGGCAGGCCGCAGGCGATATCGGTCGCCAGTTGAAGTTGATTCAGACGAGTACCGCGTCAGGTGTCTCCCTCAGGAGCAGCATCGACACGGCCGTCGTGTCGCCGCCTCCGTCCGGAAAGAGCAGGCGCCGCGCTGTTCTCTCCGTTGCAGCAGCGATTCTTCTGATAGCCGTGGGGACAGCGGCAGCCCTTCTCTGGTTGCGTGTTCCGGTTGCGCCCCAGCCGGTTCGATTTGCAGTAGTGGCCCCCGGTGTGCTGAATCAGAACTCGTTGGCGGTGTCGCCTGATGGACGGTACATCGCTTTCGTAGCAGGCGGCTCACTCTTAGTGCGTCCGATTGATTCAGTTAACGCACAGCCGATCGCTGGTACCGAGGGCGCACAGGCACCCTTCTGGTCGCCAGATAGCAAGCACATCGGCTTTGCGGCGCAGGGCCAGCTCAAGCGAATTGCGCTCGCTGGCGGACCCCCACAGAGCATTGCTGCCGCAGTAGGTGGCTTCGGTGGTGGTACGTGGAATGCTGCCGGCGATATCCTGTTTTCGTCCGGCGTTGGAAGCGCCATTAAACGCGTCGCCGCTTCGGGGGGAGAACTGGTCGACGTGACGAAGCTCGCTAGTCTAGGCCACATGCGGCCGTCGTTCCTTCCCGACGGCCGCCGCTTCCTGTTTGTCAGCGTTCGCGAAACGGCACCTGGCGCTCAGGACTTGTACATCGGCTCCTTGGATGGCGGCGACCCTGCTCTGGTGCTGAGCGGTGCCTTGAGGGCGGCTTACGTACCACCCGGGTATCTGGTGTTCAACCGCGGCGCGATGGTAATGGCGCAATCGTTTGATCCAGATCGTCGGGTCCTGAGCGGCGAGCCCGTTCGAGTGGTCGATGCCGTTGCCATGGGTCCTAGTGGATTATTAGCTGGATTCTCAGCGTCAGCTTCAGGTGTGCTCGCGTATGCGCCCGGTACGCCGACAGGTGAGGGGCTCAGTCGATTGACCTGGTACAGTCGCGACGGACGGTCGATGGGTAATGTTGGTGGCCCGGCCAACTACGGAGACGTTGCGATCGCACCCGATGGCAAACGTATCGCCGTCCATCTTCATGAGGCGTCGCCAGGTGGCAACCTCTGGTTGTGGGACAGCAGTCGCAGCAACTTTTCTCAATTCACGTTCGACCGGTCGCACAACATCGTGCCGATCTGGTCTCCGGACGGCACGTCGATTGTGTTTGCCTCCGATCGCGGCGGAAGCATCTTCAATTTGTACCGGAAGGCGGCCAGTGGGGCGACGCCCGAGGAACTTCTCCTCGAGTCCAAGATCAACAAGATTCCTGAAGCGTGGACCGCGCACCACGGTGGCCTGGTGCTCTTTGCGAGCGGCGGTCCCGCGGTTAGCGATTGGACTATCTGGCGGCTCCCACTCTCTGGAGAGCGGACGGCTACCCAAATCAGCCCTGGCATGAGCGAGTTTCTCTCTGAGTTTTCGCCTGACGGGCGTTGGGTTGCTTATGTGGCAACGCAGGCAGGTGGTCTCAGCACCTTCCAGGTGTACGTGCGATCCTACCCGGGATTGAACGGACCGTGGCGTATCTCGACGAATGGAGGCAACCATCCGCGTTGGTCAGCAGACGGACGTGAGCTCTATTATCTCAATCCACAAGGGACGGAGATCATGGCTGCCGCGATCACCACCGACGGCACTTCGCTTGCCGCAGCAACGCCGCGCGCCATCATCAAGACTCGAGTACGACAGGACCACTATCCTGGCGGCGTGCCCTACGATGTCACGCGCGACGGCAGGTTTCTCGTCAACGAATTCGTCGCGCCTGAACCTTCGTCCGGTGCTGTGTCAGACGCCTCGTCGTTCACCGTGGTACTGAATTTCACGTCGGGTCTGTAACCAACACCCAGGCTCACGCCTGCGCTCTACAACGATATGGAAACGGTCTCTGGATCGGGTTACTGGACTCCGTTGAGCGTGATGTCGAAGACCAGCGTCGCGTTGGGCGGAATGCCCGCTCCCGGGCTGGTGTTGCCGTATGCAAGTTCGGGCGGAACAACCAGGCGGCGTTGCCCGCCGACCCGCATACCGACGACGCCCTGATCCCATCCTCGAATCACTTGTCCCGATCCCAGGCGGAAGGAAAAGCTGAGACTCGAGTCGAACTGCGTGCCTTTGGCGTCCGGCCTGCTCGAATCATGCAGCCATCCCGTATAAGCAACCGTCACAAGATTGCCCGTGGCCGCCGTCGCTCCGGTGCCGACCACGAGATCGATCTGCGAATAGGGGGCGCTCGTGGTGGGTGGTGTAGGCGTTGTCGTTGGGCCATTGTCGCTGCTGCAGGCGGCGACAACGACCAACGCCAGGATTGGTATGAAGCGTTTCATTTTTACGTGATTGCTATTGTGACGTAGAGCGCAGGCCTTTGGCCTGCGCGCAGGGTGTCTGCTAGGCGGCGACGGTCAGGAAGAGAGCAGCGACCGAGACAAAAATCAGGGCAAAGCCCGCAGGTATCCACAACAATCCGAAATCAGAGTCCATGTGCCTTCCAGGAGTTTTTGATGAAGAGGCGATGGCATCATCGCCGGTGAACGTTACGTCTCTACAGCGTAGCATCCAGCGGCGGAAGCAGATTTGTGGTATGCGCGACGACGATATATGTCCGCGTCGCGATGTGAAGCCGTGTGAACGAGAACGATTCTGCCGGGTCTTGAAAAGCAAGACCCGGCCTACGGCGTAGAGCGGGTCGTGCTCTGTGGAGCGGAAGTGTAGGGCGGGTCCTGCTCTATGGACCCGCCGCTCAAATCAGAACGTGTACTCAGCGCTGATGCGGAACAGCCTCGGCGTCAGGATCGCGCGCGGCTGCAGCCACGTGCCGCCCGGCACGAACGTGTTGTTGTAGGTCAGGATCGCATTCGAGTTCAGCGCGTTGTAGAGATCGAGTCCGATCATCGTCCGTTTGCCACCAAATCGAAACAGCTTGGCGACGCGGAAATCGAGCTGGTTGATCCGATCGCCGTAGCGGCTTCCCGGCTCGAGCAGATTGATCGTGACGTTGGTTACGCTGCCTGCCGGCGGACGTCCCAGTTCCTGGGCGATGACCGACGCAGGCACGGCGTAGTTTGCTGCCAGCAGTGCGCCCGGCTTGCTTTGCATGACTCCGCTGACCTGAACATCGACTCGCGGAATGGTGTAAGTCGCGAGCGCGCGGAATTGTGTCAGTACGCCATACGCGACGTGACAATACGGGCTTGTCGTGCTGACGGTGGAGCCGACGAGGCCACCGCCGATGTTGGCGTTGAGCTCAGGCAGGCTGGCCCTGGCACCACAAGCGTCGGCGACGTTCTGGCCTGTGCTGGTGCCGCCCTGGAACGTCAAGCCGCCTTGGGTGCGCACGTTGAGCGTCACGTCCAGTCCATTGAAGTACTGGTACCACTCCCCGTAGTCGCGTGAAAGCGCGGTCAGATTGTTGATGCGTCCGAACAGCGCCGGATCGATGTCGAAGAGCCCTTCGACTCGATACCCCCCGCCATTGGGCAGCCGCGGATCGGACGGCGCGGTGATTCCGTACTGCGTGTAGTTCGCCGACGTGGTGAAGAGGTTGTCGTTCAGCGTGAAGCCACTGAACCAGCGCCGGTGATAGGCGACCTCGATCGACGCGCGGGCCATCAACTGCTGCTGCACCGAAGCGCTGAGGCCCCAGTCATTCGAGCGCACGCCCCACCCGTTCAGCACGTTGGGCGCGAAGGAATTCGTCAGCGTGTCCGTGCCGAACGCGAGGTTCGAGATCTGCCCGCAGAAGTCGCCACCACTGCCGCGGAGATCCTGGGTGAGCGGATTCTGCAGATCGCAGTCAGCCTGGAAATTCCCGTTCGCGTCCGTCCACGTGCGCTGGACGCCTTGCGGACCAAACGGAGGATTCGTGTTCGGCATCCGCAGGGTCGGGTTGGTGTTGTAGAACGCCACCGGGTTTCCCGTACTCGCGCCTTCCAGGTACTTGCCGAGCGTGAATTTCGCCGCTGTGCGCCCGTTGCCGAAGACGTCATAGGCGAGACCCATTCTGGGTGTGATGTCTTTGTAGCTATCGACGCCGTCGGTTTTCGGGAATGACACCGGGTTGGGCATGAATCGCGACGGCCCGACTTGCTGCGGCGGGAACCAGCCGCGCGCTCGGTCGAAGCGAAGCGCGCCCTGGAGCGTCAGACGTCCCAGTGTCCATTGCTCCTGTGCGTAGAACGCCGTGATCCCCGCGCGGGCGCTCTGCGTGAACGGAACCGCCATCGTCAACTGATTCGGCACGCCGTTGTTGACCCGGTACATCAACTGCTGGCTGTTCGTGAAGCTCGTACGTTCGTCGTAGAAGTAAGTGCCTTGGTACCCGAGTTTCATGCTGTGTGCCCCGGTCACGAATGCGCCTGACGCACGCCACGTGTACGCGCCGGTGTAGTTGTCGTTCCAGTCCTGCGAGCGATACACGAGACTCGGGATCCCGCCGTTGTCGGCGCACCCCCCCGCGCACTGCTCCTGTACGCGAATCAAGTCGCGAGTGGGGTTTCCCTCGCGCTCGAAGTTGCCCCACCCGTAGTAGGTCACGCCGAAGCCGGCGTCGAAAAGTAGCCGATTGGTGAAAGGCGACGACCACGTCGACTGCACCACGCGCAGCGGCTTCGTCGCGCCGACGCCGTCGGCTTCCGGCGCGACGATTTGCGCCGGCGACGCGAGGCCCGTCGTGGTTCCCTCGCACTTACGACACACGGACTGTTCGTCCCAGAAGCCGCCAATCTTGTTGCGCGGTGACACTTGCCATGTGGCGCGGCCGCTGATGTTCTCCCACGTCCGATCCGAGAAGCCGGGACGGCTCAGGTCGGGCACGTAGTTCCATTTCGTCGGGTCGCCGGCGTTGAGGTTGTAGTACTGATTCGCCGTGATGCGCGTGCTGCCCTGCGTCCGCGCGTTGATGAAGAACCACAGTCGATCTCTCTTGATCGGACCGCCAAACGCGCCATTGATGTCGTAGACCTTACTGATGGGCGTGGCTTGCGCGAGCCCGGCGGCGCGGAGTTCCTCGGTGTAGTTGCTGGACTGGAAATGTTCCCCGGTGCCGCTGAAGTAGAAGGCGCCCTCATACCGGTTGCCACCGGTTTTGGGGACGATGTTCATGACCAGGCCGGCCGTCTCCGACTCGCCGAGGCCTCCGGAGGTGGTGAATGTCACTTCCTGCGAGTTGCCGACGTCGGCGACGTAGGTGGGCGGCTGATTACCTCCGGGTGGATTACCGACGTTGAGGCCGTCGACGGTCAGCCGGCTCTCGTTGGCGCGGCCGCCGTGAATTGGAAACTGGTTGATGAGCGGTCCCGTCGCCACATCGTTCGCGTTGGTGATAACGCCCGGCACCAGTACGACCATCGAGTTGTAGTTGCGGACAGTGGGGATCGACCTGATGACATCGGTGCTCAAGGTGGTTTGTCGCCGCGCGCTCTGCACGTCGACGATAGGGCTGGCGCCGGTGACGACGACCGTCTCTTCGAGCGTTCCGACTTTGAGGTCGGCGTTGATCGTCGCGATGAAGGATCCGGTCAATTCAACGTCTTCGCGCCTGAACGTCGTGAAGCCAGGCAGCGTGAAGGTGATGGTGTAGGTGCCGGGCCGGAGATCTTCGATGCGGTACTGTCCCGCGGCATCGGTGATGCTGGAGCGGACCTTTTCGATGAGTACAGGACTCGCCGCTTCGACGCTCACCCCGGGAAGGACGGCGCCGGACGTGTCCTTGACGGAACCTGTGATGACGGCCTGAGCCAGAGCGGCTGACGGCAGTACGAGCGACAGCGCGGCGACGGAGACGCAGAGACCGATGAGACGGCGCATACCCACCTCACATTCGACAGTGCAGCAACGGGGGCCCCATTGAAGATGAATGCGAAACGGCGCGGGCTCGTTGCGTCGGCCGACGAGATGGGTAAGGAGAATCGGAACCGTTTGCGCTCCGCGAAACTCCCTTCGTTAGAGATGGCTGAGATATACGCCTCGGGCGTACCGGCTGTCAATTCCGTCCCGAGGGTAGGCCGTTACGCGGCCGGAAAACTTTCGGTGCCTGACACCAAAAAGTGAATTCACGTTTCGGTGCCTGACACCAAAACGGTGAACGTCAATGCGTCATCGCATAGAGCACCACGTTGATGCCCACCGCATACGCATCCGGCGAGAACCTGTAGAAGTACTGCGGATCTTCCGCCTCGCGCTCCCAGCCATCTGGGATGTCACTGTTATGGATCATCACGACCATCAATCTTCCGTGCGCATCGGCAATGCCCCGTGTCTCGACGATCGAGCTGTCTTCGCCGCGCTCGGAGATGCCGCCACCGCTGCGCCGCCAGAACTGGATGGACGCCATCTGCCGCACTTCTTTCACGTTGAACATCAACTGCCAGATCTGATGCTCCGGCGGCAGATCGATGATGGGGAACTGCTCGGGCGGGAGGACGCGACCGATTTCTTCATCCCACTGTTCGCCTGCGCGCGTACCCCAGTAGTCCGAGGAGAAGATAAAGCCGCCTTTCTCGAGATACTCGCGCAGCCTGATCACTTCCTCGTCAGAGAAGCGGGCAGAGCCGCCGTCCTCGACGAGGATGTACGGGCACTGGAAGAGTGCGGGGTCGGTGGCCGACACGGTCACGTATTCCGGGTCGCCGCTCTTCTGTTTCGTGACGCGTGTACGAGTGAGCTCGCCGAGCCGTACGCTGAAGTTGATGTCGGCGCCCGGGTAGTCCGTGCTCCAGCCGCGCTTCTCGCGGTGGTCGCTCGTGAACATGAGGCGGCAGTGATTGAAGGCGCCGGCGAAGGTGTCGGCAGTCGGATGTCGCGGCGGATCGTTGAAGCCGAATCCGCCTCGCCAGATCTGCGCGTGCGCCACACCAGCGGTGAGCGCGACGACCAGCACGCTCCACGTCAGACGTGTGCGTCCCTTCATGAGTATTCTCCGCCTGCGTCCAGCATACTTCGTCTCATCGTGTCTCGCGTTAATCTCTCCTGAGGCTTAGAATTCGCCGGGGAGAAACTGACATGCGTATGCCACACATTCTCACGGCGCTCGTGGTCGTGCTTAGCGCGTCAGCAGCGCACGGGCAAAATCGCGCCGCCGCTTCCGGTACCTGCGATCTGCCTCATGGATCAGGCGTGTCGTCACAGCAGCTCATGTCAGGGCAGCGACAGCGGGCATACAGATTGTTCGTCCCGCCCGGCTATGACGGGCATGCCCGTTTGCCGCTCGTTCTCGATCTGCACGGCAGCGGAGGGTCGTCCGAGGGACAAGCCAGAAACAGCGGCCTCGAGGCCCTGAGCGCCAGTGAGCGGTTCATCGTGGCGACGCTGGATGCGGAGGGCGGACGCTGGAACGTTCCGGTTCAGAGCAGCCGTGCCGATGACGTCGCATACGTTGGCGATGTCATCGCTCATGTCGCCGCGCACGTGTGCACGGATGAAACGCGCGTCTATGCGACCGGGTTTTCCGGCGGTGGACGAATGTCCTCGTTGCTCGGATGTCAGCTCGGTTCGCGTCTTGCGGCAATCGCGCCGGTGTCCGGGCTTCGCTTCCCCGCCCCGTGCACCGGTCGCCCGATTCCAGTACTGACATTCCACGGCCTGGCGGATCCGCAGAACCCCTATGACGGACATGCAGCCGGGCGTGGCGAGGAGTGGTCAGAGAGCGTTCCCGATGCGCTTGCCAGCTGGGCGCGTCACAACTCCTGCAAGGGGGATGCGATCCTCGACGATCCTCCCGGTCCGCTGTCCACGATGCGCTACGAGGGGTGCGCAGGCGATGCCGAGGTACGCATGATTCGCATCGATGGTCTCGGTCACACCTGGACGAAGAAGGAGGTCGATACGACCGCGGTCATGTGGCAGTTCTTCAAAAGCCATCGGTTGAATCGTTAATCCCGATCGCAGCTATGCTCGAGCGCCAACCTCAGCTAGCATGGGGCGTGATTGTGGCAGAGGCAGTGAGCCCGCGAACTGTGCGCTCCCAACAACTGTTCGGTCGCCGACTACTCGCGTTGCCTCTCCTTGCAACGATTACGGCGCTCGGTGCCATCGGTTGTGACTCTAGCTCGACAATGGTGTCAGAGCCGTCCCCGACGAAGTGTGAGGTGACGCTATCGACAGCGAGCATATCCGCCAGTGGAGGCAACGGCACACTTTCCATCGCAACGCGGCAGGAATGCGGGTGGACCGCATCAAGCGCGGCGGGTTGGATCTCCGGGATCACGCCGACCTCTGGGCAAGGCAATGGACAGATCGCATTCACGGCGACTGCCAATCCGACCCGCGCCGAGCGGCTTGGCGAAATTGTCGTCAACGACGCGCACGCTCAGATTCGACAGGAACCAGCGACGTGCCAATTCACGCTCACGTCCGCGAACCAGGGCTTCGGTAACGCTGGGGGTACCGGCACCGTGATGGTGGCCGGGATCCAGAGCTGCCCGTGGACTGCCAGGAGCAATTCGTCATGGATCGCGATAACGTCGTCGGCCAGTGGCGACGGAAGCGGCTCGCTGGAGTTCCGAGTCGCGCCGAATTCCCAGGGCGCGAGAACGGGAACAATGACGATTGCCGATCAGCAGTTCACGATTACTCAGTCGGCGGCAGAGGCACCATCACCTGCCCCGCCAACTCCGCCGCCCGGGCCTCCGGCGCCGCCCGCGCCCCCGGCACCACCCGAGCCGCCTCCGCCACCACCGCCACCACCGCTGCAGTGCACATACAGCGTAAACGCGCAGTCTTCCTCGTTCCCGTTTGGAGGGGGCGCGGGAGGACCGATATCGGTGTCGGCTCCCGGCGGTTGTGCATGGACTGCGCAGAGCAACGCGTCGTGGATCACGATTACATCGGGCGCGAGCGGCAGCGGCAACGGCACGGCAACGTTCAGTGTCGCCGCGAACAACAATGGCCTCGCGCGTACCGGCGCTATCACGGTTGCTTCGACGACGGTGACGGTGACGCAGCTGCGCGATCCAGCCACTTGCCATTACACGCTGAATCCCAGTGGCGGCGCTTTCGCCTACACGGGAGGCGCGCTCTCGATGAGCGTGGCCACCGACAGTGATTGTTCGTGGACGTCCTCCGCGAGTGCGCCTTGGATCGCGATCACATCGGGCACGGGCGGCAGTGGCAACG
>Ga0207675_100007075_pt1 | contig 10602 bp, 12 predicted proteins | sample KBSSwiS42_FD_184305 | JGI IMG/M metagenome (GOLD analysis project Ga0207675, IMG submission 184305) | Switchgrass rhizosphere microbial communities from Kellogg Biological Station, Michigan, USA - KBS Switchgrass S4-2 (SPAdes) (version 2) | ecosystem: Host-associated > Plants > Roots >...
CTTGATCAGCACCGCGGCCGGCGGCGTCTTCGTGATGAAGGTGAACGAGCGGTCCTCGTAGACCGTGATCTCGACCGGGATGATCGCGCCGATGTCCTGCTGGGTCTGCGCGTTGAACGCCTTGCAGAACTCCATGATGTTCACGCCGTGCTGGCCGAGCGCAGGGCCGACCGGCGGGGCAGGATTGGCCTGTCCACCGGGGACCTGGAGCTTGATGAGTGTGAGGACCTTCCTGGCCATGGGCGACGAAAGAGGGTAGCCGACCCGCCTAGATTTTTTTCACCTGGTCGAACCCGACCTCGACCGGAGTCTCACGGCCGAAGATCGAGACCAGCACCTTGAGCTTCGCCGCGTCCTCGTTGATCTCGGAGATCTCGCCGGAGAAGTCGGACAGCGGACCGGACACGACCTTCACCGACTCGCCGATCGAGAACTGCGCCCGCGTGCGCGGCCGCTCGGCCGTCTCGCGGTGGAGCAGGCGGTCGACCTCGTTCTGGTTCAGCGGCACCGGGTTGTTCGACGCCCCCACGAACCCGGTCACGCCTGGCGTGTTCTTGACGAGCTGCCAGGAGTCGTCGGTCAGGTTCATGTTGACGAGCAGGTAGCCGGGCATGGTGCGCTGCTCCTTCGTCTGCTTCTGCCCGTCCTTCATCTCCTGCACCTGCTCGGTGGGGATGACGATCTGTCGGATGTTGTTCTCCTGGCCGAGCGAGATGCGTCGGTGCTCAAGGTTCTGCTTGACCTTGTTCTCGTGACCGGAGTAGGTGTTGACTGCGTACCAGCGGAACATCGTGAAAGTTGGGTCCTTCTAGAGAATCTGCTTGATGAGCTCGGAGAAGATCGCGTCCAGCAGGCCGAGGTACCCGCCCGCGATAAGGACGAAGCCGAGCACCACTCCTGTGAGGGTGACCAGGGCCTGGCGGTTCGGCCACTGGACGCGCTGGAGCTCGGCCCAGACTGCGATCAGGAACTGTATTACCCGGGGACGGTCCTTGTGCGCCTCGGCCGCCTCACGTCCCCGGCGGCCCCGCACCGCGTAGCCGGCCTCGCCGGCGCCGGCAGCGGCGGCATCCGCGTCGGGATCGTCGATCTCCCAGTCCTCGATCTCCTCGTATGCCTCTTCCTCCTCGGCCAGACGAGCGGCCTCGTCGTCGTCGAGGGCGGCCTCGTGCTCCTTGCGATCAACGAGGGCCTCGTCGTGCTCGAGCAGGAAGTCGCTTCGGCCCAGCTCCTCCGGAGGAGCCCCGACCTCGAGGTGGTCGGCGTCGGTGCCGGGCGGCCCGGGGTCGTCCCCGGGCACGTCGACGGGCTCGACCGGCGCCGGCGTGACGCCGGGAATGTTGCCGGCGTTCTCCCGGGACGGGGACTGGTCCTGCTGGAGACGCCGGGCACGGCGCTCGGCCTGGCGCTGCTTGGAGCGCTGGCGGTTACGCGCCATGCCTCAGCGGGTCTCTTTGTGCGGGGTGTGCTTCCCGCACCAGCGGCAGTACTTGCGAAGCTCAACCCGATCCGGGTTGTTGCGCTTCGACTTCTCGGTTTGGTAGTTACGCCGCTTGCACTCCTCGCATGCGAGGGTCACGGCGATTCGGACGTCTCCGCGAGCCATGGGTCCTTCGGAAGGTAGTAAACGTGAGCGGCCGGGCACGCAGACGAGCCGCGGACCGGCCGCGAGGTCGACAGGTGAGTCTAGCGGCGAAATTCACACCGCACCCTGCTCCACATCGGGCATGGACACGGCGATGCCGGTGTGCAAGGCTCGCCCTCCGATGCTCTCCACAATCGCTGTTGGCACAGATGGCTCCGCCACCGCCTCGAAGGCTGTCGAGGTGGCCGCGGAGATGGCCCAAAAATTTGACGCGAGGCTCATCCTCCTGAGCGCGGCCCACGACTCGCGAGCGCCCGTGACCGCGTCCGGACAGGAGGAGCTCCAGTGGGCGACGAACCCGGACGCCCTCCTGCGCGAGATGCTCCACCGCACCGAGGAGGACATGCGCGACCGGAAGATCGACTGCACCACGATGATCGACTCGGGCGACCCCGGAGAGGTCCTGACCCGGCTCGCCGAGGAATGCAAGGCGGACCTGCTCGTGATCGGGAACCGCGGCATGCACCGGCGCGTGCTCGGAAGCGTGCCGAATACGGTCACGCACAAGGCGCCCTGCTCGGTGTACGTCGTCAAGACGACCTAGACCCGGAAGCCCGCGGCGCCCGTGCCGCCAAAGACCAGTGAGCTGCGCGCGCTCGCAGAGCGGGCGCTGCACGCGCTCAACACCGCCGACCTCGACGGCTTCCTCGCCGTGGTCTCCGACGACGTCGAGTTCACCTCGATGATCCTCGAGGTGGAGGGGATGACCTTCCACGGCCGCGACGGCGTGCGGGTGTGGTGGGAGAAGGTGCGCAGGACGTTCGAGGACGTGCGCTGGGAGCTGCTCGACCTCGTGGAGATGGACCAGAAGGGCGTGGCGAAGCTGCGCGCCGCGGCGACGCTCGGCGGCGGCCAGGTGGACCAGCTCGTCTGGCAGGCGGCCACCTTCAGGGACGGGCGGCTCACCTGGTGGGGGTTCTTCCGCAGCGAGGCCGAGGCACTGGCCGCGGTCGCGCATCGCTGAACGCCGCTAGGACGCGGCGAGCCGGTACTGCCGCGGGCTGATGCCGCGCACGCGCTTGAACGCAGTGCTGAGCGCGAAGGGCGTCGAGTAGCCGACCTGGTGGGCCACGGAGCCGATCGTCGCGTCCGGCTCAAGCAGCAGGTCGGCGGCCAGTGAGAGGCGCCAGTCGGTTAAGAACGTCATCGGCGGCTCGCCCACGAGCTCGGTGAAGCGGCGGGCCAGGGCCGCGCGCGAGGCGCCCGCCTCGGCGGCCAGCTCGGCGACCGTCCATGGACGCGCCGGGTCGTCGTGGATCAGCCGCAGCGCCCTGCCGACCACTGGGTCGCCGTAGGCGCGGTACCAGCCGGGAGCGTCCGAGTCCTCGCGCGCGAACCACGCGCGCAGGACGGCGATCAGGAGCAGGTCGAGCAGGCGGTCGAGCACGGCCTGCTGGCCCGGGTCGTCCTCGACGATCTCGTCCGCGAGAAGCCCCAGGAGCGGTGACTCCCACGCGTCACTCGAGAGCACGAGCAGCGGCGGCAGCGCATTCAGCAGTCGCCGGCTGACCTCGCCCTCCAGCTCGAGGATCACAGAGCTCCAGGCGGCGTGTCGAGCGCGCGAGCTGGCGGAGAACCGACACTGGGTCGTCGGCTTAGCCCCCTAGCCGGCCAGGCCGGGGCCGTCGATCGTTGGGCCATGACGACGATCGATGTGGCGGAGAGTGGAATGACGGGCGACCACCGGGCCGGCCCGTCCTGTCCTGGGCGTGTTGCGCGCTGGCTGGTGATGGGCGTGGCGGCGGGGCTGCTCGTCTGCGCATTCCCGGCCGTGGCCGGCGCGACCGACTATTGCGTCGACACGATCGCCGCCTGCGGGCCGAAGAACGTCGCGAGCTTCCAGGATGCGCTCGACAAGTCGGCCGCGACCGGCAATGCGGACCGGATCTTCCTCGGTGCCACGACCTATACCGCGCCCATCGCGAGTGGGTTCACCTACGACCAACAGGCCGGGCCGGTCGAGATCATCGGTGCCGGAGGGGGCGGCCCCACGCCGACGATCGTCACCAGCCCGCCGGGGGGCAGCGACCGCGTGCTCCGCCTGATGGGCGGGCCCGGCACGTCGATCCATGACGTCGAGATCGAGCTGCCTCAGAACGTCGTCGTTGGTCTGCGCGGACTGTGGACGAACGGCACCGCCCGGCGGATCAGGGTGGTCGACGCGGCCCCGTCGCAGACAACCAATCGCATCGGCGTGGTTTTGACCGGCGGCGCGCTCGAGGACTCCGCCGTCATTCTCGGGACAAACTCTGACGGCGTGAACTTGACCGACGGTGCACCCACCGTCCGCGCCACGCGGATAGGCGCGAACCATGGCATCAGCAGCAACGGCGGCCTCATCGAACGCACGGTGGTGAACGCCACGACCACCGGAGTCGTGCTCCAGCGCAACAAGACGACGATCCGAAGCAGCGAGATCGCGGTCAAGGGCGCGAGCGGGACAGGTCTCTACGCGATCGTCCAGCCGAGCTTCGACACGGAGGTCGTCGCGGACGGCGTGGACCTGATCGGATCAGGCGCCGCGAGCGCCGTCGGGGTGCGCGCGGATACGGGCTACGCGCCCCTCTCGAACGTGACCGTGACGCTCACGAACTCGCTCCTGCGCGGCTTTCCCAAGGCCCTGTTCGCGGCCACTCTCGACTCCGGGATCGGACGGATCGACGCCGCCTACTCCGACTACGACGCCAGTAAGAACGTCGCGACCGGAGCGAGCGCGAAGATCACCCAGGTCAACACCTCCAACGTCGGGGACACGGGCTTCGCCGACGTGGGGGATGGCGACTATCGCCTGTTGTCGAGCTCGCCACTGGTCGACGCCGGCGATCCTGCGGCCACCCAGGGTCTCGACCTCCTGGGGAGCCCGTTGGTCGCCGACGGCAACCTCGACGGGACCGCGAGGCGCGACATAGGGGCCTACGAGCTCCCTGGCTCGGTGCCGGGTGGCGGCAACCAAGCGCCGGCGGGAGGTGCCCTGCTGCCCGCAGGCGGCCAGCAGGGTGCCGTGGAAGACCGCGAGGCGCCGCTGGTGTCGGGTTTCGTCAGCGGCAACAGGCTGTTCGCCGTGGGCCGTGCCCGCACCGCGATGTCCGCGGCCACCGCCCGCGGCACTCGCTTCCGCTACCGGCTGAGCGAGCCGGCGCGAGTCACCATCGCGATCCAGCGCGCGGTACCCGGCCGCAGACGGCACGGCAGCTGCGTGCGCCCCTCGCTCCAGCTGAGGCGTGCCAAGCGCTGTGCGCGCTACCGCACGATCGGCACGCTCACCAGGAGCGCCAAGCGGGGCTCGAACAGCACCACCTTCACGGGCCGGCTCGGCCGTCGCGCCCTGCGACCCGGCAGCTACCGGGCCGTCGCGAGGGCCACCGACCCGGCGGGGAACCGCTCGACGCCCAGACGAGCGAGCTTCCGAATCCTGCACCGCTGACGCGGCTATTACGGCCGGCCTGGGCCACCTAGGGCCCAGGGCGTCGTCGATTTGGAGCTACTTTCTGAAGCCGACGCGGGGACTCGAACCCCGGACCCCCTCCTTACCATGGAGGTGCTCTACCGGCTGAGCTACGTCGGCTGGTGTGGCGCGTTCAGCCTAGCGCCGTGGGCGACTCGAGCAGCTTCTGCATCGCCTCGGCCAGAGCGTGGATCCCGCTCAGCGGCCGCACCATGACCGTCAGCTCGCTGATTGCCCCGTTCTCGGCGAACTTGAGGATGTCCACTCCCTGAAGCTGCCGGTCGCCGACTCTGGTCTCGAACTGGAGCACGGCGACATCGCCGGTCTCTACCTGTTCGATGTAGCGGAACTCCTCGAAGACCTGGACGACCGCGCTGAGGATCAGCTGGACCTGGTCGCGGCCCTCGTAGGGCTTGAAGACGACGGGGCTGCGGAATGTCACGTCGGGGGCGAAGAGGTCCTCGGCCGCGCGGAAGTCCTTGGCCTCGGCTGCGGCGCGGAAGGCATCGCTTTTCATTCTCAGGAGGCTGACACAACTGCCGCGAGCCGATGGGTTGGGGCTATTATCTGACTAAGGTCAGAGGATGCGCGACGAGAGCATCGATCAGGTCAGGAGCTTCAACCGGACGGTCACGCAGCGCATCGGCGCGCTGAGCGACAGGTTCCTCGCCCGCGACCGGCCGCTCGGCGAGTCGCGGCTGCTGTGGGAGATCGGGCCGGACGGCTGTGAGGTGCGCACGCTACGCAACCGGCTGGACCTCGATTCGGGCCAAACCAGCAGGCTGCTGCGCTCGCTCGAGGGGGCGGGGATGGTGCAGGTGAAGCCGAGCGAGTCGGACCGGCGGATCCGCGTGGCCAGTCTCACGCGCGCGGGGAAGACGGAGCGAAGGCTGCTCGACGAGCGCAGCGACGAGCTCGCCGAGTCGATGCTCGCCCCGCTCGACGACGGGCGCCGCGAGCGGCTCGTGGACGCGATGGGCACGGTGGAGCGGCTGCTCACCTTTTCGGCCGTCGAGATCCGGGAGGTGGACCCGACTCACCCGGACGCGCGGCAGTGCTTCCGCGCGTACTTCGCGGAGCTGGACGCGCGGTCGGATTCCGGCTTCGACCCCGATGCCGGCGTCTCGGCCGAACCGCACGAGCTGACGCCGCCCGCAGGATGCCTGTTGATCGCCTACCTCCACGCCGAGCCGATCGGCTGCGGCGCGGTGAAGCATCACCCGGGCGAGCCGTCGGAGATCAAGCGGATGTGGGTGTCGGGTTCGGCCCGCGGGCTGGGGATCGGGCGCCGCATGCTTCACGAGCTCGAGGCGCGCGTCGCGGCGAGCGGCGCCGCGGTGGCGCGGCTCGAGACGAACCGCGCCCTGGTCGAGGCGATCGCGCTCTACCGCTCAGCGGGGTACCGCGAAGTGCCCGCCTTCAACGACGAGCCCTTCGCGGACCACTGGTTCGAAAAAAACCTAAAGGGACAGTCCCTTTAAGTTCGCGCTAGAGCGCCGGCGGGCACAGCGGGCTGTTCTGAAGCGCCCAGCCGGAGCTGGTGACGGTCGTCACCCGTGTGCCCCAGCCGAGCACCGACGGCTCGAGCCCCGTGACGCCTATGCCGTGCGTCAGGTTCGACACCGCCGGCAGCTGGCCGATGCGGACAGGGCTGCCCGAGTCGCCGCCGTAGAGATACCCCGCCCAGACGATGCTGTCGGCGTCCCAGTCCCAGTCCACGCCCTTGATCTGGACGACGCTGTTCAGCTGGTCCTGCTGCTCCTTGGTGAGCTCGAAGCCCATGCCGGCACGCGGGGTGCCCGGGAAGCCGCCCACGAGGCCGTGCCCGTAGTGGGCCACCGGCTGCGGGTCGCCGCCCGTGTAGATGCCGCAGGGGCCGCCGATGTCGGCGATCGTGGGGAATACCCAGTCGCGCCGCGCGGGTGGGACCTCGACGAGGCCATAATCGCGGCCGATGCCGGCGTTCCGCTTCAGGAGGACCCTGCCGAGCTCGACGAGCACGGGGTTGCCGCCCGTGGGCGCGACCGTGAGCAGCACGACCGGCTCGTTCGTGAGGCAGTGCCCCGCTGTGCCGATCGCAACCGTGTCACCCTTCTGGAAGATGTAGTTCATCGTGCAGATGAACGGCGAGATCATCATCGAGCCGGGCCGAATGCCGGCCTGACCCGGTAGCGGCGCGTCCACCGGCGCGGCAGCCACGCCGTTCTCGTGCACCTTCTGCGCGAGCTGCGGCGTGAACCAGTCAGGCCGCGGAGCCTTCAGCTCCTTGATCTGCCCGGTGCCGTTCTTCAGCGCGGCGATCGCGCCATCGACCTCGGCCTGCGACGGAACCTCACCCGACGCGCCGAGTGGCGCACTCGCCGAAACCGTGAGCGCCTGCGCTCCACCTGCGAAGACCATCGTCGCCGCGAGCACGGCGAGCAAAGCCCGAACTACCCCTGCACTCCTCATGACGCCTCCCTGGAACGTCCCCTGCCCGAACGTCGGGGAACGTACCCGGGTCACCGAAAAGATGCGCCGGTTCTACGCGCGCGTGAGGGTCAGTGGGGGGAGCAGGATTCGAACCTGCGTAGGCTGAGCCGGCAGATTTACAGTCTGCTCCCTTTGGCCGCTCGGGCATCCCCCCAGGGATATCCGGAGGAGGATTGTAGAGGCGGTCCCGCGATGGCACGGTCCGGAATTGGATCCCCACTTTCGACCTCGAATTCGCCGTACTTAGGGCCCCCAAGGTGGATTGCGGTCGCACCCTCGATGCGATCCGCCGGGATGAACCACTGGCGGCCGTCTCCGACCAAAACGAACAGATCGTCGAAACGCGTTGGATCGAGGCGCTTCACCAACCCGCTCCAGCTCCGGTTGCCGCCGCGCGTGCAGACCGTGATGGCCCAGCGCTCCTTGTAACGGCAGGCCGACGTCTTTACCTGAACTCGGGTAACGCGGTCGCCGAAATCGGCGATGAGGTCGTAGTCGGGACTGTGGCCGAATGGAATCGCGACGTGAGCACCTCGCCCGACAAGCCAGTACAGCGCCGCCCGCTCCCCGAAGTCGCCCTGTTGTCGCGGCGTGAGCATCTTCGGAGAAGATCCACTCCGAGATGGAAATTCGACCACTCGTTCGTGACAAGTTCGATGCAGCGGCGCAACTATTCGCTGACGCGTTTCTCGAGGATCCGGGCTGGGTTGCCGTTGGGCCGGATCGGCGGCGGCATCGGCACGGTGTGCTTCGGCGGTTTCACCGGACGGCGCTCGATGTCGTCGAGCGGTACGGCGGGCCGAGCTATGGCGCGTTCGAGGACGACCAGCTCGTCGGCGTCGCCGCCACGTTCGCCGCCGGCCTCTATCCGCCGCCCGAGATCCGGACAACGCTGCGGTTCGTCCCCGGCTTCCTCAGCGCCGGCCCCGGCCCGATCGTCCGAGGCCTGAGATTCACCGCGATCCAGGAGCGTGGGCATCCGCACGACGAGCACGTCTATCTCTGGTTCCTCGCCGTCGACCCCCAGCATCAGCGCGGCGGCGTCGGCCGCGCTCTCCTCGCGCGCGTGTACGCCGAGGCGACCGCGCCCGTCTATCTAGACACGGCCAACCCGGCCAACGTCCCCTACTACGCGAGCAACGGCTTCGAGGAGCTCGGCCAGGCGGCCGGGCCCCGCGGCGCGACGATGTGGTTTATGAGGCGTCCCTGAGGCGCTGCGCCTCGGGTAGCCCCTCGAGCTTCTTCAGCGTGTTGTTCTCGATCTGCCGGATCCGCTCGCGGGTGACCCCGAAGGCGCGGCCGACCTCCTCCAGCGTCCGCGCCTTCTGGCCGCGCAGCCCGTAGCGCATCTCGATCACCTCGCGCTCGCGCGGTGGCAGCGCATCCAGGGCCCGTCGCACGTTCTCGCGTCGCAGATTCTCCGAAGCCTGCTCGAAGGGCGACTCGGCCGTGTCGTCCTCGACGAAGTCGCCCAGCTCGGAGTCCTCCTCCTCGCCGATCGGCTTCTCCAACGAAACGGGCAGCTGCGCGATCCGCAGGATGTCCTTCACCTCGCGCGCCGTCCACTGAAGCTCCAGCGCGATCTCCTCGGGAGTCGGCTCGCGCCCGAACTCCTGCACGAGCTGCCGCTCCACGTGCACGACCTTGTTCAGCTTCTCCACCATGTGCACGGGGATGCGAATCGTCCGCGCCTTGTCGGCGATCGCGCGCGTCACGGCCTGGCGGATCCACCAGGTCGCGTAGGTCGAGAACTTGTAGCCGCGCCGATAGTCGAACTTCTCGACTGCACGAATGAGACCCAACGAGCCCTCCTGGATCAGATCCAGGAACGACAGGCCGCGCCCCAGGTAACCCTTGGCGATCGAAACCACCAGCCGCAGGTTTGCCTCGATCATCTGCTGCTTGGCCGACATGTCGCCGCGCTCGATGCGCCGCGCCAGCGCGACCTCCTGGTCGGCGGTCAGAAGATCCACGCGCCCGATCGACCTCAAATACAGCCGCAAAGAATCCAAAGACGGCTCGACCGTCAGGTCGATCTCGGGCTTCTTCGGCTGCGTCGCCCCGTCCGGCCCGGGCGGAGGGCCATCGACGGGGCCCGCCGCAGCAGGACGACCGTCGGCGGACACGATGTCCACGCCGACCTCCAGCAGATGCGCGCGGAACTCTCCGATCTGCTCCTTGGTCACCTCGACCTCGTCGAGGCAGGCGGCGATCTCCTCGAACGTCAGGTAGCCCCGCTCGCGCCCCTCCAGCACGAGATTTCGAAGCTCCTCCAGCTCCATGAAGCGCGCCTCGGCGGGCTCCTCCAACAGTCCGACAGCGGGCTCGTGCTTCTCCGTCAACCCTCGCTCCTTCAAGACGCATGAACCGCTCGGGGCGGTGTATGGAATGGGACTATCGAGCTGTTGGGGGCCGCGGTAAGCACCGCGATGGGCTGGCGTAGGGGGCAGATCCGAGACGCTCAGCCGACTTCGGGCCATAGTACAACGACTTGTGCGATTTGCCTCGCGCGGCACGTAGGTATCGTCCAAACGACGTATGAACGATCCTTTTTTGGTCCTCGGAAGCGACGTGCAGGCCCGTCGTCCCTCAACCCACGTGAGCCTGTCCCGCGTCGGGGTAACCGGTGTGGAGAAGGTCATCCGCATCCGCTCGAACGGCGACGAGCAGCTCTACCACGCCCAGCTCGAGTGCTTCGTCGACCTCGGCCCTGAGCAGAAGGGCGCGCACATGTCGCGCTTCGAGGAGGTCGTGAACGAGGCGATCGACGAGGTCGTTCTCTCCGAGGCCTTCAAGGCCGAGACGCTGGCCGCGCACATCGCCGCGCTCGTCCGCGACCGCCAGGACGGCTGCCGCGCCGAGGTCACGATCGCCGCTCACTACCCCGAGCACAAGCTCACCCCCGCGTCCGGCTCACGGACCCAGGAGATCTACACGCTGTTCGGCTCCGCCGTCGCGAGCGCCACCGGCACGCGCCGGCTCGTGGGCGTCGAGGCCCAGGGCATGACCGCCTGCCCGTGCGCGCAGGAGCTCGTCATGG
>Ga0207675_100007076_pt1 | contig 10601 bp, 14 predicted proteins | sample KBSSwiS42_FD_184305 | JGI IMG/M metagenome (GOLD analysis project Ga0207675, IMG submission 184305) | Switchgrass rhizosphere microbial communities from Kellogg Biological Station, Michigan, USA - KBS Switchgrass S4-2 (SPAdes) (version 2) | ecosystem: Host-associated > Plants > Roots >...
CTTCCTCTGCCGGGTGCTCGAGGCGGTGATCAAGGAGGGCGCGAGCACGATCAACATCCCCGACACCGTGGGATACGCTGTGCCGCAGCAGTTCGGGGAATTGATCAGAAAAATAAGAGAAAAAGTTCCGAACTCGGACAAAGCCGTGTGGAGCGTGCACTGCCACAACGACCTCGGCATGGCGGTGGCCAACTCGCTCGCCGCGGTGCAGATCGGCGGCGCGCGCCAGATCGAATGCACGATCAACGGCCTCGGCGAGCGCGCGGGGAATACCTCGCTGGAAGAGGTCGTGATGGCAGTGAAAACGCGGGGTGACTTCTTCAATCTTCAGGTGGGGATTGACACCACCCATATCGTCCCGACCTCCCGCCTGGTGTCGCAGATCACCGGCTTCGTGGTGCAGCCGAACAAGGCGGTGGTGGGCGCCAACGCCTTCGCGCACGCCTCCGGCATCCACCAGGACGGCGTGCTCAAGGCGCGCAACACCTACGAGATCATGCGCGCCGAGGACGTGGGCTGGAGCACCAACAAGATCGTGCTCGGCAAGCTCTCCGGGCGCAACGCGTTCAAGCAGCGCCTGAAGGAAATCGGCATCGAGCTCGACGGCGAGGAGGCCTACAACAAGGCATTCCAGCGCTTCAAGGACCTGGCCGACAAGAAGGCCGACATCTTCGACGAGGACCTGCAGGCGCTGGTCAGCCAGGAAGCCGGCAAGTCGTCGAACGAGCACTGGCGGCTGGTCACCATGAACCAGGCGAGCGGCATGGGGGAAAGACCTTTTGCAAAAATCACTCTTCTGGAAGCCGGGAGTGAAAAGAAAGCTGAGTCGCAGGGCGATGGACCCGTGGACGCGGTCTTCAAGGCCATCGAAAGCCTGGCAAAGAGCGGGGCGGAGCTGCTGCTCTACTCGGTGAACGCGGTGACCACCGGCACGGAGTCGCAGGGCGAGGTCACGGTGCGCCTGTCCAAGGGCGGGCGCATCGTCAACGGCGTCGGCGCCGACACCGACATCGTGGTGGCCTCGGCCAAGGCCTACATCAGCGCGCTCAACAAGCTCGAGAGTAAGATCGAGAGGCTGAATCCGCAGCACCAGCTCTGAACGCGGAAAGGGGGAACGGATGCGGGAGAAGGTTGATCGACTGGGCGGGTTCCTGGTCGACGCTTTTAACTATCTCGCGCTGTTCGCCATCGGCGGCGCGGTCGTCTGGTCGGCGGGGTACGCCTTCGTCGGCATGGCCGCCAAGGGGCACGCGTCGATCGACGACATCCTGCTGCTGTTCATCTACCTCGAGCTCGGCGCGATGGTGGGCATCTACTTCAAGACCAACCGCATGCCGGTGCGCTTCCTGATCTACGTCGGCATCACCGGCCTGACGCGGCTGCTGGTCGGCGACATCGCGATTCATCACCAGCTCGACTGGGGCCTCGTCATGGTCTCCGGCTCGATCCTGCTGCTCGCGCTCGCCAACCTGGTGGTGCGCTACGGCTCGGCGCGCTTTCCCTCGGCGCCCGCCGACGACCGGCGCTGACCACCGTGCGGCTCGCCTGCCTCGTCGCCTGCGTTGCGCTGCTGGTGCCCGCGGCGCAGGCGCAGATGTACAAGTGCGTCGACGAGCGCGGCCGGGTGCAGTACTCGGACAAGCCGCAGCCGGGTTGCAAGGGCGGGCCGGTCGACATCCAGCCGATCCCGCCGCTCTCCGGCCAGGTGGCGACCCCGCCATCGCCCTCCAGCACCGCGCAGCAGGACGCGGACTTCAAGCGCCGCCAGACCGAGCACGAGCGCCAGGAGTCGCAGGAGAAATTGGCGCAGGCCGAGCGCTGCCAGCGCGTGCGCCAGGAGATTGCCTGGCTGTCCGCCGGCAGGCGCCTCGCGCAAATCACCGACTCTGGCGAGCGCATCTACATGGACGACGCCACGCGCGAGGCGCGGCTGTCGCAGCTCCGGCAGCAGGTGCGCGGCTGCCCCTGAGGCGGTCCTGGCTGTTCGTTCCCGGTGCCGACCCCGCCGCGCACGAGGCCGCGGCGAAGAGCGGCGCCGACGTCATCATCCTCGAGCTCGAGGACTTCACGCCGCCCGAGCTGCGGCCGAAGGCGCGCGAGCTGTCGCGCCACGTGTTCGACCGCTGGCGCAAGGCGGGCGCGGTCGCGGCGGTGCGCATCAACCCGCTGGAGACCTGCGGCAACGACGACCTGATCGGCGTGCTCGCCGGCCGGCCCGACCTGATCCTGATGTCGAAGGTGGCGACGCCGCAGCAGGTCGTGGCGCTGGAGAAGGCCACCGGCGGCACGATGGAGCTGATCCCCAACGTCGAAACCGCGGCCGGGCTGGTCAACGCCTTCGCCATCGCCAGGGCGAGCACGCGCGTGAGCGCGATGCTGGTGGCGAGCGAGGACATGGTCGCGGATCTCGGCACCGCGCGCAGCCGGCGCGGGCAGGAGCTGGCCTACGTGCGCGCGCGCTTCCTGGTCGAGTGCCGCGCGGCCGGGGTCGAGGCCATCGATTGCCCGTACACCTTCAGCGACGTGAAGGGCGCGGTCGCCGATGCGAGAACCGCGAAGCGCCTGGGCTATCGCATGAAGAGCCTGGTCGATCCTTCGCACGCCAGGGCCATCAATGCCGTGTTCTCGCCGACCAAAGCGGAGCTCAGGAAAGCGCAGCGCATCGTCGCTGCATTCGAAAAAGCCCGCGCCGCCGGGAAGGAGCGCGCCAGGGTCGACGGCGCGCTGATCGAAGTGCCGATCTACGCCGCGGCTAAGCGGCTGCTCGAGTCGCTCGCGCGTAGCTGACCGCGGCGGCGAAGAACGCCAGGCTGAGCAGGACCTCGCCGCAGGCAAGATTCCGGGAAAGGCCTGCGTCCGCCCATGCGCGCGTCGCGCCCTCGGCCACGTAGCCGAGGATCAGCAGGCTCGACCACTGATAGGTATATCTCTTCCCGGAAAGAATTCCGCTCAGGGGAAGGGCGAGAGGAAGCGCTTTCAGCGCGAGCCACGAGCCGCCGGGCCGCAGCGGCGCGAGCCACAGCTCCCACGTCAGGCAGAGCAGGATCAGCGCGAGCAGCGCTACCGTCGCGGCGGCTTGGGCGGTTCGGGCCACTTGGCCGGCTTTTCGGAGGAATCCTTCACCAGCTTCTTCGCGATCGCCACGCATTCGTTGCAGATGAACGCCTTCTCGCCGGCGAGCAGCTTCCTCACCTCGTCCTGGTGCTTGCCGCAGAAGGAACAACGCAGGGATTTCATTTGCTCAGCTGGAGCGCGATTTCCGCCAGCCGCCTGCCCTGCGCGATGCACAGCGTGCGCTCCGCGTCGGTGATCGGCTGGTCGTCGGCGATGCCGGCGAAGTGGCTCGCGCCGTAGGGGGTGCCGCCGGTGCGCGTGGCGTTCATCTCGGGCAGCGTGTAGGGCAGGCCCATCACCAGCATGCCGTGGTGGAAGAGCGGCAGCATCATCGAGAGCAGGGTGGTTTCCTGGCCGCCGTGCAGGCTGGCGGTCGAGGTGAACACGCACGCGGGCTTGCCGGCGAGCGCGCCGCGCTGCCAGAGGAGCGAGGTGCCGTCGAGGAAGTGCTTGAGCGGCGCCGCCATGTTGCCGAAGCGCGTCGGGCTGCCGAGCGCGAGGCCGGCGCATTCCTCGAGATCGCGGTTTTCGCAATAAGGCGGCCCTTCTTTGGCGGTTTCGTTCGGCGACCGCGGCACGGTGCGAACGCGCGCGCTCGCGCCCGGAACGCGCTCGATGCCGGAAGCGATCAGGTCCGACATGCGCTTCACCGAGCCGCCGACGCTGTAGTAGAGAACGAGGATCTCGGCCACGTTCGGTATCATAAGAAGGAATGGAGAAGAGCGCCTGGCGAGGGTTCGCCGATTTCTGCCTCGCGGTGTTCTGGCGCTTCTACGAGGAGCGCGGGCTGCAGACGGCCGGCAGCCTGACCTACACCACGCTGCTGTCGATCGTGCCGCTCATTACCGTGGCGCTGGCGGTGGCGAGCGCCTTCCCGGTGTTCGACCAGACCATCAGCGCGCTGCAGCTCTTCCTGCTGGAGAATTTCCTGCCCGACGCGCAGGGCATCGACACCATTTCCGAGCAGATCAGCAACTTCAGCAGCAATGCCGGCCGCCTGACCGCGATCGGCCTGGCCTTCTTCTTTGTGACTTCGGTGATGCTGATGACCACCATCGACACCGCGATGAATCGCCTGTTTCGCGTGCAGCGCGCGCGGCCGATGCTGCAGCAGGTGCTGATGTACTGGGCGGTGATCACCCTGGGGCCGCTGCTGATCGGGGGCAGCCTGTCGATGACGTCGTTCGCGATCGGCGCTTCCTTCGGCTGGCTGCGGCTCAGTATCGTCGCCGATGCGCTGCTTGCCGTGCTGCCGTTCGTGTTCACGTGCCTCGCGCTGACCTTGCTTTACTCGGTGGTGCCGTACCGCCACGTGCGGCTGCGCGACGCGCTGATCGGCGGCGTGGTCGCCGGCGTCGCCTTCGAGTTCGCCAAGCGCGGCTTCGCAATCTACATCGGGCGCTTTCCGACGTACTCGCTGATCTACGGCGCGTTTGCAACCATCCCGATCTTCCTGGTCTGGCTGTACATGTCGTGGGTGGTGGTGCTGGCGGGCGCAACGCTGACGGCCATACTGCCCGCGTACCGCTACGCGGAAGGCAGGGCGATTCCGGGTCGCGAGTTCGTCGATGCGCTGCTCGTGCTGTCGATGCTGGCCCGCGCCCAGCAGCACGGCGGTCCGGTGCGGCTGCGCGAGATGAGCCGCGAGCTGCGGATCATGCCGCACCGCTGCGAGGCAGTGCTCGAGCGCGCCGCGCGCCTGGGCTGGGCCGCGCGCACCGACCGGGACGGCTGGGTGCTGGCGCGCGACGCCGCCCTGCTGCGCCTGTCCGACATCTACAAGGCGTACGCGTTCGACGCCGAGACCTGGCACATCGATCCGGCCGACCTGGCGCTCAACCTGACTGAATACTCCACGAAGGAAAAACAATGATCCCGCGCGCCGAGCGCCTGATCGTCGCCCTCGACGTGCCGACGCCGAAGGAGGCGCGCGCGCTCGCCGAGAAGCTGGGCGACGCGGTGCGCTTCTACAAGATCGGTCTCGAGCTGTTCACCGCCGACGGCTATTTCGAGCTGCTGCGCTGGCTCACCTCACGCGGCAACAAGGTGTTCGCCGACCTCAAGCTCTACGACATTCCGGAGACGGTGCGGCGCGCGGTCGCCAACCTGCGCGGCAGCGGCGCGACCTTCCTCACCGTGCACGGGCATCGCTCGGTGATGGAGGCGGCGGCGCGCGAGAAGGGCGCGATGAAAATCCTCGCGGTGACGGTGCTGACCAGCTTCGACCAGCGCGACCTCGAAGAAATGGGCAGCACGCGCAGCGTAGAGCAGCTCGTGCTCGCGCGTGCGAAGGGTGCGGTCGAGAGCGGCTGCGACGGCGTGATTTCCTCGGGATTGGAAGCCAACGCACTGAAGGGCACGTTCGGGGACCGCCTGCTGATCGTCACGCCGGGCATCCGGCCGGTCGGAAGCGGCGGCGACGACCAGAAGCGCACGGTGGACGTGGCGCAGGCCTTCGCCAACGGCGCCGACTACATCGTGGTGGGACGGCCGATCCGCGACGCTGCCGACCCGCGCGCCGCCGCGGAAGCAATCCAGGACTCCATAAAAAAAATCAAGGGATAAGCTTTTCCAGCAGCCGCCGCAGGTGCTCGTGGTGCGGCAGCATCACGCCTTCGAACAGCGTGTCGCCGCCGCGCTTCACCAGGATGGTGGGGAAATTCTCGACCTCGATGTCCTCGACCGCTTCCGCCTCATCCTCGATGTCGACCCAGCGGAATTCGGCGCGCGGAAAGCGCTGCGCCATGGCGAGGAAGCCTTCGCGGTAGGCGACGCAGGTGTCGCACCACGCGGCGCAAAGGCAGGCCACCAGGAATTCGCGATTAGACTCCACGCGTGGCCGATTCTATGCACGCGCTGGCCGGAATGGCAGGGCTGGTCGCGCTCGCCTGGGCGCTGAGCGAGAACCGCCGTGCGATCCCTTGGCGCGCGGTCGTCGTTGGATTGGGCTTGCTCGTCGTCGGGGCCATCGTCTGTCTGAAAGTGGTTTTCATAAAAAGCCTGTTTCTAAAGCTCAACGACGTGCTGCTCGTGCTCGAGCGCGCCACGCAGGCGGGCACCAGCCTGGTGTTCGGCTACCTCGGCGGCGGGCCGGCGCCGTTCCAGGTCTCCGACGTGAATTCGAACTTCGTGCTCGCGTTCCGCGCGCTGCCGATCGTGCTGGTGATCAGCGCGCTGTCGGCGCTGCTGTTCTACTGGCGCGTGATCCCGGCGGTGGTCAGGGGGCTTTCGTTCGTGCTGGAGAAGGCGATGCGCGTCGGCGGGGTGGTGGGCCTGTCGACCGCGGCCAACGTGTTCGTCGGCATGGTGGAGGCGCCGCTCTTCGTGCGGCCGTATCTCGCGCGCCTCTCGCGCGGCGAGCTGTTCGCCATCATGGCGGGCGGCATGGCGTCGATCGCCGGCACGGTGCTGTTCCTCTATGGAAGCATCCTCGGGCGCGTGATGCCGGACGCGGTGGCGCACCTGCTGATCGCCTCGATCCTGTCGGCGCCGGCCGCCCTGGTGATTGCGTTCGTGATGGTTCCGCCTCAGGTTACGTCGAATGAGGCGCTGACGCTCAAGTCGGATGCCGCCGGCAGCATGGACGCGCTGACGCGCGGCACGCTCGAAGGCGCGCAGCTCCTCTTGAACATCGTCGCCATGCTGGTGGTGTTCGTGGCGCTGGTGGCGCTCGTCAACCTGGTGATCGCGCCCTACACGCTGCAGGGCGCCCTCGGCTGGCTGCTGGCGCCGCTCGCGTGGCTGGCGGGGATTTCGTGGGCAGAGGCGCGCGACGCGGGAGCGCTGCTCGGCACCAAAACGGTGATCAACGAGCTGGTGGCCTACCTGGACCTGTCGCAGATGGGCCATCTTTCCGAGCGCAGCCGCGTGCTGATGACGTACGCGCTCTGCGGCTTCGCCAACTTCGGCAGCCTCGGCATCATGATCGGCGGCCTCGGCACGATGGCGCCCGAGCGCCGCGCGGAAGTGGTGGACCTCGGGATAAAGTCGATCGTGGCGGGCACCCTCGCCACCTGCCTGACATCGGCGGCAGTAGCGCTGATCCTGTAGTTGGCGCGCTTTTGCGCTCCTGTAGTTCTCGTACTACAGCAGGTTCATGAGTTTTGGGATAGGCGCGACGGCGCCCGGCCAATAGCATCTTCTGCAAATGAAGCCTGACGTGGCCGACAAGCTCGGCGATGCCGACGATTTCTACAGCCTGACCAAGGCGGTGCTCGCCTTGTGCGAGCCCTACGGCGCGGTGCACGCGTTCCGCCTGGTGCACAACCGCGGCGCCGCGCGCGTCGCCTGCCTGATCGAGATGGAGTCGCCCAAGCAGCAGACCGTGCTCGCCAAGGCGCTGGGCGCGCGCCAGCTGAACGGCGCCGCCTGCCTGGACATTCCGGTGCGCAAGGATTTCGGCGCGCCGATCAGGGTCGCAGTCCTGCCGCAGTCTTCTTACGAGGCCAGAGCCGCGACCAGCTAACCCGGTTTCCCCCCAATACATACGCGCTTCCCTCCCTTTGTGCGTATGTTGGCAACACGACCCCGGCACCCTACCGGGGTCTTTTTTTTGTGGGATAAGAAGAGCTGATGCGAGTCCTGTTCGCCACCCCGGAGTGCACGCCGCTCGTGAAAGCCGGCGGCCTGGGCGACGTCAGCGGCGCGCTGCCGCCTGCGCTGCGCGCGCTCGGGGTGCAGGTGCGGGTGCTGCTGCCCGGATACCCGGAGGTGCTGCAGAAGGCCGGGCCGCTGGCCGAGGTCGAGCGCTTCAGCGAGCTCGGCTTCGACTGTCGCATTCTCGGCGGCGGAGACTTGCTGGTGCTCGACTGTCCGGCGCTGTATCAGCGGAGCGGCGGCCCCTACCAGGATCCCGGCGGGCAGGATTGGCCGGACAACCCGTTGCGCTTCGGCGTGCTCTCGCGCGTAGCCGCGCGCCTGCCGGGCTACGACGTGCTCCACTGCAACGACTGGCCGACCGCGCTCGCGCCGGTGCTCGCCAGGACGCCGGCGCTGCTCACGATCCACAACCTCGCATTCCAGGGCAACTTCGAGCGCGCGTGGCTCGACCGGCTGGGGATCGGCCAGGAACACTTCGCCATGGATCGGCTCGAGTTCCACGGCCGCATCTCGTTCCTCAAGGGCGGCCTGGTGTACGCAAAGGCGCTCACCACCGTCAGCCCGACCTATGCGCGCGAGATCCAGACCGCGGAATTCGGCTGCGGCCTGGAGGGGCTGCTGCGCGAGCGGCAGGGCGCGCTCACCGGGATCCTGAACGGCATCGATACCGTGGAATGGGATCCGGCTGGCGATCCTCACTTGCCCCAGCGCTACGACGCGCAATCGCTGGAAAAGAAAGCGCTGAACAAGCAGGCGCTGCAGAGGAAGCTGAACCTGGAAGTGCGCGCCGACATTCCGCTCCTCGGCTTCGTCGGCCGCGCCACGCAGCAGAAGGGCGTCGATCTCATCGCCGGCGCGATCAACGAGCTTGCCGCGTTGCCGGCGCAATTCGCCTTGCTGGGGAAGGGCGAGCGCGAGCTCGAGGGCGCGCTTTCAGCCGCCGCTGGCCGCCATCCCGGGCGGGTGGCGATGGCGAGCGCGTTCGACGAAGGCCTGGCGCACCTGATCGAGGCGGGCTCCGATCTCTTCCTGATGCCGTCGCGCTTCGAGCCCTGCGGCTTGAACCAGATGTACAGCCAGCGCTACGGCACCCCGCCCGTGGCGCGCGCCACCGGCGGCCTTGCCGACACCATCGTCGACGGCGAGACCGGGTTTCTGTTCGAGCGCGCGGAGAGCGCGGCGCTGGCGACGGCAGTGCGCCGCGCGCTCGCGGTGTGGCGCGAGCCCGGGCGCTGGAAGGAAATGCAGGGCGCCGGGATGCGGCGCGACTTCAGCTGGGCTGCAGCCGCTCGTCGCTACGCCGATCTCTATTCGCACCTTGCCAGGCCGGCGCGCTGAGCGGCGCCTCGGCTTCGGCGAGCGCCTGCTCGCGCCAGCCGCGGATGCGGGCGAGGAGCGCGGCGTCGAACTCGCCGCGGATCGGCCAGCGGCGGTTCCACAGGTTGAAGCGCGGCTGGTTGCCCATCGCATCCTGCTGCGCGGCAGCGAGCGCCGTCAGCGTTCCCACGTCGCGCCAGTAGGCCGGCTCCTCGTGGGACTGCAGCCCGGGGATGCGGTTGTCGGCGAAGTCGTAGGCGTAGACGTTGTGGCTGGTGCAGAGCCGCGGCAGCACGTCGCGGCCGAAATCGGTGTCGCCGCGCCGGCGCGCCTCGATCAGCGCGCGCTCCAGGACTTCGGGATCGAACAGGTAATTTCCCATGGAGACGTAGGCGCGGGACGGATCGGACGGCATCGCCGGCGCGCACTTGGGCTTCTCCTTGAATTCGCTTATCCGGCCGTCCGCACCGGCAGCGAGGACGCCGAAGTGCGACGCTTGGGCGAGCGGCACGCCGACCGCCGACACCGTGACGTCGGCGCGGCGCTCGCGGTGGAAGGCGACCATCTGGCGCACATCCATGCGGTAAACGTGGTCGGCGGCGAACACCGCGACGATGTCGGGGGAATGCGCCTGCAGCAGGTCCAGATACTGGTACACCGCGTCGGCGGTGCCCTTGAACTGCCCGCCCAGCGTATTGGAGCGCGGCAGCAGCGCCTTGATGGTGCCTTCGCCGTCGGCGAACCACGGTGCCCAGGCGGTCGAGATGTGCTTGAGCAGCGACTCGGGCTTGTACTGCGCGAGCACGTAGATCGTCGAGATCCGGGAGTTCACGAGATTGCTGAGGACGAAGTCCACCAGCCGGTAGCCGCTGGCGAACGGCACGGCCGGCTTTGCGTTCTCCGCCGTCAGCGGATGCAGCCGCGTGCCTTCACCGCCTGCCAGAACCATCGCGACGATATTCATTGCTTGTGGGCCTCTTTCGGTGACGCTATTTGTTTCGACGCGTAACGGCTTGCATGATATGGACCCGTAGCGGAAGCCACTATCGCCCGGACCAGTATCTCGCTGTAGATTTTGCCGAGCGGTCTGTAGCCGATGCGCGACAGCAACTTCCGGCCGCGGCGATAGCGCGGCGTCACCGAGCCCCCTACCATCTGTGCTCCTTTCGCGGGGTGACCTCATGGCTGTCCCGGCCTCCAACAAGATCCTGATGTACGCCGTCGTTGTTACCGGAGCGCTGTTCATCGCTGCTGCGCCGCCGGCCGCCGTCGCGCCCGACTCGGCCGCGGTGTGCGTGCCGCCGGCCGACGCCGCGCTGACTGCGGCGGCGGGGGCGAGCGCCGCCGACCCGGCGCAGCAGGTCCTGATCGAATACGTGTCGCGGCGCTTTCTCGTCGCGGCGAGCGTGACCGGGCGCATGGTGGCGGCCGCGCATCGCGCCGCCGACGAGGTCGGCCTCGACCCGCTGCTGGTGCTGGCGGTGATCGCGGTCGAGTCGCGCTTCAACCCGATCGCCGAGAGCGGCATGGGCGCCAAGGGGCTGATGCAGATCATTCCGCGCTACCACCTG
>Ga0207675_100007079_pt1 | contig 10599 bp, 9 predicted proteins | sample KBSSwiS42_FD_184305 | JGI IMG/M metagenome (GOLD analysis project Ga0207675, IMG submission 184305) | Switchgrass rhizosphere microbial communities from Kellogg Biological Station, Michigan, USA - KBS Switchgrass S4-2 (SPAdes) (version 2) | ecosystem: Host-associated > Plants > Roots >...
CGTGGCATCTACAAGGACGACGAGCGGTACCGCGAGACGTACTGGTCGAGGTATCCGGACGCCTACTTCGCCGGCGACGGCGCGCGGATCGACGAAGACGGCGACTTCTGGCTGCTCGGCCGTGTCGACGACGTGATGAACGTCTCCGGCCACCGGATCTCGACGATCGAGGTCGAGAGCGCGCTCGTCGACCATCGCGAGGTCGCAGAGGCTGCCGTGTGCGGACGATCCGACGACCGCACAGGGCAGGCGATCGTCGCCTACGTCACGCTGAAAGGCGGCGAGGAGGGCTCCGTCGAGAAGCTGGAGGAGCTTCGCAACCACGTCGCGGCCAAGATCGGCCCGATCGCGAAGCCGGCGAACATCGTCTTCACGCCGGAGCTGCCCAAGACCCGCAGCGGCAAGATCATGCGCCGCCTCCTGCGCGACGTCGCGGAGAACCGGGCGCTCGGGGACACGACGACGCTGGCCGATCCGGCGGTCGTGGAGGAGATCAAGGACCGCGCCGTCGCGGAGACGAGCGAGGGCTAGGAGGGCTCGGCTCTCGCGAGCAGCTCGGCGAAGCGCTCCTCGTCCTCGAACGGGCCGATCAGCGCGAGGTTGATCCCATTCGAGCCGATCACGTCCTGGGCCACGCGCTGGACGTCGTCGGCCGTCACCGCGTCGAGCCCGTCGAGGACCTCTTGCGGCTCGACCGCCTGCCCTTCGAGCACCTCGCGGCTGAGCCCGAACATGGTCATTCCCTGCGGGTTCTCGAGCCGAAGGACGAACCGTCCCTTCGCGAGCGCCCGCGCCTTCTCGAGCTCGTCGGCGGGCACCGCCTCGTCGGCGATTCGGCGGAACTCGCGCGCGATCGTCTCGACCGCCTCGTCACAGCGGGCGATATCCACGCCGGCCTGTGAGTAGAGCGAACCGGCGTCGGTGTAGCTCTGGTTGGCCGCAAACACGTAGTACGCGAGCCCGCGCCGCTCGCGCACCTCGCTGAAGAGTCGCGACGACATGCCGGTTCCGAGAATCGTCGCCAGCATCTGGAGCGCGTAGCGGTCGGGGTGGACGAACGGATAGCTGCGCACGCCGAGGCAGATGTGCGCCTGGTCGGACTCCTTGTGGTGGATGGTGACCCGAGGCCCACCCTCGCCGTTCAGTTGCACCGGCTCGGGCGCGGCCGTCTGCGACCGGTCCAGGTCGCCGAGCAGACGCTCTACCGTCGAGAGCGCGTCGCCGTCGAGCCGCCCGCCGAGGCCGACGACCATCCGCACCGGCTTGTACCAGCGCCCGACGTAGTCCAGGAAGGTATCGCGGGTCGCAGCCCGGACCGTTTCCTTGCGCCCGATGATGTCCCAGCCGAGTGGCTGGTCGCCGTAGAGGAGCTGGTCGTACACGCCGCCGATGAAGTCGCGCGGCGTGTCGTAGTACATGTTCATCTCCTCGACGATCACGCCCTTCTCGCGCTCGATCTCCTCGGGCTCGAACTTCGAGTTGCGGAGCATGTCGACGAGGACGTCCAGCGCACGGTCCCGGTAGTCCGCGGCGCACTTGACGTAGTAGCCCGTGTACTCCTTGCTCGTGAAGGCGTTGAACTCGGCGCCCAGCGAGTCGACCTCCATCCCGATCTCGCGGGCCGTCGGCCGGCGTTCCGTCCCCTTGAAGAACATGTGCTCGGCGAAGTGCGCGATCCCGTTCGTCTCCGGGGTCTCGTACCGGGAGCCGGCGGCCAGCATGATCATGCAGATGACCGACTGCACCTGCGGCATGTCGGCGGTGATCACGCGCAGGCCGTTCGAGAGCTCGTGTCGCTCGAAGACGCTCATCACGCGGCCAGCCTCTCGCGCCATTCGTCGGGAATCGTCACGGTCTCTCCCTTGTCGTAGTCGTAGCCCACCAGCACGCTCTTGGCCTCGGCGACTACCTCGTCGCCGACGCGGAGCTCGTAGTCGAGGTCGAAGCTCTTGTCACCGAAACGGCTCGTTCGTACACCGACCTCGACCTCCTCGCCGAAGGCGACGGGGGCGCGGAAGTCGATCTCTATTCGAGCAACGATGATGGAGATGTCCTCGAGCGTCGCAGCCGCGCCCAGGTCGACCAGAAACGCGACGCGGGCCGACTCGACGTAGGTCAGGAACACCGCGTTGTTCACGTGGCCCATCGCATCGAGGTCACGGAAGCGAACGCGCTCGCGGTGGACGAACATCGGGGCGATGCTATCGACGGGCGCGGTCCTGCCGGCGCCCGACGAAGCGCAGGGCCTGGCACTGGCCGTCGAGTACGCCTTCTCCGGCATCCGCACGGACGGTACGGGATGGGAGATGCTGTGCGCGTGGCGGGAGACGAGATGCGCAGGGCGATCTCCGTCCAGCCGGAGTGGCTGGGCAGAGTGCAGACGGATCGGCGCCTCCCCGAGGGCCGGGTGCTCTACACGGGCTGCGGCACGTCCTTCCACGCCGCCCAGACGGGGGGCCCTGCCATGCAGGCGCTGGAGCTCGTCTTGGCGCCGGAGCAGGAGGCGGATCTTCTGGTCGCGGTCAGCCACGAGGGCGACACGCCGCTGACGGTCGAGGCGGCGCGTGCCTTCGCCGGGCCGGTTTGGCTCGTCACCGCGAAGCCGGACAGCCCGCTGGGCGAGCTCGCCGAGGAAGTGCTCGTGGCCACGCCCGAGGTCGAGCGGAGCTGGTGCCACACGGTGAGCTACACGTGCGCGGTGGCCACACTCGCCGCGCTGCGCGGGGACGACGTCAGCGGACTTCCGGCCGCGGTCGAGACCGCGCTTCAGCAGCGGGAGCCGATCGGTGCCCAGGAGCGCTACGTGATCGCCGGCGCCGGGCGCGACTGGCCGACCGCGCAGGAGGCGGCGTTGAAGCTGCGGGAGGGCGCCTTCGTGGCGGCGGAGGCACACGAGACGGAGCAGCTCCTTCACGGGCACCTGGCCGCGATCGACGAGTCGGTGCGGGCCTTCGTCATCGAAGGCGAGGGTCGAGCGGCCGAGAGGGCGGCAGGTGCGGTGCAGGCGCTGCGCGAGCTCGGGTGCGAGACGACGCTCGTCCCGAGCGTGCACCCCGTCGTCGACATCGTCCGGTTCCAGCTGCTGACGCTCGACCTCGCAGAGGCCAGAGGGGTCGATCCGGACAAGATCCGCCGTGACGACGAGCGGTGGGATCGAGCCCGCGCCGCCTACGACTGAGGGCGTTTCCCCCCCGGGGACCCCGCCGATTGTTCCCCCGTGAACAACGCTACTCGTCTCCGGCGCACGCGTGGGTGACGCCTCCGTGCCGAGAGCGTGACTACTCGCGGGCGCGCCAGGCGCGCAGCAGCTCGGCTTCGCGCTCAGGCTGCATCCCTGCGGCCCCGAGCCGGTCGGTCTCGAGCACCAGCGGCGCACCGGTCTCGCGCGCCCAGGCCAGTGTGTCGGCGACCGTCTCAGCAACCGGCCGGAAGCGGAGGCCCGCTGTCACCGCCCGAGAGACATCCGCCTGAATAAACGCCGCCTCGGCGCCCGCGAGCCAGAGCGGCAGCTCCATCCACTGTCCGACCTCGCGGTCGAGCAGAAACGACTCATCGACCCAGACGAACCTCGCGTCGCTCCCGGACACCTCGCGGCAGACCTCGAGCAGGCTGCCGAACGGCTCGGCGGGCCGGACTGCGTTGAACGTCCCCGCGATGCACTCCTCCGCGATGTGAACGAGCCAGTCGCCGAGGTCACGCACGTCGACGAACTGCACCCGCCGCTCGGCCGGCACCGGGGCGAGCACGTCGCCACCCTGGGCGACCCGCAACGGCCAGTAGGTGAACCTGCCGGTGGGGTCGTGCGGTCCCACGATCAGGCCGGCCCGGACGCTTGCGTGTGACCCCGGCAGCACCTCCGTGAGCAAGCGCTCGCACGCAGCCTTGAGCTCGGCGTACTCCTCGAGCACCTCCTCCGTGCGCGGCTCGACCTCGAACACGGGTGCGCCCTCGTCGAAGTCCGGCTCGTAGGGCTCGCGGTAGACCGAGATCGACGAGACGAACACGTAGTGGCCGACGGCGTCGCGCAGCAACTCCGCCGAAGCCCGCAGAACGCGCGGGACGAAACCCGACGGGTCGATCACCGCGTCCCACTCGCGTCCCTCGAGCGTCGAGAGGTCGCCGTCGCGGTCGCCCCGCAGCCTCTCGGCCTGGGGGAAGAGCTCGGGATTCGTCTCGCCGCGGTTGAAGAGGGTCACCTCGTGGCCCCGCTCCAGCGCCGACTCAACCGCCGCGCGGCCGAGGAACTTCGTCCCCCCCAGAACCAGGAGCCTCACAGCGCCCGCAGCTCGTCCAGCAGCCCGTCGACCTCCTCGGCGGTGTTGTAGTGGACGATTCCGGCCCGAACCCCGCCGTCGGGAAGGCCGAGGCGCTTCATGGCCTCGACCGCGTAGTAGTTCCCGTGCCAGACGGCGTAGCCGTGGTCCCCGAGGCGGGTCGCCACCTCCCCCGGCGTGCGTCCCTCGACCGTGAAGCAGAACGTGGGGACGCGCCCGTCCATCGTCGGGAGGCCGTGGATCCGACACGAGTCCGGCAGGCCTTCGAGAAGACGCGTGCCGAGCTCGCGCTCGTAGCCCACGATCGCGTCCATCCCGACCGAGTCCACGTACTTGCACGCCGCAACGAAACCCGCGAGGAGCTCGTGCGGCAGCGTGCCGGTCTCGAACCGATGCCCGAGCGGCACCTCCGGGGCAGGACGCACCTTGTAGGGCCGCCAGCGCTCGAGCAGCTCGGCCCTGGCGAAGGCCACCCCGAGATGTGGCCCGAAGAACTTGTACGGCGAGCAGATCAGGACGTCGAGATCCGCGGACATCACGTCGATCGGGCCGTGCGGGGCGTAGTGCACCGCGTCGACCCAGGCCAGCGCGCCCACCTCGTGAGCCAGCTCGGCCACCCGTGCCACGTCCACCAGCGTCCCCACCGCATTCGAGGCCCAGGGATAGGCGACCACGCGCGTCCGGTCCGACAGCTGCGCCGCGAGGTCGTCGAGGTCGAGCGTCGTGTCGTCGCGCATGTCGGCGAAGCGGACGACGAGGTCGAGATCGCGGGCGAGCTCGAGCCAGGGGGCGACGTCCGCGTCGTGGTCGAGCCGGGTCACGACGATCTCGTCGCCGGCCGCGAGCTCGCGCCCGAGCGTACGCGTGAGAGCGAAGTTGAGCGTCGTCATGTTGGCGCCGAAGACGACCTCCTCCGAGCTGCAGCCGAGGAAGGCAGCGGCCGTCCGCCTCGAGTCGTCGACCAGCATCTCGGTGCGGCGGCTGGTTTCGTACGGCCCGCTGACGTTGGCGTTCGAATCCCGCAGGTAGTCGGCGATCGCATCGATCACCTCGTCCGGAACCTGTGTGCCGCCGGGGCCGTCGAAGAACGCCAGATCCCTGTCGAGCGCCGAGAAACGGCTGCGTGCGGCGGCGACGTCGAACGTTGTCGTGCTCATGGTGAGACGCTATCCGATAGAACGTTGTTATCAGTTTCAATCGGTGAGACACTCCGCCGGACCGGGGGGTCTACCACCAGGGAGGGCTATGGAAGCCGCCGCAGTTCCAGCAGTGGACGCAAAAGAAGGCGTGCCCGCAGCCGTCGTGGCTGCGCGCGACCTGACGCGCCGCTACGGAGAGGGCGACACCGCAGTAGACGCCTTGCGGGGAGTCGAGCTCGACGTCCAGCGCGAAAAGCTGACCGCCGTCATGGGCCCGTCGGGCTCGGGCAAGTCGACGTTGATGCACATCCTCGCGGCGCTCGACAAGCCGACGTCCGGCACCGTCTGGATCGCCGGCACCAACGTCGGCGAGCTGAACGACACCGAGACCACGAAGCTTCGGCGCGAGCACATCGGGTTCGTCTTCCAGTTCTTCAACCTGCTCCCGATGCTGACCGCCGAAGAGAACGTCGTCCTACCGCTCACGATTGCCGGGGAGAAGCCGGACAAGGAGTGGCGCGAGGAGCTGCTGAAGAAGGTCGGCCTGGCGGACCGGCGCACGCACCGGCCCGCCGAGCTCTCGGGCGGCCAGCAGCAGCGCGTGGCAATCGCGCGCGCGCTCGTCTCCCGGCCGACGGTCGTGTTCGCGGACGAGCCCACCGGCAACCTCGATTCGAAGACGAGCGGCGAGATCCTCGAGCTGATGCGCGACTCGGTCGACGCTCTCGGCCAGACGACGGTCATGGTCACGCACGACCCGCACGCGGCGGCGATCGCCGACCGCATCCTGTTCCTCGCGGACGGGCTGATCGTCCGCGACATGCCGCGATCCGATCAGGGCGCCGTGATCGCCGCCATGGAAGAGCTGACGCAGGCCTGATGCTCAGCGTCGCGTTGAAGGGCCTCGCCGGCCGGAAGGTCCGCGCCTCGCTGACCGCGATCGCGATCGTGCTCGGCGTCGCGATGATCAGCGGCACCTACATCCTCACCGACACGATCAACAACGGGTTCAACACGATCGTCGTCAACTCGTACAAGAACGCCGACCTGGTCGTCTCCGGGCAGGCCGCGTTCAAGAACACGAACGGAAACGGCGTCGAGACGCCGACCTTCCCGGCCTCGGTGCTGACGAAGGTGAAGGCCCTCCCTGACGTGGCCGCGGCCGCCGGCTCCGTGACGAGCGACAGCGTCAAGCTCATCGGCAAGGACGGGAAGGTGATCGACACCGGCGGCGCCCCGTCGCTCGGCTTCTCCGTCGATCCGCGCGAACAGCAGTTCAACCCCACGAAGCTGACCGCGGGCACCTGGCCGAGCGGGGCCGACCAGGTCGTGATCGACAAGGCGACGGCCTCGCACGAGAACTTTCACCTGGGGGACACGATCAGGCTGCAAGCGGTCGGCCCGCAGCGATCGTTCAAGCTATCGGGCATCGCGGAGTTCTCGGGCGTCGGGTCGATCGGGGGCGCCACCTTCGCCGTGTTCGACCTCCCGACGGCGCAGCGTGTGTTCGACAAGCCCGGTCAGCTCGACGTGATTCGGATCCAGTCGAAGACCGGCGTCAGCAATGCGAAGCTCGTCTCGGAGATCAAGCCGCTGCTGCCTCCGACGGCGACCGTCCGCGACACGAACGCTCAGGTCAAGGAGGACAAGAAGGACCTGAGCTTCGTCTCGTTCTTCAAGTACATCCTGCTCGCCTTCGCAGGGATCGCCCTGTTCGTGGGGGCGTTCGTGATCGCGAACACGCTCTCGATCACCATCGCCCAGCGGATGCGCGAGTTTGCCACGCTGCGGACGCTGGGAGCGTCGCGCCGCCAGGTGCTGTGGTCGGTGGTGGTCGAGGCGCTCGTGATCGGCATTCTCGGCTCGCTGGTCGGGCTCTTCCTCGGGCTCGGCCTGGCGAAGGTTCTGAACAAGCTCTTTGTCACCTTCGGGATCGACCTTCCGCAGGGTCAGACGGTCTTCGCCACCCGAACGGTGATCGTCTCGCTCCTCGTAGGCACGCTCGTGACCCTCGTCGCCAGCATCCGCCCGGCCCGGCGGGCGACGCGTGTGCCGCCGATCGCCGCCGTACGGGAAGGCTCGGTGCTCCCGGTCTCACGGTTCGCCAAGTACGGGCCGGTGACTGCCCTCGGCATCCTCGCGGCTGCGATCGCGCTCGTGGCCGTCGGGTCGCTGGGCAGCGGAATCGCAACCGGGCCTCGGCTCCTGATGATCGGCGTCGGTGTGCTCCTGCTCTTCTTCGGCGTCTCCATGAATGCGGCGCGGGTCGTCCGCCCGCTCGCGGCCGTGCTCGGGGCTCCGGCCCGCGCGATCGGCGGCGCACCGGGGATCCTTGCGCGCGACAACGCCACGCGGAACCCCGCGCGGACCGCTTCGACGGCGTCCGCGCTGATGATCGGCCTCGCGCTGGTTACGTTCGTGGCGATCTTCGGGCAGGGCGTGTTCAAGTCGTTCGAGGACGCCGTCGACCAGCTGTTCATCGCCGACTACGCCGTCACGGCGACCAACACCTTCACCCCGATCGACGTCGCTGCCGGGAAGTCGCTCGTCGGCAAGCCCGGTGTCAGCGACGTGACGCCGATCCGCGCAGGATCCGCCCATTTCCTCGGCAGCGACCACGACCTCACGGCCGTCGCGCCGAACGTCGCGACCGGGATCCGCATCGACTGGAAGCAAGGCGGCAGCTCGGTCCCCGGCCGACTCGGCACGGACGGCTTCTTCACCGACAGCGACTACGCGAAGAGCCAGCACCTGCACATCGGCTCGCCGGTGAGCCTGGAGTTCCCGAGCGGTAAGCGGGTGAACGTGCGGCTGATCGGGATCTACGAGATGCCGAACGGCGGCTCGCCCTTCGGCGACGCGACGATCTCGACCACGCTCTTCGACCGGTTCATCCCCCGGCCGAGGGACGAGATGGTTCTCGTCAACACTCCCGACGGCGTCAGCGCCGCCAACACGCAGACGCTCGAGGACGACATCTCGGGGTTCGCCGACGCAAAGGTGCAGACCCGCGACGAGTTCAAGACGAACTTCATCAAGCCGATCAAGAAGATCCTCAACCTGCTCTACGCACTGCTTGCGCTCTCCGTGATCGTGAGCCTGGTCGGGATCATCAACACGCTCGTGCTGACCGTGTACGAGCGGACGCGCGAGCTCGGGATGTTGCGCGCGGTGGGGATGACCAGACGGCAGGTGCGGATGATGATCCGCTACGAGAGCATCGTCACGGCGCTGATGGGCGCGGCGCTCGGCATCGTGGTCGGCGTCTTCCTCGCCGCGCTCGTGACGCATGCTCTCTCGGGTCAGGGCATCGTCTTCGCGATCCCGTGGATGCAGCTCGTCTACTTCGTGCTGGCCGCGATCCTCGTCGGCATCCTGGCCGCGGTCATACCCGCCCGGCGGGCCTCCCGTCTGAACGTCCTCAAGGCGCTTCAGTACGAGTAGATCGATCCGTCCGGGGCCCTGCATAGGCTCCGCTCGTGCGACGCCTGCGACCGCTGAGCGAGGAGGAGTGCTACCTCCGGTGCTACGGCTCCTTCGAGGCGACGGTGCGGCTGGTGCACTTCGAGCCGCGGCGCCCGCGGGGGCTCGCACGCATCACCGGCGAGGAGCTGCGCCGGCTCTTCGAGGTTCGGCTGGACGCGCGTGAGGCGGAGCTCGCCGCGTGAGGGCGTGCCCCAGCTGGACCCGCTCGGGGCGAGGCGGAACCTGGCGCTCGTGGTCTCGGCGCAGGCGCCCGAAGCCGCTCGGCCGTGAGCGGCCCTGCGCACCGCGCGCGCGGCGCAGGCCGAGCTGCACCTAGCGCGGTCCCCGACGTCCTCGGCCCCGGCCTCGACGTCGTCTTCTGCGGAATCAACCCGGGCTTCGTCTCGGCGGCGGCTGCCGCCCACTTCGCCAACCCGCGGAACGACTTCTGGAGGCTGCTCCACGCAGCCGGCTTCACGCCCCGGCTCCTGCGCCCGGACGAGCAGTTCGAGTCGCTCGACTACGGGATCGGCCTGACCAACGCTGCGCCTCGGACGACGCGCGGGTCCGGCGACCTTCGTCGGGGCGACTTCGCGGGCGCGGCCGCCCGGCTCGAGCGGCTCGCGCTCGAGTTCGCTCCGGGCGTGATCGCCTTCGTGGGCAAGGAGGCCTACCGCGGCACGTTCGGCGAGCGGCCGGAGCACGGCCTGCAGGAGCGCCGCCTCGGCGAGACGCGATTGTTCGTCCTGCCCTCGACGTCACCTGCGAATGCGGCCGTACCCTGGGGCGAGCGCCTGCGCTGGTTCCGGCGGCTGCGGAAGGTACTCGGGTGAGGTGCGTGTTGAATCGGCGGAGGCGGGCTTTGCCCGGCGCAGCCGTACGTGAAGCGAGCGCGCCGCAGGCGGCGCCCACGCGTCAACCGCGCCAGCGGTTGGTGATCGGCGTGCGCCGGTCGCGGCCGAAGGCCTTCGGGGTCAGTCGGACCCCGGGTGGAGCCTGGCGGCGCTTGTACTCGGCCCGGTCGATCAGCGCGAGTGCGCGATCGACGACGTCCCGGTCGAAGCCGTCGGCGGAGAGCTCTTCGCGGGAGCGGTCCTGCTCGACGTAGGCCTCGAGCACGCGGTCGAGGGCGGGGTAGGGCGGGAGCGAGTCCTCGTCCAGCTGGTTGTGGCGGAGCTCCGCGGTCGGCGCTCGCTCGATGATCGACCCGGGAATGAGCTCGCGGCCGGCCCGCTCGTTCAGGTGGCGGGCGAGCCGGAAGACGTCGGTCTTGAAGACGTCCTTCAGCAGCGCGAAGCCGCCGGCCATGTCGCCGTAGAGCGTCGCGTACCCCACGGAGAGCTCCGACTTGTTGCCGGTCGCAACCACGAGCCAGCCGAACTTGTTCGACAGCGCCATCAGCAGGACCCCGCGTACCCGAGCCTGCAGGTTCTCCTCGGCGAGATCCGTCGCCAGGCCGGCGAAGCTCTCGGCTAGCACCCCCTCGAAGGCGTCCACGATCTCGCCGATCGGCAGCTCGCGGCACTCGGTGCCGAGGCTCTCGGCCAGCCGGCGTGCGTCCCGGCGGGTTTCCTCCGAGGAGAAGCGCGACGGCATCGAGACGCAGTGCACGCGCTCGGCCCCGAGCGCCTCGACCGCAAGCGCGGCGGTGAGCGCAGAGTCGATCCCGCCGGAGACCCCGACCACGACGTCGCTGAACCCGTTCTTCTCGACGTAGTCGC
>Ga0207675_100007082_pt1 | contig 10599 bp, 7 predicted proteins | sample KBSSwiS42_FD_184305 | JGI IMG/M metagenome (GOLD analysis project Ga0207675, IMG submission 184305) | Switchgrass rhizosphere microbial communities from Kellogg Biological Station, Michigan, USA - KBS Switchgrass S4-2 (SPAdes) (version 2) | ecosystem: Host-associated > Plants > Roots >...
GATCGCGCCTTCCTTGGCGTCGTCGCTGTTGAAGACCTCCATGAGCGTCGCGCTGTCGGGCCACGACGCGTCGAGGATCACGCATCGCCCGTAGCGGAGCTCCGTGGCGGCCGCGTCGAGCAGCGCGGCGTATGTGCGCGCGGTCCAGGCCGGCGTGTACAGACCTACGTCGCGTGCTGCGTCCGCCCGGGTCGCGGGCGCGAAGTCGCAGCTCGACGCGGCCCGGATCGCTCTCGCCGACTGCGCGCTCACGTCGCCCATGAACGCTCTCGTTCTCGGGCGCAAGATCGAGGAGGGGACCCTCGTCTCGGCCGGCACGGTCGGGTTCACTCTGGCCGACCTCTCCTCCGTGAAGGCGGTTTTCGGCGTTCCGGACACGGCCGTGCGCGCCCTGCAGATCGGGCAACCGCTCGCGGTCTCGGTCGAGGCCCTCCCGGGCGCGCGGTTCAACGGCCACATCACGGCGATCGCGCCCTCCGCGGACGCGTCCAGCCGGGTGTTCGACGTCGAGGTCTCGATCCCGAATCCCGCCGGCGCGTTGAAGAGCGGCATGATCGCGGCGGTCGAAACCCCGCATTCGACGGCGCCCGCGCCGACCGGAGATGCGGCCGTGCCGCTCACCGCGGTCCTGAAGTCGCCGGCCGATCCGGACGGGTACGCGGTCTTCGTCCTCGCGGGCGACGGCGACAACGCCGTCGCGAAGGTCCGTCCGGTGAAGCTGGGCGAGGTCGTGGGCAACCGGATCCTGGTCACGTCGGGCCTCGCGGCGGGAGAGCGCGTCGTCGTCACGGGAACCACGATCGTCTCCGACGGCGACCGCGTCCGCGTCATCCCGTGAGCGCCCACAAGTCGGACGAGGAGATCGTCCGGACCACGCACAACACAGCCCGGTTCTTCACGGAGAACCGGCAGATCGCCTGGGTCGCCCTGATCGGAACGCTCGTGTGGGGCGTGTTCGGCTACCTGAAGATGCCGCAGCGCAAGGATCCGGACGTCCCCGCCCGCATCGCCGTCGCTATGTGCCCCTGGCCAGGTGCGCCCGCCGAGAAGATCGAGCAGCTGGTCACCCGCCGCATCGAAGCAAAGATGGCCGAGAACTCGAAGGTCGAGGAGATCAACTCGACCACGCGAACCAGCATCGCGATCGTGTACGTCCAGCTGACGGAGAGCACGAAGGACCGCGCCAAGGAGTTCGACGACATCAAGCTGAAGCTGGACTCGATCACCAACCTGCCGGACGGCGCCGGCCCGATCAACTTCATCAAGGATTTCGGGGATACCGCCGCCTTGATGCTGACTGTCGCGTCGCCCGAGGTCAGCGAGGTCGAGATCGGGCTGCGCGCCCGCGACCTGCGCCGGGCAATCGAGGAAGCGCGCGCCGCCGCCGCGAAGAACCCGGCGCGGACGACGCTCGCCTACCTCTACCCTCGATCTCTCGATCCTCAGGTGCCGGTCCGCGCTTTCGGCCTGTTCGTCGACTGGATGACCGCACGGGGCCTGATGTCCGACGTCCGGGTGCTGAACGGCACCGGCTTCATTGCGGCCGACGCCGTCACGGTTCTTCGGGACGACGCTCTCCTCGCTTCGATCGACCGTTTTCTGAGCGAGCGGCTGCACGCCTCGGAGCTCCACCCGGACGGATGGAAACCCGTCATCGTCCGGAACCCGGCGGGAACGACTGCGGCGCTTCGGGCCGCCGCCGGCGCCCGGTACACCTACCGGGAGCTCGACGACTTCACGGACCTGATCGCGCGGACGCTCCAGACGGTGCCTCCGGTATCGAAGATCGATCGGTCGGGGGTGTTGAACGAGCGCGTTTTCCTGGAGTACTCGCAGGGCCGGCTCGCTGCCTACGGGGTGCGGACGAACCGGCTGCCGAATATCCTCGGCGCCCGGAACATCACGGCGACCGGCGGCGTGCTGGAAGCGGGCGGCAAGAACATCACCATCGACCCGTCCGGCGAGTTTCGAAGCGAGAAGGAGATCGGCGACGTCCTCGTGACGGCGTCCTCGACCGGCTCGCCGCTCTATCTCCGGGACCTCGCGACGGTCATCCGGTCCTACGACAGCCCGCCGCGGTTCCTGAACTTCTTCACGAGCCAGGCGAAGGACGGCTCCTGGCAGCGGCGGCGGGCGATCACCCTCGGTGTCCAGATGCGGCAGGGCGAGCAGATCGCGAAGTTCGGCAAGGCGGTCGATGCTGCGCTCGCCGAGCTCAAGACGCGGTTGCCCGAGGACCTCGTGATGGCGCGGACGTCCGACCAGCCGCTGCAGGTCAAGGAGAACGTCGACCTGTTCATGCAGAGCCTCTACGAGGCGATCGCGCTCGTCGTCCTGGTTTCGCTGGTGGGCTTCTGGGAGTGGCGGTCCGCGCTGCTGATGGCGTTCTCGATCCCGCTCACGCTCGCCATGACGTTTGGATTCATGAACCTGCTCCAGATCGACATCCAGCAGGTCTCGATCGCGTCGCTCATCATCGCGCTCGGCCTCCTCGTCGACGATCCGGTCGTCGCGGGCGACGCGATCAAGCGCTCGCTCGCGGCGGGTCACCCCCCGCAGGTCGCGGCCTGGCTGGGCCCCACGAAGCTCGCGACCGCAATCATGTACGCGACGGTGACCAACATCGTCGCCTACCTGCCTTTCCTGCTCCTGACCGGCGACACCGGCAAATTCATCTACAGCCTGCCGATCGTGATCGCGTGCTCCCTCGTTGCGTCGCGCCTCGTGTCGATGACGTTCATTCCTCTCCTGGGTTATTACCTGCTGCGCCCGAAATCCGAGCCTCCGATCGAGGAGCGTCGCAGGAAAGGATTTGCGGCCTGGTACTACCGCGTCGGCTCGGCCGCGATCCGGAACCGCTGGAAGGTCTTCCTGGCGTCGTTCGCCGTTCTCTTCCTGGGCGGCGTGATGATGAAGAACATGAAGCAGCAGTTCTTCCCGAAAGATCTCCAGTACCTCGCCTGGATCGACGTCTGGCTTCCGGAGGACGCGACGTTTGCGGCCACTGCCGACGCGACCCAGCGGGTGGAGGACATCGTTCGCGAGGAGGCCGCCCGCTTCGGGGAGGAACACGGGAAGAAGGAGGGGCACGCGATCCCGGTGCTCGAGTCGCTGACGACGTTCGTGGGAGGAGGGGGGCCGCGCTTCTGGATCTCGGCGTCCCCCGAGATGTCTCAGCTGAACTACGCGCAGATCATCGTCCAGACGAAGAACAAACACCTGACCGAGCGCCTGCTCGAACGCCTCCAGCCGGCCCTGTCGCAGAGAGTCCCGGGTGCGCGGGTGGACGTGCGGCAGCTCGAGTCGGGCGGCGCAGTCGGCATCCCGGTTTCACTGCGCGTCTCGGGCGAGGACATCCCGACGCTGCGCGGGCTCGCGGCGCGGCTCGAGAAGATCCTCCGCGAGACGCCGCACTCCGCCCGCGTCCGGGACGACTGGGGCGCGGAGAGCTTCACGGTGCAGCTCAAGATCGACCCGGACCGCGCGAACATGGTCGGAGTCACGAACCAGGACGTTGCCTACGCCTCGGCCGGAGGTCTGAACGGCGCGCAGGTCGCCACGCTCCGGGAGGGGGACAAGCAGATCCCGGTCGTCTCCCGCCTGCGGATGGACGAGCGGGCCCAGCTCCAGGACATCCAGGACCTTTACGTCTACTCGTCGTCGGGCGAGCAGAAAGTGCCGCTGGGATCGATCTCGACCGTCGCCTACGGCATGAAGACGGAGAAGATGCTCCGGCGATTCCAGTTTCGCACCATCACCGTCTCGTCGTTCGCCGAGGAGGGTTTCCTGCCGTCCGAGGTCCTCATGGCGGCGATGCCCAAGATCCGGGCCTTCGAGAAGAGCCTGCCTCCCGGTTATCGGTTCGAGATCGCGGGGGAGTACAAAGAGCAGAACAAGAGTTTCAAGAACCTCGTCCAGGTGCTGGCGATCTCGGTCGGGATGATTTTCCTCGCGCTGGTTCTCCAGTTCCGGAGCGCTGTCAAACCTCTCATCGTCTTCGGCGCTATCCCCTACGGGATGGTGGGGGCGATCGCCGCCCTCGCGTTCATGCGCGAGCCGTTCGGTTTCATGGGATTCCTCGGTATGGTGAGTCTCGTTGGCGTCATCGTCTCGCACGTGATCGTTCTCTTCGACTTCATCGAGGAGAAACACGAAGAAGGGGAGCCGCTCGAGCAGGCCCTGCTCGACGCCGGGATCATCCGCCTGCGTCCGGTGCTGATCACGGTCGGGGCCACGGTTATCGCTCTCGTCCCGCTCGCGATGCACGGCGGGCCGCTCTGGGAGCCGATGTGTTACGCGCAGATCGGCGGATTGACGGCCGCGACGTTCATCACGCTTCTCCTCGTTCCCGTGCTATACGCAATCTTCGTGAAGGACCTGAAGCTCGTGAAGTGGGAGCAGCCCGCTCCGCACGCCTCCCATCCGCCGGAAGGCCACCCCTGAGCGCCGTGGTCCGGGCCGGCGTCCGGCCCGTGGCCTGACGTGTCGACTCCGGTCTACGACCTCGCGGTGATCGGCTCGGGACCCGCCGGGCAGAAGGGAGCCATCGCCGCGGCCAAGCTGGGCAAGCGGGTCGCCATGATCGACCGCAAGGAGCTGGTCGGCGGCGTCTGCATCCACACGGGGACGATTCCTTCGAAGACGCTGCGCGAGGCGATCCTCTACCTCTCGGGCTTCCGGGAGCGCTCGTTCTACGGCCGGGATTACTCCGTCAAGGAAGACATCTCGGTGTCGGACCTCGCGTTCCGGGTGCAGGCCGTCATCGGGCGCGAGATGGAGGTCATCCGCGCGCAGCTCAAGCGAAACCGGGTCGAGCTGGTGTCCGGGACCGCGAAGTTCCTGGACCCCCGCACCCTGGAGGTCCAGGGGGTCGCCGGCACGACCCGGGTGGTCGCCGATCACGTCCTCATCGCGTGCGGCACGCGGCCGGCGCACAACCCGCTGGTGCCGCTGGACGGAAAGCGCGTGATCGACTCGGATCAGCTCATGAACGCGGAACGCTTCCCGCGGGAGCTGATCGTGGTGGGCGCCGGCGTCATCGGGCTGGAGTACGCGTCGATGATCACGGCGCTCAACGTGAAGGTGACGATCGTCGAGCAGCGCCCCACGATGCTCGACTTCGTGGACCACGAGATCCTCGAGAGCCTCGACTACTTCATGCGGCAGCGCGGGGCGATCTTCCGGCTGGGCGAGAAGCTCGTCTCGGTCGATACCGACGAGAAGAACCGCGTGGTCGCGAACCTGGAGAGCGGGAAACGCGTTCACGGCGACGCGCTTCTCTACACGGTTGGCCGCCAGACCAACGCGGACCTCCTCGACCTCGCGGCCGCGGGCCTGACCGCGGACAACCGCGGCAGGATCGAGGTCAACGAGTCTTTCCAGACGTCCGTGCCGCACATCTACGCGGCCGGAGACGTGATCGGGTTCCCCGCGCTCGCCTCGACGTCGATGGAGCAGGGACGCCTCGCCTCCTGCCACATGTTCGGCGCCGTCTGTAACACCCGGAAAGAGGCGATCCCGTTCGGGATCTACACGATTCCGGAGATTTCGATGGTCGGGAGAACCGAGCAGGACCTGACGGCGGCGAAAGTTCCCTACGAGATCGGCGTGTCGCGGTTCGAGGAGCTCGCGAAGGGGCAGATGCTGGGCACCGAGGTCGGAATGCTGAAGATCCTCTTCGACCCGAAGAGCTTGAAGCTCCTGGGCGTGCACGCGATCGGGGAGAACGCCGCCGAGATCATCCACATCGGACAGGCCGTGCTCGCGTTGGGGGGCACGATCGAGTACTTCCGGGACACGGTCTTCAACTACCCGACCTTCGCTGAGGCGTACAAGGTCGCGGGTCTGGACGGCCTGAACCGCCTCTGACCCGCGTCGGCCGGTATATTCCGCGAGGTTGGCGGAGGTGCGCATGGCGGAGTCACCGACTTCAGACGAGCTCTCGAAGATCGACCGTTACTGGAGGGCCGCGAACTACCTCTCGGTCGGCCAGATCTACCTTCGCGCGAACGCGCTCCTGCGCGAGCCGCTTCGGGCCGAGCACGTCAAGCCCCGGCTCCTCGGCCACTGGGGGACGACGCCCGGACTGAACTTCGTCTACGTGCACCTGAACCGCCTCATCCGGGCGCGCGGGCTGAAGGTCCTGTACGTCACGGGCCCCGGGCACGGCGGACCGGGCCTCGTCGCCAACACTTACCTCGAAGGTTCGTACTCCGAGCTCTACCCGGAGGTCGGACCGGGAGAGGAGGGGATCCGGCGACTGTTCAACCAGTTCTCCTGGCCCGGCGGCATTCCCAGTCACGCGGCTCCCGAAACGCCCGGATCGATCCACGAGGGGGGAGAGCTCGGCTACTGCCTGCTGCACGCGTACGGCGCCGTTTTCGACGACCCGGCGCTGTTGGCGGCCTGCGTCGTCGGGGACGGCGAGGCCGAGACCGGACCCTGCGCGACGAGCTGGCACTCGAACAAGTTCCTGAACCCGGCGCGCGACGGGGCGGTCCTTCCGATCCTCCACCTGAACGGCTACAAGATCGCGGGGCCGACGGTGCTCGCGCGTCTCCCCGAACGGGAGCTGCGGTCGCTGTTCGAGGGATACGGCCACGAACCCTTTTTCGTGGAGGGCGACGACCCCGCCGAGATGCACGCGAAGATGGCGACCACGCTGGACCGCTGCGCCGACCGGATCGCCGCGATCCAGTCGGACGCGCGGAAGAGCGGATTCCGCGAGCGCCCGATCTGGCCGATGATCGTCCTGCGCACTCCGAAGGGATGGACGGGTCCGAAGGTCGTCGACGGGAAGCCCGTCGAGGGGACGTTCCGATCGCACCAGGTCCCGGTCTCGAACCCGCGCCGGAATCCGGAGCACCTCCGGATCCTGGAAGAGTGGATGCGGAGCTACCGGCCGCAGGAGCTCTTCGACGACTCCGGCCGGTTCCGGGCGGAGCTCGCGGCGCTCGCGCCGGAGGGGGACCTCCGGATGGGAATGCTGCCGCAGTCGAACGGGGGCGTATTGCTCCGGGATCTCGACCTCCCGGACTTCCGGGACTACGCCGTCTCCGTGACGAAGCCCGGCGACGCCGAGGCCGAGTCCACGCGCATCCTCGGCACCTTCCTGCGCGACGTGATGCGCCGGAATCCGTCGAACTTCCGGCTCCTCGGACCGGACGAGACGAGCTCGAACCGGCTGGACGCGGTCTTCGAGGTCACCGACCGCCTGTCGACCGCGGAGATCCTGGCGACCGACGAGCACGTCGCGCCGGACGGGCGGGTCATGGAGGTCCTGAGCGAGCACATGTGCGAGGGGTGGCTGGAGGGCTACCTGTTGACCGGCCGGCACGGCCTCTTCTCCAGCTACGAGGCGTTCATCCACATCGTCGACTCGATGTTCAACCAGCACGCGAAGTGGCTGAAGGTGACGCGGGAGATTCCGTGGCGCAAGCCGATCGCCTCGCTCAACTACCTCCTGAGCTCCCACGTCTGGCGGCAGGACCACAACGGCTTCAGCCACCAGGATCCGGGGTTCATCGACCACGTTGCGAACAAGAAGGCGGAGGTGGTGCGCGTCTACCTGCCGCCGGACGCGAACACTCTTCTCTCCGTGGCGGACCACTGCCTCCGCAGCCGCGACTACGTGAACGTCATCGTGGCCGGGAAGCAGCCGGAGCCGCAGTGGCTCGACCGGGACGCAGCCGTGAAGCACTGCGAGGACGGCATCGGCATTTGGGAGTGGGCGAGCACGGACGGCGGAAGAGACCCGGACCTCGTGCTCGCGTGCGCCGGGGACGTCCCGACCCTCGAGGTCCTCGCGGCGCGCAAGCTCCTGGCGGCCCGGTTGCCGGAGCTGCGGGTGCGCGTCGTCAACGTCGTCGACCTCATGCGGCTGCAGCCCGAGAGCGAGCACCCGCACGGACTCTCCGACGACGGGTTCGACCGGCTCTTCACGACGGATAAGCCGGTCGTGTTCGCGTACCACGGCTATCCCACGCTCATTCACCGGCTGACCTACCGCCGGCACAACCACGACAACATCCACGTCCGCGGCTTCAAGGAGGAGGGGACCACGACGACGCCGTTCGACATGGTCGTCAAGAACAACATGGACCGGTTCCAGCTCGCCATCGACTCGCTCGCGCGCCTTCCGGAGTGGACGGACCGCTCGCGGACCGCCGTGGAGGAGTTCCGCGCGGCTCTGACGCGCCACGCGTCTTACGTCGTGGAAAACGGGGAGGACCTCCCGGAGGTTCGGAACTGGCGCTGGACGGAGTGAGCGGATCCGGGCGGCGGACGGTTCTCGCCGTCAACGGCGGCTCCTCGTCGCTCAAGTTCGCTGCCTTTGCCGCCGGCGGCGGGGAGCTGAGGGAGCTCGCGCGCGGCTCCCTCGAGCGGGTCGGGGATCTGCGGGCCGCGATGCCCCGGGTCCGGGAGGAGCTGACCCGTCGGAGTATCGAGCCGGATGCCGTCGGGCATCGGATCGTGCACGGCGGGCCGAAGCACCTTGCGCCGACGCTCCTCGACGACGGCGTGATCGCGTCCCTCCGGGAGGCGATCCCCTTCGCGCCGCTCCATCTGCCGGGAGAGCTCGCCCTGATCGACGCCTTCCGGGAGCAGCACCCGGCGCTGCCGCAGGTGGCGTGCTTCGACACCGCCTTTCACGGGCGCCTGCCGGAGCTCGCGAAGCGGCTCCCGCTCCCGGCTTCACTCGGAGAAGAAGGGGTCCGTCGCTACGGATTCCACGGCCTCTCGTACGAGGCGATCGTCGAGACGCTGGGGCCGCTCGTCGCCGGCCGTATGGTCATCGCCCACCTCGGCAACGGCGCCAGCATGGTCGCGCTGTCGGATGGAGAGCCGCGCGAGACGACGATGGGCTTTACACCCGCGGCGGGGCTCGTGATGGGCACCCGCACCGGAGATCTCGATCCCGGCGTCGCGGTGTACCTCGCGCGGACGAAGGGAATGGATGCCGCGGCGCTCGAAGAGCTGTTCAACCGACGCTCGGGCCTCCTCGCGGTGTCCGGGACGACCGCCGACATGCAGACCCTTCTCGCCGCGCGCGCGTCGGACCCGCACGCGGAGAACGCGGTCGCGCTCTTCTGCTACAGCGCCCGCAAGTGGGCGGGGGCGCTCGCCGCGGCGCTCGGCGGTCTGGACAGCCTCGTCTTCACCGGCGGCATCGGCCAGCACGCGGCGCCGGTGCGCGAGGAGATCTGCCGCGGACTCGAACACCTGGGGATCGATCTGGACTCCGGCCGGAACGCGCGCTCCGAGCCGGTGGTGTCGGGGGTGGGCAGCCGCTGCGTCGTGCGCGTCGTCCCGACGAACGAGGAGCGGGTCGTGGCCCGCCACACGGCGCGCCTGACGCGTTGACGGCCTAGCGGGCGAGAAGCGTCCAGACCCCGATCGCGAGAAAGCCGATCCCCGCGATCACCTTCAGCGTCCGGGGAGAGACCAACCGCTCGATCTGCCCGCCGACGAGAACGCCGATCCCGGCCGCGAGAAGAAGCGCCAGCCCCGCGGCGGCGAACACCAGCAACTTCCCGCGGCCCTCCGCCGCGAAGAGCACCGTCGCGAGCTGAGTCTTGTCCCCCATCTCGGCCACGAAGACGGTCAGGAAGATGGTTCCGAAGGTTTTCAGCATCGCCACCTCAGCCCAGGTCGAACAGGAGGAACTCCGCGCCCTTGCCGGCGATTGCGAGCTCGGGCTCGTTCTCGACCGCCGCGCCGTCGCCCTCCTCCAACCGGTTACCGTTCACCTCCAGCTCGCCCTCGGCGACGTGCAGCCACGCGGACCGGCCGGGGGCGAGAGCGTGGCGCACGTCCTGGTCGTCCTCGAGCACGCTCGCATACGCGTCGACGTCCTGACGGATCGTGACGGAGCCGTCCCGCCCGTCGCGGGAGCCGATCAAGCGCAGCTTTCCGCGCCTCGTTTCGGGTGGAAACGTCTTCTGCTCGTACGCCGGCGCGATCCCCCGGACTTCCGGCACGATCCAGATCTGGAGAAAGTGCACCGGCTCGCTCCGCGACCCGTTGAACTCGCTGTGTTGCACTCCGGTGCCCGCGCTCATCTTCTGAACGTCTCCCGGTCGGATGATTCCGGAGTTGCCCATGCTGTCCTTGTGGGCGAGCGCGCCCTCGAGGACGTAGGAGACGATCTCCATGTCGCGGTGCCGGTGCTCGCCGAAGCCCTGGCCCGGCGCGACCCGGTCGTCGTTCAAGACGCGGAGCGAGCGGAAGCCCATGTGGGCCGGGTCGTGGTAGTCCGCGAAGGAGAAGGTGTGAAAGGTATTGAGCCAGCCGTGGTCGAAGTGCCCGCGGTCTCTGGCGCGTCGAATGGTGATCATGGCTTTCAGCCTATCCCGCAAGGTCTGCGGCCGTGTCCCATCAGTTCGCGGCGCGAGGAGTCTCCCAAATCAGCGACCCCGTCCCATCGGTTCGCGGCGCGAGCAGTCTCCCAAATCTGCGGCCCCGTTCCATCAGTTCGCGGCGCGAGGAGTCTCCCTCTGGGAGGAGCCTCGCGCCGCGGGAGGCGGAACGAGCGAGGGATCAGGCGCTCGGTCGAGGCCGGCCCGCCGAGCCGAGCGCCGGTGGCGAAGCCAGATCCCG
>Ga0207675_100007087_pt1 | contig 10595 bp, 9 predicted proteins | sample KBSSwiS42_FD_184305 | JGI IMG/M metagenome (GOLD analysis project Ga0207675, IMG submission 184305) | Switchgrass rhizosphere microbial communities from Kellogg Biological Station, Michigan, USA - KBS Switchgrass S4-2 (SPAdes) (version 2) | ecosystem: Host-associated > Plants > Roots >...
CTTGGCGCGCAGCCACTAGTGGAAGTCCCGGGACCGGTGCCGGGAGGGCAGAATGCCTCTGGCCTCGGGATAAACCGAGCTCAACGGCTGTAGCCGTTCGGCGACCAGGTTGGTCACACCGTCGCTGTACTCCACCCGGCCGCGAATGATCATGCCGGAGGCGTTCCGGCCGACCCTGCCAAAGCGCCTCCACAACTCAGTCGAACAGACCACGTTGAGCATCCCGGTCTCGTCTTCGAGATTGAGGAAGGTAACCCCGCCTGCCGTGGAGGGACGCTGCCGGTGGGTCACCAACCCTGCTACCCGTACTCGACGTTCCGCGTACGCCGACCCGAGCTGGCCGATCGGTACCACGTCATGATCATCGAGCACTGGGCGAAGATGCTGCACAGGATGATCATCCGGAGAAATCCGCGTGGCCCAGAGATCGGCTAGGGTCAACTCGACCTCGCTCATCCCCGGCAGGGCGGGCGGGGTGGCATCGATTGCCGAGCCGGGCAGGGTTTGGTCGTTGTCGGCATACCCGGCGTTCCAGAGCGCCTGACGACGAGACAATCCGAAGCAGTCGAATGCTCCGGCGGTAGCCAGCGCTTCGGCCTGCGGCACGGTGAGCCCAGTCCGGCGTACGACGTCGTTGATGTCAACGAACCGCGCCTTCCGGCGCTCGAGGACAATCCGTTCCGCCAACTCGCGGCCAATGCCCTGCACCTCGGTGAGCCCCAGCCTCACCGCGAGATTGCCATCACGGCGATGCTCGCGGGTTCGATCAGGAGCCGACCGTACGAAGGGACCAACCTCGAGTTGCACCCGCTGCACGCAGCTGTCGGGACCTGTCGGGCCGTCCTGCCCACGCTCGATCAGCTCGAGGTCAGCATCGACACCGGACTGCATGATGTCGGGACGCAGCACCGCTACCCCATGCCGACGAGCATCAGCCACCAGCGACTGGGGAGAGTAAAAACCCATCGGCTGAGCCCTGAGCAAGCCGGCCAGGAACGCTCCTGGATAGTGCAGCTTGAGCCAAGAGGAGGCGTAGACCAGTAAGGCGAAGCTGATCGCATGGCTCTCGGCGAACCCGAAGTTGGCAAAGGCCTGGATGCGGCTATAGATGTCGTCGGCCAATAGGCCGGTAATCCCATTGGACGCCATTCCGTCGTAGAGCTTGTCCTTGAGCCGCTCGATCTTCTCCACACCGCGCTTGGACCCCATGGCCCGACGCAGCAGATCGGCGTCATCACCCGTACAGCCGCCGACCGCCATAGCGATCTGCATCAGCTGCTCTTGGAACAGCGGTACACCCTTGGTCCGTTCCAGTACGGGTTCCAGCGCTGGATGGAGATAGGTCACCTCTTCGCGACCGGTCGCCCGTCGAATGTAGGGATGGACGGCACCACCCTGGATCGGTCCCGGACGAATCAGCGCTACCTCGACTACCAGGTCGTAGAACCGTCGCGGCAGCAGTCGTGGCAGGGTACCGACTTGGGCCCGGCTCTCGACTTGAAAAACCCCGATCGAATCGGCACGGCACAACATGTCGTAGACGCCGGCTTCTTCTTTGGGCATTGTGTCGAGCGTCCAGCGTTCACCCACCCTGGTGGCTACCAGGTCGAAGGTGTATTGAATGGCGGCCAAGATGCCTAGGCCGAGGAAGTCGAACTTCACCAATCCCATCCAGGCGCAGCTGTCCTTGTCCCACTGCAGCACTGTCCGGTTGTCCATCCGACCACGCTCGATCGGGCAGACTTCCCCCACCGGACGCTCAGTCAAGACCATGCCGCCGGAGTGAATGCCCAAGTGCCGTGGTGCCTTCAGCAGCTGTTCTGCCAGATCCACCACCTGATCAGGAATCTGATAATCCAGTGTCGCTGTCGCCGCTGTGCCTCCATGATCATCTTCTGTCTCGCTGACCGGCAGCGTCCCCCACGAGTCGATCTGCTTGGACCAGGCGTCTTGCTGACCGGTGGAATAGCCGAGCGCCTTCGCCATGTCGCGAACAGCGGACCTGGGCCGATAGCTGATCACATTGGCTACTTGAGCGGCGTTGCGGCGCCCGTAGCGGCGGTACACCTCCTGGATCACTTCTTCGCGCCGGTCGGAGTCGAAGTCGACGTCAATGTCAGGCTCTTCATCGCGGGTAGTCGACAAGAAGCGCTCGAAGGGAAGCTTGAAGGTGATCGGGTCGACCGCGGTAATGCCGAGCACGTAGCAGACGACTGAGTTGGCTGCTGATCCCCTCCCCTGGCAGAGAATCCCCTTTTCACGCGCGAACTCGACCATCTCGTGAACGATCAAGAAGTAACCGGGAAAATCCTTTTCCTCGATCACCGCGAGCTCCTTGCGCAGCCGCTCTTCTGCCTCGTCGCGAATGTGTGCATATCGCTGGTCCGCACCTCGCCGGGTCAGTTCCCGTAACCAGCTGATCGGTGTGTGATCATCTGGGACCGGCAGTTTGGGAAGCCGCGGTTTGGCGAGGCGCAGGTTGAAAGCACACTGATCGGCAATCTCGATACTTTGTGCCACAACGCCGGGATAGCGCGTAAAGATCTCCGCCATCTCCGCTCCGGAGCGCAGGTAGGCGCCGGATCCGGACAGCCAGCCATCCATATCGGCCAGACTCCTGCGGGCGCGTACCGCGGCCAGCGCAGCACCGAGACGACTGCCGTGCGGAGTGGCGAAGTGCACATTGTTGGTAGCCACCACCGGCATCTTGTGATCATGGGCCAAAGCGAGGAGAGCATCATTGAGATCGGCATCGGTGGGCAAACCATGATCGATGAGCTCAACGACAACATGATCATGGCCGAACAGTGCCGCCAGCAGGTCCAGCTCCGCCGCCGCTGCGGTTCGGCCGGACGTGATCAACGCCTGCCGGACGGCCCCTTTGCGGCAGCCGGTCAAGATCATCCAGTTGTCGTCTGCCGTTGCCGCCAGCTCCTCGATGACATAACTGGGCCGGCCCTTCTCATCGCCGCGCAGCTGAGCTTCGGTGATGGCTCCGGCAAGCCGGTGATATCCCTCGACTCCCCGGGCGAGCACCAGGAGATGCTGACCCTCGGGGTCGGCTACTCCGTTCTGTGGCGTGGTCAATCCAAGCGAAAGCTCGGCGCCGTAGATAGTGCGCAGGTCATACGCGAGCGCTGCCTCAGCGAAGCGTGAAGCCGCGTAGAAGCCGTCATGATCGGTGATCGCCAACGCGTCAAGTCCCAGTCGAACGCTCTCCTCGATCAGTTCCTCGGGATCGCTTACCCCGTCCAGGAAGCTGAAGTTGCTATGACAGTGCAACTCCGCGTACGGCACCACAGGACCGACTGGACGTTTGACGCGCTGCTCGTCCGGCTTGTACGCGGGCCGTTTGTGCGAGTATCCGGGGGCATTGTCGCCGTCTGGATTGTCCTCGGAGTTGTCCGGCATAGGCCTGCCAGACATCCGACGTTCCAGCTCTCGCCACGAAATCGGCGGATTATTCCAGCCCATATCAGGATTCAGACTCAGATCGCGCGCCGATGGATGGAGGAGGAGCGAGCGGACACGCTTTTCGTCTGCGAGCGACGACGACACCATCGGGTTCGAGCGCGATCTGCAGCGAGCGGAGCGAGCAATTCAACTCAGTCATAGCGGGCTTCTGTCCACCACTGATCGTTCTCCACCACCAACAACCAGGCGCTGCCGTTGACATCGGCGATCTGAAACCTCGCAATTTGGCGTGCCTGATCCGGTTCCCACCACAGTTCGTCAATGGGCCAGGGGCCTGCCCAAGCATCGATCGGCATCAGATCCGATTCCTCGCCGATGCTGACGAAGGCGGGGGCGGCGGTCAGCAGACCGCGATCGGTGACTTTCACCGGCTTGTGGTCTTCGCTCAGCACAACCGATGGCACTGGCGTTGCAAATACTCGGGCAGGTGCCGGCGGCGGAATGCTGCCAGGCCAGGGCAATTGTGGGTTGCGTTGGGGATGTTGTCGTTCACCCCAGGGGCTGAGCAGCTGACGATCCCGTGGACTGCGGCCGCCTTGCAGCGAGGGAGCCAGGACCTCCTCAGGGCCGAGCATGCCCTGGAGTCGGGCGATACCGCGCTCTACATGCTCATTGAGCGCGCTGCCCCACAAACCCTCGCCATGATCAGCCAGCGATTCAACAGACACAGGAAGCAGCCGCAACTCACAGACCGGCTCTGGAGCGGGGTCGCCTTGCAGCTGCCAGTAGATCCGGTCGATCAGGTCGCTGGCCGCGAACCAACGCGAGTGTGCCCAGACCCGAGATCCAGTCCAGCCGCCATCGGTCACAACCTCGATACGAACTTCGGTACAGACCAGGCCATGATGGGCAAGTTCGGCGACCAGCCGTTCTGCGGTCTGCCGAGTGCTGAACACGATCGGTTCAACCGTCTCTAGTGCTGGCACGAACGACACGTGTTGGTCCAAATCCAGAGGCGGTCGGCGGGAGACGACCGGGTGATTGTCCAATCCACGCGCTCGTCGGTGAAGTAAGGCACCTTCCTGACCGAAGCGGGTGAGGACATCGCGGGGGGCCAACTCTGCAAAATCCCCAAGACTGCGGATGCCCAGGCGGCGCAGCAACGTGACGAGTTCGGCGTTCTCCAAGACGCCTATCGACAAGCCTGCGAGAAAAACCGCAGAGCCACCATGCGGAATGACCCAGCAGTCCTGAGGTGCAGCGCGGCGCGCGGCATGCTCAGCGGCGAAGATGCCATCAGCGATCCCCATTCTGAAATCCCAGATCCCGGCACCGACCAGATGTTCAGCCACCACCGCTGCCGCCTCTGATTCGCCGCCGTAAAAGCGGCTCGGCACTCGGAGCGCGCACAGCCCGGGTCGTACCGGAGCCACGCCTGCCGAGATCTCTTCGATCGCTGCCAGCACATTCTCGAAAGTCCGGATCTCGCTCGCTTCATTGCGATCAAGAACAATCAACTCCGGACAGCGTGCGGACGCGTCGCGGCGTCGCATCCCGCGCCTGACGCCCTCGACTCTGGCCGTCGCTGAGCAGGCGAACACTTCACCGCGTTCGAAGACGGCGAGAGGCAGCTCAGAACTCAAACCCTGGTGAGCTCCAGCCGCGACCACCGGCCAGTCAGGACACCACACAGCCAGTTGTCTCTCCACTCGCGCATCGCGCTGGAGCCCACCGTCGTTTTTCCGCACAGAGCCACGTATCGACGTTTCATCAAGCGATTCGGCCGATTCTTGTGGCCTTGTGCGGAGAAACACTTCTGAGGAGGGCTCCACGATGGTCATGTCTCATCCCGCCTGAGCTTCGGCAAGGGGCAACATTTCGTGATCACGCTCGGCTATGCATTGGTCGACGTCCGGTAGCCACAGCGGTATGTGCCGCACCGGCCCACCACTTTGGCGAACCGAGACAACGACGCGCCGAGCAGTCAGTCGGCCGTGACCGCGGCCCAGCCCGATCCAGGAGGATTCAGCAATGGTCAGAGTCGCATCGCACCGTGGCCACTCCCCACAGCACACCAGGGTCGCATCCTTGATTCGCAACCGTGACTTGAGCCGCTCAGCTTGCTGAGCACTGACCGGCACAGGGGGCTTCACGACCACAACAGCGGCCACATCCAGAAGACCGGCCGTAACGCTCAGCCAGAGCTCACCAGGACGCGGCACCACCACGGTCCGATCGAGATCGATTCCGAACTGTGCCGCCGCCTCTAGGCCGAGATCAGATACTCCAACAAAGGCGACCCACTCCCCCGCCTGCGACGGCCCTGCAACGAGTGCAGTCGCCAGAGTCGGACTATCCACCGCGTACGCCTCACCCGTCTTGAGCTGAATGACTCCCGATAGGCCCGGTAACGACTCCAATGTGCGCGAAACCGCAACCCCCTGCATCCGCTGGACATTCTGCTGCAGGTCCTGGATACGGCTTCGGGTAGCGTGCGGCGACACCCTCTTATAATCGAACATGTATTCGAGAATAGTCAAGACGACTGACACTCTCCGCTATTCCTCCCTCGGCGAAACGTGCTGCCCGTTACTCGGATCGCGCGCCGCTGTGCTGAGGAGGAGTGAGCTGACATGCTTTTCGTCGGCGAGCGACAACGAAGTAAGTGGCAACCAAGCGCGATCCGCGCCCCGATGTTCGCGCCGCCGATCTGCAGGAGAAGCCGACGAAACGTGTCAAGAACAAAGCCGGTTCTCCCGAAACAATCGTTTCGTCGGATCCGACGAAGACGGCGGCTACCCAGCGAACATCGCAGCGAGCGGAGCGAGCGATCAAACACAGCGAGCGAAGCAATCAAATAGTGCGGTCGTTGATTGCACTCTGACGGGCAGCCGCCAATTCACCTCCTTCGTTACTCGCCAACAAACGCTTCTGTCCTCACGCAACCACCCCGGCGATCTCCTGCAGTCGGCGAAACGGCTGCCCGTCATAGTGCAAGTGCTTGACCGGACCCGCCATAATCCCAATGACGGCGTCATTAGCTTGTGTGCACTCTTGGGCCCAACCCATGCAGGCGGAAGGAGGTGTGAGATGTCAGCGGTGATCGTTCTCAATACCGACAACACGGCCCTGCATACGGTTTCGGTGCAGCACGCGATTCGGATGCTGGTCCGGGAAGTCGCGATCGTCGAGGAAGCCCGCGACGGACATCGCATCGGTCCCTATCCGTGGCCTCTGGTCTTGCGCTTGATCCGCTACGTGAAGACCACCTTTCTCTACGCTCGTACCCCGGCCTGGTCCAAGCGCGGAGTGCTGCGTCGTGATCATCATCGATGCGCCTACTGTCAGGGTCCGGCAGACACCGTTGATCATCTGCTACCTCAGTCCCGCGGCGGAACGAACAGCTGGAGAAACACCGTCGCTGCCTGCACTCGCTGCAACAACCGCAAGGCCAATCGCACCCCCACCGAGGCCGGCATGTCTCTCGCCTGGAAGCCCAGCGTGCCGAGCTGGCGTGAGGCTTACCATCGTCGAAACTGATGCCTGTCTGGGATCCTGTCACTTATCTGGAGTTCGCCGGCGAGCGCTCCCGGCCCTTCCTCGATCTGCTGAGCAGGGTCAAGGCCGCTCATCCCAGCCTCGTCGTCGACTTGGGCTGCGGACCCGGCCAACTCACCGCCTCCCTGGCTGATCGTTGGCCCGACGCACAGATTCTCGGGCTCGATTCCTCACCAGAGATGATCAAGCAATCCGCTGAGTTTGCGCGCCATCGGGTGTCTTTCCAGGTCCAGGATCTGCGTGACTGGCGGCCCGAAGCACCGGTGGACGTGATCATCAGCAACGCCACGCTGCAGTGGGTTCCGGGGCACCGCGGTCTAATGCCGGACCTGGTCAAGGCGCTCAGCCAAGACGGATGGCTGGCATTCCAGGTGCCGGGGAACTTCGGGGAGCCCAGTCACCAGCTCCTTCGTCAGTTGGCCGCCGACGCGCGGTACGCCCCCATGCTGACCGAGGTCACCTGGCCGTCTTCAGCCGACGCGGCCTCGTACTTGGCTGATCTTGCTGGTCTGGGCTGCGCGGTCGATGCCTGGGAGACCACCTACCTGCACGTACTGACGGGGCCCAATCCGGTATTTCGCTGGATCTCCGGGACCGGGGCGCGACCTGTCCTGCAGGCGCTGCCTGATGATCTTCGAGCGCAATTCATCGCCGAATACCAGGAGCTTCTCAACGCGGCTTACCCCGCCCGGGAGCACGGCACAGTGCTGCCGTTCCGCCGCATTTTCGTCGTAGCGGAGCGAGGCATTGAACACAGCGAATCGCTGGGCGCGGGCTAAACTGCCACCTGCTGTTGATCACTGACCCACAGGCCGATGAGGCCGCGGAAGTGGGCCATGAACCATTCCCGCTCGTGCTCCGGATAGGTCTGGATGATCGTTTCAGTCAGCATCCTGTCGAAGTCGGCCGATGTCACCCACTCCAGCACCATGTCATCGATGTCCGACAGCGACGTGGCGCAGAAGTCCAGATAGCGCTCCTTCTCGAAGTGCTGGTCAGCCAGCTGCTGGTAGCGCATCAGCTTGGCTTGGTAGGTCAGCTCTGGATCATCGGCCACCGCGAACCAGGGTTCGGTGTCGACATGCAGCTTTGCGCGACGCCGGGTTGCCCCACAGAACGCCGTCCATTTGATCAAGGACGCCATGGCCCACGGGAAGTAGTAATGCAGCGACGTCACGGCCACATCCGGACAGGCATTGGCGTAATCGATCGGAATCACCGTGTCGCCCTGCACCAACATCTCGCAGGAGTTGAACTCCCAGCGGAAGAATGCATTCACCGTCTGAGTGATGGCGGTGGCTTCCTGACCCACCTTGGCGGACAAAAAGCCATGATCAACGACATAACGCTGGTGCATGGGCTGGTCTGGTTGAAAGTGCATCACCATGGTTTCGGGCCCAATCGTCAGAGCACGGGCGAAGACGTCATAGGGTTCGACGGACTTCTGGAGATGCATCAACATCTCGCCGGAGTCGTCGTATGCAGCCATCAGGTCGGCCTGATCCCTCACCCGTGACACTCCTCGCCAGCCGCCGCCATCGAACGGCTTCATGAAGAGGGGGTAGCCCATCTCATTGGCTATCGCGACGAGATCGAAGGGATCGTTGTAGTTGCGCGATGTGTAGGCCCACCGCACGTTGTCGATCGGATTCTTGTACGGCACCAGCACCGTATCCGGGACGTTCATGCCGAGCCGGATCAGCGCACAGTACGCGGAGTGTTTCTCCATCGACTGAAAAGTGAACGGGGAGTTCAGTAGATAGACGTCATCCATGAGCGCCACCTTTTTCAGCCACTCCCGCGGGTGGTAGTACCAGTACGCCAGCCGGTCGATGACAACCTCGTGGCGAGCCGGGTCACGCAGGTTGAAGGGATGGATGTGCACTCTCTCGGTATCCAGTACATGATCAGCGCCGGCGTAGGAGAAGACACCGAGACGGCCGGCGATTGCCTCGAACGCTTCTGGCCAATCTTTCTCGGCACCGAGCAGTAACCCGATCAAGTGGTGGTTAGGTGACACGTTCGACCTCCTCGGGTCTAGCAGAAGCGTGGTAGGTGATGTGCCAGCTGGCGCTGCCACCATTCCCAGTCATGACTGACGTCGTAGCCCCACAGATCCAGTTCGCAGCGAATTCCCTTCTCTTGCAGCAGACGGGCCATTTCAACCGTGGACGGCAGGGCGCCAGTGGGATGAGTTTCCCAAGCCCCCTGACCAACCACAAGCAAGATCGACAATCGGCCGCGTAGCCAGTCCAGATGATCACCATTCAGGTTCGGCACGTAATCGGTTGGATTGGCGAAGTACGTGGCATCGCCGCGGTCGCCCCAGGAGCCCCAGGTGCTCACGTCGTAATTGCCGGACAGGCCGATGGCCAGTGGCGCCAGATCGGCCCGCTGCATGGAGAAGTGCACTGCGTGATAGGCGCCGAGGCTGCAACCCAAGGTGATCAGCTCCGCAGCTGGCGAGGTGTCTGCGTGGATATGCGGAACCACGTGGTGAGTCAGCCAGCGGGTATAGACCTCATGCCGTACTGCGCGCTCCTCGGTCGGTATGCCCCGGTCCGCCCAGGTATCCGCGTCGAGGGAATCGACACAGTAGAGCTTGATGCGGCCGTCGTTGATCAAGTAACCGATGGCATCCAGCATGCCGTTGTTCTCGAAGTCCCAGGCGCGGCCGGCCTCGCTCGGAAAGGCCACCACCGGGCGGCCGTAGTGGCCATATTGGACGATGGTCATGCCCCGGTCGATGCCGCTGCCCAGCGGTAACTCGAACTGATGCCGGTTCACCTGACCATCCCCTTGTCACCTGATACTGGCCTCGTCTGATACCGCGCGCAAGGTTGCCGGTAGCTGCAGCCCGTTGCGCTTCAGTTCCACTTCGGCCAGCTTGTTGATCACCTCCCGATCACCGGATCGCCACGCCTGTACGGGGTCATCGCTGATCTCGGCCAGCACATAGAGCGGTTGAGCAGCCATCGCCCGGAGGGCGAACAGATCCAGGTCGGCCAACGAATCCAAAAAGACTTGAGAGGCGCGAGCCTGCCGATAGAAGCGGATGCGACGTGGCAGCCAGAAGGCGATAACGGTTGCCACCGGAATAAGAAAAACCAGCCAACCGACGATCAGCGCCAGACGTTCGATGCTGACCACTTGATCATTGGCCGAATCGATCAGGTTTCCGAGGGTCCCCGCCGCCGCGTCCAAGGGACGCCGCATCTGTTCACCGGCGACTGGCACCTTGGCAGCTTCGGCCGCAGCCTGTCGAAAATTCTCGGCCAACCGCATGGCCGTCCGCGCCGTCTCCCTGGCAGGCGTGGCCAACACCTCGATTACCCGATGGACGAAGATTGCGACGATGGCCCAGCCGATTGCCCAGAGCACGACAAAGCCATCTCCAACGAGCTGACCGATCATCTTCGCCGGACGCTTAGCGTAGATGCCCATGGCCGCGACACTACTCATGCTCGGCGCAGATGGCAGGATGGCCCGATGTCCCGCGGTCTGAGCCTCCGACACGCACCAGCTCGTGCGGCTCAATATGGATGTCTGTTGCTGATCCTTGCCCTTGCGCTGGCCGGATGTGGGATTTCACTTCCCAAGCCGAATCCGGACTCCAACGGCGA
>Ga0207675_100007088_pt1 | contig 10595 bp, 7 predicted proteins | sample KBSSwiS42_FD_184305 | JGI IMG/M metagenome (GOLD analysis project Ga0207675, IMG submission 184305) | Switchgrass rhizosphere microbial communities from Kellogg Biological Station, Michigan, USA - KBS Switchgrass S4-2 (SPAdes) (version 2) | ecosystem: Host-associated > Plants > Roots >...
GCTCACGTTCCCGTAGAGAAACCGCCCGGCGGCCCGGCGCATGTCATCCAGATCGAGATCGCCTGGCCGCGCGGGCGACGGCGAGGCTGGCGCGCGCGGCGTGGGCGAGCGCGGGCACGTCGAGGGCGCGCGCGGTCGCCAGCGTGCGCGCGAGCAGTCGCGCGGCGGTCGCCGCGTCGCCGGCGTCGATGAGCGCGCTGGCGCGGGCGTGCGCGGCCCAGAGTTGCCATGGCCGCGGCCCGGCGCGCCGGCTCGCGCGGAACGACAGCGTGGTCAGGCGCTGGCGCTCCGCCTCCAGGCCCAGGCCGCGCGCGGCCCGCGCAGCGTGATAGAGGACGTCGCCCCAGTCGGCGAAGTCGCGGCTGACGCGCAGGCCGGCGTGAGCGGCGAGCCGGCGGTGGATCAAACCCAGCCGCGCGCCGTCGCGGCGAGCGATCGCGAGGTCGGTCAGGTTCACGAGCGCCGGCAAGAGATTGCGGTCCGCAGGCAGCCTCGCCACGTCGACCGATTCCAGCGCGCGGCGCGCGCCCCTGACGTCGCCCAGGTGCAGGCGCGCGACCGCGGCGACGAGGCGGCCGGATACCTCCGCCCCGCGCGGCACGGCGCGGATGGCGAGGTCGGCGGCCCAGCGAAGCATCGACCGTCGCGTCTTGCCCACCAGCTCCAGCGCCAGGTTCAGCGCGTGCGCCGCGACGATCCCGTCGGCGATCGGGCCGAGGGCGGTACGGCCCGCAGGCAACGCGCGCGCGAGCAGGCGCGCCGCGCCGCTCACGTGACCGGCGTGGAACCGTCGCGCGGACTCGAGCACGGCGCCGAACCAGAGGTGGCCGGGATGTCCCACGGTCGCCGCCAGACGCTGGTGCTGGCGCGCCAGCCGGTCCACCTCCGCCGTCCGACCGAGCGCGAACAGGTGCTCCGCGCAGGCGAGCAATGCATCGAGAATTCGCAGCGGATCGCCAAGCCGTCGCGCGGCGTTCAGAAGACGCCGGGCGGCCTGCAATCCTTCCACCCGCGCCGCGCCTGCGGCCGCGACCGCGATGTCGCGCGAGGGCAGCGCGCTGGCGGCCCGCCTCCGCAGCGGCGCGCCCTCGCCGAAGCCGCCGGGCGGACGGTGGCGCTCGGCGACCGACGCGGGCTCGGCGCGCCATCGAAACCCTTTGCCCCGCACGGTGAGGATGTACGCGTGCGGCAGCTCGGGATCCTCCAGCGCGCGCCGCGCGTGCATGATCGCTTGCCCGATCGCCGCATCGCTGACCACGGTTCCCTGCCACGGGCCCGCGATGAGATCGCGCCGCGTGACCAGGCGTCCCCCGCTTCTCGCGAGAAACAGGATCGTGTCCAGCACGCGGCGGTGAACCGGGACAACCTGGCCGCGCCGGCGAAGCTCGAAGCGCTCCTCGTCCGCCTCGAAGCCTCCGAAGCGGGCGATCACCGGGGACCTCCCGAGGCGATCACCGCACGCGCGGTGGTGCGATCGCGATCGGTGACAGCGAATCGCCCGTGCCCTCGACGCCGAGCTGACCGTCCCGGTTGCTTCCCCAGCATCGGACGGCGCCGTCGGCGGACGTCGCGCAGCTGTGCTCGTTGCCCAGCACCAGCGTGCCGGGGATGAAGTCGTCGCCGAACGCGAGCGGCGCGGACGGGGTCGTCAGCGACACCGTGTCGCCCGTGCCGAGCTGCCCGGAGCCGTTCTCGCCCCAGCACATCACCTGCCCCGAGGCGAGCAGCGCGCAGGCGTGCGCCCCGGCGCCCGCGGACTCGCCCCGCGCGCCCAGCGCCACTGCCGGCAACGGCAGCCGGGCCAGGGCCGCGCCGCCGGTCTCCGCGGGCTGACACGAGCGCGGCGCGCTGCTCGTTCCGATGCCGAGCTGTCCGGACCAGTTGTCGCCCCAGCACGAGACCGCGCCATCGTCGCCCAGCACGCACACGAACTGGAACCCGCCGGCCGCGGCCACCGCCTTGCGGGTCGCGCCCGTCGCGGTCTTCCCGATATTGATCCACGGCAGGCCGTTCCCGGTCGTGGATGGATCGTTCGCCAGGCCACCTTGCGTGGTGCCGATGCCCAGCTCGCAGTAGTCGTTGCTTCCCCAGCATTTCAGCCCGCTCTCGTCCGGGCCAGTATCGGCGATGATCGCGCAGAAGCTGTGATAGTCGATCGCCACGATCTGCTGGGCCTGAAGGGGCGCGCCGTCGCGGCTGCCGAGGTCGATGTCGCGTAGCGCGGCGCCCATCGTCCCGGGCGCCGCCCCGCGCGTCTCGAGATCCCCGTACCCGAGCGCGCCCTGGTAGTTGTCGCCCCAGCACTTCACGCTGCCGCCGTCGAGCAGCGCGCAGGTCGCGGAGCTTCCCGCCGCGATGGCGATGGCGCGGCGGCCGGCGCCCAGGTCGACGACCGGAAGCCCGTCGCCCATCGCAGCGACACCGTCGCCGCGCCTGGTCGTGTCGCCGACGCCGAGCTGACCCCAGTTGTTGAGGCCCCAGCACTTGACCGCGCCGTCCGCCAGGATGGCGCAGGTGTGTTCCAGCCCGGCGAAGACGCCGATGGCCCGCCGGTTCGTTCCCAGATCGACGCGCCCGTCCGGCAGCGCCACCCCGGGCGCCGAGCGCCCGAGCTGTCCGCTGTCGTTGTTTCCCCAGCAATGCACGGCGCCCTGCGGGGCGAGCGCGCAGGTGTGACGTGCCCCGGTCGCCAGCAACGGGAGGCGTGGCACATCCGGCGTGGCCGGAGGCGCGACGCACGCAAGGGCGATCCCCGCCAGCGCGGGCGCGAGGCGCATCCAGCGCGGAAGTTCGGTGCCTGCTGCCACCGTACGATGCTGCGCGGGTGCGCGCGCCCGCACCGTGAGCGTTTCGTGATTTCGCGCGGCGGGACGGCGCGGCGTGCGCGGGTCACTCGCCCAGCACGCGGCTCCAGATCGCGACGCCGTCCGACGCACCGAACGAGGTCACGCGGCCGTTGGACCAGCCGACAGCGACGGCGGTGTCGTGTTCGAGGAACGCCATCCCGGTCACGGACGCCCCGCTCTCGCCTGACGCCGGCCGGCCCTGGTTGCCGTCGTACAGCGTGGCCAGCTCGGCCCCGGTGGGCCGGTCGACGATCCTGACGACGGTCGGTTCGCCCTGGTAGTTGCCTGCCAGCGACGTCGAGATCGCGACCTTCGACCCGTCGCTGGAGTAGGCCAGCCGTGCGTAGCCGACCGCCGGGAACCAACCCTGCGAGGCGCCGGTCAGCGAATAGAAGCTGACGGCGATATCGCCGACGACGGCCAGCTCGCCGGTGGCCGAGAGGGCCACGTTGTACGCCGGCCCGGGAAGCTGCATCAGCAATGCGCCGTCGGCGACGCGCCAGAGGCTGACGCGCCCGCCACCGGTCGCCACCACGTGCGCACCGTCGGGAGAGATCTCGATGCTGGCGCCGTACTGGGCGTCGGGGTTGGGCGCGAAGCGCGGCAGCTCCGCGCCGGTGGTGACCTGGAACCGGCGCGGGGCTCCGTCGCCGTTGCGGGTGATCATCACGACCGTGCCGTCCGCCGACAGCGCCATGCCGTTGATGGCCGCCGACTGGGGGATGCCTCGCAGCAAGGTGCCGTCCGATCGGAACACCCAGACCACGTCGAGGTCGGCGACGGCGACGAGACCGCTCGCCTGGCGAACGATCGGGCTGGTCGTCTTCTGCGTGGTTGGTTTGAGGACGTGCAACGGGGCGCCGTCGTTCCCGTTCAGCACCGTCACGGGCCCGGCGGCCGAACCGGTCGCCACGGCCACCAGGTCCAGCGATGGGTCGGCGCTGAGGCCGTAGGCCACCACGGCACCGGGCGTACCGTCTGTGCCTGGCGTGCCGGCGGTTCCCGGAATACCGGCCGTTCCGGGCGTGCCCGGCGTTCCGTCGCCACCCGGTCCGCCACCGTCACCGCCGTCGTGGAGGCCGGCGCTCTCGTCGGCGTTACACGCCGCGCTCGCGAACAGGAAGGCGGTCGCGACACCGAGTACACGGATCGCATCGAGCTTCATCGGTCACCTCGCACCCGCCTGGTGTCCGGCGCGCGCGGGATGTTTCAGCGACCGCGACGCTACTGCAACGCCCAGTTGAGACCGAACGGGCCGCAGTTGGCGGCGCCCACGATCGGCTTGGTGTCGACCGAGATGGTGAAGATGCCGCGCTCGCCGGCGCCGGCGCCGGCGATCTGCGACGTGTGCGTGTTGTTGGGGTTCGCGGCGCAGGCGCCCGTCCGTTCGTCGTTGCAGGCGATCTCGCGCCCGATCCCGCCCGGCACGGCCGAGCACACGCCGTTCGCGACCCGCATGCTGCCGCGATTCACCAGCAGCACGGTGTCGGTGTTGCCGGTGCGGCCCTCGCAGGTGCTGAGGCTCAGCGTCTGGGCGGGGCATTTGACCAGGTAGAACGTCTTGTCCAGGCCACCCGTCATCGGTGTCGCGCAGCTCGGCGCGTATTGATCGGCGTTGCCGCACGTGGTGTCGACCAGCGGCTGCGTCGCTGTCAGCGGGAACGCGCCCGCGGCGATGCAGGCGAGCGGCACGTACTGGAAGCGAAGCGTGTAGCGGCCGCGGGTGCCGTTGGTGGCGCGCGCGGCCACCACGAAGGTGCGAAGGTCGGTGTTGGTGAAGAAGACGCGCGGCCACGTCTCGCCGCCGCACGCCCCTCCACCGTCGAAGTTGCAGACCAGCGGCTTGCTGCCGGCCGCGGGGCAGTTGTTGGCCCACACCTCGAGCGCGACGTCGACGCGCTTGCCGGTTGGGTCGAACACGTCCAGGTACACCGCCGACGGCGCCGCGAGCGTGAACCCGAAGAAGACCTCGGGTCCGTCGGGCGTGCACTGGCCAGGCGTCTCTGCCTTGGCCGTCATCAGGCTGAAGGGGAAGTCGCCGCCCGCCGAGATGTCGCGCGCGTTGGCGCACGTGTCGTTCGGCGTCGCGCAGTCGGTGTCGTTGATGTCGGAGCAGTTCGAGGGCGCCGCCGGGCAGCAGCCGTCGCCGTCGACGCACGCGGTCTGCCTCCCGCCCTGGTCGACGCACGCGGCCGTGCAGGTGCCGCGGTTCACCAGCGCCGGCAGCACGCAGGAGATCTGCGCGCACGACGTCGGGCAGCTGTTGGCGATCGCCGTGTCGCAGGTCTCGCCCATCTCGACGGCGCCGTTGCCGCACACGGCCGCGCAGTCGGTGTCGTTGTTGCGGTTGCAGGCGCCCAGGCCGGCGCCCGGGCAGCAGCCGTCGCCGCTGGTGCACGCGGTGATCGCCGCGTGCGTGCAGCCGACGTTGCAGGTCGCGTCCGCGCCGGTGCGCGTGTCGGTCGTGCACGCATTGCTGTCGTTACAAGAGATGCCGGAACAGACCACCCCCGCCGGCGCCACGTCACAGGATTCGCCGGCCTCGATGCGGCCGTTGCCGCAGCCCGGGCAGTCGACGTCCATCGTCGGGCCGCACCCGGTCGGGCAGAAGGTGTCGGACGGGCCGCACGTGCGCGCCCTCGTCGTGCAGACGTACGTGCAGGCGCTGACGCTGCCCGACGACGTGCGCACGTTGTTGGCGTCGGACACGCACGCCGTCATCTGCGTCATGCACGCGCTGGGCGGGTCGCACGTCTCACCGGTCTCGAGGCGGCCGTTGCCGCAGCCCGGACAGTCGACGTCCATCGTCGGGCCGCATCCCGTCGGACAGAACGTGTCCGCGGGGCCGCACGCGCGCGGCGTCGCCGTGCACACGTACGTGCAGGCGCTGACGCTGCCCGACGACGTCCGCACGAAGTTCGCGTCCGATACGCACGCCGTCATCTGCGTCGTGCACGCGCTGGGCGGGTCGCAGGTCTCACCGGCGGCCCGCTCGACGACGCCGTTGCCGCACACGGGCTGGCAGTCGCTGTCGTTCAGCGAGTTGCAGGCGGACGGACAGCAGCTGTCGCCGTTCGCGCACGTGGTCTGCAGGCTGCCGTTGACGCACTGGACGTTGCAGGCGGCGGGATCGCCCATCGGCACGCGCAGCTGGCAGCCCACCGCGGCGCACGACGTCGGGCAGTTGCCGTCGCACAGCTCGCCGGCCTCGACCACGCCGTTCCCGCAACGGACGACGCAATCGGCGTCATTGGTGGCGTTGCAACCCGACGGGCAGCACGAATCGTTCGGCGTGCAGGCGGTGGTGACGGCGGCGTTCACGCAGCGCGCGTCGCACGTCGCCGCGCTGCCTTGCAGCGTCCGCTGCTGGCAGCCGACGGCGGGGCACGACGCCGGGCAGTTGCCGTCGCACATCTCGCCGGGCTCGACGACGCCGTTCCCGCAGCGAGCGGGGCAATCCGTGTCGTTGATGGCGTTGCAACCGGTCGGGCAGCAGCCGTCGCTGTTCATGCAGGCGGTCTGCGTGCCCGCGGAGACGCAGGCGGCCTGGCACGTACCGGCGCCGGTCAGCGAGCGCAGCTGGCAACCCTGCGCCGGACACGCCGTCGGGCACGTCGAGAGGGGATCGCAGGTCTCTCCCGGATCGAGGCGCCCGTTGCCGCAAGGTGGCGGCATTTCCATGGGCGCGTCCATCGGCAGGACATCCGCCGGCATGTCCACCGGCGCGTCCATCGGGGGCACATCCGCTGGTCGCTCCACCGGGGCATCCATCGCCGGGACGTCAGCCGGCGACAGGTCGCCCGGGGCATCGAGCGTCGGCGTCGTGTCTTTCCCGGTGTCCTTGCCGGCCGACCCGTCCGCGGCGGTGCGGTCGGGGCCCGCATCTTTTCCCTCCGGCGTCGCGCGCAGGCCGCCGCACCCTGCGCCGACGCCGGTCGTCACGAGCAAGAGTCCGCACGCGGCAAGCCCCCGAAAAGTCATTCGTACGAGGCATTAACGTCGGGAGCCGCACCGGCTTCCAGCCTTTTTTCATCGCGCGCGGATCAGGGCGCCAGAACGCGGGTCCAGATCGTCCGGCCGTCCGCCGCGCCGAACAGCGTCACGCGGCGGTCCGACCAGCCGACGGCGACGGCGGCGTCGGCCTCGACGAACGCCATCCCGATGGCCTGCACGGCCTTCTCGCCGGGAACGGGGGCGCCGTGCGTTTCGTCGACGAACGTCGCCGCCTCGGTCCCGGCGGGCCGATTGACGATCTTGACCACGAACGGGTGGGGCCCCGGGTTGTAGGGCTGGCCCGAGGTGAAGACCGCCAGCTTCGTTCCATCGCCGGAGTAGGCCAGGCGTGAATAACCGGGCGTCCAGTACGTGCCCAGCCTCTCGCCGGCCAGCGAGTAAAAGGTCACGGATTCCTCCGCCTCAACCGCCAGCTCGCCCGCCGACAGCGCCACGGAGTTCGTCGGGGTCGGGATCGCGGCCAGCTCCGCACCGTCGCTGGCGCGCCAGAGGCGGACGCCCGCAGAGCCACCGGCCGCGATGGTCGCGCCGTCCGGAGAGATTGCGACGCTGGTGATCCACGGTACGCTGCCGTCGGCCGCCGTCAGGGCGGCGATACGCGGCATGATCTCGGCGCCGGTCGCGACCTCGAATCGGTGAACAATCCATCCGGCGCCCTCGGCCGTCCCGCCCGTGCCGGTGACCAGCATCGCTCCGTCCACCGACAGGGCCATCGCGCTGACCCAGTAGTCATGCGGGACCGCCCGCAAGACCGTCCCGTCCGCCTTGAACAACCAGACCGTCGAAAGATCGGCGACGGCGACGACGCCGTTCGCCTGGCGCACCAGCATGTTGGGGGCGCCCTGCGAGGCCGGCGTGATGACGCGCGTCCCTGCCCCGTCCTGCGTGTTCAACATCTTGATCGACGTCGCGATGACGGGTCCGCCGACCGGACCGCTGGCGACGGCCAGCTGGTCGCAGTTGGTGCCGCCGCTCAGGTCGTACGCCCAGACGTTCGTATCGGTCGGAGACCCGGGATCGACGCCGCTGCCGTCGTCGAGGCCCAGGCGGTTTTCGGCGACGCAGGCAGCGCAGGGCAGCAGCAGGGCGGCGACGGCGCCGGCCAGGAGACGGACTATTTCGGTTTCGGGTTTCATCGGCTCACCTCTCTGCCTGCCTCGTGTCCACCGCCGGCGTGATGTTTCAGCTGCCCAGGTTCGCGAGCGCGCGCTCGACGTCGTCGCGCCTCGGGCCGTTCGGGAACCGGCGCCGGTACGTCTCGAAGGCGGCGCGCGCAGCGGCGCGATCGCCCGTGCGCAGGTGGCAGACGCCCTCGCCGTACAGGGCGCGCGCGGCGATGTCGTCGGCGCCGTCGCTGCCGCGCGCGCGGGCGAAGTCGGCGGCGGCGGCGGCGCAGCGGCCGGCGGCGGCGCGCAGCTCGGCGCGCGCGAGCGTCACGCGGCGATCGACCTCGGCGCCGTCGAGCGCGAGCCCGTCGAGGATCTCCAGCGCGGCGGTGTCGCGCCCCAGCGCCAGCAGCGCCTCGACGCGCGCCAGCGCCGCTTCGCGCGCCAGCGCCCCGGTCGGGTGACGCCGCTGGTAGTCGTCCAGCCGCGCGAGCGCGCCGCGCGCGTCGCCATCGCCGCGCAGCAGGCGCAGCGCGCCCGCGAGATCCTCCGCCTCGCCCGCCGGTGGCGGCGCCTCCGCGGGCGGCGCGGTGGGGGGCAGCGCGCGCGGCGCCGGTGGAGACGGCGGCATCACCCGTTGACGCGCGGCCGGTGGCGCGACGGCCGCAACCGGCGGCGCGACCGCGACAGGCGGAGCGGCGACCGACGGCGCGGGTACGTCGTCGACGGGCGGCGCGAGCTCTGCCTCCGGTGCCGGGGCGACGCGACCCATCGCGTGCCGGCGCTTCGCCGCGGATTCCGTCGCGCCGACATGCGCGGCCGGCGCCGCCGTGCGCTGGAATCGGTTGAACGCATAGCCGGCCATCGCCGTGGCCGCCGCGCCCAGCAGCAGGCAAGCGGCGGCGACGGCCCAGGTCGGCCGCCGGCGCAGCGTCCGCTCGACCGGTGCGCCGGTCGCGCGTGCCGTCGCGGCCGACGCGCGCAGGACGTGCTGGCGGATCTGGGCGATGCGCAGGTCGTCCCACGGCGGCGCCGCCGCGGCGGCGCGAACGGCGGCGCCGATCTCGGCCTCGGTTCCGTCGTCGGCCGGCGGGATCTCCCGCCAGCGCTGCGGATCGGCCACGGGACGCGGCTTCATGATGACTCCTCCTCGTCCGCGGCCCGCCAGCGCGCGGAGAACTGCGCGCGGGCGCGGTGCAGCCACACGCGGATCGTCGCGGGCGGCCGGTCCATGAAGCGCGCGATCTCGTCGGTGCTCATCTCCTCCAGCTCGAACAGCACCAGCACGCTGCGATAGCGTTCGGACAGGCTGTCGAGAACGCGCTGCAACCGATCGGTCGCCTCGCGGCTTTCCAGCGCGTCACCGGGCGCCGGCCCGCCGCCCGCGACCACCTCGGCGACGCGGCTGGTGAGCCGCGCCCAGATCGCCCGGCGGCGCGCGGCGCGCCGCTGGTTCGCGACCACACGTCGCGTGATCCGGAACAGCCAGGTGGTCAACTTCGCGTCGCCGCGGAACTCGCCGCCGCGCCGGTTCACGGTCAGGAACACCTCCTGCACCACCTCGTCGGCGTCGACGCGCGCGCCGCCCAGACGGTCCGCCCAGCGGGCGACCGTGCGCGCGTGGCGGCGGTAAATGTCGTCGAAGCTCCACGCGGGCCGGGGGACGTCGGGATCCGGGCGCAGGTTGGGCAAGGGGTGCATCTGCTCGCGCCCCTCCTGTGTCCGGTGTGCAGCCATTGTTTCAGGGCGCCAGCGGGTTCCAGGCCAGGCCCGCCCCGACCAGCAGGTCCAGGCGCGGCAGGCTACCGGTGGACACGGCGCCGTCGACGCGGATGCGTTGCTCGCGGGCCCAGGCCAGGCCCTGTGCCCCCACCCACACGGTCAGCGGCGCGGCTGCCAGCGGCGCCGCGAGGCGCGCCCACGGCCCGGCGCCGGCGTCGAAGCTGGTGGTCGCCGCGTTCTGCGCGAAACCGCTGCCTTCCAGGAAGGTCGCGCCCGCCACGACGTCGCCTCCGACGTGCAGCTGAACGGCGGGCGTTCCCCAGGCGTGCGCCACGCCGGCGCCCGCCATCAGCCGGCGCCACGCCACCTGCCCCATGCCGAGACCGATCGTCCGCGCGCCGAACGCCATCGCCAGCAGCCGCGCGCCGGAGGCGTGGCGCCGCAGGTCGACCTCCGCGGCGAGAAACGGCGCCGCCGTCCCGGACGTCGCCGCCGCCGCGCCGAACGCCGCGCCGACGTCGAGCGCGAACGATTCAACGTTTGTGGCCGCGGGAGCGACGGCGCGGATCCCACCCGCCGTCCCGGCGCCGGGCTGTGTGAGCGGCGACGCCGCATCGACCTTCCTGACGGCGGGCGGCGGTGAATCGCCGAACCACAACGGCGGCGGCGATCGGTAGCTGGCCGTCCAGGTGGCGGCGACGACCGCGGCCGCCTGCGCGGCCTCGTCACACGAACCCGGCGACGACAGTCGCCGCACGCCGAGCGCGCGCGGCGGCGTTCCCACCATCATCCGCACCTCGATCTCGCCGGCCGCCGCGCTGCCAGCGGCCGCCGCCGGCCGGGCGATCTCCAGCCAGGCGCCCGGCGGCAGCTCGCCGTCCGCCGGCAGCAGCAGGCGCAGCCGGCT
>Ga0207675_100007089_pt1 | contig 10595 bp, 8 predicted proteins | sample KBSSwiS42_FD_184305 | JGI IMG/M metagenome (GOLD analysis project Ga0207675, IMG submission 184305) | Switchgrass rhizosphere microbial communities from Kellogg Biological Station, Michigan, USA - KBS Switchgrass S4-2 (SPAdes) (version 2) | ecosystem: Host-associated > Plants > Roots >...
CTCACCACGACGACGTTCGGCGGCAGCGTCCGCCCGACATACTTGCCCACCGCCACGTAGCGATGCTCCGCCCGCTGAATCGCGAACACCCCATAGCTGTTTGACGTCGCGAGATACGTCACCGGCACCAGCGCGCACACGACGAACACCGCGGCGGTCCGCAGGCTGACGGGAAGCCTCTCGACGCCGCGAACGACGACGGCGCTCGCGAGGATGAACAGGAGCGGAATTGCCGGCAGCAGAAACCTGACAAACGGCCAGGTCTCGAACGGGATGTAGAAGAGGTAGCAGGCGAAGAGCAGCAGGAAGAACGCCAGCATCTCGACGCGGTGCCGCACCGCCGTGACCAGCGGCGCGGCAAAGGCGATCAGGATCGCGGGAGAGTGCAGCGTGATCAGCCAGCCCCCGTAGGTCTGCAGGTTCACCTTCCAGCGGCTCCACACGTAGAGTCCGTCGAGCGGTCCGTAGCCTGGCGACAGCGGCGATCCGTAGAGCCGCGCGTTGAGAGCCGCAATGATGAGGGCGCTGGGGATCGCGGCGGCGGCGAACAGGGCGAGGCGCGCGACCCGCGGCGTCGAGGCCACGACGAGCCCGGCGATCACGATGGCGAGCGGGACGATATTCGGCCGCGTCAACACGGCAGCCGAGACCGCGAGGCCTGCCCCCAGCGCCGCCAGCAGTCCAGGCATCAGCGCGAGCACCCAGGCCAACAGCCACCAGGCCGTCACCGGCACGTCGCTCATCGGCTCGAGCGTCTGGAACATGAAGGTCGGGCTGAACGCGACGCAAATCGCCGCCATCATCCCGGTCAACGGCCGGTCGACGCGCGCGCCGAGCACATAGGTGAGCCACACCGCCAGCGCGCCGAGGAGCGGCACGACGTAGTACACCACTCCCGCACGTCCGAGTTTGAGCGCCAACGCCATCGTCAGCGGATAGCCGGGAGGATAGATCGGCACGATGGCTCCCGGAGTTTGCGCAAGTCGATAGCCGAGCGGTGCGACCGAGGCGCCGAGCTCGGGCTGGAGTGCCGCCAGAGGATCAGGGGCCACGACTCCGCCGCGCGTCGCCCACAACGACGCCTGGCTCACATAGCCGTAGGCATCGGCGCCGCCGGCCGCGAAAATGCCATAGCGTATGGCGACGGCCATCGAGACGAGCGCGATGGCCATCGTGATCGCGGCGGTCCAGCGCGGCAGTGCAAGCCACGTGGTCGCGGTCGGCTCGGCGGTGCGGTCATGCAGCCAGAACGCCGCCGCCGTCGCGAGGACGCCGAGGCGCAGCGGCTTGTACGCCTCCCACGAGGAGACGCGCACGCCGAGGATCCGGTAGTGGAAGCCGCCCATCGTGACGTCCCATACGGCCACGGCGAGCGCGGCGACGCCAACCAGCAGCAGCCCGATCGAAATCTTCCGTGAGGCTGGCAGCACTACGGCCTGGGGAAGTCCGGTTTCGTGTCTCTCAGAATCTCGAGGACGGCACGCCGATCGACGGCCGATACACGCGCGCCCTGGAGGCGGGCGTCGGTCGCCGACAAAATGTCGAGCATGCGGCCGTACACCGCGTTCTTGATCGACGGCGGCAACGCGTTGAACGCCTCGGAGTAGACCATGTAGCTGCAGGGATACTTCACGAGCCGATCGACCAGATCCAGCTGCCCGAACGAACGGCCCTGACGATCCTTCGGCGTTCTTGACTCCAGGCGTTCCGCGAAGCCCGGCCGCGCCGTCAGCGGCACGGACGGCGGCTGTTCGCCCACGAACAACAGGTACTCGGCCAACTCATTCACGAGACCCTTGATCGCGCCACCGGACGCGCTCGCGTGACCGCTGCCCGACGCGGCGCGTGCTTCCCAGTTCAGTCTGGTCAGCAGATTGATGGCGTGCATCTGGTGATCGAAGACGAGCAGCGCCACGATGTCGCTCAACGGCGACAGGTAGCCGCGCGTTTCCGGCGAGCTGTTGAGCCAGTCCACGAATACCTGGTTCGAGGTGCTGCCTCCTGTCGTGAACGTGATGTTGCCCGTGTGCGCGCGTTGTGCGTACGAAGCCGCTGCCAGGTCGGAGGTGACAAACCAGCCGCCCCACCGATCCGGGTGAGGCGTTGAGTGCGTCACGTCGTTGCCCCCGAATTGCGGCATCACGGTCCCATCGTCGGCCACGGTGTTGCTGCGCACGATGATGCCGGGCACGTTGAGCGTGCTCGCCGACACATGGCACGTGAGGCAACTCGTCTGGCGTGTGAGAACGGGGGAAGCGGCCGACTGGTCGAGCGTATAGAACACCACCCCCTGCTGAGGATCGTGCGCCGCGAGCTCGAGGACGGGGGCGCCCGGGACGTAGCCGACGGCAACCGACTCGTCAAAGAAGATGGCGCGCGGGTTGTGCGGGCTGGTGAAAGCGCGCTGCACGCCCGTTTTCGAGAACACCAGCAGTTGCGAATCCACCGGCACCCCGAGCGCGTCGAGCACCGGACGCAGATACCCGGTGCGGACATCTCTCTCGAGGGATCGCCCGTGCTGCGCGAGCGCCTGACTCAGCTTCGCCACACGGTCCGTCGTCGGCCGGGTCGCGTACTGGATGCTTGGATGTTCGTCGAGGACGCCGGTCCGTTCCTCGTACTTCTGGCCGGATATCAAGGCGCCGGCGGCGAATGCCAGACCGAGCGCCGCGGCGCTCGCCAGCAGCCGGCTCCCCCATGATCGACTCATTGGCGCATTTTACCCCCTGAGGACACGCGGTCCCCCCCTGCAAGAAATCCCGGCTCGATCGTTCTCCTCTTAGAGGAGGTCCTGGTGACTGATCCGCGCCTGTATCAGATTGCAACGCTTGCGTCGCTACTCGTCTACGGGATGGTGTGGCTCGACTTCGGGGTCACAACTGCACACGTTGGCCTCCTGCTGCTGACCGTGCTCGCGACGCAGGCCGTCTGCGACCGGCTGAACGGGGCCAGCGTCAACGCCAGGAGCGCGTTGATCTCAGGCTTGTCGCTCTGCCTGCTGCTTCGGACGAACCGGATCGAGCTGGCGGTCCTTGCGGCCGTGATCGCCATCGCCGCCAAATTCGTCATCCGATTCCGCGGCAAGCACATTTTCAACCCCACCAACGGCGGGATCGTCGCCCTGATGCTCCTGACCGATCAGGTCTGGGTCTCGCCCGGACAGTGGGGATCGGTGGCGTTCTTTGCCTTCTTCATGGCCTGCGTGGGCGGCCTGGTCGTCAACCGCGCGGCGCGCGCGGATGTGACCTACGCGTTCATCACCTTCTACTGCGCGCTGATGTTCGGCCGGTCGATCTACCTCGGCGAGCCGCTCGCGATTCCGTTCCATCGGCTCGAAAGCGGCGCGCTTCTCTTGTTCACCTTCTTCATGATTTCCGATCCGAAGACGACGCCCGACACGCGGGCGGGCCGCGTCTTGTTCGCGGCACTCGTCGCCTTCGGCGCGTGGTACGTGCAGTTCCGGTTGTTCAGAACCAACGGTCCGCTCTGGTCGCTCGCGGCGTGCTCGATGGCCGTGCCGCTCATCGACTGGCTGCTGCCCGGCAAGCGCTATGCCTGGGCCTCACGGACCACCACCACCTCCCCCATCACACTGGCAGTTATAAGGAGCACGGTATGAAACGGACGATGTTCGGCGTCGCACTGTTGTCGATGGTCGCGTGGCAGACGCCAGCGGTGCTGGGCTTCTGCGGATTCTATGTCGCCAAGGCGGACACCAAGCTGTTCAACAAGGCCTCGCAGGTCGTGCTGGTGCGTGACGGCGATCGCACGGTGATGACGATGGCCAACGATTTCAAGGGCGAGCCGAAGGAATTTGCGGTCGTCATCCCGGTGCCGACGTTCCTCAAGCGCGAGCAGATCCACGTCGGCGAGAAATCGCTCGTCGATCACCTCGACGCCTACTCGGCGCCGCGCCTCGTCGAGTACTTCGACTCGAACCCGTGCGAGCTCAGGCGGGTGTACGAAATGTCGGCCGCGGCTCCAGCGATGATGCGGGGCCAGGCCATGGACGCCGCGACCAGGGCGAAGAGCCTCGGGGTGACCATCGAGGCGCAGTACACGGTCGGCGAGTACGACATCCTGATTCTCTCGGCGCTGCAGAGCTCCGGGCTCGAAACCTGGCTGCGAGACAACGGCTATCGGATTCCTCCCGGCGCTTCCGAGGTGCTGGCGAGCTATCTGAAACAGAACATGCGATTCTTCGTCGCGAAGGTCAACCTCGCGGAACAGGCCAAGCTCGGGTTCTCGTACCTGCGCCCGCTGCAGGTGGCCTATGAATCACCGAAGTTCATGCTGCCGATCCGGCTCGGCATGGTGAACGCGAACGGGCCGCAGGAACTGTTCGTCTACGCGCTGACGCGCAAGGGACGCGTCGAGACGACGAACTATCGCACGACGCGGCTGCCCTCCGACATGGAGCTGCCGGTCTACCTGAAGGCCCAGGGAGAGTTTTCCCGCTTCTACAAGGCCATGTTCGCGCGCCAGGTCGAGAAGGAAGACGGGCGCACGGTGTTTCTCGAATACGCGTGGGACATGCGGTGGTGCGATCCGTGCGCGTCGGATCCGCTCTCGACCGACGAGCTGCGCCAGCTCGGCGTGTTCTGGGACGACGGCGGCGGCCGTCAGGCGCCGAATGTGTTCATCACGCGGCTGCACGTCCGCTACGACAATGCCCACTTCCCGGAAGATCTCGTGTTCCAGGAAACGGCCGACCGAGCCAACTTCCAGGGCCGCTACATCGTGCGGCATCCGTGGACGGGAGACGCCTCGTGCAGCGAGGCCGGCGAATACCGCGCCGCCCTCCAGCAGCGGCGCGAGCAGGAAGTCGGGCGCCTGGCGTCGCTGACCGGCTGGAGCCTCGCGGACATCCGCACAAAAGCCGGCCTCAGCCTCAACGGACTCGTGCAGCCGGCGGCTCAATGGTGGGAGCGGCTGTGGAAAAAGTGACCGCTCGGCGGTCGGGCGGCGGCCATGCGGCCGGGCGATAATGGTCGTCTGATGGGAGCGTAAGCCTCAGGTGGAGTCGCCGCACGCCGCGGACCTCGAGCTCGCCGCTCGCTGCGCTGCCGGAGATCCGGCAGCGTGGGAGCGCTTCGTGCTCGAATACCGGCCGGTGCTCTACCGCGCGGCCGATGCGCTCGACCGCGGCGGCGGCGCTCGCGAGATTGCGGATTCGTTGTACGCGGAGTTGTACGGCCTCAAGGATCGACCGGACGATCGCCGGTCGCTCTTCCACTACTTCCAGGGCCGCAGCAGCCTCGCCACCTGGCTGCGCGCGGTCCTGGCGCAGCGCTACGTCGACCGGCTCCGAGTGCAGCGGCGATTCGAACCGCTGCCGGACGAGGACGGCGACCCGCCGGGCGTGGCCGGAGCCGGCGCCCTCGCGGCCGACCGCGGCGAGCCGGCGGATCCTGACAGGTCACGCTACGTGACGCTGGTGCGGGAGGCGCTCGGCCGCGCCATCGGCCGGCTGGCCGCGCGGGATCGGCTTCGACTCGCGTGTTACTACGTGCAGGAACTGACGCTCGCCGAGACCGGGCGCGTGCTCAAGGAGCACGAAGCGACCGTGTCGCGCCAGCTCGCGCGGACACGGCGCGCCATTCGCGGCGGCGTCGAGCGACAGCTGCGAGACGAGGCAGGACTGAACGACGGCCAGATCGCGGCGTGCTTCGCCTCGGTCGCCGACGATCCTGGCTCGCTCGATCTGAAGAAGGTCATCTATGAGTGACGTGCCGATTCGCCTGCTGCGCGACGCGCTGCAGTCCCGCGTGCCCGCGGCGCCGTCGCAGGAATGCCTCGACGCCGAGACGGTGGCGGCGTGGGCGGACGATGCGCTGGGCCGCGACGAGCGTCAGGCGGCCGAAGCGCACGCGGCCGACTGCGCACGGTGCCAGGCGGTGCTCGCCGCGATGGCCGCCACGATGCCGCAAGCCACCCCGCGATCGTGGTGGCGCCTGCCGGCGATGCGATGGCTCGTGCCGTTGACGGTGGCGACGGCGGCCCTGCTCGTGTGGGTGAACGTGCCGAGGCAGGAACTCGCGCCCGCGCCCGCGACCGTCTTGCGCCAGGGAAGGCCGGAACCGCCCCAGAGTCCAGCGGACGCCGCGGCGAATGCGCAACCACAAGCGAGCTTTCTGGCGGAGGCGAAGCCCGCTGCGGACGCGCGTCGTAACAAAGAGTCGAGCGCGATGCTCGACAAGGCAGAGGAATCGGTGGCCCCGCGGAGCAGGAACGAGAACCGCGCCGCGCCGGCGAAGGCGCTTTCAGAATCAATCAACTCACCCGCTGCGACGCCTCAAGTGACGACCGCCCTGCCGGCCGCCCCAGTCCCAGCGCCGGAGCGCTCAGCCGCCGAATCGGCGGCGGCGCCGGCCGCGCCCTCCGTGGCCTTGCAGCGTTCAATGGCAGGGTCCGCTGCCGTGATGCGAGCCCCGGCGGCCATGTTCGACGCGCGGCCGTCGACAGCGTTGATCGTTTCGTCGAACCCCAACAGTGTCTGGCGCATCGTGGCCAACGGCGCGGTCGAGCACTCGACCGACCGCGGATCGACGTGGGAGTTGCAGCGGACCGGCGTGGCCGTGATGCTTTCCGGCGGCGCATCGCCGTCGCCGTCGATCTGCTGGCTGGTCGGACCGCAGGGGACCGTCCTGCTCACCACCGATGCCCGCTCGTGGCGGCGTCTCGCGTTTCCCGAAGCCGTCGATCTGCTGTCGGTCCGCGCGGCGGACGACAAGATGGCATCGGTCACCACGTCCGACGGCCGTACGTTCACCACCACCGACGGCGGCCAGACGTGGAAATGACCAACCCGCCGCGTACGTAGGGCACGGCTTCAGCCGTGCCACGAGGCACCCCTAAAAGGGGTGCCCTACGTACGAAAACATCACGAGGATATAATCGGCCCCCGTTGACAGAGCTGCCGCCGGACCGGGATCCCGAACCGACGCCCGGTGTGGCGGCGGCTGCGGGCGGCGCACTGCTGATGGTCGCGGCGCTCGTGATCTACCGCGCCGCCATCGTCAGCTACCTGTTCAACGACGACTTCAACTGGTTCGACGACGCGCACCGGTTTGCGTTTGCGAATCTCTTCCATCTCGGCCGCTACGATCACTTCTACCGGCCGGTCGTCGAGATCTACTTCTTCGTCGGCCAGCGCTTCTTCGGCTGCGGCGCGCTACCGTTTCATCTCCTGAGCGTCGGCATTCATCTCGTCAACACGCTGATCCTGTTCCTGTTCGCCCGCGAGCTGAGCGGCGATCGGAGACTCGCCTATCTGGCGGCGGCGTTCTTCGTCACCCAGCCCGGGTACTACGAGGCGGTCGCCTGGGTCGCGGCGATCACCGACCTCCTCCCGGGCCTGTGGTATCTGCTGGCGCTCTGGTTGTGGCTGCGCTTCCTCCACTACGGCCGCGTCGCGTGGTACGTCGGGACGCTCGCGTCGTTCACCGCCTGCCTCCTCACCCACGAGAGCTCGGCGACGCTGCTGCCGATGCTCGTCGCGCTCGACGTCACCGTGCGCGCCGGCGCCCATCGCCGGATCGACGCGGGCTGGATACGCCACCGGCTCGTCGTCTACCTGCCGTTCGCGGTGCTGCTCGTCGCGTCGCTCACGATCACCTACATCGTCAACAGCCGCAGCTACCTGATCCGCGAGGGGCACTACCAGCTTGGCTGGCATGCCGTGCCGCACATGCTGCAGTTCATCCTCTCGCTGTATGTCGGCCCCCGATCGATGACGTCGTACGTGCTGATTGCAGCGGTGGTGGCGCTGCTGCTGTGGCGCGGCTCGCCGCGCGTCCGCTTCTTCGTCGTGATGCTCTTCGCGACGCTCGCACCCTCGTCGTTGTTCACCTGGGGAAACGCCTCCCGCTACTTGTACGTCCCCGCGGCCAGCTTCGCGCTGCTGCTCGCCGAAGGCATCGGCGGACTCGAAGCCGCGGCCGCCGCGCGGATGACACGGCGCCACGCGCGTGTGCTGGCGACGGTGGTCGCGATCGCTCTGGCCATCCGCTTCTCGGTCTACGCGGAAAAGAGCGCGCGCAGTTTTCGCGAGCTGACGCTGCCGTATGTACGCTTCGTCGAGGCCGTGCGGCGCGCCAATCCGACGGGATCGGCCGCCGAGCCGGTCGTGCTGCACCCTGCCGACGTCGAGAACATTCCGGTCGCTTACTACGGCGTCGCGGCCGGCGGCGCATTCTGCGGCCCGTCCCTCCGCGTCGTCGTGCAATGAATTCTGAGGCTTTCAGAGAAATGCAACCACGAAACCACGATCGACGTTCGTCGCGCGGCGTGCCGGCACCTCGTAGTTACTTTCTGTGGAGGAGCTTGTGACCACAAGGAATTACAGACAGGTCGTGACCGTCGGTCTCGTGCTGTCGATCGGTGGCTGTGGCGTGCTGGTGCGCGCGTCGATGCAGAGCACACGCGGCAGCGTCCGGGAACGGATTGCCGGCGCGTGGCAGCTCGAGGCGAGAACGGTGACGCAGGCGAACGGCGCGACGCTGCTCGACCCGGTGCTCGGGCAGCAGCCGGTCGGTCGCCTCTTCTATGACGCCAGCGGACACATGATGCTGCAGATGATGCGGCAGGGACGCGCGCAGGCCATCAGCGTTCCCTCGAACCCGCCGGAGGCGAAGAACCCGAGAGTCGTCCTGGGCTATGACGCGTACTTCGGCACCTTTACCGTCAACGAAGCGGAAGGGACGATCACGCATCGCGTCGAAGGGTCGCTCTTCCCCGAAGATCTCGGAAAAGACTTCAAGCGGTTCTACACGCTTGACGGCGACACGTTCACCCTGAGCTTCACCTCACCGTCTCCGGACGGCCCCGCGCTGACGCGCACGCTGCGGTTTCGCCGATCGAAATAGGACGCCTCGCCGGATTCTCAATTGTGCTGCGTGCTCACTTCGCTGCGACCGGCGTGCGCGGCCAGACCGGGCTGGCGAGCTCGATCCGCCACAGCGGCCCTCCCAGATAGAGCGGTTGCTCGGACTTGACGAACGCCGGCACCTGTCCGCCAAGAATCCACACATGGCTGTCCGGCGGCTGCTTGCCGACAAGGGGCGCAACCACGCCGGAGAGGCCGCCGATTTCCACCTTCACGACGTAGTGCGTCGCCGTCCGGACCGCGCCACCGGTGGCGAATTTCTCCTGGCCTGCGGCCGAAATGGCCAGCTTCACGAGCCGCGGCTTCGGCGTGGAGGCGATCAGCGAGATCGATTTCGGCAGCGCGTTGGGCTGCACGTTCTTGAGCAGCGTCAGGATCATCCCGTTGGCGAGGTCCGCCGGGATGTCGACGTGTTCGTCCTCGACCTTCTCCTCGCCCTTGTCGTTCGTATAGCGGACGATGACCTGACCGGTGGTCCCGTTGATCGTCATATCGAGCGGCCGGGGAAACGCCGGGCCCTTCTGCACGACACGGCCGCTCACGAAATGGAAGGTCTGGCGCTGGGTGTAGATTGCCGTCTCCTCGTGGGTCGATCCATCCCTGAAGCGGAACACGAGCCGGGTCGTGACGCGATCGCCGCGCGCCGCCTGGAGCAGGTCGCCGTCGGCCAACGCCTTCCCCTCGAGCGTGCGGAGCACGAGGAAACCGTGCACCAGGCCTTCGGTATAACGGACCGCAACGGGCTCCCCGGCCAGGACTCCCGGACGCAGTACCGCGCCGACGAGCAGCATGCCCGCGAGCAGCTTACTGAGAAAGGGCCCGGCGCCTCCGCATCGTGCGAATCGTGAACGTGACATTGCCGCATCACCTTTCGGTTCGATCGAGACGCTCCACAAAAGCGCCTGGTCGTGTCACCCATGTCCGGCCGCCGCGCGGCCTCCTCGATCTTAGGACGGTTCGACGGACACGGCGCACCGAAGGGACCCCGGCCGGGCACGCTCGGGTTGAAGGAGGTCAGGCCCCGCGCAGGGCGTAGCGCCGGACCGGGGTCGGACAGCTCAACCGCAAGGAGCGAACCAGGTCGCACGGTCCGGCGCGCGGCCGGAATTGCGCGGCGATACGGCGGTTGCGAACGGGTGTGCCGCCAGCCTCTGCACGGCCATCGGCGTCGCGAGTCCGGAAGTTGTCAGAGGGCCGATCGAGGCGTGAGCCACCCGCGATCGTCAAGGCGCAACGGGCGTCGCGGCAGGGAACCCGCCGTTGCGCGGAGGCGAAATCGTTTCGCGCCCGCGCACCGGCGTCGCCTCAGGCGGGACCACAACGATCGGCGCTGAACCCGCAGAATCCGCAGACCAAGGCTTTTCTGCGGTTCTACTTCGGCGGACCAAACACCGGCGGTGCCTGCGGGATGGCCGCGCCGTCGTGCCTCGGCTCGGATGCGCCGAAGTGGACCCCGCCGGGTCCGCTCATGACCACCTGGCCGTAGCCGAAGGTACCGGTCCGCGGCGGCACGACGCGCAGATCGTGGCCACGCGCCTTCAACTCCGCCCGGGTCTTGTCGGGGACGAGCGCCTCGATCTGGACGTCGCACCCCTCGAAGCTCCCCTTGGTGAAGCGCCCGGCCTCGAGCGCCTGTTGAATCGTCATCCCGTAGTCGGCGATGTTGGCGACAAACTGCGCGTGCGCCTGGCCCTGGTTCCATCCGCCC
>Ga0207675_100007093_pt1 | contig 10589 bp, 8 predicted proteins | sample KBSSwiS42_FD_184305 | JGI IMG/M metagenome (GOLD analysis project Ga0207675, IMG submission 184305) | Switchgrass rhizosphere microbial communities from Kellogg Biological Station, Michigan, USA - KBS Switchgrass S4-2 (SPAdes) (version 2) | ecosystem: Host-associated > Plants > Roots >...
GGAGTCCAGGTTGGTTCCATTCGGACGAAGCCAGCTCAAGGGCGCTCCCCAGAATCGGCGGACGAGCTTGCCGATCCGGCGGTGTTCGAAGGTGCGGTGGAGTGTGCGGACGGCGGACGGATGGTTCGGCCGGATCGTCACCGGCACTTCCAGCATCGGCGATGTGCCGCGCCGACGAATGTCGTCGAGATCCAGGAAGTAGGGTTCCCGTGGAAAACCCGAGTAATCCGTCCCGCCGGCACCGTCCGAGGCGCCCTTGTGCCTCTTCCAGGAGACGTCGGGCGTGACGGAGCAGTCCACGAGATAACCCGCTTCGACGAGCACGCGCGCGACACGCCCGTCGAATCCCCATCGGCCGGCGCGATGCGACGTCGGCTGGATCTCGAAGACATCGCGAAGAATCCCTGTCAGGTGGTCGACCTTGGCGCGCAGCAGATCGTCCGGAAGCTCGAAGAGGTAGACGTGGTCTCCCCGGGTCTCCGGGCCGCTCGCGGCGAGGGGCGGCGAGTTCCAGGGGTGGACGTGCAGGCCGATCTCGCCTTCTTTCGCACGCAGAACCGAGCGCCCGAACTCCTGGTATCGCGAATCGACCGCCATTTCGTAGTTGGTCAGGTAGGTCGGTTTGAAGCCGTGCTTCCGGCAGAGGTCCTGGAACCGTGGGAGGTAGCGAGCGTTCTCCGTGGTGACCGTGGCGTGGCGTCCCCAGATGTCGTCGCCTTCCGTGTCGATCGTGATGAGAAATGCCGGGCTCTCCATCCTCAGTCCTTCAGGGCGTCGGCGAGGACGGAGATGTCCTGCTCTGCCCGCACCTTCCACACGCCATGAGGCGTCACCGGGTTGAGCGGGGAAGTCTCGTCGACCATCGCGTCCCCGGCGGCTCCGTAGTGGCTGCACGAGGACGAGAAGACGAACCGCGAGACGGCGTGGACCACGGCGTCGAATCCCTCGAGCTGGCGCTGGGTGAGGTCGCGGATGTCGCGCTCGAGCGTCGGCAGCTCGGGCAGCGGCCCGACGAACGTGCAGGCGCGGGAGAAGTCGGTGTCGAGACCGACGACCTCGTGCCCGGCGGCCGAAAGCAGGGGAGCCATCACGCTTCCGATGTCCCCGCGGCTGCCGGTGAGGAGGATGCGCATGTCACGTCTTGATCAGAGGAGTCTTCGCGGGGCGAGGCTTTCGGCGGTCCAAAGGATACCCCTGGCCGTCCACGCAGGCCATCCATCGTCCGGGCGCCATTCGATGCGCGTCGACGTGGTGCATCTTGTACTTGTTCCATCCGTAGTGGGAGGGCGCCAGCGCGGCGTGATCCAGCGCTGGAGCTTCCTCGTAGACGCGGTCGTCGAGGCGCGTGATCGCGAAGGCGAAGACCTTCCATCCGTACGTCGGCTCATCGTCCTGCGCGAAGCGCAGCAGGCGTCCGTCCTCGAGTGCGATGACCCGTCCGGCCGGGCGCGCTGCGTGCGGGTCGTCGCTGACGATGGGACTGGCCGGATGCTCGGTCCAGGGCCCTAGAAGACTCCTCGAAAAGTGGAGCCTCAACACGTCGTGCGTCGGGACTGACGTGAACATCCACCAGAGACCGCCATGCTCGAAGAGAGAGGCGTCCACGAATTTCGCGCCCGAGAGAAGCGTGGCCTCGAAGTCCCAGAGATCCGGAAACCTCCGAGCCCGGTAGAGACGGACGGTGCCCGTCTCCCCGCACTCCGGGACCATGAACGTCTCCGAGCCACTCTCGAAGACGTAAGGGTAGGAGAGGTGAAACCGTTCGCGTAGGGCGATCTTCTCGTAGCGAAAGTCGTTTCCGTCTTCGCTCGTTGCAAAGCCGATCGAGCCGAGCCCGCGGCGCTTCTCCATGACCTCGAAGAACAGATGCCAGCGACCGTCACGCCGCCACAGAAATGGGTCCGCCACGAAGGAGGCCTTGACGTCGTGGACGTCGCGTGCGGTCACGCTCGGCTTCGCAGCGTTGGCGGCTTCCTGAAGCGCGAGAGGGGATTCCACTTCGAAGACCGCGATCGACCAATACGCCTCGCCGGCGTCAATGCGCCGGAGGGCTCGGGTCACACGGAGCAAGAAGAACGCAAGCGCCGCATTGGCGAGCAGGCTCACGGCCAGGATTGCGACGAGGGTCGAGATGGATGCGGACATGACTGAGTTGCGTTCGAGTGTAGATGCAGAAAAAATAAGGAAATATGGACTTATATCCTTATTATATTCGGCGTAAACGGGCAGCCATCAAAGTATTTTCGAGCAGCTTGGCCACCGTCAGCGGGCCGATACCGCCCGGAACCGGCGTCAGCCATCCGGCAACCGCAGCGACGTCGTCGAAGTCCACGTCGCCGACGAGAATTTTCCCTTTCTGTTCGAGGGCCGCCCGGATTCTCTGGGACCTGCGCAGACCCTCGGGGGCAGCGTCGAGGTTCAGGGAGTCGAGCCGGTTGATCCCCACGTCGATCACGGCGGCTCCCGGCTTCACGAACTCGCGTGTGACGAATCCCGGCCGTCCGATTGCGGCGATCAGGATGTCTGCCTCCCGGCAGACGGCCGCGAGATCGCGGGTCTTCGAATGACAGATGGTCACGGTGGCATCGCGCGCCGTCAGAAGCGCGGCGATCGGCTTGCCGACGATGTCGCTCCGTCCCAGCACGACGGCGCGACGGCCGGACGTCGGAATGGCGTGTGTCTGCAGGAGCTCGAGAATTCCTGCGGGCGTGCAGGGCACGAAACGGGGGCGGCCCTGGTGAAGCAGCCCGACGTTCTCGGGGTGGAACCCGTCCACGTCCTTGAGCGGATCGACCGAATCCAGAACCGTCGCGGAGGAGTGGCCGGCCGGCAGCGGAAGCTGAATCAGAATTCCGTCGACATCGAGATCGCCGTTCGCGCGGGCGACTTCAGCCAGCAGCCGCTCGGGAGACATGTCGGCGGGCAGTCGCAGGGTTTCTGCGCGGATGCCCGCCTCGATCGCCGCCTTCGTCTTCGAGGTCACGTACGACAGCGACGCGGGATTCTCTCCGACGAGCAGCACGCGCAGCCCAGGCGCGGGATGAATCTCCGCGGCTTCCGCGCGCAGCTTCTCCCGCAGAGTCCGGGCCAGGGCGTTGCCGTCGAGCACGACGGCGCGGGCGAGCGCTTCGGTCATCGCGCGAGGATATCCGGCCTGTGCATCGGCCTCAGCCTCGGCGCCCTAAGGAGTTCGAGTCGTCCAGGTCTGCTCGCGACGGCTGCCGTCGCCGGCCGCCAGGCCCAGTCCGAGCACGCACGCCAGTACGGCGGGCACCGATTCGGCCGCCAGATTGAATTCCGCGAGGCCGTCGAGACCGATCGCCAGCAGCGCGCCGATGCCGACCAGCGTGAGAGCGCTTTCTTCGCGGTGCCGCTGACCGCGGAATCGGCGGACGAGGAGCACGAGCATCGAGATCCAGGCGAGGAGCGCGAAGAACGCGCCGACCGCGCCGCCGGTCAGCAGAAGCTGCAGGGGGACGGACATGGCGGAGTCGACCAGGCCCCCGAGCTCGCGCGGTTGAAAGCGGCGGAAGGCATCGGGAAACGCTCCGAGGCCGGCGCCGAAGATCGGAAAGCTCTGCCATGCCTCGAGAGCGGTTTGCCATATCGAGAGCGTGCGTTCGGCGGCCGCCGATACGGCCGCGGGAATCTGGGCGTCGGCGCGGCCGGCGAGCGCGATCCACGCCGCGAGGCCGGCGGCGATCGAGGAGGCGGGCCGACGAGCGCGTAGAGAGTGCCGGCCGGCAAGCAGCCAGAGGAGCAGGATCGACAGGCCTGCGGCCGCCATGCGCACGGGCGAGCCCGTCATCACGATTCCGGCGCCGATGATGCCGAGTCCCAGCGCCCGGGCGACGAGCGGCGCCAGTCGGACCGCGAGACGCTCGCCGCGATCGGCCGTGTCGCGGCCGCGATCGGCGTTCGTCAGGACCTCGGCCCAGAAGAAGCCGAATGCCACGGGCAGCAACACGAGCAGGAAGTCGCCGAGCTCGGCAGTCGACTCGAAGACTCCCCGGAAGGCCCCCCGCTTCGCGGCGAGGATCCCCGCCACGGCGATCTGGAGGCAGCCCGAGAAGACCGCTGCCGTCGCGAAGGCCCGGCGCCGCGGACGCGTCCGCAGGAGCTGCGCCGTGGCCGCGAGCAGGGCGGCAGAACCGCCCAGCAGCAGGACAGTTGCGGCTGTCTGCTCGGGTGCGAGCGAGATGCGCGGCTGGGGCGCCGTTTGACCGTAAAGGCTAAACAAATCAGCGGTTTCGTGGTAAATTTGAAGGTTCACGGAAGCAATCTGCGCGAGCGTCGGTTCGGGCAGTGGGATGAGCTGCAGGAGACCGAGCAGTCCCACGGCCAGGATCGACGCCAGCGGCAGGAAGAGCGGACGAAGGGATCGAAACGACGACCGGGAGGAGAAAGTCAAAGCCCCGATGGCGAAGCCGAGGGCCGGGATCAGTAGCCGGCCCACCGGAGCCGGCGTCCCGGCAACCGCGGCAGGCAGACGGGCACCCTGGAGCCACGGAGCCAAGACGATGAACGCCAGAAGCATGAGAAACGCCAGCCGATCCCTGAAATCGCTGTCGGACGGAACGAGCGCCTCGCGCGCCAGGGAGGTCCAGCGTTGAAGAAGCGTCACGGACTCATCCTACTCGGACTCTTCGGTTTCGGGATGACGGTTCCCGGCCTTGGTGCGGCGCCCGCGCCGGCGGACTTCAACCAGGCGCGGCTCGAGTCGGGGAAGTACCTCTTCGATGAGAAGCGGTACCGCGAGGCGATCGATCAATTCCGGATCGCGGCCTTCGGCTTCCTCGGCCGCCCGGACTGGCTGTCTTCGAGCCTCGCCCGGCTGGCCCTCGCGCAGGTCGCGGACAGCCGGCCCGAGGACGCGGATGCCACGATGGCCCGCTTTCTCGAAGTGCAGCGCCGCTTCCCGGCGTATCCCCCCCGGGACCTCGAGCCCGCGAGGCAGGCCGAGTTCCAGGCCCTGCTTCTGAAGCGGGTGCAGGAGGCCACGCTGCTCGGCATCCCGTCGCTGGCGGGGCTCGTCGAGACCGAGGAGCAGAAGATCGCCCGGCTCGCGCCGGCCGACCGAAAGAAGGCCCTCGAAGCCGCCGCCCGCCGCGACCCGTCCTCGGCCGTCTGGGCCGTGGCTCTCGCGCGCGAAGCGGCGGAGCGGGGAGACTGGAAGGAAACGGAACGCTGGGCGGGAACGGCCCTCGCGGCTCAGCCGAACAACACGGACGCCCTGGCTCTCCGGGCCAGGGCGCGCGTGGTGCGCGGCGAGCTTGCCCAGGCGCGGGCCGACCTGAACGCCATTCCTCCGGCCGAGCTGGCGAAGCGTCCGGAGCTCTATGCCGACGTATTCGTGGCCGGCGTCGAGGCGGGCGACTGGACGCTGGCTTCGGAGGTTTCTCCCAGGATTCCCTCCAACCTGATGTCGCGTCCCGATGTCGCGAAGGCGCAGCAGAAGATGGCGGCCGAGCGGCAGCGCCGAGTTGCGGAGGCGGCCCCGAAGACCGCGTCGGCCGCGCCGGCGGGAAACGCGGCTGCGACGCAACCGGCTTCGCTGTCACAACCCAATCCTGCCGCGCGGAGCCGGGAAGTTCTCGCCGAGAGCCGGCAGCTCGTCCTCGCCGGGCGAGCCGGGGAGGCCCGAACGGCTCTTGCCGGCGCGCTGAATGCCGATCCGAACAACCGGGAGCTCCGCCTGGCGCTTCTCGAAGCGGCGTGCCTGTCTCGTTCCTACCGCGACGGGGCGTTCCAGGTCCCGCTGGTCGCTCCTTTTGGCGACACGGAAGCCCCTTCGATGTTCTACGCTGCCGTCGTGCTGTACGAGACCGGCAAGGTGGATGAGGCGCGTGGATATCTGAAGCGGGCGATGCCTCGGGTATCCGGGCCTCTCGTGGACGAGTATTCCCGTAAGATTCTGGGGCAGTAGCCGCGATGTTCGAACGCGTTTCGTGCCTCCTTAGACGCCCGCGCGGGCGGGCGCTGCTGGCGACGGCGCTTCTCGCACTCGCCCTTGCGGCCGCCCCGCTGGCCGCCCAGCAAGCCGGGGGCGGCGGCGTCGGCGGGCCCGCGTTCGGCTCCGACTCCGTGCCTTTGAACCGGACGATTCCGGCCAAGGAGGAGATCCAGAATGAGATGACTCGCTCAAAGCTGCGGTTCGGGCCGGCCCGGGTGCTGCCCTCTTTCAACGTCTGGAACGCCGGCTACGACAGCAACGTCTTCGGCACGAATGAGGACCCCACCGGAGACTGGACGCTTTCGGTGAACGCCGGCGCGACGTTCCTCGTCCCGTTCGGATCCAAGTTCGTGCTCCGCGCGGATGCCTTCCCGCAATACACCTGGTACAAGGAGCTCAGCGGGCGGGACGAGTTCGGGGGACGGTACGACGGGTCGCTCTACGGCTTCTTCAACCGGATGACAGTCGAGCTTACGGGCGGTTACTTCCAGCAATATCAGCAGTACAGCACGGAGCTGGACACCTTTGTCTTTCAGAATTCCCTCCGGACAGGGGCCAAGGTCGACGTGGACCTGACAAATCGTCTCTCGCTCTTCGGGTCGGGCGGCTACCAGGATGTGACCTATCGGCAGATCGAAGGCCCTCCCGGTCAGGAGATACGCGTCCCGCTCAACGATCGAGCCGACTGGGGAGGGCGCGGGGGCCTCCGATACCAGATCCTCTCCGACTGGAATGTCGGCATCGCTGGCGAGGGGACGTGGGCGGACTTCACGACCACTCCCGAGCTCCGGAACAACACGAGTACGGCGGCGCTCGCGAGCGTCGAGTACAATCGAACGCGCCGGCTCTTCATCAACCTGATCGGTGGCTGGCGCGAGGGAAGGGGCGTCGACTCCAACTTCTTTCCGGACTACTCGACCGGCGTGGGATCCTTCTTCGTGTCGTTCTTTCCGATCTCATGGCTCGAGCTCCAGGTGGCCGGCCATCGGAATGTCAGCTACAGCGTCACCGCCACAAACCCGTACTACTTCGAGAACCGGATCGGCGGCAAGATCAACATCCAGCTCGGACCTCGCATCCTCCTGAGCGGCTACGGCCAGACGGGGCCGAACAACTATCCGCGTGCCGAGCCGGTCGTGATCGATGGCGAGGTCGAGGTTCTCAAGAGGCGGGACGAGTCCGAGCAGTACGGCGGAGGGTTTTCGATCATCGCCTACCGACCGCTCGTTCTCACCGCCCGCGCGACGCATACCGCAATCGACTCGAACATCCCGACCGCCGGCCGTTCTTACACCCGCTACACGGTGATGCTCGGCTTTTCGGGGACATTCCAGCGATGAAAAGACGGACCGTATCGGGCCTGCTCCTCGCCCTGGCCTTCGTCCTCGCGCGGCCGGGAGCCGCGCAGGAACCCGCGCCCTCGGGCGATTACGCCGTCGGGCCCCGCGATCTGATCGAGGTCAAGGTTCTCGAGCTTCCCGAGCTCAACGTCGACCGCCGCGTCACCGACAGCGGGACGCTCGATCTGCCGCTCGTGGGATCGATCCCCGTGGCCGGCATGACGGCGTCCGACATCCGGGCGCGGGTCGAGGCGCTCGTCCTCGAAAAATACGTGAACCGGGCGAACGTCTCGGTCGTCATCAAGGAGTTCGCGAACAAGCCGGTCTCCGTTCTGGGCGCGGTCCTGCGCCCCGGCTCGCTCTCGATCTCCGGCCGCTGGACGCTCATGACCGCGATCACGGCCGCGGGCGGGCTCAGCGAGAAGGCGGGCAGCCGCATCCTCGTGCTCCGCCGTGCGGACAACGGATTGTCCGACACGCTCGAGATCCGCACCGACGATCTCTTTCAGAACGCGACGGAGCTCTGGAACATCCCGATCCAGCCGGCCGACGTCATCAACGTCGTTCCTCGCACGAGCATCACCGTGTTCTGTCTCGGCCAGGTCAACTCGCCGGGCGCCCTCCAGTTCGACAGCGAGGACCGCCTCACGCTGCTCTCCGTGATCGCCAAGGCGGGAGGCCTCAGCGACAAGGCCTCGAACACGATCCGGATCAAGCGACGGGGGGCCGACGGGAAGGACGTCGAAACCGTCGTCGATTTCAAGCGCGTCGTCGCGGGCAAGGATCCGGACGTCGCGGTCCACCCCAACGACGTCATCGTGGTGAAGGAGTCTTTCTTCTGATGGCCGACCTGGACGATTTCGGAGAGGCGAGCGAAGTCCAGTCGTCACGCGCGGAGTTCCACCTCGCGGACTACTGGGCCATCGTCGTCAAGCGGCGGCGCCTCATCGCCGTCTGTCTCGCCGCCGGGCTGGTCGGCGGCGTGCTCGCCACCGTGCTGACGAAACCGATGTACACGGCGAAGACCGTCGTCGACGTGGTACGGCAGGCCGCGCAGGCCGTGCCGTTCTCCGCTGGCGCCGGAGACACCGGGCAGGCCTCGGAATTCCTGCCGAGTCAGATCCGACTCATGCAGAGCCGGGAGATCGCGGAGCGCGTGGTCCGCAAGCTGAACCTGCTGGCCGATCCACAATTCAACCCGAAGCGCTTCGCCGAGTTCCGACCCGACGCGAAGGGCAACGTCCCCAAACCCGCGGACCACGACGTCGTCGACGCCGCGATCGGCGTGCAGAAAGTTCTGGAAGTCACCATCCTTCGCGGCACGAGCCTCGTCGAGATCTCGGCCGTCGTGCCTTCGCCCGAGCTCGCCGCCGCCATCCCGAACGCCGTCGCCGACGCGTACATCGACTGGAACGTCGAGTCGCGTGTCCGTCTGATCGGCCAGTCGAGCCAGTTCCTGGCGAGCCAGATCGAGCAGGCGAAGTCCGAGATCGAAGCCAAGGAAAAAGAGCTCTTCGCCTTCGGCCGCGCGCGTGACATCACGGTGGACCCCAACGCGAAAATCGATCAGGTCAACCGGGACCTCGCGGCCGCGGTGACGGACCGCGTCGCCAGGGAGGCGCGCTACCAGGAGCTCCGGTCGACCCCGCCCGAGGCGATCGCCGACTCGTCGGTCGTGGCCTCGCAGCGCGCGGACCTCCAGAAGCTGGAGCGCGAGTACGCCGAGAAGTCCAACGTCTACAAGCCCGAGTGGCCGGCGATGCAGCAGCTCAAGGCGCAGATCGAGGACGTGCGCAAGGGCCTCGCGAGCACGGCGAGCGACAGCGCGAGCAAGGTCGTCCAGGCCGCGCGCAGCGACTATCTGACTGCGCTGCGGCGGGAGGAAAACCTCCGGGCCATGACCCGCAGCGAGCAATCCGAGGCGCTGGCTCAGGGGAGCAGTACTGTCGAATACCGGAATTTCCGCACGGAGATCGACACCAAGCGCGCGCTCCTCGACAGCCTGCTCCGACAGCAGGGGGAGATGGAGGTCATTTCGCGCGTTCGGGACGATCAGATGACGACGATCCGGATCGTGGATCGGGCGCTCGAGCCCGGCGGGCCCTTCGAGCCGTCGCTCCAGAAAAACCTGCTCGTGGCTCTGTTTCTCGGGGGCGGCCTCGGACTCGGCCTCGCCTTCTTCCTCGCATACCTCGACCGGACGATCCGCAGCACCGAACAGGTCGAGCGGCTGCTGCAGCTTCCGCCGCTCGGCGTGATCCCGGCGCGGGGGGACGGGACGACGTACGGCCCGAAGGGCCGGACACGGATCTTCGGCAAGTCCGCAAAGGCCCGCAGTCTGACCGGGGAAGAGGCCGATCCGATCGAGCTTTCGCCGCACAGCGAGCCGCGCTCGCCGACAGCCGAGGCGTACCGTGCATTCCGCACGGCCCTGATGCTTTCGCGGGCCGGCGGCGTGAAATCGGTCGTGATGACCTCCGCCTTCCCCCACGAAGGCAAGACGACGAGCGCCGTCAATCTCGCCGTGGTGCTCGCCCAACTCGGCCGGCGCGTCCTGCTCGTCGACGCGGACCTCCACAAGTCGCGCCTCCACGAGATCTTCCAGATCCCGAACCGGCTCGGGCTGGTCTCGATCCTCGCCGAAGGCATCGAGCCGTCGCGCGCCATCGTGAAGAGCTCGGTGCCGGGCGTCTTCGTGGTCCCGGCGGGCCCCGATGCGCCGAATCCCTCCGGGCTGCTGGCCTCGGAGGCGATGCAGAAGTTTCTCGATCTCGCAGCGACGAACTTCGATCACGTCATCGTGGACTCCGCGCCGGTGCTTCCGGTGTCGGACACGCTCGTCTTCGCGATGCAGACCGATGGTGTCGTCCTCTGCGTGCGGGGCGGCGTGACCCCGCGTGATCACGTCCTTCGGGCGCGCGACCGCATTCTGCGGAGCGGCGGTACGATCGTCGGCGTCCTGATCAACGCCCTCGAGCCCGAAAGCGCGTCCTACTACGGGTACGAGTACGGCTACGGCTACCGACAGGAAGGCCGTCCCGAGGCCGAAGAGGAGAAGGCCACTCCACGCGTGGTCCACAGCTAGCGCTTCCGCCGTCGCCGCGTGATCGAACTCCTCGCTGACCACCGCCCGGGTATCGACGACGATCCGAACGGCTTCGGGTCTTCCCGGACGGAACGATGAGCAGACCGGAGGGCCGCGTCTTATCGACGCCTGCCGTCAGGGCGTTGCCAAAGAGCTGGGCCGTTTTGTAACGCCCTGACGGCAGGCGTCGATAAGACGCGGCCCTCCGGTC
>Ga0207675_100007094_pt1 | contig 10589 bp, 11 predicted proteins | sample KBSSwiS42_FD_184305 | JGI IMG/M metagenome (GOLD analysis project Ga0207675, IMG submission 184305) | Switchgrass rhizosphere microbial communities from Kellogg Biological Station, Michigan, USA - KBS Switchgrass S4-2 (SPAdes) (version 2) | ecosystem: Host-associated > Plants > Roots >...
TGTGAGCGCATAGAGGCGCGGAGCTTCTATGTGCTCACACAGAACCGGGAAGTCGGGGAAGGCGGGACGCGGAGGCCGCCGTCTCCCGGCGTCAGGCGTCAGGCGGCCGCGGCGTCAGGCGTCAGGCGGAAGGCGGCCGCGGTGCCCGGCGTCAGCCGGCCGTGCGGGCCGCCAGCCGTCAGCCGACGGGTTCGAGGCGGGCGGGCACGCTCTTGTGCCACGGGGTGCCGGCGAGCCAGTCGCGGTCGGCGCCGTTGGTGAGCTCGTTCGGCGCGACACCGGTGCGCACGAGCGTCTCGCCGACCGGCTCGTCGAGACCCATCCCGTTCGGCAGCGAGATGTGTCCCGGCGACATCGCCTCGTTCACCTCCACCACCACCTCGGTCGCGCCCCGCGACGTCACCAGGCGCACGCGTCCACCGGTCTCCACCCCGAGGCCGCCGGCGTCGGCGGGGCTGAGCCGCAGGGCCCCTTCCAGGTCGCGCTTGCGCCACGCCGGATCGCGGAAGATCGTGTTGGCGGTGAACGACCGCCGCTCGCCGGCGGACAGCACGAACGGGTACTCGTCGCTGACAACGGGCGCGTCGTCGGGCAGCGCGCGCAGCTCGTCGAGCAGTTCCGGCACCAGCAGGTGGATCCTGCCGTCGTCGGTCTTCACGCGGGACCACAGGTCGTCCCACTCGTCGACGCTGAACGTCACGCCGCCGTGGCCGGCGAGGATCGCGTCGAACAGCGCCTCGCCGAGCGCGAGGCCCTCGCCCTCGAACCCGGCGCGGCGCACCGAGTGCTCGGACGCGAGCGCCGTGCGGTGCGCGGCTCCCCACAGCAACGCCGCGGATGCCGCGCCGTCCGGCAGCGTCGGCCCGAGCGTGCGGTAGAGCACGACCGGAGCGACTGCGCCGAGCGCCGGCTTTGCCGCCGTCGCGGCGAAGAACGCCGTGGCGAAGGCCTCTCGACCTTCGTCAGCGGCGGCACGCAAGGGCGCGAGATCCTCGTCGGACATGGCACCGATGGCCTCGACCAACCGCGCGTGGATCTCCGGCTCGGGCAGCACGCCGGCGGGCGGCTCGAGCAGCGGCCGGCGGAGGTGGAACACGTTGTGGGGGAACTCGAAGTTGAAGAACGTCGCCTCCCACTTCTCGAATTGCGTCGGCGCGGGCAGCACGTAGTCGGCGAGGCGGGCGGTCTCGGTCATTGCGATGTCGATCACGACGAGGAGGTCGAGCGACCCGAGCGCTTCGCGCATCCGCTGGCTGTCGGCCAGCGAATGCGCCGGGTTGCCGCTCTCGACGAGCATCGCGCGGTAGCGGCGTGGGTGGTCGGTGAGGATCTCCTCGGGGATCACGTTGCACGGCACGAGCCCACCGAGGATTCGTGATCCCGCCACCGGCGACAGCTCGGGCGCCTTGCCGGCACGCGCCGCGTCGTTGCGCACCAGGGGCGCGAGCATCGTCGGCGTGTACGCGCCGCCGGCCACCGCGAAGTTGCCGGTGAGCGCCCACAGCAGCTTCTCCAACCAGCTGTTCAACGTCGAGTGGCGGTTCATCTGCACGCCGAGATCCTCGAACACGGCAACGCCGTTCGCTCCCGCGATCCGACGTGCCGCGGCACGCAGCAGCGATTCGTCGACGCCGCAGCGCTCGGCGTAGGCCGCGACGTCGACGGCGGCGAACTCGGCCGCGACCTCGTCGTAACCACTCGCGTGCGCATCGATCCAGTCGCGGCGGGCGAGCCCCTCCTGCACGATCACGGCGACGAGCGCGGCGAGGCAGAACGCATCCGTCGCGGGTCGGACCTGGAGGTGGAAGTCGGCCAGCTCCGCGGTCTCGCTGCGCTTCGGATCGATCACGATCATCGACCGGTTCGGGTCGTTCGCGATCTCCTTGAGCACCGTGCGGGCGTGCGGGATGCCATGGCTCTGCCACGGATTCTTGCCGACGAACACCGCCACCTCGGCGTGCTCGAAGTCGCTCCGCACCACGCCGGCGCCCACCATCTGCGCGTTGACCCAGAACTCACCGGTCTTCTCCTGCGACAGCGCGCTCGCCCGGTACTTGGAACCGAGCGCGCGCAGCGTCGCGCCGCTGTAGCCGCCGCCGAGGTGGTTCCCCTGTCCCCCGCCGCCGTAGTAGAAGATCGACTCGCCGCCGAATTCGTCGCGCACGTCGACGAACCGCTGCGCGACCTCGCGGATGGCGGTGTCCCAGTCGATCTCCTCGAACGTCCCATCGGCCCGCCGTCGCAGCGGTGAGGTGAGCCGGTTCGTCTGGTGCTGGTAGTGGTCGAGCCGCAGCGCCTTCTCGCAGGTGTACCCCTGCGAGGCCGGGTGGGCCTTGTCGCCGCGGATCCTCTCGAACCGCGTGCCGGTCTCACCGCCGAGGCGGATCTCGATGCCGCAGTTGCACTCGCACAGGATGCACGCTGTCTGCTGCCATGGGGAGTCGCTCATGGAACGACCGTAGTCCTGGTCCGTTGCGTCACGCAACGGATTCGGTCTGCTCGCTCGCCGCGGAGCAGCCGATCAGTTCGCCGTCGACGTCGATGCCGACCCCGACACCGGGCGGACGCGGCCCGGTCCCGAGCGGGCGCGGACGTCGCGCAGCTCCAACGGTTCGTGGCACTTGTCGCAGACGACGACGGGTTCGGCGAACTCGCCGCATCGATGCTGCAGGCGCATCGGCGCGCCCTCGGGCGACTCCCACCGGTCGCCCCAGGCCATCAGCGCGGCAACGACCGGGAACAGGTCGCGGCCCTTCTCCGTCAGCCTGTACTCGAACCGCTCCGGATGATCCTGGTACTTCGCGCGTTCGACGATGCCGTGCTCGACGAGCGTGCCGAGCCGATCCGAGAGGATGTTGCGGGCGATCCCGAGATCCGCCTGAATGGCCTCGAACCGTCGCTGTCCGAACATCAGGTTGCGGACCACCAGCAACGTCCACCACTCGCCGACGATGTCGAGCGCGTGGGCGATCGAGCAATTCAGATGCGCCACGCTGGTGCGTTTCATGACGCTCAGCGTACCTCGTGGCGCTCCGCGCCGGAAGCCTGTGTCAGGCTGCGCTCGCCCGATCGAGCTCGATGAAGATGCACTCGCCGGGGCACGCGAGCGCCGCGTCGACGACTGCTTGCAAGTTGCGTTCGCTCACCCACGCCAGGCTCCCGGGCCCGCCCGGGTCGTTCAGCGGCACGCCGTCCTGCGCCACGTACGCAATGCCGTCTTCGAGCTGGACGAACACGTCGGGGCAGTGATCGACGCAGAGGCCGTCGCCCGTGCACAGGTCCTGATCGATCCACACCCGCATGAGGAGGTCACTGTATCGCTGACGGCCCGGAGGCGCCGTGCCGACCACCGTTACGCTCCTCGGGGTGACTGCCGTCGATCCTCATGCTGCCGCGCGCCCGTCCACCGATGGCCCTGCCGCCACGCCGCTGGCCAAGCAGGTCCCGCACACCTGGCATCGCCCGACGGGCGATGTCGACGACCCGTGGGCGTGGCTGCGCGATCGCGACGATCCCGACACCATCGCGTACCTCGACGCCGAGAACGCCTACGCCGAGTCGTGGTTCGGTGAGCAGACCGCACTCGTCGACACGCTGTTCGCAGAGATCAAGTCGCGGGTGCAGGAGACGGACGCGGCAGTGCCGGTTCGCAAGGACGGCTGGTGGTACACCTCGCGCACCGAGGAGGGCCTGAACTACGCGATCCACTGCCGGGGGCGCTCGCGGGAGACGGCCACCGAGACGGTGCTGCTCGACGAGAACAAGGAAGCAGCGGAGCACGAATACTTCTCGCTCGGGCTCTTCGAGGTGAGCCCGGACCATGGCTTCGCGGCGTGGAGCCGCGACGTCGACGGCAGCGAGCTGTACGAGCTGCGCGTGCGCGACCTCGCTGCTGGCAAGGATCTCGACGACCTGCTCACCGGCACGTCCGCGTGGGGTGGCGCCGCATGGTCCGCCGACGGCGGCCACCTCTTCTACATGATGCCCGACGCGCAGATGCGGCCGTTCCAGGTGTGGCGGCACCGCATCGGCACCGCCCAGGCCGACGACGTGCTCGTGCTCGAGGAGACCGACGAGCGGTTCTTCCTCGGCGTCGACCTGTCCCGGAGCGGCGAGTGGATCCTCCTCGAAGCGTCGAGCAAGCAGTCGAGTGAGGCGTGGATCGTGCCAGCGGCATCACCGACCGAGGCGCCCAGGTCGGTGCGGCCTCGCGTCGAAGGCATCGAGTACGGCATCGATCACTGGGGCGATTCCTTCGTCGTGCTCACCAACCTCGACGCCGAGGACTTCCGTGTGATGATGGCGCCGATCGACGACCCGGGGGTCTGGACGGAGCTCCTGCCGCACGTGCCGGGCCAGCGGATCACCACCGTCGAACCGTTCGCGACGCATCTCGTCGTGCACGAGTGGTCCGATGCCCAGCAACGCGTCCGCATCCTCCGTCGCGACGGATCGATCTCGGTGGTCGACGCGCGACCGCGACCCGACGTGGACGAGCCCCACGAGCTCGAGCTCGACAGCAATCCGGAGTGGACGGCCACCACGCTGCGCTACTCGTACCAGTCCTTCACGACGCCGGCGTCGATCTTCGAGCAGGACCTCGCGACGGGCATGCGCATGCTGCTCAAGCAGACGCCGGCACCCAACGTCGACCTCACCCGTTACGTCGCCACACGCGAGTGGGCCGTCGCCGACGATGGGACGAAGGTGCCTGTCGACATCGTCCGCCGACGCGACATCGCCGCCGACGGCACCGCGCCGTGCATGGTCTACGGCTACGGCAGCTACGAGGCGTCGATGTCGCCGTGGTTCTCCGTCGGGCGGATCTCGCATCTCGATCGCGGCTGGACGTGGGCACTCGTGCACCCGCGTGGTGGCGGCGAGCTCGGCCGGCGTTGGTACCGCGAGGGCAAGCTCCTCCACAAGCGCAACACCTTCACGGACACCATCGCCAGCGTCGAGCACCTCGTCGCACACGGCTGGGCGGACCCTCGCCGCGTCGTGCTGCGCGGTGGAAGCGCGGGCGGGCTGCTCGTCGGCGCGTGCATGACGATGCGGCCGGATCTCTTCGCGGCGGTCGTCGCCGAGGTGCCGTTCGTGGACGTCGTGTCCACGATGAGCGATCCGACGCTGCCGCTCACGATCACGGAGTGGGAGGAGTGGGGCGACCCACGGGCGGAGCCGTACGCGAGCTACCTCCTGTCGTACTCGCCGTACGACAACACGGTCGCGACGGACTATCCCGCGCTGTACATCACTGCCGGGCTCAACGATCCGCGGGTCAGCTACCACGAGCCCGCGAAGTGGTGTGCCAAGCTGCGCGCCACCCGCACGAACGACGCGCCGCTGGTGATGAAGACGGAGATGGGTGCCGGCCACGGAGGCCCGAGTGGTCGGTACGACCGCTGGCGCGACGAGGCGTTGGTCATTGCGTTCACGTTGGTGTCGACCGGCGGCTGAGCGGGTGAGCGGCCGGCAGCGCCGCGCCGTCAGCCGAGCACGATCACGACGACCGCGATCGCTGCGAACGCCGCGTTGCGCGCGATGTGCCCGATCCCGATCGGTTTCGCGCTCCACGCGCCGAAGCACGCACACGGCGGTCGTCGCCCCTGCGACAGCCGCAGCGCGATCATCGCGGTGAACGCGATCAACGTCGCCAGCGCAGCGACGGCGACGGGTCGACGGGCCACCTGGGCGACGAGCAGCGCGCCGAGGCCGAGCTCCCACCACGGCACCACCATCGCGACCGCGCGAGGTGCGCCCAGCTCCACGGCTTGACGCGGCCACGCTGGCCCGGCCGCGATCTTGCTCCCGCCGGCAAGGAGGAACACCGCGCCGAGCACGATCGACGCGACGGTTCCGCCCACGCCGGAGAGGATACGGATCGCGTGCGTTGCGGCGGTCGGCGCCCGGTCGGCGCCGGTCAGCGTGTGTCAGCGTCTGGCGGTCAGATGAGGTCGAGGACGAGACCCTCGCGGGCGGTCATCACCTCGACACCGCACATCTGCCCGACCCGGACCGCGCACGCCGACATCGCATCGATCGCGTCGTCACTGCGGGTCGGGTCGTGGTGGTACAGCGCGAGCCGTTTCGCCCGCGCCTTCGTCGCGAACCATGCGGCGTAGTCGACTGTGCAGTGACCCCAGTTGAACTTCATCGAGAACTCTTCGGGTGTGTACTGCGAGTCGTGGATGAGGAGGTCGACGCCCGACGCGAGCTCGAGCGCGCCCTCGCTCACCCGGAACCCGCCGTCGTACGGCTGCTGATGGTCGCTGATGTACGCGACCGACAAGCCGTTCCACTCGATGCGGTAGCCGAGAGTGGGGCCGACGTGCGGCACGAGCCGAGCGGTGACGTGGACGCGGTTCGGGCCGGTGCCGATGTCGAACTCGCTGTCGGAGAGGTCGTGGAACCGGAACTTCCCGGGGAACTGCGTGATGCTGATCGGGAACAGCGGCGGTCGCACCGTGGCCTCGAAGACCTGCGCGACCGTGCGACCGTCCTCCTGGTACGGCGCGTAGACGTCGAGTTGCGCGCCATCACGCAGCATCGGCGTGAAGAACGGCAGTCCTTGCGTGTGATCCCAGTGGAGGTGGGTGAGCAGGCACGTCCCCCGGAACGATCCGTCGTGCGGCTGCGTCGCGCCGAAGTAGCGCGCACCGGTGCCGATGTCGAACATGAACGGCCCGTGCCCGGGAATCGCCAATGAGACGCACGACGTGTTGCCGCCGTAACGCTGGATGTCATCGCCATGGCAGGGCGTGGACCCTCGAACGCCATGAAACGTGACTCGCACCCCTCGTGAGTCCCCGATCAGCTCGACGATAGGGCGATTTCGTCGCGGAACTCAACGCCGCACGCGCGTGACGTCCGTCGCAACGGCTGGCGCCACGTTCGGTACGGTGCGACGCATGGGGAAGCCGACGCTGCCGGACGGGCTCGTGGTCATCGTGAAAGAGGAGTGCGAGACGTGCCGGATGGTGGCGCCGTTGCTCGCCCAACTCGACGCAACGGTCTACACGCAGGACGACCCGGACTTCCCCGAGGGCGTCGACGCGATCCTGGACGCCGACCTCGAGATCAGCTGGCATTACGACATCGAGACCGTGCCGACGTTGCTGCGGATCGTCGACGGCGTCGAGGTCGAGCGCACGATCGGATGGCTGCGCAGCGACTGGCGCCGGATCACCGGTGACGACACGCTCGGCGAGGAGCTGCCGGTGATGCGGCCCGGCTGCGGCTCGATCAGCGTCGACCCGGATCGCGTCGACGCGCTGCGCGCGCGGTTCGGCGGTGAGGTGCTGAAGTCGAGACGGATCGAGCTCGCCGATCTCGACGACGAGATGGAAGTGCTGTTCGATCGCGGCCTGACCGACGGCCTCCCCGTCGTGCCGCCGACGGCGGAGCGCGTGCTGCGGATGCTGACCGGCACGACGCGCGACCCGCAGGACGTGGTCGCGATCGTGCCGCCCGATCTCGTGCCGATCACGATCGAGAAGGTCGCGATCAACGCGGTGATGGCCGGCTGCAAGCCGGAGTACCTGCCGTGGGTGATCGCCGCGGTCGAGGCCGTGTGCACCGACGAGTTCAACATCCACGGCGTGCTCGCGACGACGATGCCGGTCGGCCCGGTCATCATCTGCAGCGGTCCGGGCACGCGCGCGATCGGGATGAACAGCGGCGTCAACGTGTTCGGCCAGGGCAACCGCGCCAACCTCACGATCGGCCGCGCCGTGCAGCTGATCGTGCGCAACGTCGGCGGCGGTCGGCCGGGCGAGGTCGACCGCGCCGCGCACGGCAACCCCGGCAAGCTCAGCTTCTGCTTCGCCGAGGACGAGCTCGGCTCGCCGTTCACGTCGCTCGCGGTGGCACGCGGCGTCGCCCCGGATGCGAACGCGGTGACGGTGTTCCCCGGGGAGGGCCCCCGGTGCATCGTCGACCAGAAGGTGCGCGATCCCGACTCGATGTCCAACGTGATCGCCGCGTGCCTGCGGACGCTGCACAACCCCAAGCTCGTCATCGGGTTCGATGTGATCCTGGTGCTCGGGCCGGAGCACGCACGGGTGTACGCGGAGGCCGGTTGGGATCGCGAGCGCGTGCTCGCCGAGCTGCACGCGCGGCTGCAGATCCCCGGTGCCGAGCTGGTCCATGGCGCGGGCGGCATCGCCGACGGCGTGCCCGAGCACCTCCGCGATCTCACGCTGCCGAAGTTCCGCCCCGACGGCATCCTCCTCGTTCACGCCGGCGGCGGCGCAGGCCTGTTCTCGGCGATGATCGGCGGTTGGGCCAACGGAGCCGTCGGCTCGCAACCGGTCACCCGCCTCGTCGGTACGTAGCTCGGCACCCGACAACCGCGGACCGCCGTCGACCGCCGCTGAGCCCCGTCGGAGGAGATGTCAACCGTTGGTTGACGTTTCCACGATGTCAACGTATGGTTGACGACATGTCGAACCCTGACACGCCGCCGCTGCCGATCCGTCTCGACGATCTCATCGACACCATCCGCAAGGTGCACACCGAGCCGCTCGATCAGCTCACGGACGCCGTGCTCGCGGCCGAGCACATCGGCGACCTCGCCGATCACCTCGTCGGGCACTTCGTCGACCAGGCGCGACGCTCCGGCGCGTCGTGGCAGGAGATCGGGCTGAGCCTGGGCGTCACCAAGCAGGCGGCGCAGAAGCGGTTCGTCCCGAAGGATCCCGGCCCACCGACCCAGGTCGAGCCGAACACGGGCTTCGCCCGCTTCACGCCGCGTGCTCGCAGCGTCGTGGCGGCCGCACACGAGGAGGCGCGGGCCGCGCGCAACGCGTTCGTCACGCCGGAGCACATCGCGCTCGGACTCCTGCACCAGCCGGAGGCGATCGCCGCGAGGGCGATCACCGCGTCGGGCGTGCTGTTCGAGACGATGCGACGCACGATCGTGGCCAAGCTCCCGCCCGCCGTGCCCGACGCGCCCGCGCTCGTCCCGTACGACGGCGCGGCGCGCAAGGTGCTGGAGCTGACGTACCGGGAGGCGCTGCGTCTCGGGCACAACTACATCGGCACCGAGCACCTCCTGCTCGCCCTGCTCGAACACGAGGCCGGCGACGGGGTGCTCACGGGACTGGGCCTGCACAAGCCGACGGTGGAGGCGGAGATCGCCGCGGCGATCGCAGAGGTCGCGTCGGGCACCACTCGTCCACCGGCAGCGTGACGGAACTACGCTGCGACTGTGTCACGGTTCCTGCTCGATCCCACCGGTGAGCGCACCGTGGTCGAGCGCGTTCGCCTGCCGCGACCGGGCGCGCTCGATGGTCACACCATCGCGCTGCTCGACATCTCCAAGCCCCGCGGCAACGTGTTCCTCGACCGCATCGAGGAGCTGCTCGCCGAACGCGGCGCGACCGTTCGTCGCTACGCGAAGCCGACGTTCACCAAGCCCGCACCGGTGGACCTCCGCCACGAGATCGCCACGCAGTGCACACTGGTGATCGAAGCGCTCGCCGATTGAGGCAGTTGCACGTCGTGCAGTGTGCACGACATCGTCGACCTCGAAGGCCGCGGTCTGCCCGGTGTCTTCGTCGCGTCCGGGGAGTTCGTGCAGGCCGCCATCGCGCAGAGCACATCGCTCGGCTTTCCCACGGTCGCACGGGTGTTCACGCCGCACCCGATCCAGGACCGCACGGACGAGGAGATGCGTGCCTACGCCGAAGCGGCCTTCGCCGACATCGTCGCGTCGATCACGGAGCCGGCGGCAACGGCGTAGCGAGACCGTCCACGACCTCCACGGCCGGCGTCGCCGTGAGCGCCGCGGGCGTCGTCAGCACCTTGGTCGAGCGGCTCCCGCCGCCGAGGATCAGCTGATCGCGCCGCATCACCTCGGCGTCCACCCAGATCGGCAGACCTTTGGGGAGGCCGAACGCGGTGACGCCGCCGATCATCATCCCGGTCAGCTCGACCGTCGCGTCGGCCGACGCGAACGACACCTTGCGGGCACCCATTCGCTTGCGCACCGCGTTGTTCACGTCGAGCCGCGACGTCGCGAGCACGATGCAGGCGACGTACGTCGGCGGCTCGCTCTTGCTCGCGACGAGGATGGTGTTGGCCGAGATGTCGGTCGAGTAGCCGTAGTGCGCGCAGAACGCGGCCGTGTCGGCGAGCGCCGGATCGCAGGGAAGGATCTCGAACGGCGCGCCGGTTGCCTGCAGGGCGCTGAGGACGAGGGCTTCGAGCTCGGCATCGGTCACGGCTGCCGACGGTAGCGGGGACGCGCTCAGCGAGGGAGGTGGAGCACGTCGCCGTCGCGCGAGATCAGGCGTTCGCTGCAGGCCGCAAAGCAGACCCGTCCCGAGAACGTCGTGTTGTACGGGTTCCAGGCCAGCACCGCCTTGTGCGGCGCATCGTAGTCGGTGATGACGTGGCGCGTATCCACCTCGCGCGGCGGACCGATCACCCAGTCGTTGTAGGCCAGCACGCTCAAGTGGCGCAGGTTCGGCGAGGTGTTGACGAGCGTGAGCTGCGCGATGCGCACGGGGTCCTCGCGATCGACGAGTACATCGAGCTGATGATGAATGCCCTCGTAGGATCGCGAGAACTTCGTCAGGCCGGCC
>Ga0207675_100007097_pt1 | contig 10588 bp, 6 predicted proteins | sample KBSSwiS42_FD_184305 | JGI IMG/M metagenome (GOLD analysis project Ga0207675, IMG submission 184305) | Switchgrass rhizosphere microbial communities from Kellogg Biological Station, Michigan, USA - KBS Switchgrass S4-2 (SPAdes) (version 2) | ecosystem: Host-associated > Plants > Roots >...
ATGGTCGCAAAGGGCTGAATGTTTTAACCAACTTGGATAAAACGATCAGTTCAAACGGCGGCGAATTAGGCACTGCACTTGAAAAAACAATTACACTCGCTGAAATTGATGATGCCTGGAAGGAACACCTGCGTGCTATGGACGACCTGAAGCAAAGTGTGCAGACCGCTTACCTGGAACAAAAAGATCCATTGGTTATTTATAAAGTAGAAGCATTTAATCTGTTTAAACAAATGGATAGCGAGTTGAATAAAGATATTGTATCATTCCTTTGTCACTCGTCGCTGCCCATTCAACAGGAAAGTGCGCCCTCATTAAAAGAAGGCCGCCAGCAAAAAACGGATATGAGCCGTATGCGGGCAAATAAAGAAGAAGTAGAAACAGCAGGTGAAGACTATGCAGCAAATCAAAAAGATCAGTTTGAACCCGGTGGTGGCAGCGCAACTGCTGTAAAACAGGAACCTGTAAAAGTTGGACCGAAAATCGGACGTAATGATCCTTGTCCTTGTGGCAGCGGAAAAAAATATAAACATTGTCACGGTAAGGACGCTTAAAAGAACTTCATAATTTATATAGAAAAGAGGCTATCCATTTGGTGATAGCCTCTTTTTCTATACGCAGTCTGGTTATCATTTTAACCCATACTTATTTTTATACCGCTCATATAACTGCGTTTGTTTATTTTCAAGACTTACCTGCCTCCCCTGTATAAATGCATTCGTTACAATACTTGTCCGTATATCCAGAATATCACCTTCGCTGATTATAATATTAGCATCCTTACCTGCTTCGATAGATCCTGTGCGGTCATCAATGCCTAATATCTTTGCCGCGTTTAAAGTAATAGCCGTTAACGCTTCTTCTTTTGTCAACCCATAAGCAACGGCTGTACCTGCATTAAAAGGAAGGTTACGATGCCTTGCACTTTCATCATCATCATTCAATGCAAAGAATACTCCAGCCTGTTTCAATATAAACGGTGTTTTGTAGGGCTGGTCCACATCATCATCATCTGAAGTTGGCAAAGCATGCTCCTGGCTGAGTATAACAGCAATATTATTTTGCTTCAGCAGACCGGCGATCTGGTAACTTTCCGATGCACCAACCAATACTACTTCAAAACCAAACTCCTTCGCGAAATCTATTGCCAGCAACATTTGTCTTACTATATCGCAGTGAACAAAAAACTTCTGCTTCTTTTCAAATAACCCGCGAACGGCTTCAAACTTCAGATTGGTTTCTTTATGTGTGCCTTCCTGTAAATACGCCTTTGCCTGGCGAAAGAAATTTTTTACTTCTTCTACTTTTTCCAGGCCCTGCTTTACCGGGTCTTCCGGCGCCTGCTGACGGCCAAAAAAACCACGGGGGCGATTCAGTAACTCAGGCATGTTGAAATGAATCGCTATATCCGTTTTATAAGCCGCGTCTTCATAATTCCATGCATCCAGTTGCACAACAGAAGACGAACCCGGCAACAGTCCCCCTTGTGGGTACGTGTCAGCCAGCAAAATTCCGTTAGCACGCAGAGTCCCCATAATTTTTGAATCTGCATTATAAGCAACTATTGAACGGATATTGGTATTGTAATCACCCAATTCACTAAAGTCATTACTTCCTCTTACAGCATTACCACCAATTTCTTTCAATCCTAATTGGGTTGATGATAAAATCAAACCGGGATATACCTGTTTGCCTTTTGCGTCAAATACTTTTACATTATCAGCAGGAATAGGAATATCCGTTCCTACTTTTTCAATTTTACCATTGTTTACCTGTATCGTTCCATTTTCAATTACCTGCCCGTTACCAATATGTATCGTTCCGTTTTTTATAAATAATAAGCCTTTGTATTCTTTTGCAGGATACACATCATCCTGTGCATATAAAGAAACGCAGCTTAGTAAAAAAAGGAGTATTAAAATATTTTGTTTCATCTGATTATTATTTATTTTTTAATTGGCAGAGTTTATTTCATCGTTACCATCTACCTCAAGAATTCCCAATTTATGTTCATGATCACCGCAGGTCAGCATAACATGTGCGCTCGGTTTTGCGGGCCCGGTACCCGTGCCACTCTTTCCTTCAGCCATCATTTTCTTAATTAACCTGTTTCTTTCACCCGCAATCTGCTTACGCAATTCTTTATCTTTTTCCCGGTCGAAATAAATAGTTCCGTCAACAATGGTGTACAATGCCTTTGCATAAATACTCAACGGGTTGTCACTCCATAGTACAAGGTCAGCATCCTTACCCACTTTAATACTTCCTGTTTTGTCATCTACATGCAAGGCTTTGGCAGGATTTAATGTTACCATTTTAAAAGCGTCTTCTTCGCTTATGCCGCCATACTTCACACTCTTTGCTGCTTCCTGGTTCAATCGTCTCGCCATTTCACCATCATCTGAATTGATACAAACATTCAGCCCCACACGCTGCATTAGCGCCGCGTTTTGTGGAATTGCATCCTGTACCTCTAATTTATATGCCCACCAGTCTGAGAATGTAGAAGCATTGGCTCCATGCGCTTTCATTTTATCAGCTACTTTATATCCTTCCAGTATATGCGTAAATGTATTTACTGTAAACCCGAATTTTTCTGCGACACGCATGGTGTAAGTAATTTCCGGTTGCACATAAGAGTGACAGGTAATAAACCGTCTCTTATTCATTATCTCTACCAATGCATCCAGTTCAAGATCACGGCGAACAACCAGTGGTGTTGCACCCTTTTTCTTGTTGCTCTCTTCAGCTTCTTTCATTTTTTTCTGGTAATCGCTTGCTCTTGTAAACGCATCCATCAAAACCTCTTCCACTCCCATACGTGTATCGGGAAAACGGGCATTACCTGTTGGCGATGCGGTACGTTTTACATTTTCACCCAATGCGAATTTTATAAACGGATCAGCACCTTTAAATTTTAAGGCTTCATCGTTTACACCCCAGCGCAATTTTATTAACTGCGTTTGTCCGCCGATTGTATTTGCAGAGCCGTGCAGGATATGAGAAGAAGTAACGCCTCCGCTTAAGCATCTGTAAATACCGACATCCTCAGGATTGAGGTTATCAGCGATACGGACCTCTGAAGTAACTGATTGTGCCCCTTCATTAATAGAAAAAGCGGCAATATGTGAGTGCTCATCTATAATGCCCGGCGTTAAAAATTTTCCGGTACCATCAATAGATTTCGCTGAAGCATCAGATAAATTTTTACCGACCTGTACAATCTTTCCTCCCTTTACCAGTACATCTGTATTTTCCAATCGTCCTTCTTTTTCATTTGTCCATACTGTCGCGTTTTTTATCAATAGATTTTCTTGTTTTGCTATTTCCTCCGATCCATAAGAGCCAAACGGATAAGTTACTTTTCCAAGCTGCAACTGTTTTTTCTTTTGCGCACTATCAGTTGCCTCAGTTGCTTTTATCAGGGTAGCCGTCCATGATACTGCATTACCTGAAGTATCTACACCATTGCCCTGCCATATGGGACCATTATTCACGCCACTCAGGCGAACAACCGACCCTTCTGTTTTTCCACCTTTGCCAGCCTTTGTATCACCTTCCGGTTTCTTCGAAGCAGTAAGCGGAAAACTTAGTCTTACCAGTTTACCATCATAAGTCAATTTAGCTTTCAATGTATCCTTTCCTATTACATTCGCTTCGCCCGCACTCTTTATGTCTAACGTATAATTTGTTGCAGTACCTGCAGAATTTAAAGTCAAAGTATAAGTACCGGCTACATTTGTCCAGGCATCTTTCTTTACATCATATTCATCGCCTTGCACCCAATTTTCCACGATACTTGTTTTTTCGTTAAACAAAGGGCCCGTTGTAATTAAAAAATTCGCCAGCTTCCCTTCATCGAGGCTTCCCACTTTATCATAAACTCCCAGCAATGTTGCAGGCGTTTTTGTCAATGCCTCAAAGGCTTTGGTTTCACTCAGGCCGTAATCAATTGCTTTACGAAGGTTTGTCCAGAACTGTTTTATATCTTTTAAATCCGCGGTGGTCAAACAGAAAGGGATATTCGCTTTTTCCAAAGCAGCAGGGTTGGTCGGTGCCAGTTCCCAATGCTTCATATCTTCCAGGGACACAAACCGCGCATCGTTCGGATCTTCTACCTCAGGCGCCTGCGGATAATTCAGTGAAAGGATATAGGATGCTTTTGTAGCAGCTATTTCACTGATCCGTTGGTATTCATCACCGCCGCCTTTAATTATGTATTGCACCCCAAATTCATCACCAATCCTGTCGGCACGTATATCACCCCATTTATCGCCTGATTCAAATATCTGCGGCAAACTTTGATTGTCATTCCATGCCTGCAGGCTCATATTCACACCCTCGCTGGTTGGTTTGCCTGACTGTCCGGCAGAAAGACTTTTATACCATTGCGCATCAAGATATGTTTGACGCAATAATGCAACGCTTCCCATCATGGAGCCCGGGTAGCTTTGAGTAGATACCCCTTTGTTAAATGAATAATTCGCAGAAGCCTTATCTTTTACAATTACCAGGTTTTCCTTTTCACCGGCCAGCGTTACAAACACACCGGTGCCCCTCGCAATACCATCTTTCTGGTGAGTTAGTACAGCACCAAACCCAATATCACGAAGGGGTTTTGCTTTACTATCATCAGAAACAAATAAAGAAGCGCCGTTTACTTCGCTACGTATTGCCTGGTTCCAGCCGTATGCGCCTTTTGTATTGGATAAAAATTGCTGGGGACCAAAAAACCCACCGCCACCACTACCCTGGGGACGTTGCGGAATGGCGATACCATAGTCACTATAAATATCAACCAGGGATGGATAAATAAATTTACCGCTGCAGTTTATAACAACTGCCTCTTTCGGTACAGTCAGATTCGTGCCAACACTTACAATTTTTCCTTTGCGGATGATCAGTGTCGCATTCTTTAAAGTAGTTTGTCCGTCTTTTACAATAGTTGCATTCGTGAAAGCAAAATAGCTTTCGCGGGGATCAGCAACGCCATTGACAGGGAATGTTTGCTGCGCTTTCATTACAATGGAGAATAGTAATAGTAATGACAGCCAGCTAAGGCTTCTCAATTTTCTCATAATGTGATCGGTTTTTTTGAAAGTTATTGAAAAATGAAATACGTAAAGTTTTTCGCAGGAAAGATTCGTTAGTAAACCGGAAAATCAAGCATATGTGACGAGAAAAAAACAAAAAACTTTCGTGCACGGCTGATTCCGGTATCAACATTCATTGCACATAAAATAAGTTACTTTTGGGTCAGTAAAAAATGATATGATTGCTGCAAAAGATAAATTATCGATTTCTGATTTCAGGTTATCTCCTCATATTGACCAGGTAGGAGTGGAAGAACGAGCTTCGCGTTTCACCAAAAGAAGTTTGAAAAAAGAAACAAAGTTGAATGGGTTGAAGCTGGTGCTGAATATGATCGACCTGACAACACTGGAAGGAAAAGATACTGAAGGAAAAGTGAAACAGATGTGTTATAAAGCCATGCACCTGCACGATGCCTATCCCGGTTTGCCGACAGTGGCGGCCGTTTGCGTATATCCATCCATGGTGAAAACGGCAAAGAAAGCGGTCGGGGATTCGGGAATAAAAGTGGCTTCCGTCGCAACTGCTTTTCCAAGTGGCCAATCAATAAGAGATGTAAAATTGCGTGATACAAAATATGCGGTTGCACAGGGAGCTGATGAAGTAGATATGGTAATCAGCCGTGGAAAATTTCATGAAGGCGAATACAATTATGTATTTGATGAAATAGCCGCTATAAAAGAAGCCTGTGGCGAAGCAAGATTAAAAGTAATACTCGAAACAGGAGAACTCGGCACATTTGACAAAGTGCGCCGGGCCAGTGATATTGCCATGCATGCAGGCGCTGATTTTATAAAAACATCTACCGGCAAGATACAACCGGCCGCAACAATGCCTGTAACGTTAGTCATGCTGGAAGCCATCCGTGATTTTTATTATGCTACCGGGAAGATGATAGGGATGAAACCGGCCGGTGGTATTTCTAAATCAAAACTGGCCTTGCATTACCTGGTGATGCTTAAGGAAACTTTGGGTGATGCGTGGATGAATAATGAATGGTTTCGTTTTGGAGCAAGCAGTTTGGCCAATGATGTATTGATGCAGATTGTGAAAGAAAAGACAGGCGTATACCAGGCGGCGAATTATTTTTCGGTGGATTAGAGGCCCCCTTCCGACTTCCCCCAAAGGGGGAAGCCATCTTTACACAGCCCTTGCTATTCGAAGTGTTTTGTAATTAAAGTTCTTAATAATCGAAGACAGAAGGCCTGATTAAAGGAGTCATCCCCTCCCTGGAGGGACGGACTGAGTACACTCCGAAATATAAACGACCGGGGTGGGTAGGTGAATAGAAAATACGAGAATGCGACGCAACGAAAGATAAATAGAGTTGTTGTCGCTGGTTAAATAAATAAAATTTTATGCCCGCAACGACAAAGAAAAAATCAACGGCAAAAAGTAATACAATCAAACTCAACTTTGATACGACCTGGAAATACGCACCCGCCCCTGAAAGTAAAAGCGCTGCACTGATCAGCAACAGGTATAATCTTTTTATAAATGGTGAATGGCAGGAGCCTCTGAGCAAAAAATATTTCGCTACAATCAATCCGGCGAATGAAGAAAAACTCAGCGAAGTGGCAGAAGCAAATGAAGCCGATGTAAATAAAGCGGTTAGTGCTGCCCGTAATGCATATGAAAAATACTGGAAGAAATTATCCCCGAAAGAAAGAGGTAAATATATTTTCCGTATTGCGAGGATGATGCAGGAAAAAGCAAGGGAATTAGCAATCATTGAATCATTGGATGGCGGAAAACCGATCCGCGAAAGCCGCGACTTTGATGTACCCACTGCCTGTAATCATTTCTTTTATTATGCAGGCTGGGCCGATAAACTACAGTATGCATTCCCAAACAGAACAGCAGAATCGTTAGGTGTAGCAGGACAAATCATTCCATGGAATTTTCCTTTATTAATGGCTGCCTGGAAAATAGCTCCGGCATTGGCTACAGGCAATACAGTTGTATTAAAGCCCGCAGAAACAACATCATTAACTGCACTCAAATTAGCTGAAATTATACAGGAATCAGATTTACCTCCGGGTGTCGTGAATATTATTACAGGTGCAGGAGCAACCGGGGCAGCAATCGTTAATCATCCGGGCGTAAATAAAATTGCTTTTACCGGTTCAACAGAAGTGGGAAAATTAATTCAACGGGCCATTGCAGGAACGAATAAAAAAGCGACACTTGAATTAGGAGGGAAAGCGGCGAATATAATTTTTGAAGATGCCCCCATTGACCAGGCAGTTGAAGGTGTCATCAATGGGATTTATTTCAACCAGGGCCATGTATGTTGTGCAGGCTCGAGGCTATATGTACAGGAGTCAGTTGCAAAACAAGTAATCCGTAAATTAAAAGACAGGATAGAAACATTGATAGTTGGTGATCCTTTGGATAAGAATACGGATATCGGGGCTATTAATTCAAAGCAGCAATTGGAAACAATACATAGATATTTAAAGATCGGCAAACAAGAAGGTGCGGAGATGTATGAAAGTTCCTGTTCGTTGCCTTCAAAAGGTTTCTGGTGCAGGCCAACCATCTTTACAAGCGTTGCGCAGAGCAGCCGCATAGCGCAAGAAGAGATATTCGGCCCTGTGTTGTCAATACTTACTTTCAGAACAGACGATGAAGTAATAGAAAAAGCTAACAACTCACCATATGGACTAAGCGCAGGCGTGTGGACGGATAAAGGGTCCAAAATTTTCAATATGACAAAACGGATGAGAGCGGGTGTAGTATGGGCCAACACGTTTAACAAGTTCGATCCATCTTCTCCGTTTGGTGGGTATAAAGAGAGTGGGTTTGGGAGAGAAGGTGGATTGCATGGATTGTCGGGTTATGTCAATCTTTTTTAAGAATAAAAGAAAATAAGAAATGAAAAATATAAAATGAGGAATGAGAAAGTTGAAAACCTCATCAAAATAAATTATGGAAAAAGCAATTAAAAAGTCTTCGCTCAGTATCAGCGAAAATGGATTGGAGAAAAAAACTTCTTCGAAACGTTTAGAAGTGTTGAAGACTTATAAAATATATATCGGCGGACAATTTCCAAGAACAGAATCGGGACGCTATTATACACCGGTAAATAACGCAGGGAAAAAACTTGCCAATGTTTGTCTCGGTTCAAGAAAAGATTTTCGTGATGCCGTTGTTGCAGCAAGAAGCGCATTTGGTGGATGGAGCAGCCGTGCTGCATTTAATCGCGGGCAGATACTATACAGGATGGCAGAAATGCTGGAAGGAAGAAGGGCACAGTTTATTGATGAACTCCGGCAACAAGATAGTACAAAGTCAAAAGCCGAACAGGAAGTGAACCTGGCTATTGATCGCCTGATCTATTATTCCGGTTGGTGTGATAAGTTTCAGCAACTATTCAGTTCAGTAAATCCTGTGGCTACCCCGCATTTTAATTTCTCGGTTCCCGAACCAACCGGGGTGGTTTCAATTATTGCCCCTCAAAATGATTCTTTACTGGGATTGGTTTCTGTTATCGCACCTGTTATCGCTGGTGGAAACACCTGCATTACACTGGCATCGTCTGGAAAACCTCTTTGCGCCGTTACGTTCGCTGAGGTACTTAACTCCTCGGATCTTCCCGGCGGAGTTGTAAATATTTTAACAGGTACAGTAAAAGAACTCGCTTCATGGTTCGTTGATCATATGGACGTGAATGCAACCATTTATTGCGAAAATGATTCTGATACTCAAAAGATGATGCAGGAAAAATCCGCATTGAATCTCAAGCGGCTTTTCTTTTACGACAAAGTGAATTGGTATAGTGATAAAGGTCAGTCGCCCTATTTTATAATGGATACCCAGGAAATAAAAACAACCTGGCACCCGGTAGAAAATATAGCTGGCGCCGGCGGAGGATATTAACCTCATCTCCGGGCACGGAGAAAAATTGGTAAGAAATTTGACTATATGTTAGATATGAAAATTGGTTTTGTTGCTGTACTATTTTTTTCCTTCTTTGCCGCGTCTGCACAGGATACGTTGCTGAATAAGCTACCGGATACAAGCTCAGTCATTGTTCATAAAGACCAGCGATTGGATATGCTGATCCGCAAGCAAGTTGAAATAAACGAAGAAACAAGCCGGGATGCACGACGAATTGCAAAAGGATTTCGTTTACTGGTTGTAAATACAACTAAACGGGACGACGCCATCGCGGCAAAAACAAGAGTGTATACTTACTTTCCTGAATTGAAACCCTATCTTATTTATCAATCACCCTATTTCAAATTAAAGGTGGGCAACTTTAAAGAACGAAAAGATGCTGAATCCTACCAAAAGAAATTGAACGTTTATTTTCCCAAAGGTGTTTTTGTAATCAATGATGTAGTGGAAGTAAAACTGGATACGGACCTTCCGGACACTAATTTGTAACGAAAGAATTTAATCATACCGCATAATCCCTGCCTGTCTTGCTGTCAGGCAGGGATTCTTTACTTTTGAGACCAGATTAAAGTTATTATGCTGAAAGAAGAAATAAAAAGACTGGCGAAACAATATGCACAGGAGTTTATCGAAATAAGGCATCATCTTCATGCAAACCCGGAATTGAGCTATGAAGAATATGAAACCTCAAAATTCATACAGAATAAACTGCAGCAATTTGGTATCCCGTTTGAAACAAAAGCGACTACAGGTGTTGTGGGATTAATTAAAGGAACCAACCCGGCTAAAAAAGTGATTGCCCTTCGTGCAGATATGGACGCTTTACCGATTACAGAAGAAAACGACGTTTCTTATAAATCAGCAAAGCAGGGACTAATGCATGCATGCGGTCATGATGTACATACAACCTGCTTATTAGGCGCCTCAAAAATTCTGAATGAGTTAAAAGATAAGTGGGAAGGAACTGTAAAACTCATCTTTCAACCGGGCGAGGAAAAAAACCCGGGTGGAGCGAGTTTAATGATAAAAGACGGTGTATTGGAAAATCCAAAGCCATCGGCGATTTTCGGTTTGCATGTGCATCCCGGTCTACAAATTGGTAAAACAAGCTTTCGTGAAGGGAAGGTAATGGCCAGTGCGGACGAATTATATATAACGGTAAAGGGCAAGGGCGGCCATGCCGCTTCACCGCATTTATGTATTGACCCGATATTGATCGCTTCACACCTTATTATTGCCCTGCAACAAGTTGTAAGCCGCAATAATAATCCTCATAATCCCACAGTTTTATCTATTACTTCTTTCCAGGGCGGAACGACCACGAATGTTATCCCCAATGAAATAAAGCTAAAAGGAACTTTTCGTGCCATGGACGAGGAATGGCGTTTTAAAGGACACAAGTTAATTACAAAAATTGCGACCGATTTAGTGCGGGGCATGGGTGGTGAAATTGATATTCATATTGATATTGGCTATCCATCTGTTTACAACAATGAAAAACTGAATAGTCTTGCAAAACAAAAAGCTTCTGAATATATCGGTGATGATAATGTAGAAGAAACAGAAAAAAGAATGGGCGCTGAGGATTTTGGCT
>Ga0207675_100007101_pt1 | contig 10586 bp, 9 predicted proteins | sample KBSSwiS42_FD_184305 | JGI IMG/M metagenome (GOLD analysis project Ga0207675, IMG submission 184305) | Switchgrass rhizosphere microbial communities from Kellogg Biological Station, Michigan, USA - KBS Switchgrass S4-2 (SPAdes) (version 2) | ecosystem: Host-associated > Plants > Roots >...
GTCGTTGGCTCCGCGCCGGTAGTGCTCGATGGGACGCGCCGATTCAGGCGGCAGCGCCTCCGTGTGTTGCGGGATCGCGGTGACCAACTGTGCGAGGCTTGGCAGTGTCGGCGGCACGTTCAGCGGGCAGCGGCGGCGGCAGGCTCTACGTGAACATCTTCGGCGACCACCCAGGGCCGCTGGGGATCCGACTTCCAGGCGAGCTGGAATACTCGTCCTCCATGTTCGTCCTTGACTGCCAAGGCACCCGGATCCTTCTCCCCAGTCCGCAACGAACCGTGATCGGGGACGAGTACCAGCAGCTCACCTCCGTGCTTGCGCACGGCATCCCAGAGCCCGCTCATGCCAGCGGCGATCAGGTCGTCACGCAGCACGTTGCGCGGCAGCTTGCGCTGAAAACCGCCCGCAATCTGCCGGACCAACCCGCTGTACTTGGTGATGAGCGCGCTCGACAGCTCGGCCTTGGCCTGCTCCTCTGCAGCCTCCTGCGGCGTCTTGCCGTTGCTCGTGCCGCGGCCGAGGGGCACGCGCTGCCGCTTCGCGGTGGCGGGCGGGCTGCCCTGAGTGCGGTTCCGCCGGCGCGGGCGGTCCGGGGGGGACAGTACCGCCTCGGTGTGGGACACTTCGACGGGTCTGATCTCGTTCCCCTCGGTCTGCACTCGATCTTCGGCCATTGATTACCTCCGTACGGCCTCTAAGCACGGAGCATGCCATGGCGTATCTCGCTGAAATTATAAGGGCATTTTAGCCAAGGAGGGGTGGCGTGGGGGGTCATTTTCAACCCCTCCCAGAGGCGCGTGAGGATTGGTAACGGCTGAGGACGGATAGCGTAGAATCATCACGGATGGGCTGAATCAGCCTGGATCGAGCGTTCTAGATTCGCTCGGGGTCCGCCGTTTCGCTCTCACGTGGCGGCGGCGGGCAAGATTCACCCGGGGTATTTCTGGACCCCCCTGGGTCAGATGTAGGGGCATGCCGCGCGCCCGACCACGCTCCGAACACATGCGCGTCGGTTTGGGGCTGAGTTTGTGCTGGTTTGTAGGCGAAGCAGCGTGGAGAGCCTGCATTTTGGCTCGAAGCGCTGTGCCCCGCAAACGTACCCCTTCGGGAATGCTGCCTTGCTGCCGTTCACATCTGGGTAACCAAAAATCTGGTGCCCGCGGGTCGCAAGCTGAACGCTGGGATCTGACGAGCGCCACCAAGAGCGAGAAACATGCGCGAAGGCAAGAATCTGATCGGCGTCGACATCGGCTCGAGCAGCATCAAGGTCTGCCAGGTTCGTGAGACCCGTAAGGCCTATAACCTGGTGGCGTTTGGCTACGCCCCGCTCCCCCCGCAGGCCATCGTCGACGGTCAGGTCATGGACGGAAACGCGGTGGCCGAGACGCTGCAGCAGATCTGGCACAGCGCGAAGATTCGCCAGCGGGAAGTGAGCCTCGGGGTGTCCGGGCAGTCCGCCATCATCCGCAAGATCACCGTCCCGATGATGACGGCGGAGGAGCTGGAGGAGCAAATCCAGTGGGAGGCGGAGCAGCATATCCCCTTTGACATCAAGGATGTGCACGTCGACTACCAGGTGTTGCGGCGCCACCCCGAGCAGAGCCAGATGGACCTGCTGCTGGTCGCCGCCAAGCGCGACCAGATCAACGACTACGCGCAACTCGCCCGCGATGCTCGGCTCAAGCCCATCGTGTGTGACATCGATGCGTTTGCGATCCAGAACTTGTTCGAGCTCTCGCGCGGTTTGCCTCCCGACCAGACGGTGGCGTTGATCAACGTCGGCGCCAACCTGACCTCGCTCAACATCGTCGCCGGCGGCATCAGCGCGTTCACGCGCGAGATCGCCAACGGCGGCCACGGGATCTCGGAGCAGATCCAGAAGCAGCTCGGCATTCCCTTCGATCTGGCCGAGGCATACAAGTGCGGCACTGCCGACAGCCCGACGCCGCCGCAGGTGGCCCAGATCATCGAAACTACCAGCGATGGAATCGCAGCAGAGATCCAGCGCAGCCTGGATTTCTTCATGGCCACCAGCGGTGACGGCGAGATCTCTCGCATCTACGTGACCGGTGGCAGCTCCAAGATCCCCGCGCTCTCGCAGGCCATCGAGCGCCGTGCGCGCGTGCCGGTCGAGGTCTGGGCTCCCACCGAGCGGCTCAGCATCGACTCCAAGAAGGTCGATCTGGGCGTGCTCGGTCTGCGCGCGTCCCAGCTGGCGGTCGCGCTGGGTCTGGCCTTGCGCAAGGAAAAGGAGATGCGCGCATGATTCGCGTCAATCTTCTACCTCAGAAACGGCGCAAGGCCGGCAGCGGCGGGCGAGGCGAGCTCTGGCTCGTCGCGTGCCTGCTCTCGGTTGCGCTGGAGGTCGTCGGTTGCCTCGTGCTGTACGGCCAGAAGCAGGACGAGCTCACGCAGGAGCTCGACAAGAACAAGGCTCTGGAGGGTCAGATCAAACAGATCAAGGACGTCTCCAAGAACCACGAAGAGCTCAAGCAAAAGCTTTCTGCGCTGCGTGACCGCGAGGAGGCCATCGCCAAGCTGCAGAGCGCGCGCAGCGGGCCGACCGCCATGCTGCTCGAGGTGGCGCGTTTGCTCACGCCCGGGCGCGGACCGAGCGTGGACCCGAACGAGCTCTCCAAGGTGCGCCGGGAAAACCCCCTGCAGGACTACAACGCCAACTGGGATCCGCGGCGCCTGTGGTTGACCAAGTTCGTCGAGGCGGACCGTACGGTGCGGCTCGAGGGCATTGCGCGCGACGGCGAGGACGTGAGCGAGCTCGCGCGGCGCATGAACCTTTCGACGTACTTCGATGACGTGCAGCTGCTGCCGGCAAAACGCGAGATTGAAAAGGAAAGCGGGCTACCGATGGTGGCCTTCAAGCTCGAAGCCAAGGTGAGGTACTGAGATGGCCATCAATCGTGGCACCCTGAGCCGGCTGGCATTGCCAGCCAAGCTGGGGATCGGCTGCGGCTCGCTCGTGCTCGTGGCGGCGGGCTACTACTTCCTCTTCCATTCAGGCTTGGAGGACGGCCTGGGCAGCGCGAAGCTCGCGGGTGTCACGCTCAACGCAGACCTGAGCAAGGCTCGCGCGGCCGAACACGCCTATCAGAAGGACCTGGCCGAGCTCGCCGATCGCGAGCAGCGCCAGAAAGAGCTGAACCAGATCTTGCCCGCTACCACGGAGTATCCGGCGTTCCTGAGCGCGGTGCAGTCGGCGGCCAACGTCTCGGGTGTGAGCCTTTCTGCCTGGACGCCGCGCGAGAAGGTGCCCGACAAGTACTACGCGAAGGTCCCGATGAAGGTCGAGCTCACCGGCAAGTTCATGCAGATTGCTCGATTCTTCTACAACGTGGGGCAGCTGGACCGGATCATCAACATGGAGAATATCTCCATGACCGACCCCAAGCTGGTAGACGACGAGGTCGTGCTCAAGACGGAAGCCCTGGCAACAGCCTTCCACGTCGTCGAAGAGAACGCAGGCGCGGCGGACGCGAACGGCAAGCGGCCCCCGCGCGGAGGTAAATGAGCTTGCGCCGTCTGGTACTCATTGTGTGTGGCGCGCTCGCCGCGTCCAGCCTCGCTTGTGCTGGCGACGAAGCCGCGAAGAAGCCCCCTGCCGCCAAGGCCACTGCTCCCGCGGCTGTCAAGACGCGGGCCTCTGCGAAGCCTGAGGGCCAGGCTGCCGAGGAGCAGCGTTCCGCGCCGGTGGGCCCTCCCATCGACTTCAACGACAACTCCACGATGCGAGACCCCTTCCTTTCCTACGCGCGCGAGTTCGCGGAGGAAGCCAAGAAGCGGGTACGTTCCCAGCGCGACGTGGTGCTCGATCAGTACGGGCTCGACGAGCTCAAGCTGGCGGGTCTCGTCACGGGCATCCGCCCCGCTCGCGCCATGCTGATCGATCCGACCAAGAAAGGGCACGTCGTGCACGAAGGTCAGTTCGTGGGGCGTGCGGAGATCGTACAGGGCGGAGCCTCGGGCGCCGACTACGAAATCAACTGGCGCGTCGATCGCATCCGCGACTCCGACATCGTGCTGGTGCGCGAAGATCCGTCGAACCCCGACGTGCCGAGCGCCACGCGCGTGATCCCGCTGCGTCCAGACGAAGTGCTCGCGGCCGTGCGCTGAGCGCAGCCCGTTGCCGGGCACAGGTGGGCCAGCAAAGACCCACGGGCAACCGGCTGATCCCACGAGCGCAGGCAAGAGTCGTGCTCGCGCGCGCTCGGTTCGCGCGTCCGTGCGGCTCTCAAATTTTTTTGTCCCGCAGCGCCGGCGACAACTGCGCGTGTTTCATCGCATTTTGAAGCTGAGAGCCGGTCTCGACTGGTGGCCGCTGCGCGTTGCAGTGTGACCAGATCTCGGCGCCACATGTACTTGTCAGTTAGGGCGGCACGCTCATGCCGCCCCAATGTGCGCTCTCGGCTCGGAGCCAGCAGGCAGTTCCTCGACCTCGGAACGGCGTGCTGGAAGCGAGGGCGTTCCCATCGTGCGACGAGAGGACCTGAAACCAACCAACACAAAGACCCAACATAACTTCCCGTAGGAGGACTCTGTGACGAACCGAAGGAAGATGCGGAAGAGTTTCCAAGGCCTGAGCCTTGGATTCGGGGCGATCGTGTGTGCTCTGGCATGCGGCGCCGACGATAGACAAGCAGGCAGTGCGCCGCATGCTCGCGGCGGAAATGTGGTGCTCGATCCCGCGAGCCTCGATCCCCCGCGCCTCGATCCCCCGCGCCTCGATCCCCCGCGCCTCGATCCCCCGCGCCATGTCGCAAACGCGCTGCCTGCCGGCGAGCAGCTCAGCCCCGCTTGCGACGACTCGCCGTTGGCGAAGGCGTGCGGGGATCCGGCAGACAAGACACGCGCAGCTCGCACCAGGACCGCCTGATCGTACGGCACGACATCGTGCCGCGTGACCACACCTGGTATTTTCGAGAGAGGTGAACGCCAAGACGCGAAGGACGCCTGTCCTCGCGCTCTTGGCGGCCTGGGCGTCTGCCAGGCGCTTCAAATCCGCCGGATTGTCGCCCATCGCGTCGAGCTCTCGCAGTTGGCAGCGACGCGCGATCCGTGATGCAATGGCGCCCCGCCGCCATGACCCCAGATCTCGAACGGCGGCTGGCGCCGCATGAACACTCGAAGCGGCCTCGTGCCCGGCCGCTGTTGCGTCTCGCGGTAGTCTTCGCGGGCCTGAGCCTGCTCGCCGTGGGCATGGCCCAGCTGAACCTCGAGCACGACCTGCACCGTCTGAACGCGGGCTTTCTGTCGGGCCTGCCGGAGGGCAACTACCACGCCATTGCCGACGGGCTGGTGCGGACTGCGGCGCAGCAACGCGGGCGCCTGCGCGAGGTGGCGAGCGAAGGCTCGACCGACAATATCGAGCGCTTGCGCGCCGCGCGAGTCTCTTGCGAGGTCGCGTTCGGGCTGGTCCAGGATGGCTCGGTCTGGGGAGCGCCCGGCGAGCTGCAGCTGATCGGCAGGCTCGCCAAGTCGGAGTCGGTGTTCTTTCTCGGCAAGAATGCCGATCAGGTGACCGAGCTCGCGCAGCTGCGCCATGCTCGCGTCGGCGTCGGACCTACGGGCAGCGGCAGCGCGCAGCTGATGCGCCGGCTGTTTCAACTGCCCGAGCTCGCGTCGCTCGGCGCGGAGCTCCGCTATGGAACGCCGGTGGAACAGCTGGGACAGGTCGAGCAGGGTCAGCTGGACCTGCTGGTGGTGGTCCTCGACGAAGACACGCCGTGGCTGGTCGAGATTCTGCGCCAGGGTAGGCTGCAGATGGCCGGCTTCACCAGGCTGGATGTGGTGGCACGCCGGCTGCCGCATTTTCGTACCGGGCGCATCGGCGCCGGCCAATTCGAGCCCGTGCTGGTGCTGCCGCCGCTGGACAAGCGCGTGCTGCGCGTCGACACACTGATCGTGGGCAACGGCTGCGCCTCGCGCTCGGCCACGCTCGACTTGCTGAGCTTGCTGGCTCACCAGTTTCCGGACTTCGTGCAGCACAACCAGCAGACCGCGAACAAGACCGAGCTCGAGCTGGGCCCGGCGGCGCGCGACTTCTTCGAGCATGGTGGCCCGGAGCTGGCCGAGACGTACTTTCCCTGGCTCGTGGACGTGATGCCTCCCGCCAACTGGGCCTACTTTGTGATGGGGGCGAGCCTGCTCTTCAACGCCATGGGCCTCGGACATCGCTTTCGACTCTGGCGCATCGACGTCGCGCGCGTGAAGCTCGAGTCGGAGATTGCTGGCTTGTTTGGTTCCACCACCACATTGGGCGACATCGCGCGGGCGCAGCCCCGCGACGAGGCGTTCCCGAGCCAGCGGCGGCCCGAGGTCGAGCTCGTGATCCGGGAGCTCGAGCTGCTGGGCGAGCGCTGCCGGCGCCAATCGCTGTCGATGCTGGTGCCGATGGGCCAGGAAATGACATACCGCTACCAGGAGAGTCTGATTACGGAAGCGCTGGCGGTGCTGCGCGGGTTCGTGGCGCGCTGCACGGCTGCAGAGGGAGCTCGAGATGCAGGTACTGGTTGATGGTGCAGAGATCCCTGTCGTCACACGCGGAGCCGGGCTGCCCTGCCTGGTCCCGAGCAGCTGACGTGCATGCCATGACACAACGAGCGAGCGAGATCATCGAACGCCTCGGGCTCGTGCCGCATCCGGAGCGCGGTTACTACGTGGAATCGTATCGCGCGGCGCTAGAAGTCCAGAGGCTCCCGCAGAGCGAGACGCGCGCGGCCAGCACCGCCATCTACTTCCTGATCACTGCCGAGCAGCCGAGCACCAAGCTGCACCGCCTGCGCTCCGATGAGATCTTCCATTTGTACGAGGGCGGACCGCTCGACGTGCTGCTGCTGCGAGAGGGGCAAGCGCCCGCGCTGCGGCGTCTCGGGCTCGAGCTCGGACGAGGCGAGCGCCCCCAGCTGGTGATCCCCGCTGGAACCTGGTTCGGTGCCGAGCTCGCCGCGGGCGCGGCGCACTGCTTGATCGGCTGCACGGTGGCCCCTGGCTTCGAGTTTGCCGACTTCGAGCTCGCGCACGGGCCCGCGCTCAGCGCGCAGTTTCCGAGCGCGGCCGCACGCATCCAGCGCATGCTCGACGGTGCCCCGAGCGGGGGCCCAGGGCTCGAGGATCCCTAGACCCTGCTGAACCCTTGCCTCACGGACAGGCTTGCAGAGCCAGGCGATCTACCCACAGATCGATGTCGACGGGCGCTCCAGGGGCCGCCTTGGTCACCAGGTTGAAGGAGATCACTCCTGCCAGCGAGAGCTGCGTGGGCTGGGCCCAGCTCGGCTGCGCGAGCTCGGCGAAGGCGATCTCGAACTCCTGATACGTGGGCTCGAGCTGGATGGTCTTGGCGAAGTGCCCGAAACAACCGCTGCCCACGCAGGTCCCGCCCTCCGAGGCCGGGGAGGTCGCGGGCGTGGCCAGCTCGACCACGATCGCGCCGCTGCCGCGCAAGGTCAGCTTCAGCTGGCAGAACGCGGACAGGTCGGCTGAGCGCAAGTAAGCGCTGAGCCCCACCCCCCAATCGGAGAAGCGCTGCCCGAACACGTGTGCCTCCCCGTCGGTCACCACCAGACCCGTGTGGTCCGCGGGCGTCACCATGCTCGTGCCGTCGGAGTAGGTGAACCACTCGCCGCTGATGCCGGCGGCGGCGAACCGGGCATCGCCATCGGTCAGATCGTCGAGCAGCAGCTCCCCGTCTGCCGCCATCCCGGCGCCAGTTTCGGCAGCGCTCGCCTCCGCCGCGGCGGGCAGCGCCGCGGCGGAAGCCGTTTCCCCACGCGAGCGCCCACCTTCGCCGCCACAGCCCAGGATGCCGTATGCCAGCAGGCTGTATCCCAACAACCCCGCGCGCCGAGCCCAGCCGTCATGGAGCGAAGCCATGGCCCTGTGTAGCACGACCTCCCACCAGCGGTCTCTGGGCTCGAAATGGCAGGAAATCCGCGGTACTTGCCGGCAGTCGCAGGGGGCAGGGCGAGTGCTCCGGGCTGTGCTGGCAGCTCGCGCGCGGCGTCAGCCCGTAAGAAAGCCACAAAGTTTACCGGTTCCGATCGAGCCGGCTACCGTCCAACTCGGGCGGATCAGTCGCTCGGACGGGCTCCGGAAAGCCCGTCAGTCCTGGGAGCCAGAAACTATGATCTCGAGGTCGTCGCTCAGCCAATCGTTGCCATTGGACCACCGGCAGGGGTGTCGCCGGGGTTCGCGGCGCCTGCACGTGCACGCGCTGGCCTCGCTGGTGGCGCTTTGCAGTGCGAGCTTTGGTGCGTCCGCGTCTGCGCCGGCGACCGCGGGAGCCACGGGCGGCTCCGTACTGGGCTACGCGACCCGACTGACGGTGGCAGAAAGCGCCAAGCCACAGGAGACGCTGATCACGGTCTCGTTCACCCGCACACCCGCCTACATCGCGCGCTTCAGCGACGAAAGGCGCCGCTTCATCGTGGACGTCGTGGACGCCGACGTGCGCGGGCTCGCGGACACGTATTCGCGCGAGGTCGGCATCGTCAAGAGCGTGCTCACGCAGTCCTTCGACATGGGCAGCACGAAGACGACCCGGCTGCTCATCAGCCTGAAAGAGGCGGGGCAGGCCTCGATCAACGTGGATGGGCGGCGCCTGGTGATCCGCCTGCAGCCCGCGAGCGCGACGAGCGAGCCGCTCAGCGCCAGGGCAGTCACGCTGCGGGGCGCGCAGCCCGCGCCGGCTGACAACGCGGTCACGGCCGTCGCCGCAGCCACGCCAGCTGCCGCAGCGGAACCCGGCGCTGGCCCCGCAGCTGCTGGCCCTGCCGCAGCCGCAGCCTCTGCTGCCGCGACAGCCTCCGCTAGCGCGACAGCCGCTGCGCCTGCCACCGCCCCGGCCGCGGACGCGGCAGAGAAGAAGGGACCGGCCAGCTCGAGCAGCAAGGGAGCCAAGCCCCAGGAGGGCGTCGTGAGCGACGTGAGGTTCGAGCGCAAGGGCAACTCCGACTGGATTGACGTGCTGGTCGACAACTATAGCTCCTACGCCGAGGAGTCGGCGGGGCTCGGCCGCGCGCGCCTGATCCTGCGCGGGGCGCGGCTCAGCGACGATCTGGCGCGCACGCTCGACGTGCGCGCCTTTGGCGGCGGCGTGCAGACCGTCAGCAGCAGCTTCGACGCCAAACGGCGCACGGTGACCATCGAGGTGGAGCGGCAAGACAAGCTGAAGAGCTTGATCAGCGAGCATGAGGGCCACCTTGCCTGGTCGTTCTTTGCGCCCGGCGAGCTGCCGTCTTCGCAGACTGGCATCGGTTCGGACGGCGGCGTGGCGCGCAAGGCCCGCACGCTGCATATCGATGAGCTGCTGAGCGCGGGCATGCCCGCGATCGAGTCGGGCGCGAGGGCGTCCGGCGGCGCGCCAGCGGAAGGTGCAGAGAGCGCCGCGAACGCGGGCTCGTCGCAGCAGCAAACCGAGGAGGCGGCGGGCTTTGGGCCCAACGTGCTCGGGCAGACGAACGGCTACGCCGGCAGGCGCATCGATCTCGATCTGAAGGATGCCGATGTGCACAACGTGCTGCGGCTGCTGGCCGACGTGGGGCAAGTCAACATCGTGACCGCGGACAACGTGACCGGCTCCGTCACCATCCGCATGCGCAACGTGCCCTGGGACCAGGCGCTCGACGTGGTGTTGCAGTCGAAGGGGCTCGGCATGGTGCGCGGGGGCAACATCATTCGCATGGCGCCCCTGCCGCAGCTCGAGCACGAGCGCGAGATGGCGATCGCGCGGCGGCGCCAGGAGCTGCAGCTCGCGCCGATCGAGACGCGCCTGATCCCGGTCAGCTACGCCAGCGCCGCGGAGATTCAATCGCGAGCCAAGGAGGTGCTCTCCGGGCGCGGCTCGATCGCGGTCGACACCCGCACCAACGTGCTGATCGCCCGCGACGTGAGCGGCACGCTCGACCAGGTGGAAGAGCTGGTGCGCTCGCTCGACACACAGACCCCGCAGGTGCTGGTCGAGGCACGCATCGTCGAATCGACGAGCCGCTACCTGCGCGAGCTCGGCATCCAGTGGGGTGGTGACGCGAGCTTCTCGGCAGCCACGGGCAACGCCACGGGGCTCGCCTTTCCGAGCTCCATCGGCCTCGCGGGTGGCGCGACCAGCTCGGACACGAACACCAACGGTCTCTCACCGTTCACCTCGTCGGTGCAGAACCCGAACTTTGCCGTCAACCTGCCGGCCGCGGTCGGTAGCGGCGTCGGTGGCGGCATCGGCCTCACCCTCGGCTCGGTCGACAGCAACTTCAACTTGAACCTGCGCCTGACTGCGGCCGAGACGACCGGCATGGTGCGCATCCTGAGCAGCCCGCGCGTGCTCACGCTCGACAACCACGAGGCGCGCATCAGCCAGGGCACCTTGATCCCGTTCTCGCAGGTGAGCGCGCAGGGCGTGCAGACGACCTTTCAAGAAGCCAAGCTGCAACTGCTCGTGCAGCCGCACGTGACCGCGGACGGCAGCGTCTCGATGCACGTCAAGATCAACCGCGACGAGCCCGACTTCAACCAGACCTCGGCGCGTGGCGACCCGACGATCCTCAAGCGCGAGGCCGAGACGGACCTGCTCGTGATGGACG
>Ga0207675_100007102_pt1 | contig 10583 bp, 8 predicted proteins | sample KBSSwiS42_FD_184305 | JGI IMG/M metagenome (GOLD analysis project Ga0207675, IMG submission 184305) | Switchgrass rhizosphere microbial communities from Kellogg Biological Station, Michigan, USA - KBS Switchgrass S4-2 (SPAdes) (version 2) | ecosystem: Host-associated > Plants > Roots >...
CATGAATGATGACACGTTTAGCGGTGTCCCCGTAACGAGCAGGAGCAAAAAGACACCTATCATCGACAGCGGTGCAGCCGACAAAATGATGAGCGCTGGCAGGAAAGCTCGGAATTGAATCACCACTACTGCGAATACGGCCGCCAAGGCCAGGGCGAGAACGAACAGCAACTGGCGAAATGACGCCTGCTGGCTTTCATACTGACCACCAATTTCATAAATGTATCCAACCGGCATCTTGGTTGAATCCAGCACTTTCTTGACATCGCCAATCGCGCTGCCCAAATCACGCTTTTCAAGCCGCGCGGTTAGCGTCACCATCAGTCTCTGGTTCTCGCGCAGCAGTTCGTTCGGACCACGATCCTTAGTGATGGTGGCAAGTGAGCTAAGCGGTACGATCTGTTTGTTCGGAGTAAGAATCGGATACTGCTGAATATTTTGTTCCTGAAAACGAAACTCGTTTGGATAGCGCACTCGAATTGGAATCAGTCGGTCTGCCCTTCGAAGATCAGTTGACGACGCACCCAACAATCCTGCGTGGACTTGCTGGGACACCTGGTCCACGGTGAGTCCGACGTGAGCGGTAAGGGCCGGGTCCACGTTAATCAGCAGTTCTGGATTTCCGCGTCGGGGACCCTTGAAATCGACTAGACCTTCGATCTTTTCAATCTTGGGCGCCAGTTCGTCCGCGATTCGTACAAGTTCGTCGCCATCAGCGCCAAAGATTTTGATCTCGACTGGTTCGGGTGAACCTTCCAAATCTCCAAGCATGTCCTGAAGAATTTGTACGAATTCGACGTCGACGCCAGCGACTGAACTCGTGATCTGAGTTCGCAAATCTTCAATAATCTCGCTCGCACTGCGCTTTCGCTCCGATCGCGGCTTGAGCTTCACCAGGATGTCGCCCTTGTTCTGTTCGGTCGCAAACAGGCCCATCTCCGCACCGGTACGGCGCGAAAATGCAGATTGCTCAGGGAGCTTGGCGACCTTTTGCTCCATCTTCTGAGCGATGGAATTGGTTTGCGACAACGAGGCGCCCGATGGGGTGAGATAGTCCACGACGAACCCACCCTCGTCCATCTCGGGCAGAAATCCGGTGCCCAGCCGGAGGTAGGCGACGACAGGCAAAGCGACGAGCAGCAACGCCACCAATCCCACCTGTAATCTGCGTGCAAGCGCCCATCGAATTCCTCGTTCGTAAAACCGATTCACTGGTTCGATGAAGCGAACCGACGATTCCCGAAAAGTCGCATGGCTCAGCAAGTATTCGCACAGCAACGGAATCAATGTCAGGGAATATAGCAACGACAACAGCACAGAAGCTGAGAGAGTGAGAGAGAGAGCCGCAAAGAATTCGCCAACGGTTCCTTGCAGATATCGTAGCGGAAGGAACACAACCACTGTGGTAAGAGTCGAACCCACCACCGGCCCTACTAGTTCTTGCGTTCCCTTTTCGACTGCATCATCGACATTTTCGCCAGTTCCCAGATGCCTGTAGATATTCTCCACAACGACGACTGAATCATCGATCACCAGGCCTATCGCGATCGCCAAGCCGCCTAACGACATGAGGTTCAGCGTGCCGCCTAACATCTTCACAAAAAAGAAGGTTCCAACAATCGTCAACGGCAAGCTCACTGCTGCAGCGATGGTGATTCGCGCCTGTCGCAAGAAAACATAGAGGACGATGATGGCCAGCAGCCCGCCGATTAGGACCGCGTCCCGAACACTCGCAATGGATTCCCGCACGAACTCGGCCAAGTCATACACGGTCGACAGGCGAAGCGTGGGGGGGATGACATTGCTCCCATGGAATGCCAGCGCTTTCACCTGGTCCGAAACCGTGACGATGTTGCCGCCGATTTGGCGCGTGACATTAACGATCGCCGCCGGTTGCCCGTTGCCCGTGACCAGGGTCTTCCGATCCTCAACACCTTCCTCAATCGTCGCGATCTCGCGCAGCCGCACCGGGCTCTGCGCATCATTTCCGACCACGGTGTTGCCAATCTCGTCGAGATTCTTGAACTGCGCGTTTGCGAGAATCAAAAACTGCTGATACCCACTATCAAGACGGCCGACGCTCAAGACACTGTTCGTCGTTCGCAGACGCTCCGCCAGATCGGGCAACGTGATGCGATGGGCGAGCGCTTTTTGCGGATCAACCACTACCGAGATTTCCCGCACATCGCTTGCGTCCACCTCTATGCGAGCAACTCCAGGTACGCGACTGAAGAGAGGCCGCAGGTTGTAAATCGCAAAATCGCGCAGATCGGCGTCCGGCACATTCCCGTTTAGAACCAGGCTCAGAATCGGAAACACAGCCGGAGTAAGGCGCTCGACCTGGATTTCAGATTCGGCAGGCAACGACGATCGCGCCTCATTGACCCTCGCCTGCACCATCTGCAGCGCCTGTTGCATGTCCGCGTCTTGGCTGAAAAGCACGGAGATTTCGGCGCCGCCACGAATCGTGCGTGATCGCACGCGGCGAACACCGAATACGGTGGACACCTGTTCCTCGATCGGCCGCGTTACCGTGACCAGCATCGTGTTGGGAGACAAGTCGCCGGCATGCACCAGCACGATGATTCGCGGGAAATTAAGTTCGGGGTAGATGTTGCTCGGAAGCTGAAAGACAGAAACTAGCCCCGCGAGCGTCAGCACTCCAACCAGCAAGAACACAGCTCGGCTGTTCCGTCGGCACATGCGGACAAAGTTCATGGCTTCGTGCGCACCTTGGTCTTTTCTGGAAGACCATAACCGCCGGAAAGAATGATGGTGTCCCCGTCCTCCACACCTGAAGTAATCTGTGCTTGGTCTTTTGTCTGAATTCCCAACTGCACTGGGACAAACGTCGCCTCATCCCCCGTCACCTTATATACGTGTGGCTCTCCAGCCTCATCCGGATAGACCGCCTGCTTCGGTACCACCAGGCTGGTCGACGTCTGTTTCAGTGACAAGTCGACAGTTAAGAACATGCCGAGCTTAAGCAGACGCTTTGCATTGTCGATTCGCACGCGAACGGTTCCGTTGTCGGTAACCGGATCGACAGCTGGCAATACATCGATCACTCGCGCGGAAAAACTTGCTCCAGGTACGGCCGCAGTCTGAAAGCTAAAGCGCGCACCCTTCTGAATCTCGGACAACCTGGAGGCTGGCACAGTTCCGAGCAACTCCAAAGTTCCGATATCCGCAATCTCAACCACGGGCTGGCCACTCGTGCCATCTACTTGTTCCCCTACTCCCAGGAAGCGATGAACTACTGTCCCGGCGAACGGAGAGCGCAGTTCAGAACGATTCACCTGCGTATGCGCCGCAGACCGCGCTGCTTCAGCTTGTTTTAACTGAGCTTCGTTCACGGATAGCTGAGTCTTCGCGTCCTCCACCTCCTTCCGCGCAGCTATTCCTCGTTGCAGCAAGCCTTCCGTCCGCTCAGCCGCGATCCGCGCGTTTTCGACGTTGGCGCGAGCCTGCGATACCGCGGCGTCGGCCTGCACTAACTGATCCCGGAGTGAAACGGGGTCAACTTGCGCAACCAGTTGCCCGGAATGAACTGAGTCACCCTCCGTGACCAGCACTCGCTCGATTCTTCCGGGCACCAGGGCTGCGATCTTCGCGTCGCGATTCGGGAGTGCTGTCAAGTTTCCACTAACCGTCAGGTTTTGAACGATCGAACCTCTCCGAACTGTCGTCACCGTAACTTCAGGAACTAGTGTTGCCTCGTTCGCAGAGTCGCTTTTGCTGCAACCGCTCGCAGCCGCCATCAGTGCGGTCACTATGAGAACAGCAACGCGAATTCGTCTCGGACGGTTCTCCAAATTCCCTCCGCACACGGGTGAATTTGTCTGGGCCCTGCGCTTGCAGCTCTTAGTCAAGCGGAGCTCCCACGACTTCCTCCAATGCGGAAAAGGCACTTTGTACAGAAAAAATGCTGTCGAGGTACGCCTTGCGAGTGTCGTTCAAGCGCCGCTGGGCATCGATCAGAATTAGCAGATTGCTTTTTCCCGAACGATAACTGTCCTCCGCCATTTCTTCGAGTTTCACGGTCTGTGGAACAATGGTCCCGCTATACTGTGCCGCTTGTCGTGACTTGGCATCGTAGTCAAAGTAGGCAGCGAGCACCTGAACCTCCGTGTTGGTTCTCTGTGCCATCAAAGACAGCCGCAACAATTCCAACCGGGCATTTGATTGTGCTACGTCGGCTTGGCCGTGGTTGAAAAGCGGCAGGGCTACGGCAACCTGCCCCCGTGGTCCCACGTTGAAGTCCGGTGGTGAATTGAGGTCTACACCTGCCTGCAAATCTACATTCGGAATTCGCGCGGACTTAGCCAGCCGCAACCGTTGTTCTTCAATCGCCAACTGCTGGGCGGTTCGTTGCAAGTCGCCGTTAGATCGAAATGCCATTTCTGTGACGGCAGGCAAGGCGTCTACATGAGGAAGGTCCTCGACTCGTCCGAGCAAGTCTGGGGCACGGTCGAGGGGCCGGTTCAGAAGAGCGGCCAATTGCGCGTCCGCCGATTTCTGACCCTGTACCGTGACTTCATAATCAGCGGTGGCTCGCGCCACCTCGACCTCTGTCTGGATGACTTCCAACTGCGCGACATCGCCCGCCTCGTAGCGGTCTTTCACCGCATCTCGAATGCGGGTGGCGAGGTCGAGCGCAGCCTTCGATTGAGCCGTTTGGGCACGGGACAGTAGCGCACGGTAGAACGCGTCACGAGTTCGATGGCGGACCTGCCGAGCCAGAATATTTATGTCGAGATCTGTCGCCTTTTGCTCCTCGCGAGCAACGTCCATGCGCTTGCCGCGCTTTCCACCAAGTTCAATCGACTGATCCAACAAAAGGCTCTCGTGCGGAAGATCACGCGCGGCCGCGAAAGTGATGATCGGATTTGGTAGCTGCCCCGCGATTCTGATGCCGGAGAGAGCTACGGCTCTCTGTTGGCGCGCGGCTCGCAGTTCCAGGTTAGAAGATTCAGCAAGGCTAAGAGCCGACTTGAGGTCTAGCGTAGCAGGCGAAGACTGGGCGTGGCTCACCGCCGCCAGAAAGAACAACCAGTACAGATTTCGCTTGGGGTGCCAAGGCTGCATAGTCTGATCAAACAGCTTTCAGTACGCTATACGACGTCGTGTACGCTGACAACAGCGACGCCAACTGGTAACTGAAGGCGATTACAGAGTACAGTTCCTACATCATGCAAATTCGCCTTCGCGCCTTTGCCCTCGGAATTGTCCTGTCGTTCTATGGTCTAGCATCAGCTTCAGATCAATTTGTTGTAAAACAGAAGCTTACGATCGGCAGTAACGGTGGCTGGGACTATCTTACGTATGACGCACCCGCGCACCGTTTGTTCGTTACCCGGGGCACGCACGTCATGGTGGTCGACCCCTCCACCGGAAAACAACTCGCCGATCTTCCGAACCTCAAAGGCGTGCACGGCGTCGCGCTCGTCCCTGATCTCTCAAAGGGATTCGTCTCCGCTGGCGGTTCGAACGAGGTCGCGGTCTTTGATACGTCGTCGTTGACAGAAACGTCACGCATCCCCGTTGGCAAAGGACCAGACGCTATCGCTTACGAGCCGGTTTCCGGTCGAGTTTTCACATTCAATGGCCTCAGCAAAGACGCCACCTCCATTGATGCCAAGAGCGGCAAAGTGGTTGGTACCATCCCCTTGGGCGGGAAACCCGAGTTCGCAGTGGCAAACGGTGAAGGACACCTTTTCGTGAATATCGAAACCACCGCCGAAGTGGCAGAGATCGACGCTAAGAATCTGGCCGTCATTCACCGCTGGCCAATCAAAAATTGTGAAGAACCTACAGGACTCGCTATCGATCTGGCAGACAAGCTCTTGTTTTCGGGCTGTAGCAACAAGACGCTTGCGGTCGTCAACACCAATGATGGGACAACCATTGCCACTCTTCCGATCGGAGACGGCGTCGACGGAGTCGCTTTTGATCCGGAACTCCGCCTCGCATTCAGTTCGAACGGAGAGGGAACGTTGACGGTGATAGAACAACAAAAAGACAAGTGGCGGGTCCTTCAAAACGTCACAACGCAGCGCGGCGCCCGCACCCTCACTCTCAATCCTGCATCGCACCAAATCTACGTTGTGACCGCCACAGCGGACCAAAAGCCTGGCGCAGGTCCACGGTCGTATCTTCCCGATACCTTCACCCTTCTCGTCGTTGGGCGGTGAGGTTTTACGCGGAGACGCGTGTCCAAAATGAGAAATTCGCGGTACGCCGATCTTCGCCCCGTCTAGCTACGAGCCAGAAGTTCATGGGCACGTCGCCCTTATATGTGACTCCTCAAAACATCGAACCATCCCACCTCTATGCTAATGCATCTCACACAGCTCGGGCCGCAAGATGTTTCCCGATTTCCGCAACGTTCCCGTCGGGAACCACTTATGGATAAGAACTACCCCTCGTGCCAGCAGCCTGTTCGAGTTGGGTGCGCAGGATGGAGCATACCGAAAATAGCAAGTATTCATTTCGACAGCACGGGCAGCCATCTGGAGCGCTACGCAACAGTCTTCAACTGTTGCGAAATCAACTCGTCGTTTTATCGTGGGCACATGCAGAAAACCTGGGAGCGCTGGGCAGCGTCCGTACCAGTTGGCTTCCGTTTCGCTGTAAAAATTCCTCGCACAGTCTCGCACGAGGCCGCGCTAAATTGTGACGTGACGATGTTGTCGGCATTTTTTCAACAGATCAAAGGCTTGCACGATAAGCTGGGGCCAGTTCTGATCCAACTCCCGCCAAAACTCAGATTCGAACTAGTCGTGGCCAAAAAGTTCCTAACGATCCTGCGCGAATGTTATTCGGGAGATGTTGTATGGGAGCCGCGGCACGCCAGCTGGTTCGACCCGGGAGTTGAGAAATTGTTGAAAGAATTCCGGGTCGCCCGCGTGGCCGCAGACCCGGCGGTCGTCCCTGCCGCTGGCCAACCTGGAGGTTTAGCGACCTTAACTTACTTTCGTCTCCACGGTTCTCCGCGGCGATACTACTCGGCCTATAGCAACGATTTTATTGATGCGCTGTCGACAAGGATTGCAACCCTGGCTCAAAATTCCCGAGTGTGGTGCATTTTCGATAACACTGCTTCTGGCGCCGCAATTCAGGACGCGCTCCATCTGACGGCCAAGATCGACTAGCCGCCGTCGAATGCTTCGAACTTTTGGCAGGGTGCCTAATCAGACGAATGTTTGGTGACTCGGAAGTGGCAAAGTGAATCAGTGAATCACCACGAGAGAGTCATGTTTGATACTCAGTGAGTGCGTTGAATCCGGTGTCGCTGATTATCGTTCTTCAGGCGATTCGACGAACTACTGAGGAAGAGACCAGCGGTCTACACTGAATAGATTGGTAGAGATCTGATTGAAACAGAAGGAGTCACATGAACGGAAGGCGATTTGAGGGCAAAGTTGCCGTTGTCACGGGCGGCAACAGTGGGATTGGCTTGGGTGTTGCTAAAGCCTATGCGCAAGAGGGTGCGCAGGTGGCAATCACCGGACGGAATGAGCAGACTTTGGAGCGTGCTGCCAAAGAAATCGGCGATGGAACCCATGCTATCCAGGCGGACGTCGGCAAAGTCGTGCAAATTGAAGCTGCAATGAAGAAAATTAAGGAGCGTTTTGGGCGAATCGATGCCCTGTTTGTTAACGCTGGGGTTGGCAGGTTTGTTCGCTTCGACGAGGTCACTGAAGATTTCTTTGATGAGACCGTCGATATCAACATGAAGGGAGTGTTTTTTACCGTCCAGAAAGCAATCCCGCTGATGCCCAAAGGGTCTGCAATCGTGCTAAACGCGTCGATCAACGCCCACTTGGGTATGCCGGGAACTACAGTGTATGGCGCGACCAAAGCTGCTGTTATCAACATGACCAAAACACTCTCTGCCGATCTATTGGAAAGAGGAATTCGCGTCAATGCCATTAGCCCAGGCCCCATCGCCTCGGCGCTTTTAGAGAGAGATGGAATCAGCCAAGAAAAACTTCAAGAAACTAAGGATTGGATTCAAGGCCAAGTCCCGATCAAACGCTTTGGCACGCCGGAGGAGATCGCCGCTGCGGTACTCTACTTAACGGCGTCCGAATCCGCTTTCGTCTTGGGTGCCGAACTCATCATTGATGGCGGTATGTCGACGCTTTAGGCCGACCATTCACGTCCGCTGCGCATTGGGTCAGGATAAGCGTTGGCTGCCCATCTTCAGAAAGCTTCATATGATGTGAAACAGGATGCCGTGTTTAATTAAATACCAGCGACTTGACCCTGATTGTGACGTTGCACGCCAGGGAAACTCGGCCTCTCATGTTTTTCACAGTTTTTTTCTCAGAAATTGTCGATTTCAGCCAAGTCCCTTCGTCTAACCAGAAAGGGGCCGTCGCTATGTGCTTAGCGCCATCTTTGGGCGGCGAGCTCCGTCTTCGACTCGTAAACGGGAATAACAACTCAAAGGAGATAGAAATGAGTACAAAGCCGACATACGAACAAGCACAACTACATCTTCAGGTTTACGATCAGCGTCGCGAGGCCAAACTGCGCCAGGCGCGTGACTGGTTCTTTAAAAACTATCGTGTGACAAGTCTAGAGGACGCCATGCGAGTTGCTCCCATGGGCTCGGAAACAGGCGCGTTCGCAAGTATGGTTCTCAGTTATTGGGAACAAGCGTGTGCACTGCTCAACTATGACCTGCTGCATGAGGACTTGTTTTTCGAAACCAGCGGTGAGTTTTTCGGCGTATGGGAGATGGTTAAGCCGGTAGTGCCAGCGTTTCGAGAACGTTTTGTCGCTAAGACGTTCTGCGCTAATCTGGAAAAAGCTGCGCAACGCTACGAGAAATGGATCGAAGCTCGCTCGCCGGGCCATATTGCCGCCATGCGCGAGTTCATGAAACAGATGAACACACAATTGTCGAAAGCAGCTTAGTTCGGCCCCGCTCTGCTCTCACCTTTCGCTCGAGAGACAGAGCGGGGATTTACTCCGTTGTTCATCGGAATCGGTGAACAATTCTTAGTTAAATGCTTTGGCGGTATTCATCTAAAGCTAAGGTGTAGAGTGTCCATTAATCGCCACGTGAATTTAGCACCGGGCGAAAATGACAAGGCTGCGTAGCAGAAATCCGTCGCTACTTTTTATCAGTAGCTCTTTGGCTGGGTCATGCTGAACCAGTTCCCGAACGGATCTTTGAAGACCGCTTCCACACCATAGAATTGATCTTTTGGTTCGGATACGAACTCCACGCCTTTCGCCTTCAATTCCTCGAAGGTCTTACGGCAATCAGAGGTCTGGAAGGCACCGGGACCGAACATCCCTTTTTTCAACAGTGCAGCAACCGTTTCAACATCTTTCCGGGTATTTTCTTCTCCGCTCCCGCCCTTCATCTTGTCGAAGTCCCCGCCGCTGCCGAGCTTCATCAGGATAATCTCAAGCTCAGACTGCCCTTTGGGAGCGACGGTCAGCCAGCGGAAGCCAGTGGGCAGCGATTGATCAACCTTCACTTCAAAGCCCAGTTTGCCGACGTAAAAGTCCTTGGCTTGGTCCTGATCGAGCACATAAATCGTCGTATGGGACATCTTTTGGATCATGTTGGTTCTCCTTAGCTGGGGAGAGAGTAGCGGACTCATTGCAGACATGCTTCTCGATTCTTGCTATTCAATGCCTGCCCAAACCTGCAGAAAGCATCGTGGCACCATCAGCACGCGCCAGGGAGCGCTGTATCCGAAAATGCGGCGGACATCGCGCTGGAATTCGATGGGACTGCGACCGAACTGGGTACGGAACTTGGAGGAAAACGATCCCAAACTTCCGTAGCCGATCTCGAAGCACACTTCAGTCACGCTACGGCCCGAAGCCAGCATCCGTTTGGCCCGCTCCATGCGAAGACGAGTGATGAAATGATTAGGGGTCTCCCCAAAAGTACAACGAAACAGACGATGGAAATGAAATTCGGAAAGACAGGCCTCGCGAGCCGCCTGCGCGAGCAGAATGCGGGATTGGTATTCGTCGGCCAGGAAATCACGTCCGCGGCAGAGTCGACGGAAGGTGTCGTCATGTAGAAGTCGCGGCACGAGGCGAACATTCTACCCTTTCTGCAATGTGTAAACATCTGCAAGAACGGAATCACCGAGTGTCATTAGGCAGACTAATGCGAAAGTGAGGGTTGATTTGGGCGTCCTTGAGGTTTTGTTTTTACACCCAAAGGAACGAAGTGATGTTTAGAGCGTGTTGCCGTAACCGCGAAAGGTTGGTCCGCAGTCCAGCCGCTCAGTCCAAGACGTGAGAGCAAAACGATGAACCGAGGATCGGCGCGCAACGAGTCCCAAATCGGATCCACGCCGAGCGCTGAGATTAGCTCTCCCCGTTCTTCAACGGCTCGCACCAACCAAGTAAGTGCTCGATCCTTCTGCTGAAGCCCCACATAGATCAGAGCTATCTCAAAAGACTGAGGATGGCCTGCCGAAGATTGTGCGATCAGGTTGCGGAGTATTGTTTCCGCTTGCCGCCGTTGCCCTGCCATGGCGTAAGCGTAACCAAGGCGGGCGTATTCTGAAGGATCCTCTCCCATGTGACGCCGTGCCGAT
>Ga0207675_100007106_pt1 | contig 10580 bp, 10 predicted proteins | sample KBSSwiS42_FD_184305 | JGI IMG/M metagenome (GOLD analysis project Ga0207675, IMG submission 184305) | Switchgrass rhizosphere microbial communities from Kellogg Biological Station, Michigan, USA - KBS Switchgrass S4-2 (SPAdes) (version 2) | ecosystem: Host-associated > Plants > Roots >...
CGGCGAGGAACCGTTCGGCGCCGAGCGCGGCCCCGAGGTCGGGGTGGAGGACCTTGATCGCGACGTCGCGGTCGTGCCGCTCGTCGTGCGCGAGGTAGACGGTCGCCATACCGCCGACGCCGATCTCGCGCACGACGCGGTAGCGCTGGGCGAGCGCCGAGGTGAGGCGTCCGAGGACGTCGGTCACGAGGACTGCACGTTCAGGGGAGGCGGGAGGGGAGAGGGACTGCTCCCAGAGTATGCGACCGCCGGCATGGCGCGGCAATGCGACCGCGCGCCGTCCGCCGGCGTCTACCGATCGCCCATCAGCTCGACGGACGGCTCCGCAACCGGCCGAGCGCATCGGCCGCCGCCTCGCGGACGTGCTTCTCGGAGTCCTTGAGCGCCCGGACGAGCGCATCCGCGGCCCGATCAGTCGAACGACGGGCCGAAGTATCCCAACGCTGGCGAGAGTCCGACTCGTCCTGCTCCCGGCGAGCGTCGAAGATCGCAAAGGCCGGTTCGTTCCCGGCCTGACCGCGAAGGATTTCAAGCTCCTCGACGAGCGCGTCCCGCAGGAGATCAAGTACTTCTCGGTCGAGAGCGACGAGCCCGTCGCGATCGCGTTCCTGCTCGACGTCTCGGGGAGCATGCGTCAGAGCGGCAAGCTCGAAGCGGCGAAGGAGGCGGTCCGTCACTTCGTGGACGAGCTGCGGCCTCAGGATCGCTTTGCCCTCATCTGCTTCGCGGACGAGCAGGTCTCCTGGGTCACCGAGTTCACGTCGGATCGCAAGCGCTTCCTCGAGCGCCTCATGGTGCAGGAGGGGTACGGCCAGACCGCCTTGAACGACGCGGTCGCATCGGCTCCCAAGCTCGTGGACGAGGGCACCACCGGCCGCAAGGCGATCGTTCTCATCACCGATGGCGTGGACAATGCGAGCCGCATTACGGCTCAGGAGGCGATGCAGACGGCACGCCGGATCGAGGTGCCGATCTATACGGTCGGGTTCACGACCCTACCCTGGGAGGACGAGAAGCGGTCCCAGGACCTGGGCGTCAACATGGCGGTTCTCCGGCTGTTCGCCGACGAAACAGGCGGCGAGGTCTTCATCGTCCGCGACCCGGACGAGATGAAGGAGGCCGTCGTCAAGATCTCGAGCGAGATGCGGCACCAGTACCTGATCGGGTACTCGCCGGGACTCTCCCGCTGGGATGGCCGGTTCCGTTATGTCGAGCTCGTCGCTCGCAATGGCAGGTACGCCGTGCGCACGCGAAAGGGTTACTACGCCAACCCCTGAGCGTTACCTCCGGAACGTAAAAACGACACGCGCGTCCCGACCACCCCGCCACGTTTGGCACGTCTCATACGGCGAAATCCGACGGGTTTTGTAAGTACCCAATGGTTTTCGTGGTGGCACGTCCCTTGACTTCTTACGTTGTGGCAGCTCCGCCGCCACCCTGCCATTGCAGGGTGTACGGAGAGACGATACAGTCGCCCCGCCGTTCCGGAGGGGGGACGGGATCAGGAGCATAGACCGCATGCCCGGGCGACCAACTCGGCACCGGCGGCGGCTGCGAAGGAGTCAGCACATGTACAAGAGGATGGGATGGACGGTCGCAGGCCTTGCGGTGCTCGCGCTGGTGGCGTCGACCGGCTGCGTGACCAAGAAGGCCTGGAAGCAGAACGTCGCGGAGACCGACACGCGCGTGAAGGGGGTCGAGAGCGGCCTGGAGAGCCAGGAAAAGCGCACGACCGACCTGGCGCATGAGACCGACACGCGGATCACCGAGGTCAAGGGGACCGCGGAGAAGGCCGTCGAGCTCGGAAGCACCGCCCTCTCGAAGGCCGAGTCGGCCGAAAAAGCGGCCAAGGGCAAGGTCCTCTGGACGACGACGCTGTCCGACGACTCCGTCAAGTTCACCTTCGACGGCAACAAGGTCCCGTCCGAGGCTCAGGCGATCCTCGACGACCTCGCCAGCAAGGTGAAGGGGATGGACAAGGGCGTGTACCTCGAGATCGAGGGGCACACGGACAACATCGGCAGCGAGACCTACAACGAGCACCTGGGCGAGCTTCGCGCCGAGGCGGTTCGCGACTACCTCGCGGAGAAGGCCGGGATCCCGCTGCACGTCATGAACGTGATCTCGTTCGGCGAGTCCAAGCCGGTCGCGGAGAACAACACCGCCCAAGGCCGCGCCAAGAACCGCCGCGTGGTCGTGCGGGTCCTCGAGTAGTAAGGCTTTTTCGAACGCTTCTGGGGCCGGCCCACCGCACATGACGCAGTGGGCCGGCCCTTCGTGTCTTCGGGGTTGCTACATTCCAACCGGAGACCCGCCATGAAACGGTCCTTCAACGAGCTCCTGGCCGAGCGCATCGTCCTCTTCGATGGGGCGATGGGCACGCGCCTGTACGACCTCGGCGTCTTCTTGAACCGCTGTTTCGACGAGCTGAACCTGTCCCAGCCGAGCCTCGTCGAGAGCGTGCACCGCTCCTACGCCGCCGTCGGTTGCGACGTGATCGAAACGAACACCTTCGGCGCCAACCGGCTGAAGCTCGAGAAGCACGGGCTGGGGGACGAGGTCCGCGCGATCAACCGGGCCGGAGCGGCGATCGCGCGGAAGTCCGCGGACGACGCGCTCGTCGCGGGTGCCGTGGGACCCCTCGGAGTCCGGATCGAGCCGTGGGGCCCGACTTCCGTGGACGACGCCGCGACCCTGTTCGCGGAGCAGGCCGAAGGGCTCGTCGAGGGCGGCGTCGACCTGTTCTCGGTGGAGACGTTTTACGACCTCGCCGAGATCGAGGCGGCGGTGCTCGGCATCCGCCGCGTGAGCGACCTCCCGATCGTCGCCCAGATGACGCTCGAGGACGACGGGAACAGCCTCGAAGGCGTGGACCCCGAGACCTTCGCCGGACGGCTGGCCCTCCTGCCGGTCCAGGCCGTCGGCGTGAACTGCTCGGTGGGGCCGGCCGCGATGCTCGAGGCGGTCGAGCGCATGGCTCGGGTCGTCGAGCTGCCGCTAGCGGCACAGCCGAACGCCGGGAAGCCGCGCGCCGTAGACAACCGCAACCTCTACCTGTGCAGCCCGGAGTACATGGCGGTCTTCGCCAAGCGCTTCGTGGAAGCGGGGGTGAGGATCGTCGGCGGCTGCTGCGGCACGACCCCCGACCATCTCAAGGCGATCCGGCGTGCGATCCGGGCCGCATCTCCCGCCAAGCGCTCGTCGGTCGCCGTCTCGAAGGGGGGCGTGCCGTCGGCCACGGAGATGACTCCCGTACCCGTCGCCGAGCGATCGCGCCTCGCCCGCTCGATCGCCGCCGGTCGCTTCGTCGTCAGTGTCGAGATGCTCCCGCCCCGGGGCCACGACCTCGACAAGACGCTCGCCTCGGCGCGGACGCTCCAGGACGCCGGGATTGATGCGATCAACATCCCCGACGGGCCGCGCGCCACCGCGCGCATGAGCCCGATGGCAATGGCGGTCCGGCTCGAGCGCGAGATCGGGATCGAGACGATCATCCACTACTGCTGCCGGGACCGGAACCTCCTCGGCATGCAGTCCGATCTGCTGGGGGCGCACGCGCTGGGGCTGCGCAACGTCCTGATCATCACGGGCGATCCGCCCAAGCTCGGCGACTATCCCGATGCCACGGCGGTCTTCGACGTGGACAGCATCGGGCTCACGAACATGGTCACGCGCCTGAACCGCGGACTCGACGTCGGCGGCAATCCCATCGGCGCGCCCACGTCGTTCTACGTGTCCTGCGGCGTGAACCCCGGCTCCCCCGATCTCGATCGCGAGATCGCCCGGTTCGAGTGGAAGGTGGACGCCGGCGCGCAGCTCGCGGTCACGCAGCCGGTCTTCGACGTGGACGTCCTGCTCGCCTTCCTCGAGCGCGTGCGCCACGTCCGGATCCCCGTCATCGCGGGTGTCTGGCCGCTGGCCTCGTACCGAAACGCGGAATTCATGAACAACGAAGTCCCCGGAGTCACCGTCCCCCAGCACGTCCTCGACCGGATGCGCGGGGCGGACACGAAGGACAAGGCCCGCGCCGAGGGGGTCGCGATCGCGCGGGAGTCGCTCGAAGCGCTCCTCCCTCACGTTCAGGGCGTCCAGATCTCGGCCCCGTTCGGCCGGGTGGCGACCGCGCTCGAGGTCGCGGAGGTCATCCCCGTCGAGCGGAGACAACCCATCAAGGAGAACGCATCATGAAGGGATCCCCCCGGACACGTCTTCTCGTCACGCTCGCGATCGCGTTGGCCGCTCTCGGCTGCAAGGGAAAGCCCGCGGAGCAGCAGGAGCTCACAGGAACGCCTCCCCCCACGCCCGAGGTGGGCCAGACCGCCGGGGCGACGCCTCCCCCCGTGGTGTCGGCGCCGGCGCCCAATCCGAATCCCAACAGGCCGAGGCCTCAACCGCCCACGACCACGACGGGAAACACCGCACCCGCACCCTCGCGGCCCCAGCCGATCGTGAGGACCCTCGCGGCGGGTACCGAGCTCCAAGTGGCGCTCGACACGCCCGTTTCGAGCAAGACGAGCCAGGTCGGTGAGACGGTGCGCGCCCACCTGACGCAGCCGCTCGTCGTCGACGGCATGACCGCGATCCCGGAGGGCGCGTCGGTCGTCGGTACCGTCACCGAGGCGGTCCCGGTGAAGAAGATCGGCGGCGCCGCGAGCGTCGGCGTCCGCTTCGACGCGGTGGAGCTGCCCGGCCAGACCGTCGTGATCGACGCCTCGATCCAGGAGAAGGCGAAGAGCGAGACCGGGAAGGACGCCGGAACGATCGCCGGCGCCACCGCGGCCGGGGCCATCCTCGGCCGCGTCCTCTCCAAGCACGACAAGACGAAGGGGACGATCATCGGGGCGGTCGTCGGCGGAGCCGCCGGGACCGGGGCCGCCGTCGCGACCAAGGGGAAAGAGGTCGAGTTCGCGCCGGGGACCCCGTTCGTCCTCAAGCTCGAGGACGCGACCAACGTGACCGTCCAACGCTGAGGTCTTGCCGTCCCCGACCGGGGACAGACTCCATCGAAGGGCCGGGCAATCCGGCCCTTTTTTCTTCGGCCGGTCGTGGCACGCCGGTTGAAACCCTCCGGACCGCCGCGTTTCAGGCGGCAGGAGGCAGCTTGCGATGAAACGGACACTCTCGATCGTGGCCTTGGCCGCTTGCGTTCTCGCCGCCGGCGGCCGGACGGCCGCCGCGGCTCCCGGGTCGGACGGTGCGTTCAACTTCCGGCTCGGGGGGTTCTTCCCCTCCGGAGACGGCCCGTTCTGGGAGGCCAACGAGGCCGCCTTCACGCTCGATCACAGCGACTTCGACGGGTTCATGGGCGGCGCGTCCTACTCCGCGGCGCTCAACAACTACGTCGAGTTCGGCGTCGGGCTCGATTTCTACTACGAGGCGGTCCGCTCTGCGGATCGCAACTTCGAGGATCAATTCGGAAACCCGATCCTCCACGACACGCGCCTTTCGATGATCCCCATGTCCGTGGACCTGAAGTTCCTCCCTGCCGGCCGCTACAAGCGGACCGGAGCCGACGGACGCCGGTTCGTGCGCCGTCCCGTTCCCTACATCGGCGGCGGCATCGGCATGAACTACTGGGAGTACGAGGAAGAAGGCGATTTCGTCGCGTCGGACCTCTCGATCGTCTACGACCGCCTCAAGGACACGGGGCTCGCCTTCGAGAAGCACGTGATGGTCGGGCTCGAGCTTCCCGTCTCGCCGCAGTGGTACCTGACCTTCGAAGCGCGCCAGTCGTGGGCGGAGGACACGCCGGGCGGTGCGTTTACGGCGATCAACCCCGGCGACTTGGACCTCGGGGGAACGAGCGTGTTCATCGGCGGCTCGGTCCGCTTCTGAGGAGCCTCAGCGGATCGGGCCGACTTGGGGGAGGGGCTCGCCCAAAAGGGCCGCGACCTTGCGGGTCAGCATCTCCCCCATGTTCATCCCCTTGATGACGACGTCGTCCACGCCGAGCGCCAGGAGCCGCGCCCACCCGTCGCCGTACATCTCCGACTCGTCCGCCGCCGTGAACAGCAGCACCGGGCACGTCTTGCCGGGCGCCTCGCGCAGCAGGGCGAGGCCGTCCTCTCCGCCTTCGAGCGCCATGTCGAGGAGCAGCAGATCGATCCCGCCTCGCATGAGCTCCGTGCGCGCCTCGCCGACCGACCGGGCCGTCTTCACCTCGTACTTGCCGGAGAGCGCGTCCCGCGCGATCTCGATGAAGTACTCGAGGTCCTCGACGAGGAGGACCGTGGGCCGGCGCGCCACGGCGGAGGCCGCGTGGCTCTCCGGGGTGAAGTGCAGGCCGCACCGGGGGCAGCAGACATCGGAAGATGCCGCGACCGGTGGGGACGGTGGAGGTGGCGCGGCCGCCGCCTTCTTCCTCCTCGTGGGAAGCTGCAGCGGAACCGGTGTCCCGCACGCCTGGCAGGGGACGGAGCCGCCCCCTTCCGGGATCCGCGTCTCGTCCACCAGGTACCCCTTCCGGCAGGAGGGACAGCGAACCTCGATCTTCACCGGTGCGCCTCGGTCAGGAAGTACGGCATCGGATCGACCGGACGGTTCGAAAGGCGAATCTCGAAGTGGCAGTGCTCGGTCGTCGCGTTCCCGGTACGCCCCACGAGCGCGATCGTGTCGCCGCGCTTGACCGAGTCTCCCGGCCTCACGAGCGTCTTGCGCACGTGGCCGTACAACGACTGCACGCCGTCGCCATGGTCGAGCACCACCATCGATCCGTACCCGCCGCGGGTGGCGCCCGCGAACGCGACGACGCCGTCGCGCGCCGCGACGATCGGCTGCCCGGAGGCACCCCGGATGTCCACGCCCGCGTGCTTGTGCGTCCGCCGCTGCTCGCCGAACGGCCGCATGAGCGGTCCGTTCACGACCGGCCAGAGGAAGGCGTCCCCGGTCACGGGCGGAAGGGCGGGCCGCGACCGACGCAGCGGCGCGGGGTACGGCTCCACGTCGAGCGTCATCCGCGCTCCCGGAATGAACACAGGCGTTCCAATCTCGACCTTCGTCGGATCGGCGATCCCGTTGGCCGCGACCACGACGTCGAGCGGCACGTCGTACGCATGGGCGATCCGCCACAGCGTCTGCCCCGGCTGGACGACGTGGATCACCCCGTCCGCGGGCTCCTGGCCACCCGTCGTCTCGGGCTCGGGCGCCGCCTCGACCGGGGGGGGCGCCGGCCGTCCGAGCTCCTTCGCGGGGGCCTGCGGCACCGTCGTGGGGGGCGGGGCCAACGCTCCCGCGCATCCGGACGTCAGGAGAAACACCGGAATCGAGGCGGACCGAATCCGTCGGGGGAGCATCGGTCCGAAGTGTAGGTCCGGGCAGGACCCGAGACAATCACAAAGCCGGGTCTGTCGGCGCACCTGAAACGGGTGGGCTAGAATCCATCGTTCCCTCGGTACGGAGGTCGGGCATGCGCTTCTTTTCACGTTCCGTTCTCGCTGCTTTCGCCGTCGCCCTCGTTGCTCTGGCCTGCAAGGCGCAGTCGGCCCCCGCGGCGCCCGCCGCACCGCCGAGCTTCGTGAAGGTTCCGCCCGTCCAGTTCTCGGAGCCCTTCCCGCCCGCGAAATTCTCGAACCTCAATACGAACCCGGGTCAACCCGCGAGCGTGGACCTGCTGACCTACCTCGGCAAGAAGCCGATCGTGTTCGTGTACTGGATGGCGAACAACCCGCGCGCCGAGAAGATCCTCCAGGACGCCGCCGCCGCCGTGGACGCCGCCGGGAAGGACAAGCTCGCGCTGCTCGCGGTCGCGTCTCCGGTGTACGGCTCGACCGACGTCGCCCCGATCAAGGCGCGCGCGCAGACGCTCAAGCTCACGATGCCGGTCCTCTACGACGAGGGCTTCCGGATCCTCCAGCAGCTCGACGTGCACGCGGTGCCGAACATCTCGATCGTGGACGGCACCGGCCGCCTGCGCCTGAGCAACGGCAGCGCGCTCAAGCAGACGCTCGAGTACAAGCTCGACCTCGAGACCGCGATCGCGCGCCTCGCGAGCACCGGGAAGATCGGTACCTATGGGCCCCTTCCGCAGTACTACCCGGTCAACGAGCTCGTGGGGCAGAAGTGTCCCGACTTCTCGGCCCCCGCGCTGTCCGACGGCGTCTCGAAGACGTTCTCGTCGATGCTTCAGCCCGACAAGCTCAACGTCCTCGTCTTCTGGTCGGTCGATTGCCCGCACTGCAAGGCGGCGATGCCGAAGCTCAACGATTGGCTCAAGGACCACCCGGAAGGGATGAACGTCATCACCGCCGCGCGCGTGACCGATGCCGACGGGCAAAAGCGCACCGCGGAGTACTGCCGCCTCTCCGGCTTCGTCTTCCCGACGCTCGTGGACAAGGACCTCGAGATCGCCGGGCGCTACAACGTGATCTCGACGCCGACGGTCGTGATCATCCGCCCCGACGGCGTGATCGACTCCGCCTTGACCTCGGGGGAGATCGACATCGGCCTCGCCCTCCAGGCGCGCAAGCAGCAGCTCCTCAAGGGGGCGAAGGGCTAGAGCTCCGAGAGATCGCGGATAACTCCGGTGCGATCGAGCGTGCCGCGGCGATCGATCAGAACGCTCGCCAGTCCCGCCGCTTTCGCGCCTGCCTCGTCGAGCTCGGGGATGTCGCCGACGTGGAGCGATGATTCGGGCTTCCCGTCGAGCCGCCGCACCGCGCGGAGGAAGATCTCGGGGTTGGGCTTTTCGATCCCCTCGAGGCCCGACACGACGACGGTGTCGAAGTAACGCGCTAGGCCAAGGTCAGCCAACAGGCCCGGCAGGCGCGAGTCCCAGTTCGACACGACGCCCATGCGTACGCCCATCGCGCGTAACTGGTCCAGCGCGGGGACGACGTCGGGGAAGACGCGCCACGCGTCGGGGCTGCGGAAAGCGTCACGGAGCGGCTCGAGCGCGTGACGCGCGAAGTCGGGATCGTCAGGCGCGTTCGGCGTTGCGGCGAGCGTTCTTTTCACGAAATGCAGCCAGTATTCGGCCTCTCCGCCGGGGTACGTGCTGTAACGATCCTTGCCGGGCTCGTGCGTGCGATTGAAGTCCGCCCATCCCGTGCGCAGACCGCGCTCGAGATCGGCGGCCGGCAGGTCGGCGCCGAGGTGTTTCAGTACGCGAGCGTAGACCGCTCCGAAAGACTCCCTCGGGCCGACGAGCGTGTCGCCGGCATCGAACAGCACGACCGGATAGCGGACCTGTCGCATGGGCTTCGATGGTAATACCCTGTCGGCATGTCGACCCCCATCTTCAAAGTCGATTCGTTCGCCGAAGAGGCGTTCTCCGGAAATCCCGCGGGCGTGTGCTTGCTCGAGAGCGCGCAGCCGGAAGACTGGATGCAGAGGGTCGCGGCGGAGATGAACGTCGCGGAGACGGCGTTCCTCGTGCCGCGCGCCGACGGGTTCGACCTGCGCTGGTTCACGCCGACGGTCGAGGTGGATCTGTGCGGGCATGCGACGCTCGCGTCCGCGCACGTGCTGTGGGAGACCGACCGGCTCACGTCGAGCGCGATCGCGCGCTTCTGGACGAAGAGCGGCGAGCTGACGGCGCGGAAGGAGGACGCGGGGATCGTCATGGACTTCCCCGCGGAGGTCGTCGCGGAGGCGCCTCCGCCTCCGGGCTTGGAGGCCGGGCTCGGGGTTCCGTTCTCCTACTGCGGGCGGAACCGCATGGACTATTTGGTCGAGGTCGCGGATGAAGCGACCGTGCGGCGCGTCGATCCCGATCTGCGCGCGCTCATGAAGTACCCCGTGCGCGGGGTCATCGTGACCGCGCACGCATCGAGCTCGGGGCTCGACTTCGTGTCGAGGTTCTTCGCGCCCGCGGCGGGCGTGGACGAGGATCCGGTCACCGGTTCCGCGCACTGCGCGCTGGCGCCTTACTGGGGCGCCAAGCTCGGCAAGACCGAGATGCTCGGGTATCAGGCGTCGCGGCGCGGAGGACGCGTCGGCGTGCGGCTGGCGGGGACGCGCGTCGAGCTCGTCGGGCGCGCGGTGACGATCCTGCGCGGAGAGCTCGTCGTCTAGCTCGAACAGGGGACTGTCCCTTGAACAGGGACAGTCCCCTTCAGACCTTCAGATCACTGAGCCGCGGGCTTGGTCGCCGTCGCGGCGGCACTCCCACCGCCCGGCTTCTTCGGGATCGTGATGTCGAGCGTCGTGACCTTTCCGAGCGCGTCGAGAGGCTTCGGGAAGTCCTTCGCGCGGCCCACGATGAGCACGGAGAGGTCGTCGGGCTTCACGTACTTGGTGGCGACGCGCGTCACGTCGTCCTTGGTGACCTTCTCGATGTTCGCCCGGTACCGGTCCAGGTAATCCTCGGGCAAGCCGTAGTAGGCGTAGGTCATCTGCTGCGCGAGGATCCCCGCCTTCGAGTCGTAGTTGAACACGAAGGAGTTGAGGATCGACTCCTTGGCGCGCTTCATCTCCTCGTCGGTCGGCGGGTTCGTGATGATGCCCTTGACCTGCTCGCGGAGAGCCGCGATCGCGTCGTAGACGGATTCCGACTTCGTCTGCATCGTCAGGCGCATGATCCCCGGACGGTCGAACGCAGCACCGAGACCTCCGCCGACGCTGTAGGCGAGCCCGCGCTTCGT
>Ga0207675_100007107_pt1 | contig 10580 bp, 8 predicted proteins | sample KBSSwiS42_FD_184305 | JGI IMG/M metagenome (GOLD analysis project Ga0207675, IMG submission 184305) | Switchgrass rhizosphere microbial communities from Kellogg Biological Station, Michigan, USA - KBS Switchgrass S4-2 (SPAdes) (version 2) | ecosystem: Host-associated > Plants > Roots >...
CCGTCCAACCGGTTTGATGAGATGCACCGAGTCCCTGCCCGGTATCTCCATGGAAAAATTCATAAAACAAATGATGATCTTTGAAATGATCTTCTGACCATTGCTTCTGTTCACTGGCATGATACTGGAATTGCCCCGCCTCATTCTTTTCAAATATTTTTAAAAGCCGTTTGGTAAGTTCATTGGCAATCTGTTTCAGATTCAGTTTATTTCCTGAACCGGCCGGAAATTCATAAGTATACTTGTCACCATAATATTCATAATATTTTCTGAGCGAATGAATGATAAGGTAATTTAGCGGCAGCCAGATAGGGCCCCGCCAATTGGAATTACCACCAAACATGGAACTGGAACTTTCTCCCGGTTCATATTGAATGCTGTAATTGCTGCCCTGGTATCCAAATGAGTAGGGATTATCCTGGTGTATTTTTGATAAGGACCGGATTCCATAATCTGATAAAAACTCTGCTTCATCCAAAAGCCTTTTTAACAGGTGTTCCATCCGGTCGCCAATCATAATCGCGAATAAATAATTACCCTCCTTGTTCTTTTTATCGATATCTGAAATGATCCGGGTCAGATCCGGCCGGGTAAGCCTGATAACTTCTAACCGGGTATTAAACTGCCGTAGTTGTTCAAACATACTACCATTCATAATTTCAACCGCCAGTAAAGGAATAATGCCTACAAGGGATCGTATTCTTAAACGCTGGCTTGTACCATTTTCAAATTGAATAGCATCGTAATAAAATGAATCCTGTTCATCCCACAGTGAAATATCCTTCTTGCCAATATGATGCATGGCCCAACCGATATTTAAAAAATGTCTGAAGAACTTCGCAGCCGATTCTTCATAAGCTGTATTATGTTGCGCTAATTCAAGCGATATACGCAACATATTGATGGCATACATGGCCATCCAGCTTGTAGCATCCGCCTGCTGTAATTTTTTAATACCCGGCGGCATATGGTTTCTGTCAAACACGCCAATGTTATCAAGGCCAAGAAAACCCCCTTCAAAAATATCTGTTCCATTCGCATCCTTTTGATTCACCCACCACGTGAAGTTCATGAGTAATTTCTGAAAGGCTCTTTCCAGGAAATCCCAGTCAGCGACGCCTGTTTTTTTCTTATCCTCTTCATACACATACCACACGCCCCATGCATGTACAGGAGGGTTCACATCACTGAAATTCCATTCGTAAGCCGGAATCTGCCCGTTTGGATGCATATAATATTCGCGAAGTACTACCAGTAACTGTTGCTTGGCAAAGTCAGGATCAACATGAACAAAGGTGGCGGCATGAAAAGCAAGATCCCATGCAGCGAACCATGGGTACTCCCATTTATCAGGCATGGAAATGATATTCCGGCAGGTAAGGTGTTGCCAGTCATAATTCCGCTTATAGATGCGATGGGGCTGTGTTTCCTGGGGCTCTCCAAAGAGCCATTTGAATACGTCGAGATAATAGAATTGTTTAGTCCATAACAACCCGCTTGCTGAACTCCGCAACAATGCTTTATGCTCTGCAGATAAATTTTTCGGTGTAAGCTGATCATAATATTCATCTGTATCCGAACGACGCCTGTCCAAAATTTCTTCAAACTCCTCCCATGGGTCTTCGATTTGAATTTTACTCAACCTGACTTTAAACGTCCTGAATGCTCCCGGTTGAATTTTTTCCTGCAACCAGATTGCTGCTTTAGTACCCCTCTTCCGGGAATTTACTGTATCCTCATTATTCACGATGTAATTATTGATCCCATCTTTTACAAAAGCAGAATCATTATTCCGGTGATACATCCGCTGGTTGTTCGTTTCATTTTCACAGAATAATTGCTCACCATTTTCGTGATAAAGAAAAAAATTTCCATTACGGGATGAACTTGTTTGCAGGCAATTGTCTGAAATGGATATGATATCGGGCTTGCTGAAACGGGAATTATGCCGCCAGAAATTACGAAACCAAAGATGAGGAAGTACGTGAATTGTTGGTGCTTCGGGTCCCCGGTTATGCACCGTAATTTTCATCAGGATATCATTTATTTCTCCTTTTGCATATTCGATAAAACAATCAAAATAGCGGTTATCATTGAATATACCTGTATCGGTCAACTCATATTCGGGGTTGAGGCGGCCCGTTCTGTTTTTATGCAATAAGTCGAGATAAGGAAATGCCTCCTGCGGATACTTGTATAAAAATTTACAATAAGAATGTGTGGGTGATGAGTCCAGGTGAAAATAAAGTTCTTTTACATCTTCTCCATGATTGCCTTCTCCGTTTGTCAATCCAAAAAGACGTTCTTTTAAAATAGCATCTTTCCCGTTCCAGAATACAGGGGCAAGACATAATATCTGGTCACTATCACAAAAACCGGCTATACCTTCTTCACCCCAGCGATATGCATAGCTCCTGGCAAGATCATGATTAACGTAATTCCAGGCATTTCCCTCCGGGCTATAATCTTCGCGAACAGTGCCCCACTGGCGGTCAGAAATATAGGGGCCCCACTTTTTCCAATTCCTGTTGTTAGATGACTGGAAAAGACGCTCGTTTTCTGCATTATTCATCTTTGCTTACTTGAAGTTTTAATACCTGTCAGCCTCTGACTGTTATATAAAATATATCACTATCCAACTGTATATGGATGTGTTCACCGGGTGGCGGAGACAATTAATAGTAAATGAGGGGCAAACAATCGTGGAGTGAATGGCAACAGGCAAAAACAACGGCCATTAACATGCAGCAATATTACGGTTTAAAATTACTCCAGCAACAACTTATCAACTGTTTCATTAAACCCTTTCAAAAATTGATCATAATACTCTCCGGTTCCAGGGCCATAAAACACAGTTTGAATGTCACGTACATTCCCTTTTTTATCTAAGATAATCGTAGTTGGAAAAGAACGGATTGGCGTTAGTTGTGGCAATGTCTTCTCGGTTCGCTTTTCATCACCAACGGCAACGCCGGTAATTAATACAGGGTATTCAATATTAAATTTTGCCTTGAATTTTTCAAGGCTTGCTTTGGAGCGTTGCAGGTCGGTACTATATTCATAGGCAAGAGCAATGACCTCTACTCCCCTCTTTTTATTTTTCCTGTAATAGGCACTTAAAAATTTCGTCTCATCCATGCAGTTAGGACACCAGGAGCCCATAAGCTCAACAATTACTACCTTATCTTTAAATTGTTCGTCTTTCAATGAAACCAGTTTATCATTCAGGTCATTAAATGCAAAGTTCAAACCGGTCTCCCCCTTTCTTAGCGAAGTCGGCGATTCCTGTTCGGGTATTACCGCATTATTATCCTTGATTGCAATCCACGATTGCTTACCGGCCGGTCCGAAATAGTAAGTGCCGCCGCTGATTGTATTGTTATCATCAACAGCGGCAGTAAATGTATACGCATGGGCACCATCGAATGTAGACAGTTGCAAAGAATCGTTCGTTACAATTCCATCGAGATAACGATAGTCACCGGTTGTGGTTAAGAATGTTCCGGTTAACTTGTTTTTTGATTGTTTAAAAATGGCCAATGCTTTTTCAGTTGTTCCGTTTGTATTGGTGAACGTAACAATCCACTTGCCGGTAATTGACTTCTTTACTGTCGCCTTTGAAGATTTGAATCGAAATGATTGACCCGGTATAGCGGTGAACGGCCAGTACTGGGGTTCTCCCCTTGTTCCCTTTAGCCATGTTCCGGTTAAGCTACCATTTTTTTCAATCTTTGTATGAAATGAAGATTCAAAAACCGGCATATTAAAAATCAAAGAATCTCCGGTTTGCTTTATATCGGTTACCCGTAAATGCTCCGTATCATTTATTACATAGAAAACAGGCTTGCCTTTTTCAGTTTTTACATCCATAGTAAAAACAACTTCTTTGCCATCCTGCCTGTACAATATACCTCTGTACGTTGTTTGCCTGAGTTTTGCTGTTTGCGCTGCTAACATACCTGCCGGTAAAAAGAAAAGAACAATTAGTAAATACTTCATTCGTTGTAAGAAATAGTTAATAAATATATCAGTAAAATGCTGGCAGGCGATCGAAATAAAATAACAAATCAGATTCTTATTTGTTCAGGTTTTGCAGCATATCAGCCGTCATTCGTTGCAGATCATACTCCTCCTTCCAGCCCCAGTCTTTGCGGGCAACCGAATCGTCAATACTCTGCGGCCAGCTATCAGCGATAGCCTGCCTGTAATCCGGTTTATACTGAATAGAAAAATCACGGATATGCTTTTCTATCTCCGCCGCGATATCTTTTGGTGAAAAACTCATACCGGAAAGATTATACGAAGTACGAATACTGATTTTACTTTTATCCGCTTCCATTAATTCAATTGTAGCGCGGATCGCATCCGGCATATACATCATTGGCAGGTAGGTGTCTTCTTTTAAAAAACAATTGTAACTTTTTTCTTCAATGGCTTCATGATAAATTTCAACGGCATAATCTGTTGTTCCCCCGCCCGGAGCTGATTTATAAGATATCAAACCGGGATACCGAAGGCTGCGCACATCTACATCATAACGATGATGGAAATAATTACACCAGAATTCACCGGCATACTTACTGATACCATACACAGTAGTCGGCTCAATAATTGTTTGCTGCGGGCAATTTTGTTTGGGTGAAGTAGGGCCGAACACAGCAATCGAACTTGGCCAGTATACCTTATGTAATTTTTCTTCCCTTGCAATATCTAACACGTTTAAGAGGCTTTGCATATTCAAATGCCATGCAAGGTTTGGATTTTTTTCACCGGTAGCGGATAATATTGCAGCGAGTAAATAAATCTGAGTGATATTCTGACGTATTACCTGTACATGCAACATCTCTTTATTCATCACATCAAGGCTTACATAAGGGCCTGTGCCTTTCAGCAAATCATTTTGTTCACGAAGATCTGAAGCCACCACATTAGCATCGCCATAAATTTTTCGTAAAGCCAATGTAAGCTCTACTCCTATTTGTCCAGATGCACCAATGACGAGGATTTTTTCTTTAACCATAATAGCGGCAAATGTAAAGAAGATAATACAAGGGGCAAAAGCCCTTGATTCCTACATTCATTTAAATCTTAATTCATTTTTGTTTATTGAAAAAAGTCCCTCACAATTTTATGCACGGTTCGTTCATTAATATCTTATCGTCCTACCCAATATTGGGGATTTTAAAACTTAAAAATCGGTATAACTTTATAAACGTGAAAGCCCTCATGAGGTATGATAGTTATTTATTTTATTTTCTCCATCTTAAAATTTCTTTTATGAACAAGGTAATTGCTTATTCACAGTTAGCTAGTTTGGCCAAGAACCATCAGGATAACAGGACATTGCCAGTTAAGACAGATGCTATTGCCATAGACCTGTTAGAACTGGATAAATTTATTACAAGGGCTAAAAACAATATGAATTGCGATGCGGCGAAGATATATTTTATCAGGTACCCGCTATTATCAGATCAAAATCATATTCTGACTTCCGGTAATAATCTGTCACAAATTTCACTGGCTATCGTACCTGCCAAATTTTTAGAATATCAGGATTGGACAGCCAAAGACTTGAAAGAGGAGGATGGGATAAATATATTTACGTTGTTGGTTTGTGAACCTGGTGAACCCCGTGACAAAAGTGACAAGCAAGGCATTTGCCCGCCTAAGCCGCCAACTTGTCAAATATGGATTTAGTATTTTAAACCGACTTTTTGATTTAGCAAGTGGTATTATTTGAATTTCTAAAGGAATTTTACACACTCTTTTTTGTCTGGCTTACTTGCCTTACAGCCATATTTGTCTATCGCAAAACATTACCCTTTTCTTATCGCTGGTTTGCTATGTTAGTTATTCTCCTTTCTATCCTGGAGACAATAGGTAATGTCATTGCTTTTAGTGGTATAAGGGACCATTTCTTTTTTAATATCATTTTTGCTATTCAACTAACTTTTATCCCCTTTTTTTTCAAATACTGGCTGCATTTGCAAGCGGTTAAAAAACGAATCATACCTGTTTTCCTCTTTATTTTCCCATTGCTAATACTTATTAATACACTCTGGGGACAGGGCTTTTATACTTTACAAACATATACCTATGCGCTAGGTGGCAGTATCGTACTATTGCTCTCTGTTGCATATCTACGGGAGTTATACACGGATGAAGAAACTCAAAATATTTTTTACGATCCGGTGTTCTGGCTTAGTATAGCTTTCCTTATTTATTTTTCTGTTACTGTTCCTTTCTATGGCATGTTAAATTATCTGGTAAAAAATCAGTTGGAATTTGCAGCTAAATATTATTTAATAATTATAGATGTCACCATATGCCTTTATAATATTTTATTAACGACAGGATTTTTATGCATGAAAATCAAAATGAAGTAATACTTATCATAATCATCAGTACGGCACTGATTCTTTTATTGGGGAGTATTGTGGTTGCGGGTCTGCTCATTCAGCAAAAGCGTAAACATCGTCATCAGCAACAGTTGCTGGAAATAAACAACCGCTATGAAAAATCTTTATTAGAGAGTCAGCTAAAAATACAAGAAGAAATTTTCCAGGCCATTTCTCAAAATCTGCATGATAATATCGGTTCCAATATTTCTACCATTATGCTTTTGCTGTACAAGGATGAACAAATGAAGCCTGAAGAATTGGAAAGTAACCGCAAGGAAGCGTTGGCAATGCTGAGCAGAACTGTAGATGATTTGAAAGATATTGCCCGCAGCCTGAATGCCGGCTACCTGGAAGATATAGGCTTGAGCGAAGCCATCAGGCATAGAATTGAGCAATTGAAAAGATCAAAAAAATTTGAAATTGACTTACACATTAATGACATTTCTAAACGGCTTGACCGGCAGAAGCAACTGATGTTGTTATATATTTTCCAGGAAGCGATAACTAATATTACCAATCATGCACAGGCCAAAAAGTTCAGGGTAAGTCTTAATTATGAAACAGAAAAACTGATTATGCGGGTCAAAGATTACGGAACAGGCATGGCAAATACCGAACCTGAAAAAAATTACCATAAAGGTTCAGGGCTGATTAACATGAAAAATCATGCTGTGATGATAGGAGGTGTTCTGGACATATTTAGTGAAAGAGATAGTGGGACAGAAATCATAGTGACGGTTCCGAACCCTTATCAGTAGACCTGCACACTGTTGGGGCAGGCTTTTATAAAATATACCTATCTAATTTTATACTATGGTACGCCTTGCTTTAATTGAAGACAATTTAGAATATCGCTCCGCTCTTTCAAAAATTTTGCAGCGGAATAGTGTGATAGCCGTAATTCAGGAAATGGACGGCTGCGAAGACATGATCCCTTATTTTGAAGTGGATTTGCCAGACCTGGTAATCATGGATATTGATCTGCCGGGAATAAGCGGAATAGAAGGTGTTTGGCTACTACGGCAACAATGGCCCGATCTGAAAGTTTTAATGCTTACAGTTTTTGAAGAAGCAGAAAAAATATTTGGCGCTATAAAAGCCGGAGCTAATGGCTATTTATTGAAAAAAGATCCTCCCGACCGTATCATGCAGGCTATATTCAGCTTACTCGACGGTGAAGCCAGTATGAATGGTATCATAGCCGCCAAAGTAATGGAATATTTTAAACAACTGGCTGACGCTGAACCTAAGCTGGCAGAATATCATCTTACTGAAAGGGAAAAAGAAATTTTATATAAACTGATCGAAGGATTGGGCTATAAACAAATTGCATCCCATTGCGGCATTGCCAGGGAAACACTCAACACCCATATGAAAAGCATTTACCGAAAGTTAAACGTGCACTCCCGTGCCGAAGCAGCAGCCCGTTTCGGGACACATCTGAAAAAATAAGTCATTGACTCTTCAACGATCTTTTCTCCTACCATAAATTGGTTAGTAAACATTGGGGATTGACTTCGGCATACGCAGATGTTATTTTTGTTTTGATCATGGGGTAATAAAAACAACCCTTTGTGTTAGCACGACCGGGCTCGGTAACCAGTACTGAAAAAAAATAATCAACAGGAATGCCGAAAACTGAAAAGAGTAGGCGTGAACTTTTTAAACAAATTGTTATGAAAAAAATAGTAATCTTTTTGCTGCTACCTGTAGCTATTATTTGTATGTCTGCAAAAAATGTTACCACTGAATTTGGTACAAGGAACAATCATTCAAAGCTTAAAAGACCACTCCCAAAAATAATTGAACCAGGACAAACCAGTGTTGTGCCAGGGCCTATTGCGGTTTTACCCTTCGAAAATATTTCTATCTACAGAATGCAGCTGCGGATTTATACCTGCAACAACAATGATGGACCTACGGATGATGACGTATATGTTCAAATGAACGACACTGATGAAAGGTTTTTCCTAGACAAAGGAATTGACGATTTTAGAAAGGGGGGCAATGATACTTATGATATATTATCCCCAACAATAAAAAAAATATCGGATATAAATTTCCTGAAAATTGGAATCCGGGGAGATGATGCGATTTGCATCAGGCGGGTTCAATTATTTCTTAATAACAATAATTCTCCGGTATTTTCAAAATCGTTCACGGGACATGGAAAATTAATTGATAATAGCCAATTCTACACTATTCCTGGAAGTGAGTTAAGAAGTTATTCCGGCTGGGCACTAACTTCAGAACATCAAAATATGTCCAGAGCTCCCCGTCATATATCAAAATCCATGATTTTGAGTTTAGTTGAGTGTTCTATTGGCAATCGATTGAATTACGGACCTCAATTTGGTTGGGGCAGCAAGGTGTGGGGGTTGCCGAATACCCGGTTTGGCCCTGTTGTTGAAGTAAATTTTGTTAATAGTAAGACCCTCCATTTTGATCTTGATCTACAGGGCAAAGAAAAAGGTCCAAATCGAGAGGTTGATATTGACTTCGACTTGATTTTTAGCTGTGACAATGGCTTGATTAAAACAGAAATCAAAAACGTAACATATGGAACGAATTGGATTGGTGAGCTGCGAGACTGGTTACGGGATAAAGGTGCCGTACTAATAGGTACAGCAATAGGAACAGAGGTAGGCCATCCGGTAGTCGGAGGAGCTGCCGGAGCGAGTCTTTCAAAATATCTATCTTTTAAGATGAATATAGATTTGCCGAATCAAAATGTATTATCAAGTTGTGAGTCGATTAATATATTACCAACTTGTGATATAAAGCTTCGCTAGCTGAAAATTTCTGATAGCCAATTTGTCAAATACTTATGACCAGTTGTAGCAGGATATCTGATCTTATTTCATGGCTTGATTGTTTGATAGCCAAATCAAACAATCAAGCTATCTGCTAATCCTCCAACGACTATTTTCTGAAAAGTCCAATCCTTATCTTTGCGACATGGAAAAATTTTTGAAAGATATTTTCGCAAATCAGTCATACGATGAAAACAATTTCTTTTTGATTGCTGGTCCCTGTCTGGTTGAAAGCGAAGAATTAATCAACGAAGTAGCGGATAAAGTGGCAGGCATTTGCAAGAACCTCGGCATTCCCTATGTTTTTAAATCTTCTTACCGTAAAGCAAACCGCACCAGTGCCTCTTCCTTTACCGGCATAGGCGATGAAACAGCTTTGCAAGCGGTAAAAAAAGTGGGTGAAAAGTATAAACTGCCAACTACATCAGATATACATGCACATGAAGAAGCGGCAATCGCTGCAAAGTATATTGATATATTACAGATACCCGCCTTTTTATGCCGGCAGACGGATTTATTAGAAGCCGCGGCATTAACAGGAAAAATTGTAAATGTAAAAAAAGGACAATTCCTAGCTCCGTGGGATGCGAAAAATATCGTTGATAAGCTGCGTGCCGCTGGATGCGAAAAGATCCTGCTAACCGAACGGGGAGCAAGTTTTGGTTACAATAATCTCGTGGTAGATCTGCGCAGTTTTCCTATTATGCGAAGTTTCGGCGTCCCGGTCGTTTTTGACGTAACGCATTCGCTGCAGCTTCCGGGCGGACTTGGCAAAGCAACCGGCGGGCAAGCGGAATACATCGAAAACTTTGCTCGGGCAGGTGTTGCGTGCGGCGTCGACGCCGTCTTTATGGAAGTCCACGACAATCCCGCGAAGGCTCCGAGCGACGGGCCGAACCAACTTCCTCTGTCGAGATTAGAAAAGCTGCTCGTTAAATTAAAACAGATCCACGAACTTGTTAATGAAGATAACTGAACACGCGCAAGCAAAGAAGACTTTTCGGTCACTCACTTTTGCCTTTTGCCTTGTGAGTTCTACCTTCGCGATCTGCGCCCAGGACGACACGCGCGTCTCAGCGACCTGGCAGGTCGTTAAGTACGACATCACCGCGACACTGCCGCAAAACGAAACGGATCGGAATCTAACGGCGAAGGCGAAGCTCGATCTAAAAAATGTCTCAGCGCGGCCCGCATCGACTCTGACGCTGCGCATCAGTCCGCTTGCTGAGGTTTCCGGCGTGATGATAAACAACGCCGCGGCTGATTTTACAAAAGGCGAAGAAAAGCTCGGCACCGGATCATTGCAGCGTATTCTGATTCGCGTTCCACCGGTTGCCCCGGGCGGTACGCTGGCTGCGGCCGTCGA
>Ga0207675_100007109_pt1 | contig 10579 bp, 10 predicted proteins | sample KBSSwiS42_FD_184305 | JGI IMG/M metagenome (GOLD analysis project Ga0207675, IMG submission 184305) | Switchgrass rhizosphere microbial communities from Kellogg Biological Station, Michigan, USA - KBS Switchgrass S4-2 (SPAdes) (version 2) | ecosystem: Host-associated > Plants > Roots >...
TTCCGTAGCGGCGGTAGACCTTCGCGACGTCTCGCACGGACACTGCGTTCGCGGCGCTCATGCCTCCTCCGCCAGGGTGTCGCGGAGCCGCTCGAAGATTGCCGCGCCCGCCACGAGGCAGACCGCAGCCGTGCCGCCCATCCAGGCCCAGTCGTTCGCCGGGATCGGCCGGAAGAAGAAGAGGGTGTCGTGGACGCCCGAGAAGAACGTCGCGAACGGGTTCGCCCGCAGCCACGGTCGGAAGCGTTCCGGAACGGAGCTCATCGGATAGAGCACGGGCGTCAGGAAGAAGGCCAGCGTCAGGAGGTTCGCGACGATGTCCCGGACGTCTCCGAAGTGGACGGCGAGCGCCGACACGGCGAGGGCGAGGCCGAAGACCGTCAGCGCCAGCAGAACGAGAACCAGCGGAAACGCGAGCATCGCGGGTCCGGGCCGCACGCTTCCCCGGACCGCGGCCCACCCGATCGCGCCTGCGAGCACCGGCAGCGCCAGCAGCAGATGCGCGAGGCGGGCGCCCACGCACGCGGCCGGGAACACTTCGGGAGCGACGGTGGTCTTCCGCAGCAGTGGCCCGTTCGCCCGAAACGTCTCGACGGCGTCGTGGAGCGCGGCCGACACGAAACCCCATACGAGGACGCCCGAAAAGAGGAAGAGGGCGTATGGCCGCACGTCCGCCCGGGGCGTGAAGACGAGACGGAACACGGTCGCGTAGACGAGCAGGAGAAGGAGCGGATTGACGAAGGACCACAGAAAGCCGAGGGCGCCGCCCCGGTAGCGGGCGGAGAGCTCGCGGCGCGTCAGCGCCAGGACGAGCGGGCGCTGGCTCAGCGCCCGGCGGAGTGGATGCATTCGGCCGACGGTCTCTCCTCCTCTGCTTCTATGCGCTGTCGGATGTCGGAGCCCGGGATTCGCCGTCGGGTATTCTCGCATCGTGCCGCCGGATCCGACCGCCGCGCCCTCTCTTTCCTTCCGGTCGGTCACGAAGATCTACGCCGGCGGCCAGCAGGTCCTCGCTCTCGACGGCCTCGACCTCGAAATCGGCGCGGGCGAGTTCGTGGCGCTCGTCGGCGAGTCGGGCAGCGGCAAGTCGACGCTCCTCCATCTCGCCGCCGGCATCGACCGGCCGACGTCGGGTCAGATCCGGGTGGGCGCCCGCGACGTCGGCGGTCTTCCGGAGCGCGAGCTCGTCCTCTACCGCCGCCGCGAGGTCGGCCTGGTTTTCCAGTTCTTCAATCTCCTGCCGCACCTGACCGTCCGCGAGAACGTCGAGCTGCCGCGCCGCCTCGACGGAGGCGCCGATGCCGCGGCCCGGGCCTCGGAGCTGCTCGAGCGCGTGGGCCTGCGGGCGCGCGCCGAGGCGCATCCGTACGAGCTCTCGGGAGGCGAGATGCAGCGTGTCGCGATCGCGCGGGCGCTGGGCTCCGGGGCGCGGCTCCTGCTCGCCGACGAGCCGACCGGCAACCTCGACAGCCGCAACGGCGAAGGCGTGCTCGCGCTCCTCGACGAGGTCCGCCGCGAGCGGGGCGTGACTCTTCTGCTCGCAACGCACTCGTCCGCGGCCGCCTCGCGCGCGGACCGGACCGTCCGCCTGAAGGACGGCCGGGCGGCGTGACAGGTCGGAAAGCGTGACAGGTCGGAAAGCGTGAAAGGCTTCCGCCTCGTCCTGCGGGCCCTCGTGACCGGCCCGGCGCGCCGGAGGCCGGCGCGCGTCGTGCTGCCCGTTTTCGGCGTCGCCATCGGTGTCGCGGCCGTCGCGGCGATCCATCACGCGAACCGCAGCGTCACCGAGTCGTTTCGAGATGCGGCTTCGACGGTCGCGGGTCGCAGCGACTTCGTCGTCAAGGGTCCGGCGGGCGTCCCGCTCGCGGACCTGGCCCGGCTCGCCTTCCTCTGGGAGATCGGGGCATTCGCTCCAGCGGTGACCGGGACGGGCATCGTGTCCGGGGATGCCGCCCCGGGCGACGTCGTCGAGATCCTGGGCGTCGACTGGGGCGGAGACGCCGCGGTCCGCGACGTGCGCCTCGTGGCGCCCGCGCCGGCCGAGGCCGGGCCTTCGCGCGCGGCGCTGGCCTCGCGCGGCTCCGTCCTCGTCTCGGTCCCCTTCGCGGCCCGGCATCGGCTGGCGCCGGGCGACACGCTCGCGCTGATCGCGGGAGGCGAGCCTCGACGCGTCACAGTCGGCGGGATCCTGGAGCTCTCCGGCGTCGCCCGCGCTTCGGGAGGCGACATCCTCCTCACCGACATCTTCACGGCCCAGGACCTGCTGGGAAAACCGGGCATCGTGGACCGCGTCGACATCGTTCTCGATCCGGGAGTGAGCCGGAATTCGATCACCCGTGAGATTGTCCGCCGGCTTCCGCCGGGCCTGACTCTGGAGCCGCCGAACCGCGCGGCCGCGACGGCAGAACGCATGGTGCGCGCCTTCCGCTTCAACCTGAACGCGCTGGGCTCCCTGACGCTCCTCGTCGGAATGTTCCTCGTCGCGAATGCCGTCTCGATCGCGGTCCTCCGTCGCCGCCCCGAGATCGCGACGCTGCGGGCGCTCGGAACCTCCCGCTCGGCGATCTTCGCGGCGTTTCTCTGCGAGGGCCTCGTGGTGGGCCTCGCGGGAACCGCTCTGGGCGAAGCGCTGGGCTTCGCCGCTGCGCGCGCGGCCCTGCGAGCCGTCGCCGGGACGGTGTCCACGATCTATGCCCCGACCGCCCGGATCGAAGGCATCGACGCGGCCGGGCCTGCGGCCCTGGCCGCAGTCGTCGGCATGGCGGCCTCGCTCATCGCCACGCTCGCACCGGCGGCCGAGGCGATGCGCATTGCGCCGTCTCCGGCCATGCGGGCCGGCGCGATCGAGGGCATCGCTCGCCGGCGCCTCCGCACGCGGGCGCTGCTCGCGGGCCTCGCCCTGCTCCTCGCGGCCCTCGCCTCGCGCGCCGGGCCGATCGACGGGTTCCCGCTCTTCGGTTTCGCGGCGGTCGTTCTGGTCGTGGCGGCCCTGGCGTCCGCAGCGCCCCTGTTCGTGCGGGCGGGAGCCGCGCTGCCCGCGCGCCTGTTCGGCGGCGCGCTCGGGCCCGCGGGCCGTCTGGGCGCCGGCTTCTTCGGCGGCGCGCTCGCAAAGAACGGCATCGCCGTCACGGCGCTCGCCATGGCCCTCGGCATGACGCTCGCGATGATCGTCACGGTCGCGTCGATCCGGCAGACCGTCCGCGTCTGGGTCGAGTCGACGCTGCGCTCCGATCTCTGGATCAAGGCCAATGCCGGCGGCCGCAGCGGAATCGTCGGCGACCTGCCTCCCGACATCGTCGGTTTTCTCCACGGCATCGATGGGGTGGACGCGGTGGACCCCTTCCGCGCGCGCGACGCGACGGATCCGCGCGGACGGCCGTTTACGCTCGCGTCCGGAGATTTCCGCATCCTCGCCCGCGCCGGCGGGCTGCCCTTCGTGGACGGGCGCGATCCGCGCGCGACCGCGGCCCGGGCCCGCGCCGCCGGCGAGGTCCTCGTCTCCGAACCGTTCGCCAGGAGATTCGGAGCCTCCGAGGGATCCGCCCTGACGCTGCCGACGCCTTCGGGGCCGCGCCCGTTCCGCGTGGCCGGCGTGTACTACGACTACTCGAACGATCGCGGCACGGTGGTCATGGACCGGGAGCTGTACCTCTCGATCTACGCCGACCCGCGAGTCACGAGCGTGGCCGTTCTGGCGCGCCCGGGTGTCGAGCCGGCGGAGCTGCGCCGGCGCGTCCTCGCGGCGGCCGCGGGGCGTTATGCCCTCACGATCACGACGAATCGTGAGCTCCGTCGCGAGGTCCTCGTCATATTCGATCGGACGTTCGCGGTGACGCGGGCGCTCGAGGCCATCGCCGTGTCCGTGGCGGTGCTCGGAATCGCCAATGCCCTCATGGCTTCGGCGGTCGAACGGAGGCGGGCCTTCGGATTGCTGCGCGCGGTCGGCGCCTCCGGCGAGCAGATCCGCCGGGCCACGTTCGTGGAGGCCCTTCTCTGCGGGCTCACCGGCACGGCTGCCGCCGCCGCCGCCGGCGCGGCGTTTGCGTGGCTCCTGCTGACCGTGATCAACCCGCAGTCGTTCGGATGGACGGTGGCGCTCGCGGTCCCCGTCCGGACACTTCTCGGTGCGGCGGCCCTCGTGCTCGTCGCGTCGGTTCTCGCGGGGCTCGGTCCGGGGCGCGTCGCCGCGTCCGTGGACCCGGCCGCGGCCCTGGCGGAAGAATGAGACGGTTTCTCGGCATCCTCGGCGCTTTGGGCACAGCCGCGCTGGCGTTTGGACTTGCCGGGGCGGGCCCCATCCAGTTCCCGCGAGATCACGGAGCCCATCCCGAAGTCCCGCTCGAATGGTGGTATTGGACGGGACACCTGCAGGGGTCCGCGGGACGACAGTACGGCTTCCAGCTCACGTTCTTCCGACTGCGCGACATTCACCTCGCGCACTTCGCCTGGTCGGACGTCGCCTCGGGACGTTTCACGTTCGAGGAGAAGACGCACCTCGCGCTGCCCGGCATCGCCGGCGCCTCGGAGCAGCACCTCGACGTCTTCAACGAGGACTGGTCCGCGTCGGACCAAAAAGGGGCCCAAAAACTTCGATTACGCACGCGCGAAGGGCTTCTGACGCTGACGCTCTCGCCCGCGAAGCCGCCCGTTCTGCACGGGGAGTCGGGGCTCTCGCGCAAGGGGCCCGGGCCCGACGAGTACTCGAGCTACGTCTCGATCACGCGCCTGAACGCCTCGGGCACGCTCGAGAAGAACGGGAAAACGGAAGCCCTCACCGGGCACGCCTGGTTCGACCACGAGTGGGGGCCCGGGGGGCTTCCCGCCGGAATCTCGGGATGGGACTGGTTCGCCCTGATCCTCGAAGACGGATCCGAGCTCATGCTCTATCGGATGCGCCAGACGGACGGGACGGCATCGCCGTTTTCCGCCGGCACCTTCGTGCCGCCGGCCGGCCCGCCGCGCTCCATCGCCTGGAAGGACGTCCGACTCTCGCCGAAGACCACCTGGACGTCGCCCCGCTCGAAGGCGACCTACCCCGCCGTCTGGGAGCTCGGCGTCGCCTCGCTCGGTCTCGAGGTCACGATCGCGCCGCTGCTCGCGGACCAGGAGCTCGTCACGTCCGCCTCGACCAACGTGACGTACTGGGAAGGCGCCTGCAACGTATCGGGCCGGCTGCGCGGCGCCCCGATCGGCGGCCGCGCCTACGTCGAGATGACCGGCTACGCCGGCCGGGACGTGCCCGGCCTCCGTGACCGCTGAACGCCTGATCAGCGGGTCGGCGGTTCGGTTCGTCCGGAGCGGCCGACGGCTGCGACGGCTGCGACGGCTGCGACGGCTGCGACGGTTACTGTCCCGTGGCCTCCGGAGGCGGCACGGCCGAGCCGGCCTTCGACTCGACTTCCATCGTGATCGTGAACTTCCTGGCTTTCGCGAAGTTTCGCGAAACGAACGGAAACCGCATCTGCACGGGCTGTCGGCTCCCCGCGGCCACCCACCCCGCCCGCGTCGCTCCCGAGCCGGCCGCCACGATGTTGCCGGCTTCGTCCAGGACGACCACGGCCACGCCGACGACCACCGGAGAGGGGCCTTCGTTGTCGACGCGTACGACCGCCTCGTTCTTGGAGACACGCGACGGCGCTTCGCCGTCCTTTCCCGGGGTGACCTGGAAGACGACCTGCTGGATCTTGACGTCGTCGACCACGAGCTGGATGTTCTGGATCCCGTCGACCGGCTTGTAGTCGAAGGTTTTCGTCAAAAGCTCCGCCGCGGCGACGGCGGAGCATGCGAGACATGCGGCTGCGAACGACGTGACGAGAGCCCGGCGCATGGGTCCCTCCTGCTCGAAGGGACCCTATCAGACGGAAGCCCCGGCCCCGCCTCCCGCCTCCTCCTGCCTCCCGGCTTCTGCTAGGGAACCGGCGTCGGCGCCGGGAGCGGCTCGGACTCCACGCTCGCCGAGCCCTTCGTGTCCGTCGTCGTGGTCGTGGTCGTCGTCGTGGTCTTGGTGCCCTTCCCCATCGTTTCGATCGTGACGATGAACTTCGCGGCCTGGTCCATCCGGCGATACACGTAAGGGAAGTCGATGTTGTAGTAGGTCCGGTCCCCCTTGTTGAGGTAGCCCCACTTGGTCCCGTTCGAGCCGGCGGCGACGACGTTGCCCTCCGCATCGAAGACGACGACGGCGACCCCGACCTGCTGATCCGTCAAGCCGTTGTTGTCGATGCGCACGCGCACGTCCGCGCTCGACTTGCGAATGGGCGTGCCCTTGAGCGTGCTGCCCTGATTGAAGATGAGCTGGCTGACGACGACCTCCCCGTCCCGGACGTCGACCTCCTGGACGCCGTTGATCGGAGCCCAGTCGTACTTCTTGGTCGTCGCCTGCGCGAAGAGCGGCGCGCTCAGAAACGCCGCGAACATTCCTGCCGATGCAAGCCTGCCGAATCTCATTCCCACCTCCATGTGAAGAAAACGAAACGCCGCGCCGGGACGCCCCGGCGGGGACTTTAGGAGTGTAGCAGGTGACGTCGGGATTAGGGGACTAGGTGCGGGCTTTGGCGAGGCGGGACTTCCGGAAGCCGTACAGGAAGTAGATGACGAGGCCCATCACGAGCCAGAGGACGAAGCGCAGCCACGTGTCGCCCGGAAGGCCGCCGTAGCGTGTGAGCTTGAGGCCCTCGGGCGTGGAGCGGAACCAGGGAAAGCCCACGATCAGATAGAGACAGATCGCGATGCCGGCGATCGGCACGAAGGGCACGAACGGCGTGCGGAACGCGCGCTTCCGATGCGGGTCGGTGCGGCGCAGGACCAGGATCCCGATGCAGACGAGGATGAACGCGAAGAGCGTGCCGATGTTCGTCAGCTCGATGAACACGTCGAGGTTGGCGAAGGCCGACAGGAGCCCCACCGCCACCCCGATCCAGATCGTGGTGACGTGGGGCGTTCGGAAGCGGGGATGGACGCGTGCGAACGACGCCGGAAGCAGCCCGTCGCGCGCCATGGAGAAGAAGATCCGGGCCTGGCCGTATTGAAAGACGAGCAGGACCGCCGTCGTCGCGATGACGGCGCCGAAGGCCACGATGCCGGCCGCCCAGTTCATGCCGAGGAGCGAGAACGCCTTGGCGAGCGGCTCCGCGGAGCCCCGGATCTCGGAGAGGGGAACCATGCCCGTCAGAACGAGCGAGGTCGCAATGTAGAGCACGGTACAGATCGCGAGCGAGCCGATCATGCCGATGGGCATGTCCTTCTGGGGGTTCCGGCACTCCTCGGCCGCGGTCGAGACCGCGTCGAAGCCGATGTAGGCGAAGAAAATGAGCGCCGCGCCCGAACCGATCCCCGCCCAGCCGTTGGGGATGAAGGGCTGCCAGTTCGCGGGCTTCACGTAGAAGGCGCCGACGACGATGAAGAAGACGAGGATGACGAGCTTCAGGACGACCATCCCGGTGTTGAACTGCGAGGACTCCTTGATGCCGATCACGAGGACCCACGTCACGAGGGCCGTGATCAGGACCGCCGGGAGGTTGAAGACGATGGGGACTCCGAAAATGTGAGGGGCCGCGTCGAAGAACCCCGCGGTGCGCGAGGCCGTGAGGAGATCCGTCCGCATCCAGGCCGGGATCTCGATTCCGAACCCCCGGAGCAGCTCGACGAAGTAGCCCGACCAGGACACGGCCACCGCGACGTTGCCCATCGCGTATTCGATGATGAGGTCCCAGCCGATGATCCAGGCCACGAACTCGCCCAGCGTCGCGTAGGAGTAGGTATAGGCGCTCCCGGAAATGGGGACGAGCGAGGCGAACTCGGCGTAGCACAGCGCGCAGAAGCCGCAGCCGATGGCGGTGATCAGGATCGAAATGACCAGCGCCGGGCCGGCGCCGGCGTGATGGGCGCCTCCGGCGGCCGCGCTGCCGATCCCGGCGAAGATCCCGGCCCCGATGATGGCGCCGATGCCGAGCGCGATCAGCTGGATCGGCCCGAGCGTTCGCTTCAGCTGATGCGCGGGTTCCTCCGCGTCAGCCAGGATCGAATCGAGCGTTTTCTTCCGGAAGAGCGGGTTGCTCATGCGGGTGGGGCGCAGGATATCAGCGGGTCCGCGGCCGCCGTCCGTAAATCTTCAGAGCCGGCTCGAAATATGGGACAGGCTCGCGATCGCCTCGGGAGCGCCGGCGTGGCGCCCGTCCCGGTCGAGAAGCAGCGCTTCGAGGCCCGCGCCCCGCGCGCCCTCGACGTCATCCCGGAGCGAGTCGCCCACGTGGAGCGCCTCGGACGGCAAGACGCCGAGCTTCCGGCACGTGCGATGGAAGATCTCGGGCGCGGGCTTGCCCGTGGCCTCGATCGCCGAAACCGAAACGACGCGGAAAAACGGCGACAGCTCGAGCGAATCGAGCAGCCGCGGCAGGTGCGAGTCCCAGTTCGAAATGACCGCGAGCTCGAGGCCGCGCCCTGCGAGCTCCTCGAGCGTCGGCAGGACGTCCCCGTACACGGCCCACGAGCCGGGGTCCCGGAAGTGTGTGGCGAGACGGGAGAAAGCCGCGTCCGACACGACTCCGCCGTCGATCGACGCGCGCACGCCCGAGAGGAAGGCGCGCCAGAAACCCTCCTCACCGGAGACCCCGCCGTAGCGGTCCCCGGCGGGGGCGGCCTGGACCTGGAGCCAGCCCGCGTGCAGGGCTTCGCGAAGCGCTTCCGGCTCAACGCGCGCGCCGTCCTCGCGGAATACGCGGCCGTAGATCTCCTCCACCGGAGGATCCGGGTGCAGAAGCGTGGCGCCGGCGTCGAAGCAGACGGCGCGGATCACCGCGTCAGCAGACGAGCGCGTTTTCCCGCATCACGCCGTCGAGCGCGCGGTTGAGCGCATCGCAGCAGCGCCGGGCCGCCTCGAGAGCCTTCGCGCGGGCTTCCGGCGTCTCGGCCACGCGACCGAGCGCCTCGCGCTCCACCTGCCGGTGCCACACGTCGGCCTTCTCGTGGACCGAGAAGAACCGCGTCGCGTCCTCGTCGACGATGCCGTAGAAGGCCTCGAGGCCCTCGCGCTTGGTCTTCGAGACTTCGGGGATCTGCGATTCGTAGGCGTAGAGCGCGGCGAGGCCCTCGGCCGTCGAACCGTCGCGGGTCGTGCGGCGGAACTCGGCGATCGCCTCGGCCACTTCCGGCGTCCGCGGAGCAGAAGCCATGTCCGATTCGGAAGCGCCGAGCGCGCCGGCGAAACGGCGCCACAGCGCCGGGTGGTTCTCGGTGCCGCGTTCCTCCTCGATCAGGTTCTCGAGGAGCTCCTGCCGCAGCGACGCATCCTCGCAGCCCGCGTGCACTCCCGAGACGTAGGTCGGAAACGCCGCGACATGCGGATAGTAGGAGACGGCGTACTCGCGCAGGTTCTCGGTCGTCAGACGGCCCTGCGACCACAGCTGGTAGAAGGGGTGCTTGAGGAGATGCTTCTCGGCGATGAGGGCGTCGAGGGCGGACAGGAACTCTTCACGCGTCATTTTCGTGCCTCCGTCGCCGGCGGACCTCCGCCGACGTAGGCGCGCATTTCCTCATTCTTGACTGGCGACTGTCAACTGGGGATTGAAAACCGGCGGTCAGGGCATGACCTGGCCGCCGTCGGCCACGATCGCCTGGCCCGTCACCGACCGCGCGTCGTCCGAGGCGAGGTAGGCCGCGAGGCCTGCGATCTCCTCGGGCTCGAGCACGCGCTGGAGAGGCGCCATCTTCGCCGCGGCCTCCCGGCCCTTCTCGACGGACCCGAACCGGCTGAAGCCCTGGCGGGCCATCTCGGTTTCGACCCAGCCGGGACAAATGGCGTTGACCGTGATGTCGCGCGGAGCCAGCTCGAGAGCCAGCGCCCGCGTCAGCCCGATGACGCCATGCTTGGAGGCGCAGTAGGCGGCGAAGCCGGGGACGCCGAAGCGGCCCAGCACCGACGAGAGATTGATGACCCGGCCGCCGCGCGACAGGTGCGGCGATGCCGCGCGCGTCAATCGGAAGACGGCCGTCAGGTTGGTCGCGACGATGGCGTCCCATTTCTCGTCGGCAGCGACGTCGCGGTCGTCGAGAGGTGTCGGGCCGCCCAGCCCGGCGTTGTTGACCAGGACGTCGATCCCCCCGAAACGACGGACGGCCTCGGCCACGACGTCGAGGATCGAGGTCTCCTTCGTCACATCGCAGACGATGGAGAACGCCTCGGCGTTCTGAGCCGTCAGCTCGCGGGCGATGCGCTCGATCGCGGCCACGTCGCGGGCGGCCAGCAGAACCCGGGCGCCCTCCGCGGCGAACCGTCGGGCGATCGCCTCGCCGATCCCGCGGGAGGCTCCGGTGACGATCGCGGCTTTCCCCGAGAGACGTTTTGCGTCGGTCATCCGGTCACCCGCAGCGATCTTATCCGCCAGGCGCTCTTCAGCGGCGCGTCGCGTCCCGAACGGCGCTCGCGACAATCTCGCCACGGTCCTCGCGCCGGTCGCGGAAATAGAGCGAGCGCTCCAGGCCGCATTCCGCGCAGTAGGCCTCGCCGGCCTCGGCCGGACGCGGGCAGGTGTCGCTCGCGCACCGCTCGGCGGGCTCTCTCGTCTCCGTGGTCTCCGCTTTC
>Ga0207675_100007112_pt1 | contig 10578 bp, 9 predicted proteins | sample KBSSwiS42_FD_184305 | JGI IMG/M metagenome (GOLD analysis project Ga0207675, IMG submission 184305) | Switchgrass rhizosphere microbial communities from Kellogg Biological Station, Michigan, USA - KBS Switchgrass S4-2 (SPAdes) (version 2) | ecosystem: Host-associated > Plants > Roots >...
GAGCGCCGTGCCGGCGCTGCTGCGCACCGTGAGAGCCGAGTGGGTGCTGATCGCCGTCGTGCTCGTCGCGACGGCCGTCGTGACGTCGCTATATGCGCCCGAGCATCTCGAGGGCTCGTTCGCGCCCGAGCACCGGGACGCGCCGTCGCATTAGGAAAAGACGCCGCTGGCTTGCGGCCGCCGCGGAAACTGGCCGATAATTCGCGCCTCGCGTGGGGCAGTAGCTCAGTTGGGAGAGCGCCGCGTTCGCAATGCGGAGGTCGTGGGTTCGACCCCCATCTGCTCCACCACTTCGCGGCGACCGACAGTGTTCGGGCCGCTTAGCTATGCAGACTTTTTCAGGACTTCTAGTGCCGCCCATTCCGTGAAGTACTGGAAGTCGTAGACGATGCTCGAACCCTCCCATCGAGGCGTTGGACGAGCGTAAAACGTTACCTTCTTCGGCAGGCCGCCGGTCGTGCGAGCGTATACCCGTTGGCGGTCGTGAGGCTGGATTGCGGACGTCGAGACCCAGGCGATGTCGTCAGCCATTGTTGTAGTCCCTGTATTGGCGTTGAAACGACCGAGTGTGTCGGGCTTGACGCCCGGCGACAGAAGATAGACCCCGCTTCGGCCCGGCGTTTGTGCGCTAGCGCACATAGCGCTAAATCGTCATTCGAAAAGAGCAATCGGGGTGGAAGCGCAACCCGGTTTGGCGGGGTTTCTTTGGGTCTCGCTTTTCAAACGAGCGCGTGAGGCGACCGCAACCGATCGGTTTCTTGTCTCACCACTGCGTAACACTCGCACGACAGTTCTTCGAGCTTTTGCCTGTCGATCACGGTGATACGCCCGCGAGCGTACTTGATCACGCCAAGCGCTTGTAGCTTGCCGGCGGCTGTCGTGACGCCTTCGCGGCGCACGCCGAGCATGTTGGCGATGAGTTCCTGGGTCATGTCCAAACGCATGCCCGACAGCCGATCGAGCGACAGCAATAGCCACCGGCACAATTGCTGATCCACCGAGTGGTGCCGGTTGCAAACGGCGGTCTGCGCCATCTGGGTGATCAGAGACTGGGTGTACCGCAACAGCAGGTGCAGCATCTGGCCATGGCGGTCGAATTCTTCCTTGAGGGCACGGCGCGACAGCCTGTACGAGCTGCCCGCACTCTGCACGATCGCTCTGCTCGGGGTAGTCTCCCCGCCCATGAAGAGCGCCACGCCAATGGCCCCTTCGTTACCGACCACGGCGATCTCGGCCGAAGCGCCGTTCTTCAACACGTACAGCAGCGAGACGATCGAGTCTGTCGGGAAATAGATGTAGCGCTGCACATCGCCCGACTCGTAGACGCTCATGCCGAGCGCCATCTCGATGAGCTGCATGCGCGGAAAAACTCGATCCCGCTCTTCGGCGGGAAGTGCGTCGAGAATGTGATTCTCGCGCGGATGGTGCTCGGGCATGACGGCACCTCGTTGTAGTGGAGAAGCCCCCCCTTGCAGCTGGACAACTCTACACCCCTGTGCGGTAGCGCACAAAGCGACGAGAGGGCGTGGAAGGCGGTGCGCGTAGTGGCGAATGCGCGACGGCTGGACCTACGTGTGCCATCGAACAGACTGGAACATGAAGGCAGTGTATCTACCACCCTTGCTACACGACCTCCTGACTGCACACCGCATCGAGCTGATCGATCGATGCAGAGAAAAAGCCGCCAAGAGACTGGCGCCGGGGACGGCCCCGCTTGGGCTGGAACACGGCGTGCCGCTTTTCTTGGACCAGATCATCAAGACGCTCCAGATCGAGCAGACCGCCGACCCCATGCAAAGCCGCAGCGTGTCCGGCCCAGCGGGAGGTGGACCCTCTACGTCCGAGGTCCGCGCCGCAGCGACGCTGCACGGTCACGAGTTGCTCAAGGGCGGGTATTCGGTTGACCAGGTTGTTCACGACTATGGCGACCTTTGCCAGGCGATCACGGATCTAGCATTCGAACGACATTCGCCGATAGAGGTCGATGAATTCCGAACGCTCAACCGTTGCCTCGACAACGGAATCGCCCACGCTGTCACCGAGTTTGCGTCGCAGCGCGACTCCATGATGTCCACACAAAGCGTCCTGGCGTTGCACGAACAGCTAGGTTCTCTCGCACACGACCTGCGCGACCTGACTCATACGGCGATGCTCGCCGTAGCTGCAATCAAGACCGGCAATGTTGGGCTGACGGGCGCTACGGGCGCGCTACTGGACCGTTCCTTGGACGGATTGCGCCGCCGGATAGACCGAGCGCTAGCCGAATCGCGAGCCAGCGTCGGTCTGCCGCGGGCGGTGCAAAAAGTCTCGATGGCAGACTTCGTCGCCGCCATCAAGACGTCCGCGTCACTCGATGCGCTTGCCGCCGAATGCACACTGACCGTGGCCGAAGTCGAGGAAGGTCTCGAAATCCAGGGCGATCGAGACCTGCTTCTAACAGCAGTCGAAAACCTGCTGCACAACGCGTTCAAATTCACGAAGCGGCACACCGAGGTGTCGCTAAGCGTGTACCCGGCAGCCGATCGCGTCATCATCGATGTCGCAGATCATTGCGGCGGCCTTCCACCGGGAACCCACGAAGAGCTGTTCCTGCCGTTCAAGCAAGGCAGCGCGAATCGTATTGGTGTCGGGCTCGGGCTGTCCATCTGCCGGCGCAACGTCGAGGCAAACGATGGAGTACTCAGAGTCCGCGACGTCCCGGGCTCAGGGTGCGTTTTCACGATCGACTTGCCTCGTCGCCTTCCGCTCCGCACGAGCGCGGAGTAGCTCACCTGAGACGCTAGTTGGTTTTCTCGACGACGACGCGCCCGTTTTCGACTCTGACCCGATAGCGGTTCCCGTCCTCGCACGTGGCGACGTAGTCATTCTCGCCGCGCTTGGTTGCGCTGACGACTTTCCCGCAGGGTTTGCCGTTTAGCGCGATCACGGCCGTCAGATCTTGTACGTCGCTGACGTCTTGCGCTCGAGCAAGCGGCGCCCCTGCGCACGACAGCACGGCAGCGGTCACGATCAACGATTCGCGGAATCCGTTCACAGTGAAGCTCCCGCCATCAAGTTGGCGTCGATGAATTTCCTCTGATCGGACAGGATCTCCCAGATCGCGGCGCGCGATCGATCGATGTCCATCGCCAGCGGCGGATCTCCGTCCTGAACCAGTGAAAGCATTTTTAGGACCAGCATGTCATAGGAGTGGCGCAAGTCCGGAAGCGTCGCTTCGCCCTCGTGTTGGTGATACTCGCGAAATTGCGCGAGCAAGTCGTCGGCCTGGTTCTTGACCGAAAGCTTCGTGAGCACGCCGATCGCCTTGGTCGAGCGAAGTCGCGAGCCGAGCGAACTGAAGTCGAGAGTGTCAACCGGCCGTTGCGAAGCGACCGGAGCCGGAAGCGAATTCGGCGCCGCGACGACCGCGGGTCTTTCGGCCGGGCTCGTGGGCGTAGCGGCGACCGCGTCCGAAGCAGGTGCCGCCGACTTCGCGGCGGGCGGAGTTGGTTTCGTCGTAGCTGCGGCCGGATTCGCCTGCGGAATCGTGGCGACTTCCGCGGCAGGCGGTGCGGCTGGCGCGCTCGTCGGTTCCGACGAATCGGGCGCAGGCGTTGCCGCGGGAGCGGTGGCCGGCGCCTCGGCAACGGTCGCATCGACCGGAAGCGTGGCAACTGCGGGAGCGGTCACCGGTTCCGGCGTCACCGCGGCGGCGGCCGGGACCTCCGTAGGTGCCGTCCGATCCCCGCAGCCTGCCGCAGCGAGAGAACACAACACGATGACGAATCTGAACCTCATGCCCCGATCGATCCTCGAGCTTCGTGAGCGCTATTCCTCTTGTGGAGACAGGGTACTTCACGCAGCTGACGGGCACCTGAACAGGCGTCGGAACTCACGGTATAGTCGCGTGCGCCCAATGCGAGCGTGCGGGGGTCCTCATGCGACGAGATCACATCACCGAGCACTGCCAGGCCGGCCGCGCCGCCCAGCCGATCTTCTTCGCCGCGCTCGTCGCCTTGGCAGCGGGCGGGTCGCTCGTCGCCTCGGCTCAGCCGCCGGCCGCTCAGGCGTTCCGTCCGGTCACCGACGCCATGCTGAAGGACCCGCCGCCGGCGGATTGGCTGTCCTTCCGACGCACGTTGAACGCGTGGGGCTACAGCCCGCTCGGCGAGATCGATGGCGGCAACGTGAAGGGGCTGCGCGAAGTATGGTCGGCGCCCGTGGCGGGCTCCGAGGTCACGCCGCTCGTGCACGACGGCGTGATGTACCTGCCGCTGGGCGGCGACGGCATCGTCGCGCTCGATGCGGCCACCGGTAAGGAGCTCTGGACGTTCGCCCGCGAGCTGCCGAACGGCCGTGCACCGGGCGGGACCAAGCGCAACATTGCGATCTACGAACAGCTCCTGATCTCCACGTCGGGCGACGGCTCGGTGTACGCCGTCGACGCGCGCACCGGCAAGCAGGCATGGGAAGTCAAAATCACGGGCCCGGCCAACACGTCGAGCGGGCCGATCATCGCGAACGGCAAGGTCATTTCCGGTCGCGCGTGCGCGCCCGACCGCGGGCCCGAGGGCTGTGTGATGGTGGCGAACGACGCGCGCACGGGCAAAGAGCTGTGGCGCACGTGGACGATCGCGAAGCCCGGCGAGCCGGGCGACGAGACGTGGGGCAGCGTGCCCTGGGAGAAGCGTAACCAAGTCGGCACGTGGATGCCCCCGAGCTACGACCCGGAGCTCAACCTCGTGTATTTCGGGACTTCGGTGACCGGTCCGACGCCGAAGTACTTGATGGCGGGCAACGACAAGACCTACCTCTATCACACCTCGACGATGGCTCTCGACGCCGACACCGGCAAGATCGTCTGGTACTACCAGCACATCGTCGACCACTGGGACTTCGACCACACCTTCGACCGAATCCTCGTCGACACCGAGGTCGCGCCGGCCGCGGGCGAAGTGGCGTGGATCAACCCGAACGTCAGGGCCGGCGAAGTGCGCAAGGTGTTGACGGGCATCCCGGGCAAGACCGGCATCGTCTACACGCTCGATCGCCGGACCGGCGAATTCCTCTGGGCCGAGCCGACGGTGAAGCAGACCGTGGTGTCGTCGATCGACGGTGCGACGGGCAAGGTGCACATGAACCCCGCGACCGTCTTCACGCACGACGACCAGGCCATCGACCTGTGCCCGGCCTTTACCGGCGGCAAGAACTGGATGCCCGGCGCGTACAGCCCGCAGACCGGGCTCATGTACATGCCTCTCGAGAACCTGTGCTCGGTCGTCACGAGCGCGGGGCCGCAGACGGGCAAGGGCCAGCTCGGCATGAAGATCGACTACACCGCGAAGCTCGCGCCCGGCGAGACCAACGTCGGTCGAGTACAGGCGATCTCCGTCAAGACGGGCGCCACCGCATGGAGCTACGACCAACGGGCCGGCATGATGGCCGTTGTCGCGACGGGCGGCGCGCTGGTGTTCGCGGGCGACGTCGCCGGCGTCTTCCGCGCGCTCGATGCGAAGACCGGCGAAGTGCGGTGGCAGACGCAGCTCCCGGGGGCGATATCGGGCATTCCGATCAGCTACGGCGCGGGCGGCAAGCAGTTCATCGCTGTCGCGACGGGGTCGTCGCCCGAGGCCGGCGGTCTCGCGCGCATGACTCCGGAGATTCAGGTCCAAGCGCAGAGCGAGCGCGTGCTGCACGTGTTTGCTCTGAACTGAGGGCGTAACCGTCGAAGGCGAGGGCGGCTCTATTAGAGTCTCCGCTAACTGCAAAGGCGCGTTGCGATGACAACGATTCGCCAGGACATCCGCTACGGCATCCGAACGCTTCGGGACCGGCCCGCGTTCACGCTCGTCGCGACGCTGTCGCTCGCGCTCGGCATCGGCGCCAACGCGACGATCTTCAGCATCATCAACGCTACGCTGCTGGCGCCGCTCGGTCTCGCGCACGAGGATCGACTCGTCGCGCTCACGACTCATCCACTCGAGTTTCCGAACAATCGCGGCAGCGCCGCGTACCGCGAGTTCGAGGTCTGGCAGGATGCGCAGAGCTTCGAGGCCGTCGGCGGGATTTGGACGGTGCCCGAGATCCTAGGCGGGGAGAGCGACGGCACGTCGGCCGCCGAGGACGTGCTCGCGATACGCGGCGGGCCGCGCTTGTTCGAGGTGCTCGACGTCAAGCCCCAGCTCGGACGCTTGATCACCCCCGACGAGGACCAAGTCGAGAACTGGGCTCCGGTCGCGCTGATCAGCGACCGCTTCTGGGAGCGGCGATTCGAGCGCGACCCGCAAGTCGTCGGAAAAACCATTCGGCTCGACGGCGTCGTCACGACGATCATCGGCGTCATGCCGGCCGGCATCGAGCGAAGCATCTTCGAGCCCGACGCGGAGCTATGGGTGCCGTCTCGGACGAATACCGCGCAGACCATCAGCGCGGCCGGTTTCCTGACGGTGTTCGCTCGCCTCAAGCCGGGAGCGACGATCGAGCAGGCGCAAGCGGAATTGAGCACGATGGCGCAGCGGTTCGCCGAAGAGTATCCGGACTCGAACAAGAACCGCGGCTTCGGCGTCATGGCCATCCACGACCTCTTCTATGGAGACGCGAAGGAGCCGCTACTGATCCTCCAGGGCGCCGTGTTGTTCGTGCTGCTGATCGCGTGCGCCAACGTTGCCGGTCTCTTGCTGGCGCGCGCGGCGGCGCGCCAGAACGAGATCGCGATTCGCAGCGCCGTCGGCGCGGCCCGCATGCGTCTGATCCGGCAAGTCTTGACCGAGAGCGTCGTGCTGGCCGTGCTCGGCGGCCTTCTCGGCGTCGTGTTCGCCTGGATCGGCTTGCGTGTGTTCGTCGCCGCTGCGCCTCCCGACATCCCGAACCTCGACGAGATGACGGTCAATCCGTCGGTGCTCGCGTTCGCGACGCTGATCGTCGTCGTTACGGCGATCGCGTTCGGCATCGTTCCCGCGCTGCAGGGAACGCGCCCCGACTTGACGACGTTGCTCAACGATTCGGCTCGCGGCTCGAGCGCGGGCGCCGGCCGGCAGCGGCTCAGGCTCGCGCTCGTCGCGGGCCAGGTCGGCGTCGCGATGATTCTGTTGATCAGCGCGGGACTCCTCATCAACAGCTTTCTGAAGCTGCGCGGCAACGAGCTCGGCGCGGACCCGACGGGTGTGCTCACGTTCCAGGTGCGTTTCGGTCAGAGCGAGACGATCACGTTCACGGGTCAGCAAGTCAAAGGCGTCGGCCTCTGGAACGTGAACCCGCTCGTCGGAGTGACCGTCGAGCGCATCTACGACGAGCTCAAGGCGGTTCCCAATGTCGAAGCGGTGTCGGTCGGCAACTCTTTGCCGTTCCAAGGCGCCCCCTCTCGCGGCTTTCTGATCGACGGGCGGGGCGCGAGCGACGGAGGGGCCCCGCAGAACGCCGCGTATTTCGCGGTGATGCCGGGGCATTTCGCCGCGCTGAAGATCGGCGTGCGGCGCGGCCGTGCGCTCGACGAGAACGACAACGCGAGCGGTCGACGCGTCGTCGTCATCAACGAGGCCATGGCGACCCAGTACTTCAAGGAGCGCGACCCGATCGGCAGCTACATCACGCTCGACTTCGTGCCCGGCGAGCCGCCGCGCGAGGTCGTCGGCGTCGTGCAGAACGTGTTGCTGAACCAGTACGCCGACTCGTTCACGCCGGCGATGTACGTGCCGTTCGTGCAGCAGACCGACACCTGGCTCGGGCCGCAATGGCAGCAGCGCGCGTACGCGTCCTTCGTCGTCAGAGGGCGCGGCGATCCCATGGATCTCGTGCCGATCGTTCGCAGCGTCGTGTCGCGCGTCGATTCCGATCGTCCGCTCACACAGATTCGCACGATCGAGCAGTACTTGGCGCAGCAGCGGCAGGGCGACGCCCTCTGGGTCGGCCTGCTCGGCACGTTCGGCGTCATCGCCGGCGTGCTCGCCGTGACCGGCATCTACGGCGTCATCAGCTACGCCGTGGCGCAGCGCACGCACGAGATCGGGATCCGCGTGGCGCTCGGCGCCAGCGCGCGAACGATCGTCTCGCTGATCATGCGCCAGGCCGTCGTCGTCGTCGCAGCCGGTCTCGTGGTCGGCGTCATCGGCTCGCTGATTCTGACGCGCCTCATCGCCAACACGCTGTTCGGAGTTGAGGCGACGGACCCGCTGACGTTCGCCGCCGTGTCGCTGCTGCTGCTCGCCGCGGCCCTCGTGGCCTGCATTGTGCCGACCTGGCGGGCGCTCAAGGTGCAACCTTCGGAAGTGCTGCGGTACGAGTAAGCCGCGCGCGTGACCCTCAGGCTTGCTCGCCCGCGGGCAAACCGATAGCGTTGCCGCACGCCGACCCGAGCTCTACCGCCCGCGACGAAGGGCGCGAATTGTCCGCTAGGAGCCCCTTATGCGAGTCCCGACAACGATCGCGACGTTGGCCGTGCTGCTGGCGATCGGCGCGCCCGTATGCGCGCAAGCTCCGGCCGACAAACCGCTCGACCCGCGCGACACCGATCCCGTCAAGCTCGGCTGGATGGTCGGCTCGCCGCCGCCGGCCGACAAGATCATTCGCGCAGGCGACGGTAGCTCCTACCGCTTTCCGCAGTGGCGCTGGAGCTTCTCGCATTGGCGCGAGCTCGTGCCGACGATCGAGGTCTCGCGCGGCCCGAACCCCGTGAATCGGCTGATGCGCGAAACGCGCGCGGACCTCGATGCCGTCACCTTCGTGCCCATGGGCGGCGATAAGCCGATGACGTGGGCCGACTCGCTCGTCGCGAACTACACGGATGGCATCGTCGTGCTGCATCGCGGCAAGCTCGCCTACGAGCGTTACTTCGGCGCGCTGAACGCCGAGGGAAACCACATCGGGTTCTCGGTCACGAAGTCGTTCTTCGGCACGATCGCGGCCACGCTGATCGCCGAGGGCAAGCTCGATGCGGACGCGCGTGTCGACAAGTACCTCCCCGAGCTCAAGGACAGTGGTTTCGGCGACGCCACGGTCGCGCAAGTTCTCGACATGACGTCCGCGCTCGACTTCGTCGAGAGCTACACGGGCGAGTCCCCGAGCATGAACGCCTACCGCGACGCGACGGGGTGGGGCGGTACGGGCACGGGGAGCGGCGTGTACGCGTTCCTGCCGACGATCAAGAAACAGGGAACGCACGGCACGGAGTTCCACTACCGCACGCCAAACAGCGACGTCGTCGGTTGGCTCATCGCGCGCGTGACGAAGAAGTCGCCGGCCGAAGTGCTGAGCGAGCGCATCTGGAGTCGTCTCGGCGTCGAGGAGGACGCGTTCCTGCAGGTCGACGCCGACGGCACGCCGCTCGTGGGCACCTCGCTGAACGCGCGGTTGCGCGACTTCGCGCGCTTCGGCGAGATGATGCGCCTCGACGGCCGCTTCAACGGCCAGGAGATCGTGCCGAAAGCCGTCGTAGAAAAGATTCGCGAAGGCGGCAGCCGCGAGGCATTCGTGTTCGGCAACTATCCGACGTTGCAGGGCTGGAGCTACAACGACCAGTGGTGGGTCTCGCACGACGATCACGGCGTCTACATGGCGCGCGGCATTCACGGCCAGGCCATCTATATCGACCCGGTCGCGGAGATGGTCATCGCGCGGTTCGCGTCGCACCCGCTGGCCGCTAATGTCAACCTCGATCCGCTGTCGCTACCGGCCTACCGCGCCATCGCGGAACGATTGATGTCACAGTGATTTTAGCGGGTGGTGGAACAGTAGCCGCCGAACCTGCTACGGTTATTGGCCCACGCGGAAGGCCGCGAACGGCCGAGGGAAGGCTATGAAAGGTACCGTCATTGCAGCGCTGTTCGCGCTGGCCATCAGTGTTGCAGTTCCCGTGCAAGCGCAATCCCCTGTCGCGGGCAAGGATTACACCGAGATCGCGAATGGCCGTCCCCTCGACCCGCCCGCCGCGGGCACGATCGTCGTCGAAGAGTTCTTCAACTACGTCTGTCCGGCGTGCAACTCGTTCGAGCCGACCTTCGTGGCGTGGCAGGCGAAGCTGCCGGCCGACGTGAAGGTCGTGCACATTCCTGCGACGTTCCGCGCCGACTTCATGCAATACGCAAAAGCGTACTACGCCGCCGAAGCGCTCGGGCTCGTCGACAAGACGCACCGCGCGGTGTACGAGGCGATCCATGTCAAGCACACGATCCCGGCCGAGGGCGACCGGCCCGACGAGGAAAAAATCGCCGCGTTCTACGCGGGCTTCGGCGTAAGCAAAGACGAGTTCTTGAGCGCGATGCGAAGTTTTGGCGTGAACGTGAAGGTGAGTCGCGCAACGGACCAGATGCAGAAGAGCAAGGTGCCGAGCACCCCCACGCTGGTCGTCAACGGCCGCTACCTGGTCAAGGGCGGCGCCTCGTGGGAAGACACGCTGCGCATCGCGAGCTTTCTGATCGAGAAGGAGCGCGCTCGCATCGCGACACCTAGCTCGGGCTAGGCGTCACGATCAGGTGCACCACGGCGACGACACCCGCCGTCGGCCGCAGCACTTTCAGCGCGAGCGTCCGGGCCGCGCCGTCGCCGATCAAGAGCTTCAATAGGTCCGCCTGCTCGGCGACGGGCTCGCCCTGCGCGCCGACGATC
>Ga0207675_100007113_pt1 | contig 10578 bp, 9 predicted proteins | sample KBSSwiS42_FD_184305 | JGI IMG/M metagenome (GOLD analysis project Ga0207675, IMG submission 184305) | Switchgrass rhizosphere microbial communities from Kellogg Biological Station, Michigan, USA - KBS Switchgrass S4-2 (SPAdes) (version 2) | ecosystem: Host-associated > Plants > Roots >...
ACGTAGATATCGCGGTAGTACTCGCGCGCGAAGATGCCTCCCATGGACCATCCGACCAGCACGATGTCATCGGTGATTCCCGCGCGCTCGAGCAGCGTGTGGAGCCGGCGCACGGCTTCCGTCGCCGGCGTGGGGCGGTCGAGAGGCTCGCTGTAGCCCATGCCGGCGCGGTCGTATGCGCAGACGGTCGTGATCGCGGACATGCGTTCGTTGATGGGTGCCCAGGCCAGGGACTGCGAGCCGACGCCCTGTTCGACGATGACGGTCGGGCTGCCCTGGCCCTGGCAGAAAATGTGCATGCGGTGCCCATCGACATCCAGCAGCCTGCCGGGCGGTGGAAATCTCGCATCGTCGCGGGATTCCATGACGCGCTGGTAGATCCAGCCCGCGACGGGCGCGGCCACCACCAGCACCACGACGGCCAGCAGGATTCGTCTGAAGGCTTTCACTTGAACGTCGGGGACCTGCGCAGGAACAGCGTGAGGATCGCACCAGCGAACAGAATGCCGGCGAGTAGATAGAGCGGACTTGCGAAGCTGCCGGTGGCATCCTTGAGGTAGCCGACGGCGTAGGGACCAATGAATCCGCCCACCGCGCCCATGGCATTGATCAGCGCGATGCCGGCGGCCGCGGCACTGCCCGTGAGAAATTTACCGGGCAGCGCCCAGAAGGGGCCGCGGGTCGAGTAGTCGCCGACCGCGGCGACCGACAAGGCGATCATCGCCGGCAGCGGCGATCCGATCATGCCGGTGGCGATGAATCCCAGCGCGCCGATCACCGAAGGAATCGCCACGTGCAGGAAGCGCTCGCCGCTGCGATCCGAGCTGCGGCCCACGAGGATCATGCCTGTTGCCGCGGCGATGTAGGGGATCGCCGAGAACATGCCGACGCCGAAGTCCGAATATCCCGAGACGCCCTTCACGATGGTGGGAACCCACAGCGTCAGTCCATAACTGCCGGTCTGGCAGCAGAACATGATGACGGCCAGCAGCCACACGGTGGGGTGCCCGATGGCATCGCGCAGGCTCACGCGGTGCTGCCGCTCGGCTTCGCTCTGCTCCGCGTACAGGTGCGCACTCAGCCAGTCGCGTTGCTCGGCGGTCAGCCAGCGCGCCTGCGCGGGTTTCTCGGTGAGAAAAGCCAGCACCACGAAACCTAACAACACGGCGGGCAGCCCTTCCGCGAGGTACATCCACTGCCAGCCGTGCAGGCCGTGGAACTCGTCGAAGTGGTCCATGATCCAGCCCGACAACGGCCCGCCGAACACCACGGACAGCGGAATACCGATCATGAACCACGACACCGCGCGGGCGCGGTGCCGGCGCGGAAACCAGTCGCTCAGGTAGAAGACGATGCCGGGCAGGAATCCGGCCTCGGCGGCGCCGAGCAGGAAACGCATCACGTAGAAACTCGTCTCGCCCTGCACGAACATCATGCCGGCGGAAATGAGTCCCCAGGTGATCATGATGCGCGCGATCCAGATGCGCGCGCCGTAGCGCACCAGCAGCAGGTTGCTCGGGATTTCACAGGCCGCGTACGCCAGGAAGAAGATGCCGGCGCCCAAGCCATAAGCGGTTTCGCTCAGGCCCAGGTCCGTATTCATCTGCAGCTTGGCGAAGCCGACATTGACGCGATCCAGCCAGGAGATGATGTAGAGCAACAGCAGGAAGGGCAGCAGGCGCATGGTGACGCGCGCCATGGTCGATCGTTCGATGTCGGTCATCGTCTGGGTCATCGCGCCAAGTGTAGGGCAAGGCATATGATTGCGCCCCATGAACACACCCGATGAATGGATAGACATCGGTGCGGCCGACGACTTCAAGCGCACCAGCCTGCGCGAAGCGAAGCTCGGCGAGCGCCTCGTCGCCGTTTCGTACCAGGACGGCAAGTTCGGCGTGATCTCCAACACCTGCAACCACGTCGGCGGACCGCTCGGCAAGGGTTTGCTGGAAGGCGAGATGGTGGTTTGCCCCTGGCACCAGTACCGCTTCCACCGCTGCACGGGCGAGGGTGAACCGGGCTACGAAGCGGACAAGGTGCCGAGCTACGGCGTCAAGGAAGAGAACGGCCGCCTGCTGGTCACCGCGAAGCCGGTGACGAAGCGTGGTCACCTGCCGCACGAACCGCATCCGCTGACGCGCGCCACCGAGCGTGCGCCGGGGCCGCTGCGCGTCGGCGGCATCTCGACCACGGCGATGGACCCGAAATATCCACGCTTCTCGACCTCCGAGCACTTGTTAGGCGTGGCGCTCGATCACGCACGCGCGTCGCTCGGCGCCGAGGCGAAGATGATCCGGCTCAATGACCTCAGGTTCCGCAACTGCGAGGGCTTCTACTCCAAGGCGGCCAAGGCCTGCACCTGGCCCTGTTCGATCACCTCCATGGACAAGACCGACCAGCTCGACCAGGTGTACGAGATGGCGGTGCACTGGGCCGACATCCTGCTGATCGCGACGCCGATCCGCTGGGGCGCGGCGAGTGCGTTCTATTACAAGATGGTCGAGCGCATGAACTGCATCCAGAACCAGATCACTCTCAACAACAAGGTGCTGATCCGCAACAAGGTCGCGGCTTTCATCATCACCGGCGGCCAGGACGGCATCCAGTCGGTCGCCGGGCAGATGATGATGTTCTTCAGCGAGATCGGTTACCTCGTGCCGCAATTCCCTTTCATCGCGCACTCGCTCGGCTGGGAGTTCGAGGAAATGGACCGCAACGTCGAATTCGTGGAGAAGAGCGAGCCGCTGCGCGCCGGCGCGCGCGAGCTCGTCAATCGCAGCGCCGAGATGGCGAAGGCATTGCTGGAACGCGAGATGACGCGCGCGTCGATCGAACGCGGCGGCCGCAAGGCGTCGAAGAAGTAACACGCGCGGCGCTGCCAGCGCGCATGCCGGAATGTCAGGCCCGCGCCGCCATCCACTCCGTAACGAGCGCCGGTACGACGCGGGTCGCGGGGCCGGCGCGGAATTCGAAGCCATGCGGCACCTCGTCCATCTCCAGCGAGTTCAGTACTTTCCGTGCCAGCGGGCGCGCGAACTCGACCAGCCCTGCTGCCGGGTAGACAGACAGCGACGTGCCGACCACCAGCACCCGGTCGGCGGCCTCGACGTGCTCACGCGCCGCTTCCATGTGCTGCGTTTCTTCTCCGAACCACACGATGTCCGGACGCAGCTGCGTACCTTCATCGCATTTCTGCCCGAGCTCGATCGGCGCGCCGTCGATCCGATATCGCCGCCGCGAGGGCCCCGTGCCGCGCGCGAAGGCGAGCTCGCCGTGAACATGCAGCACATGCGAAGACCCTGCGCGTTCGTGCAACGCATCGACGTTCTGGGTGATGACGATCACGTCGAAGCGTTTCTCGAGCGAGGCGAGGGCGAGGTGCGCCGCATTGGGCTGCGCGCTCCACGCCCTGGCGCGCCGTTCGTTGTAGAAGGCGAGTACGAGCTCGGGGTGCCTGAGCCAACCCTCGGGGCTGGCGAGCTCGACCCAGGAGTACTGCTTCCACAAACCGGCTGCGTCGCGAAACGTCGGCAGGCCGCTCTCGGCGGACAGTCCGGAGCCGGAGAGCACCACCACCTTGTCAGCCATGTACTGCGGGCGGTGTCGTCGTGGAGTCGGCGTCGAAATGCATCTGGCTGCGCTTGAACACGGACTGCAGGCGCTCGACGATTTCCTCGCGCCGGCCGCGCGCCCAGTCGGGCATCTGCGCCACCCAGTCATGTTCACCCGGGATGTGAATCTCGTATTCGCCGCGACCGACGTAGTCGAGCAGCAGTTCGACCGATTCGACTTCGCCTTCGTGCAATTCTTCGTAGAGCCAGTGATTGCCGACCCTCCGGCCGGCGTAATAGCCGCTGCGGCTCAGCGCACGCATGCGCGCCGTCGTGCGCCAGAACCAGCGCAGCAGCAGCGTGGCAACGCCGCCGAGCACCAGGCCGTTGAACATCTCTCCTTGCGCGATCAGGGCGAGCGCCGCCGCGATGGTGAGTGTGCCGACGAGCGCAACGCCCACCAGCATGCCGCGAAAGCCGGGACCGACGTGTTCGCTCATGTCGCCAGGCCCGAGCGCAGCAGAAACCACCAGCTGACCCAGAATGCCGCGATCAACAGCAACAGTCCCGGCGCCAGTCGCATGAAGTAACCGCGGCCGCCGGCCCAGGCGAAGCCCAGTTTGGACAAGGTGTTCGTGGTCACCACGAGACCAATGGCGATTGCCGCGAGTTCCGGCGACAACTGTTCCTGGGAAGCCAGTGAGCCGATCGACGCGGCGGTGGAATGCGCATCAGCGAATCCACCCACCACGACGCCGCCCAGTGCCCACAGGGGACCGAAAGTTCTCTGCAGCCAGGCCACCAGCAACATGACCAGCACGAAGGCGCCCGCGAAGATCAACGCGGTGCGCAGGCGGAAGGCCCGGCCGGAGGGCGGGGGCGGCGCCGGCTCGCGCTGGGTGGCGCGGATCATCAGCGCCCCGTAGGCGGCCATGGCGACGCCCATGATCAGGAGTACCCAGCGCAACTGCGCGAGCAGCGCCGTGTTGCTGATGGCGAGCACCAGCGCGAGCTGCACGACGGTGGCGACATTCGACAATGCCGCGCCGGCCACCGCCGACGAGACGATCTTCGGCTGTTGCTGTGCGCGTTTGCCCATGGTGGCGACCACCGCGGTGCTCGACACGAATCCACCTAACAACCCCGAGATGGGCAGCCCGGCCCGCGCCCCGACCAGCCGCTGCGCGACGTAACCCGCGGCATCGACCAGCATGATCAGCACCGTGAGTTTCCACACCAGGCGCGGATTGACGACTTTCCAGGGGTCGATGGGGTGATCCGGCAGGATGGGCAGCACGAGAATCGCGGCCGCGGCGAGCAACACCGCATCCTGCAACTCCTGGTCGGAGAGCTTCGCCTGTGCGAAGGCATGTAATGGGCCGCGCGAAACGAGCAGGCCGACGATCAGCACACCGGCGGCGGCCGCCAGCACCGGCTGCGAGGCCGCGAGCACGCCGGTGAGGAACGTCGCGAGCTGCGCGACTTCGGAAGTCAGGCCGGGATCGCCATCGCGGGTGCGATGGTAGGAAAGCGCGGTCAATGCGACCACCCCGAGGGCGATCGCGGCAAGCACGATCCAGGAACGACTGAGTGCCGCGAGCACGCCCAGCAAGGCGATGATCGCGAAGGTGCGCACGCCGGCGGCCGCCGGAACCTTGTCGGACTTCATGCGCCGTTCGCGTTCCACGCCGATCAACAACCCCGCTCCGAGCGCGACCAGGATCGCGGCGGCTTCTTCGGGCAGCGCCCATTCACTCAAGGACTGCGGCATGGCCGCAGAAGCTTACGCGGCCTTTTCCAGCAGCAGCAACCCGGACCCGGTGTTGGAGATCGGGACGTGGTAGTTGCTCTCCAGCTTGCGTACCTCGGCGCCCAGGGCTCCGCGCATGACCAGCCACTGGATGAGCTCGGGGCCCTGGGTGCCGGCGAATTCGATGAGGTCGCGAATCGTGTACTTCGCCAGCAGCTCCGGTTCGTGCACGATCTTCTCGAGGCAATACAGGTCGAAGGGCTTGTTGATGAAGCCGGCGCGCCGGCCGTCGAGCTGGTGCGACAGTCCGCCGGTGCCGAACACCACCACTCGTTCGTTCGCCGGCCAGGATTCGATGGCGCGACCGAGTACTTCGCCGAACTTGAGGCAGCGGGCCGGGCTCGGCAACGGATGCTGCACGGTGTTCACGTGAATCGGGATGGCGCGCACCGGCCATTCCGGGGCATCCGGCCACAACAACTGCATGGGGACCACGAAACCGTGGTCGACTGACATCTCCTGGCAGGTAGTCAGGTCGAAGTCGGCTTCGGCGAGTCGTTCGATCAGGTGCCACGACATCGCAGCGTTCCCGGGGAAGGGGCGCAGGGTCGGCAGACCCCAGCCCTCGTCGGCATTGCGGTACTCGGTGGCCGCGCCGACCGCAAAGGTCGGCATCTTGTCGAGGAAGAAGTTGAGGCCGTGGTCGTTGTAGACCACGACCGCAACGGTAGGGCGCGCAGCCTTCAGCCAGGCTCGCACCGGCTGATAGGCGTCGAAGAACGGCTTCCAGTACGGTTCCTCGTACTGCTGGCGCGCCATCGCGAGTCCAATCGCGGGAATGTGCGAAGTGCCGATGCCACCGATGATTCGTGCCATGTTCAGTCTCCGGCGGCCTGCAGGCGTTCGCGGAATTCGGCCACGCTCACGCCGGTCTGCTGCGCGCCGAGGTCCTGCACGCTCAGTCCGAAGATGCCGGCGAGTTTCGCGAGGTAGTAGATGTTGCCGCCGGCGGCGATCAGCGCCAGCACGTTGCGGCGGCGAACGGCTTCACGTTGCTCGACGTTGAGGTTGAATCTGCGGCAGTAAGCTTCTTCGTCGCGCACGAATTCCGCGCGATTTTCCGCACTGTTGAAGGAGTAGCACATCTTGTTGAGGGCATAGCCGCGCTGTGCGGCGCAGCCGTCGAAAATGGTCGTGCCCCAGATCTCGCGACTTTGAGCCATGGGCTGGGATATGGGTGTTTTCCGAGTCTGGGGCATGGATCCAGCATGGCGCCGCATGCGGCCGCAGACATGCGTAAGGCTACTTACGGCCCCGACCTGATCGGAGCCATAAGCACGGCGAATCCGCACCGTGCAATGTCAACTCGGGGTCAACCCGGCGTCAGCTCAGACGCGGGCGGGGGTCTCGAATACCAGTGCCGCCTGTCGCTGCGATTGCTGCTGCGTGGACATGCGCTGCACACCCATGACTTCACGCGAGGGGAAATAGATCTCGGCGATCATGTTGTGCACGTTGCTGATGTGCAGCTGCAGGTTGTCGATGAGCTCGTGCAGGCCGGGCTGATCGAGCGTGGCCAGCGGCGCGCGTTCGATGAATCGCGCGGCCTCGCCGAGCACCTCGAGCACGCCGTCGTTGCGCGGCAATTCGTTCACCGACCGCTCGAGCTGCATCAGGCAGAACTGGCAGGAGCGCGGGAACTGGTCGTCGCGCAGCAGGAACTGGAGCACGTCGGTGCGCTTCACGCGGGTTCGCATGCGCAGGCGGTACATCTGGTAGCCCGAGAGACTCTTCAACACGCTCATCCATTGCACGCTTTCGAAGGGCCGCAGCTCGGGTGTCTCGGCAGGAAGCAGCTGCGCCGAACGCACGTCGACGATGCGGCTGGTCATGTCGGCGCGCTCCAGGTTGCGGCCGAGCGCGCTGAAGGTGTACGCGTCGTTGCGGTTCATCGTGCCGTCGAGCATGCCGGCGATGGTCTGCAGCGTGACGACGATACGCTTGAGGAATTCGAAGCGCGTGCGCTTGTTGATGGCGCCGTCGACGTTGCGCGTGCAGTCGGCGATGAACTCGTTGAGGAGCTCCCAGCATTCGGTGGGCAGGATTTCGCGCAGGGTGCGGGCGTTTTCCCGCGCGAGATGCAGGCTCGAGCAGATCGAGCCAGGGTTGTCCTTGTCGGCGATCAGGAAGGTGACCACCTCGCGCTCCTCGCCGCGCGTCGCCTTGCCTGCGTGCTGCCTGTCGTATTCGGCACGACTGCCGGAAATGTCGACCAGCGGCAGCCAGCCGGGCGCGATGCCGCCCGGAAGATCCAGCAGCAGGTTGGTGTTCACGCCGATGATGCGCGCGGTGTTCTCCGCGCGCTCCAGGTAGCGCGACAGCCAGTAAACGCTTTCGACGGTTCTAGCGAGCATGATGGGGAGGTGGTGTCAGGCGGGGAAAGTGGGGAAAACTCGCACACGCACCGCGCTGCGGAGTTGCAACGATTGCAGAGTTTTCCCCACTTTCCCCGCCTGACACCACTAATTCTCCGTATCGACGATCCAGGTATCTTTGCTGCCGCCGCCCTGCGACGAGTTCACCACTAGCGAGCCCTTGCGCAGTGCCACGCGGGTCAAACCACCCGTGGTCACGTTGGTCTCGCGGCCCGAGAGGATGAACGGCCGCAGGTCGACGTGCCGCGGCTCGAGCCGGTCGTTCACCAGCGTCGGCACGGTGGACAGCGTCACCACCGGCTGCGCGATGAAACTGCGCGGATCGGATTTGAGCGAATCGGCGAACTTGCCGCGCTCGGCCTTGGTGGACATCGGACCCATCAGCATGCCGTAGCCACCCGAACCATCCACCGGTTTCACCACCAGTTCGTCGAGGTGATCGAGCACATGGGAGAGCTGCTTCTCCTCGCCGCAGCGCCACGACGGCACGTTGGGCAGGATGGCGTCCTCGTCCAGGTAGTACTTGATCATGTCCGGCACGTACGTGTAGACGAGTTTGTCGTCGGCCACGCCCGCGCCCGGCGCGTTTGCCAGCGCGACGTTGCCCGCCGCCCAGGCGCGCATCAGGCCCGGCACGCCGAGCGAAGAGTCCTTGCGGAACACCTCCGGATCGAGGAAGTCGTCGTCGATGCGCCGGTAGATCACGTCGACGCGTGTCCAGCCGCGCACCGTCTGCATGTACACGCAGTCGTCGCTATCTACCGCGAGGTCGCGGCCCTCGACCAGCTCGCAGCCCATCTGCCGCGCGAGATAGGCGTGTTCGAAGTAGGCCGAGTTGTAGATGCCGGGCGTCAGCACCACGACCTCGGGCCGTGCCTGCTTGCGCGGCGAGAGTGCGATCAGCATGTCGTAGAGCTGGGATGGATAGTCGTCTACCGGCAGGATGGCGGCGCTCTCGAACAGTTCCGGGAACACGCGCTTCACCACCTGCCGGTTCTCGAGCATGTACGACACGCCGGAGGGCACGCGCAGGTTGTCCTCGAGCACGTACACCGTGCCGTCCTTGTCGCGGATCAGGTCCGAACCGCAGATGTGCGCCCAGGTGCCGAGCGGCGGCTTGATGCCGCGTACGTTGGCGCGGAAATTCTTCGAAGTCGCGATGATCGAGGCGGGCATGAGCCCATCCTTGATGAACTTCTGCCCGTGGTAGACATCGTCGATGAACAGGTTGAGCGCGGCGGCGCGCTGGATCAGTCCCGCCTCGATGCGCTGCCATTCCTTGCGCGAGATGGTGCGCGGCACGATGTCGAGCGGCCAGGCGCGGTCGATCGACCCGTCCTGCTCGTGGTAGACCGTGAAGGTGATGCCCATGGCCTTGATGGCCAGCTCCGCTGCCTGCTGGCGCACGACGATCTCGTCGCCGTCCAGGTCCGTCAGGTATTTCATCAAGACCCGGCCGGCGGCGCGCGCGCCTCCGCCGGGGCCCACGAGCTCGTCGTGGAGTCCTTTGGATGGGTATGACGTCCAGTCGGTCTTCATTTGTCTTGGCGCGCTTGGCGCGAACCCAAAATACCAGAGCCCAAAGCGGCTGTTCAAAAAAGTGCGCGCCACGCATGCCGGCGCTTCGCCGTGGTGCTTTCGGGGCCCGGCTGGCGCAATTTGGTGCGCGGCGGGCCCGGAAGCCTGTTAGAGCCGCCTGTGTAGAATGCGGGCGTGTCTATCCACGTCGCGCTCAACCACGTCACGCATTACCGATACGACCGGCCCGTGGCGCTCGGCCCACAGATCGTGCGGCTGCGCCCCGCGCCGCACTGCCGCACTCGTATCCTGTCCTATTCGCTGAAGGTCGCGCCGGCGAAACATTTCATCAACTGGCAGCAGGACCCGGAGTCTAACTACCTTGGCCGGTTCGTCTTTCCGGACAAGGCCACGGAGCTGCGCATCGAGGTGGACCTGGTCGCCGAGATGGCGGTGCTCAACCCGTTCGATTTCTTCCTGGAGCCTTATGCGGAGACCTACCCGTTCGGCTACCAGGGCGCGGACAAGCGCGACCTGGCGCCATACCTCGTCATGTTCCGTGGCGAACCGCTGTTCAAGGAATACCTGCGCAGCATTCCACGCGAGCGCAAGCGCACCATCGACTGGCTGGTCGAACTCAACCTCAAGCTGTCGCGCGACATCAAGTACCTGATCCGCATGGAGCCGGGCGTGCAGACGCCCGAGCTCACGCTCCGCAAGCAATCCGGTTCGTGTCGCGACTCCTCGTGGTTGCTGGTGCAGTTGCTGCGGCACATGGGGCTGGCGGCGCGTTTCGTCTCCGGCTACCTGATACAGCTCACCGCCGACATGAAGTCGCTCGATGGTCCGTCCGGGCCGGACCAGGACTTCACCGACCTGCACGCCTGGTGCGAGGTCTACCTTCCCGGTGCGGGATGGATCGGGCTGGATCCGACCTCGGGTTTGCTGGCCGGCGAGGGCCACATTCCGCTGGCGTGCACGCCGGAACCCGGCGCCGCCGCGCCGGTCACCGGCGCCGTCGACGAGGCGGAGGTGGAATTCAGCCACCACATGCGCGTGGAGCGCATCTGGGAGGCGCCGCGCGTCACGAAGCCGTACACCGACGCGCAGTGGTCCGAAATCGAGAAGTTAGGGCACGCGATCGACGGGCAGCTCCAGGAAGGAGACGTACGCCTCACCATGGGTGGCGAACCCACCTTCGTGTCGGTCGACGATCCGGATGGCGCCGAGTGGAATACGGCTGCCATGGGGCCGAACAAGCGCCGCCTGGCCATCGATGTCTACAAGCGCCTCAAGCAGAAGTACGCGCCGCTCGGGTTGTCGC
>Ga0207675_100007115_pt1 | contig 10576 bp, 8 predicted proteins | sample KBSSwiS42_FD_184305 | JGI IMG/M metagenome (GOLD analysis project Ga0207675, IMG submission 184305) | Switchgrass rhizosphere microbial communities from Kellogg Biological Station, Michigan, USA - KBS Switchgrass S4-2 (SPAdes) (version 2) | ecosystem: Host-associated > Plants > Roots >...
TCGCGCCGCTGATCATCGTCTATCTATTCAGCCTCGAGTTCCTGAACCGCGGCATCGACAGCTGGTTCAAGGTGGAGATCAAGCAGGGCCTGACCGACGCGCTGGAGCTCTCCAAGGCGGCCATGGACGTGCGCATGCGCGAATACGCGCGCAGCACCGAGCAGTTCGCCGCGAAGCTCGGCGAGAGCCCGACCAACGACTGGGCGCAGGCCGCCGACGCGCAGCGCGTCGAGAGCGGCGCGCTCGAGGTGGTGGTGTACGGCTCCCTCGGCCAGGTGCTGGCGGCCAGCAGCTCCGGACCCACCTCGACCACGCTGCCGCATTACGCGACCCCGGAGATGACCCGCTCGATCGCCGGTGGGAATACCTACTGGAGCCTGGAACCGCTGTCGGAAGGCGACTACCTGATCAACACCGCGGCACCTATCGCGGCAACCCCGGGATCGAGCGAAGGTCGCTTCGTGGTGGCGATCTACCCGGTGCCACCGCAGCTCGCGCGACTATCCGAGGCCGTGCAACGATCGTATTCGCAGCATGGTGAGCTGTCTGCGCAGCGCGAGCCCGTCAAAAACAGCTTTCGCATGACACTGACGCTGGTGCTGCTGCTCGCAATGTTGACCGCCATATACGGTGCTATCTACTCGGCCGAGAAACTGACGCGGCCGGTGCAGGACCTCATCGCCGGCACCCGCGCGGTGGGCAAGGGCGACTTCGGCACGCGCCTGCCGCTGCCGTCGCGCGACGAGATGGGGTTCCTGGTGCATTCGTTCAACGACATGACCAAGCGCCTGCGGCGCGCGCGCGAGGAGACCACGCGCAGCCAGCAGGCCGTGGAGCGCGAACGCGAGCGCCTGTCGATCATCCTCGCGCGCCTGACTACCGGCGTCATCGCCATCGGGCGCGACCTGGTGCTGCGCAGCGCCAACCATGCCGCCGGCAACATCCTCGGCGTGGATCTCGACCAGGGCGTCGGCCAGCCGCTGGTGGCCGCTTCGAACGATGCGCGCTTCGTGCGGTTCGTCGCCGAGGTGAATGCGCGCCTGGCGCGCGGCGAGGAGGAGTGGCGCGAGCAGATGGATCTCAAGCCGGAAATGTCCGGCGCACGCGTGCTGGTGTGCTCGTGCACGCCGTTGCCCGGCAACGAACACGCCGAGGACGATGCGGAACGCCAGGGCGGCTACGTGATCGTGTTCGACGACATCAGCGCGCTGCTGCAGGCGCAGCGCGATGCGGCCTGGGGCGAAGTCGCGCGCCGCCTCGCGCACGAGATCAAGAATCCGCTCACGCCCATCCAGCTGTCCGCCGAGCGCATGCGGCGGCGTTACCTCGAGCAGATGACGGGCGAAGACGCGCAGGTGCTCGACCGCGCCACCTACACCATCGTGCAGCAGGTCGAGGCCATGAAGGCCATGGTCAACGCCTTCAGCGAATACGCGCGTGCGCCGGACATGAAGGTGACGCGTTTCCCGCTCAATGCGCTGGTCACCGAGGTCGCTGACCTGCACCGCGTGCAGGAGTCGGGCGTGCAGATCGACGTCGAGCTGGATCCGCACATCGAGCAGGTCGAGGCCGACCGCGGCCGCGTGCGGCAGATCCTCAACAACCTCCTGGTGAATGGCCTCGAGGCGGTGGAAAACGCCACGTCCGGCCACGTGATCGTCGCCACCCACCTGGAAATCGCCGGCGCGGCCGAGTACGCCACGATTACGGTAAGTGACAACGGGCCGGGATTCGCGCGCGACGTGCTGGGGCGTGCGTTCGATCCGTATGTGACCAGCAAGCCAAAAGGCACAGGATTGGGGCTCGCGATCGTGAAAAAGATCGTCGAGGAGCACGGCGGGCGCGTCGAGGCCGACAATCGGCCCGAAGGCGGTGCGCGCGTGCGTGTATCCTTGCCCGTAACCGACGGTTCCCGACAGGTGGTGGCGCGCGAGCGGCGCGTTGAACCCCGGAAGGAGCGAGCATGAGCGCCGCACATATTCTGGTTGTCGATGACGAAGCCGATATCCGCGGCCTTCTGAAGGAGATCCTCTCCGAGGAAGGCTACGACGTGGACGTGGCTGGTGATGCCGGCCAGGCGCGCGCCTCGCGCGCACGCCAGCTTCCCGACCTCGTGTTGCTGGACATCTGGATGCCCGACACCGACGGCATCACGCTGCTGCGCGAGTGGCAGGGTGCCGCGGCCGAGTCCTCCTGCCCCGTGGTGATGATGTCGGGTCACGGCACCGTCGAGACCGCGGTGGAAGCGACGCGCCTCGGCGCCTTCGATTTCGTCGAGAAGCCGCTGTCGCTGCAGAAACTCCTGCGCACGGTCGAGCGCGCGCTCGAGGCCGGCAAACGCAAGCGGCACGCCGGCAAGTTGTTGGCCGCGTCGCCGGGCGTGCCGGTGGGCCGCAGCCGCGTCATGCAGCAGCTGCGCGCCGACCTCGCGCAAATCGCCAGCAACGATTCGCCGGTGTTGCTGGTGGGCGAAACCGGTACCGGGCGCGAGGCGTTCGCGCGTTTCATCCACGACGCGAGTCCGCGCGCCGCGCGGCCGTTCATCACGCTGATTTCGAGCACGCTGCGCGGCGACGGCGCCGAGCAGGTGCTGTTCGGCACCGAGTCCGGCGGGCAGTCGGCCCCCGGCGTGCTGGAACGCGCCGGCGCCGGCACGCTGTTCGTCAACGAGCTCGAGGATCTGCCGGCCACGGCGCAACGCGCCCTGCTGGGCGCACTCGAGAGCGGCCAGTTCACGCGCGTCGGTGGCAGCACACCCGTCACCCTCAAGGCGCGGCTGTTGTCGTCCGCACGGCCGGGCATCGAGACGCGCAACGACGAATTCCGCCGCGACCTGCTCGCGCACCTGAACACCCTGATCGTGCGCGTTCCGCCGCTGCGCGAATACACCGAAGACGTTCCCGACCTGCTGCGTCACTACGTCGACCGGCTGGTGGACGGCGAGGGTCTGCCGTTCCGCAAGTTCAGCGTGGCGGCGCAGAACCGCCTGCGAAATTATCCGTGGCCCGACAACGTGCGCGAGCTCAAGAACCTCGTGCAGCGGTTGCTGCTGCAGGGTGGCAGCGAGGAAATCCGCCTCGAGGAGATCGAACGCGAGCTGGCGGCGCAGGCGCCGACCGCCGAGCCGCTGGTCAAGCAGGACCTGCTGGCGCTGCCGCTGCGCGAAGCGCGCGAGCAGTTCGAACGCGCCTACCTGCAGCAGCAGCTGCTGCTGTGTAACGGCAAGGTGGGACAACTCGCCAAGCGCGTCGGCATGGAACGCACCCACCTGTATCGCAAGCTGCGCTCGCTGGGCGTCGACTTCCGCAACGTCACGGACGACAGCGAGTAGCGACGATCGAGTCGGGCGCCGCCGGCCACCGTGCGTGCATTGCCCGGTGCCTACGGATATCCCGTCTCGGCCGGATCTGGCGACACCTTGATGACGCGGAATACACCCTCGTATCCCGATTTCAGCGAGAACTCGATGCGGCCAACGCCCTTGTACAGGTAGTACAGGCGCTGCAGATCCTTGGCGCCGTAGTTGAACGGCTGCCACTGCTTGCCGGTCATGCGCTGGGTCTGCGCGGTCGGCGGTCCGATCAGCGCATCCACCTCCGCCTGGCTCATGCCTGCCTTGATGATGCTGAAGTCTACTTTTTTGGGTTCTGCCGCGGGCGCCGCGGCCGCGACGGGTACTGCGGCCGGCGCGGCGGCGGGAGCGGCGGCCGGTTTGGCGGCGACCGCGTTCTTCGAATTCTTCTTGCCCTTGCCCTGCGCGGGCGGTGCCGGCGGCGGCGGCGGCGGCGGGGGATTGCGCAGCAGCTCGAGGTTCACGGTGCCCGCGACGTAAGGATTGGACACCTCCTTCGGCAGGCTCTTGGCTGCCTTCTCGCAATGTCCGCGTGCCTTGTGGTGCACTTCCTTGTCCTTCTGGATCTTCTCGAGCACGGGGCGATAACGCGCATTGCCGGACGCGCCGAGCGCGCGGCACATCCACGACACTGCGTCGACCGCATCGCGGTCCTCGCCGGAGCGCGGATATTTCTCGAGCAGCACTTCGGTCGCGACATCCAGCACTTCCGCGTTGGTGTTGCCGGTGTTGTACAGGCTCTGCGCGACGTCACGCAGCGAGATCCAGTTGCCCTTGATGAGCCGGTCGACGTACATCTTCTCGGCTTCGTCGAGTGCAGCGATGCTGTTCGCGCTCGCGAACAGGGCCAGGGCGCCGAGCGCCAGCGATAAGGTCTTGCGAATCATGGTGACTCCCTTTGAAGCCAGGTCACGTTTGTTATTGGGTGTCGGCTGGTGGACGCGACTTTAACAAACTCGGCTGCCCGGTGTGTTTCACCGCAGGGTCAGGGAGCCGTCCTCACCGATGAGTAACCGCCCTTGGGGAAACGCGTTGTCGGTGAGCGTGCGCAGCAAGCCGATGACGGCCCCCGCAGCATCCGGGGTCGGCCCCGCGGGACGGATCTGGGTGGTGGCCTCGATGTGGCCCGAGACGAAGCGTCCCTCGTCGTCGAGGGTGCACAGCAAGATCGGTGCGATGCCGCGGATGCCGTCGACGCTGATGCCGTAGTACGTGGCGAAATTGCCCAGGCTGTAGGCGATCAGCCGGTCGCGATAGATCTCCATCGGCCGCACCACGTGCGGGCCGTGCCCCAGCACCAGGTCGGCGCCCGCGTCGATCATGGCGTGGGCGAATTCGACCACGTTGCCGCGATCCTCGCCGGCGAAGATCTCGCGCGCGAATGGCAGCACTTCCGCACCATTACCTTCCGCGCCGCCGTGAAACGAAACGATGACGATGTCGTGGGTGGCGGCGAGCTGCGTCACCAGCGGCAGGCCGATCTGCGGATCGTTGAGCGAGTTCGAGCCGACGTTGGGTGCGAACGCCACCAGCGCCACGCGCCGGCCATTGGCGATCCAGCTCGCGACGCTGCCCTCGCGGCCGGAATGACGAATGCCCACAGCATCGAGCGCCGCCATGCTCGACGAGCGTCCTTCCTCGCCGAAATCGCGCGCATGGTTGTTGGCCAGGCTCAGGACGTCGAAACCGGCCTGCGCGAGATAGGCCGCGTAGCGCGTCGGTGTGCGGAACAGGAAGCAGATGCGCTTGTCCTTGCACTGCTTCACCGGTTCACCGCCGTCCTGCAGCACGCCCTCGAGATTGCCGAATGTCACGTCGGGCTGGACGAGGGTCGGCGTCACCGCGGACAGGAAACCGACGCCATCATCGTCGGGCAGGATGTTTTCCGGATAGTCCGTGCCCATCATGATGTCGCCGACCGCGGCCAGGGTGAGGCCGGGATGCGCGGGCGGGGGCACGGGCGGAGCTGGCGGCACCGCGGGCGCGGGTGCCGCGGGAGGCGGCGCTGGCGGCTTCGTGGCGCAACCCGCCGCCACCAGCAGCAACACGCATACCAGCAGGCGCGCCGTGCACGACACGGCTATTCGCCGACGCGGATCACGAGCGCGTCGAGATCCGCGGCGCGCAGCCGCGCGCGCAGCCGATTGAGCTCGGTGAGATCGGTGATCGGGCCGATGCGCACGCGATGCCAGACGTCCTCGTCCACCGCCACGCGCTGCACGTTGGCGTCGATGCCCTGCAGCTTCAACTGCGCGCGGATGCGGTCGGCCTCTTCCTGCTTGCGATACGAACCCGCCTGCAGCACGTACACGCCGGGCCGCTCGATTTTCGCCGGCGCGTTGTCCCGCTCGCGCGAAACCTCGCGATCCTTCTCCGGCACCACCACCTCGAAGTTCGGCAGCATGTCGTAGAAGTCGTAGTTCTTGGCGCCGTCCTCGGACTCACCGGCGCCCGCCTTGTTCGGGCGCGGCTCGGGCCGCGGCACTTCCGCCGCGACGCGGGCGGCGTCCTTCTCGCGGTAGTTCTGCCAGATCAGCACGCACACCGACAGCGACAGTCCCACCGCGAGTCCCGCGCCGAATTCGCGCCAGCGGCTGAAGTTGAGCGGCATGCCGCCCGAACGCGCGCGTTTGAAATCCCGGCTGGTGATCTTGGCGACCAGTGACCTGCTCCTACATGGACTCGGGTGCCGACACGCCGAGCAGCGTGAGCCCGTTGCGGATCACCTGTTGGACGGCGAGCACCAGCGTGATTCGCGCATTCCGCAAGGCGGCATCCTCGACGATCCACTTCTCCGCGTTGTAATAGGTGTGCAGCGTGTTCGCAAGGTCGCGCAGATAATGGACCAGCGAATGCGGGCTGCGATCGAGCGCCGCGCGCTCCACGGTCTCGGGAAATTTCGTGACCGCGGTGATCACCGCCTGCTCGTGCGTATTGGCGAGCAGGCCCAGGTTTGCAGCGCCGGCCGCCGCGTCGTGGCTGAAACCGCGCGCCGCGAGCTCCTTCATCACCGAGCACACGCGCGCATGCGCGTACTGCACGTAGAACACCGGGTTCTCGTTGCTGCGCGATTTCGCCAGCTCCAGGTCGAAATCCAGCGCCTGGTCGTGACCGCGCATCAGGTAGAAGAAGCGGCAGGCGTCGTTGCCCACCTCGTTGCGCAGGTCGCGCAGCGTGACGAAATTGCCCTCGCGTTTGCCCATCGAGAGCTTCTCGCCGCCGCGAAACAGGCTCACGAGTTGCATGAGCGTGACCTCGAAGCAGTCGCCCGGATTGCCGAGCGCCTGCAGTGCACCGCGCACGCGCGTGACGTAGCCGTGGTGGTCGGCGCCCCACACGTCGATCAGCAGGTCGTGGCCGCGCTGGCGCTTGTCGTAGTGGTAGGCGATGTCCGAGGCGAAATAGGTCTTCTCGCCGTTGGCGCGGATGACCACGCGGTCCTCGTCGTCACCGTAGTCCGTGCTCTTGAACCACTCGGCGCCGTCCCGGGTGTACATGTGCCCGGACTTGCGCAGCGCGTCGATGGCACGGTCCACGGCTCCGGACCGGTTCAATTCGCGCTCCGAGTACCACTTGTCGAATCGCACGCGGAACTCGTCGAGATCGTTGCGGATGTCGGCCAGCATGGCGTCACGCGCGAACAGCACGATGAAATCGAAATCCGCGTCGCCCAGCAGCCGATGCACATTCTCGATGAGCCCGTCGATGTGCTTGTCCTTGTCGCCTGCGGGGGCGTCGGGAGGGGCACCGCGCACGATCTCGGCCGCGGGCTGCTTCAGCGAGTCGCCGCGCGCGGCATGCAGGGCCCGCGCCACCGGCAGGATGTAGTCGGCCTTGTACCCGTTCGACGGGAACGGCGCGCTCTCACCGGTCAGCTCGAGGTAGCGCAGGTAAACACTCACCGCGAGGATGTCGATCTGCCGTCCGGAATCGTTGATGTAGTACTCGCGATATACCGCGTGCCCGGTGGCTTCGAGCAGGTTGCTCAAGGTCGCGCCGTACGCCGCGCCGCGTCCGTGGCCCACGTGCATGGGACCGGTGGGGTTCGCCGAGACGAACTCGACCATGACCTTGCGCCCGCGGCCCACGGCGCTCCGTCCGTAGGCGTCGCCCTCGCTGGTCACGCGGCGCAGCGCTGCGAACCAGGCATCGCCGGCGAGACGGAAATTGATGAACCCGGCGCCGGCGATCTCGGCGCTGGCGATCAGGGCGTTGGCCGGCAGCGCCTTGATGATGGCCTGTGCCACGTCGCGCGGACTCTTGCGGGCGCTCTTGGCGAGGCGCATGGCGATGTTGCTGGCGAAATCGCCGTGCTGGGGATCGCGGGCGCGCTCCACCACGACCTGGGCGGGATCGACCAGCTCGTTCAGGAATGAGGGTACGAGAGATCGCAGCGCCTCACGCAGCAGGCGCTCCAGCTCGGATTTCACGGGGGATCCTGTTCGGAACTCGATAAAACGGCGCGAATCTTACCAAGGAACGCACCGTTCTCCGCGCTCTCCGGTCAACCGTCGCGCCGTTCGCGCGTTGTGCCTCGTGCAGGCCTCATTTTTCACAGGAGACTGGAATGAAACACACCCCTACGACCTGCGCCCTCGCGATCGCGGCGTTGCTCGCGGGTCACGCGCTGGCCGGCGACCCGCCGCGCAGTGACTCGCCGCACGGTGGCTCGCGCCACGACATCATGCGCGCGGACACCGACGGCGACGGTCGTGTGTCGCGCGCCGAGGCCACCGCCTCCGGTGCCGAGCACTCCGGCGAATGGTTCGACAAGCTCGATCTGAACAAGGACGGTTACGTCACGCAGGATGAAATCGATCAGGCGCGTGAAGCGCGGCGTGGCGAAATGCAGGCCCGCTTCGACGAACGTTTCAAGGAAGCCGACACCAACCACGACGGCCAGCTGTCGCTGGACGAGGTGCAGGCGACGATGCCGCGGCTGGCGGATCGCTTCAGCACGCTCGACAAGGACAAGAACGGCCAGCTGAGCCGGGACGAGCTGCAGCAAGGTGGACACGGGCGCCACCATCCGGAGGTCAAGAGCTGATTCTGCGAACCCGTTGAAATGAAAACGGCGGGACCCGAAAGGTCCCGCCGTTTTTTTGCCCACCGGGATCAGTCCCCGGCGTTCACCGACGCATCGGCGTTGGCATTGCCGTTGGCGGTGACGTTGGCCGAGGGCTGCGGATCGTTCGCGTTCAACGATCCCGCCAGGCCGCCGTTGGCGTTGGCGTTGGCGTTGCCGTTCGCCGAGGCGTGCTTGCCGCTCGGTTCAGCAGCTGGCGGCAGCGCGGGAGCGCTCGGCATGGCCGGCGCGCTCGGCGCCTGCACGCCCGAGGCAGTCTGCTGCACTGAACCCGTGGCATTCCCCGCGGCATTGGCGCCACCGGCGACGCCATTGGCGGCGGCACTCGCGGCGCCATTGGCACTGCCACTGACCTGGCCACTCGCCGAGGATGCCGCAGACGACGCCGTGCCCTGGACCGAGTCACCCGTGCTGGCCGCGCGGTCGTGAACCTTGCCGCCGATCTCGCGAGTGCGCTCCACGGCGCCCGTGGTGTGACGACGCAGCGTATCGCCGTGATCGAACGTGCCGCCGATCGAGCCCGCGGCGTTGCCCTGGCCCATGCCGCCGATCGAACCGCCGGCGCCGCTCAGCGTGCCGCCCAGTCCGCCACCCAGCCCGCCCGTGGCGTTGCCGCCGAGCACCTGCGCCTGGAGGAGCGGGGCGCCGCAAATCAGCGCAAACACCGCGACTGCCTTGATCGTGTATTTGATGTTCATGTGTGTCTCCTGAATTGCGCCGCGGCCTATCCGCAGCTCTCAGGAGGTACTACGCCGGGGGAGGGCGTTTTCTTCCCACCGGCTCGAAAGAACATATTTAACTTAATGCACTCTATTTATTGGCCAGATCCCCGATCTCGCCGGCGCCATACACCTCGTCTCGCCCCTTCTTCCCCAGGTCGTTTGCCGCCCGGGCCCATTTCTCGAGCAGGCGATCGCGCAGCCCGGCATCGGGCACCGGAAGCTCGACGGACAGGAGTCCGGCGACGACCGGCGCCGCAAACGAGGTACCACGCACCGGCGCGAACGCGTCGGGCGCCCTGGAGGCCGCCTGCATGTCCGAACCGCGCGCTGCGAAGTCGACCTGCTCGCCGCGGCAGGCCTCGACCAGCACGTGATGTTTCGCGTCGACTGCGGTAACGCCGATCACGCCCGCATAGGAGGCGGGATACAGCGGTGGCGCCGCCGGACCATCGTTACCCACCGCCGCCACGATCAGAAAGCCGCGCGCGACCAGCGAACTCACGATGCGTTCCAGCAGCGCATTGCGCGGACCTACCAGGCTCACGTTGATCACCGCGACGCGTGCGCGCGCCAGCCAGGCCAGTGCCGCGGCGACCGAGTCGACCGCGCCGCCCGTGGGCTTGCCGCAGTACACGTCGGCCGCGAAGATTTCGCCCACGGTGCCTTGCGTGACCAGCAGGGCCGCGACGGCCGTGCCGTGTGTGTTCGGAATCGGCTGGCCGTCGCAGCCGAAGCGCTGGAAACGCACGCGCTGAAAAACCTGGTGTGTTTCGTCCACGCCGCCGTCGATGAGGCCGACGCGCGCGCCAGCCGCGGCCTGCGGCTGCGGCGCGACGCCCTGCGGTTCCGCGTCGGCGCTGCCGCTCTGCAGGTACACGTGGTTGTAGTCGTAGGTGCCCGCAGGGTCGAGCTCGCGCAACTTCTTCAGGCCGCGTTTCGCGGTCCAGCCTTCCGGCGTCTGCAGCACCGTGATCTGCACGCCGAGTTCTTCCAGCGTCTGCGTGCGCCGCACGAGGAACTTCTGTTCCAGGGCACGCTGCAGCGCCGCCGCGGTGATGTCCACCGCGACGACTTCGGCGCGCACCACGAGCTCGCCGGCAGGATCGCGGTCCAACTCCGTACGATGATCGCGCAGCAGGCGGTCGATGCTGGTTTCGCGCGCGTGGGTGAGCCGACGCAGCGTGGCGTCGACCGCACCGCCGGCGTCCTGGCCCAGCTGTCCCGGCAAAGGCGCGATATCCGGCACAGTCTGGGGCAGCCGCACACTGGGCACCGGCAGCTGCGCGAGCGCGGCACCGGACCCGGCGACGAGCAGCCACAGGCCGGCACTGGAAAACTTACGCATGGAAGGAATTCCCGTCTCCGGACGTATCATCTTCATGAAAGCATGACTTCCGTCGCGGAGGAAATCAGTGA
>Ga0207675_100007117_pt1 | contig 10574 bp, 10 predicted proteins | sample KBSSwiS42_FD_184305 | JGI IMG/M metagenome (GOLD analysis project Ga0207675, IMG submission 184305) | Switchgrass rhizosphere microbial communities from Kellogg Biological Station, Michigan, USA - KBS Switchgrass S4-2 (SPAdes) (version 2) | ecosystem: Host-associated > Plants > Roots >...
GGCTTTGAGTCAAGAATGCCTGACTCCAGCTATCGAGGTTTGCTGATTCTTTTCTCGTTCGCGCGCGCGTAGTGTCAACACCAGATCCACCATGACCAAACTGTCGCTGTGTTATCGCTTTGAGTCGCGGAGGTTCGATCAGTGGGTGTGACTCGGGTTGCGCTGGACGATGGAAACTAAGGGCGACCCGAAGCTGGAAGGACGCGAAGAAGTCGCGACGATCGAGCGAATACTGCGACGATTTCGTTGCAGTGGCAAGAACAAGCGCGAACGTGTAGCCGGAACGCAGGGGTCACTCGGCCCATCTAATGTTGTGAGTCGTTTTCCCACGAGTTGAGTACTTTGTAAAGCATCCTACGGACACAATAGGAGTGCGATCCGACAGTTCGTGAGAGTCGAAGCACGCCTCCTGCACACGAACAAGGAGAGATCGGTCATGGCATGCTTCCGCCCATTTGAACGCTTGCGAGTCGTGGCCTTCACGCCATTCGCCCGTTTTCGATACGATCAACCTTCGCATCGCACATTGCGCAAGCTCGCGGCATCCTGCACGGCAAGTGTGCTGACCATGTTGATAACGGCCTGTGGCGGCGGTTCGGCGCAACCGGAGAGTTCGACCGATCAGGCAGTACTGATCGCACAGGGCAAGGAGATCTTTCGGTTCGATACCTTTGGTGATGAAACGCAATGGAGCGACACGCTCCGCATGCACGAAGTGATCGCAAAGGCAGTCGACCCCACGACCGCGTTATCGGTTGGCCTGAAGGTGGATGCGGAAGCGTTGCCGGCTGCGGTAGTGCAGGGCATCCAGAATGGCAGCATCGATCTTAAGAGCCCCGACACAACGATCGTCTTGCTGAAATTGAACGCCGTGGTCGGCGTGCAGGGCAAGGTCGAGACGATCAATGGGAAGGACACCCTAACCCGTGTGGGCGTCACCTGCGCTCTTTGTCATTCGACCGTGGACAATTCGTTCGCGCCCGGCATCGGCAAGCGGCTGGACGGTTGGCCGAATCGTGATCTCGACCCAGGCGCGATCATTGCCCTGTCGCCGTCGGTGGGCGCGGCAGCGAAGGCGGTCTATAACTCGTGGGGCAAAGGTAAATACGATCCTCGTTTCAACTTCGATGGCGTCAACGGCCCACAAGTCATTCCGCCTGCATACGGCCTCGACGGCATCCATCGCATCACGTCCACCGGCGACGGCGACGACATCGCGTACTGGAACCGCTATGTTGGCGTGACGCAGATGGGTGGGCATGGATCGTTCTCGGATCGACGTACCGGCGTCAACGTGACCAATGGCACGGATGATTTGATTACGTCGAAGCTGCCGGCGTTGCAGGCATATCAGCTCAGCCTCCCGGCGCCGCAGCCACCCGTCGGCAGCTTCGATCCTGCCGCGGCCGCGCGTGGAAAAGTCGTGTTCAACGGTCCGGGCCAGTGCGTCGTCTGCCACAGCGGTACTCACCTCACGGACGCTAACGAGCGGCTGCACCCACCGTCCGACGTCGTGAGCGAGCCCGAACCCAATGGCGCGCCGAGCTGGGCGTCGCGCGGCGCGACCAAGCAGTACCGGACCGCGCCTCTGCATGGGCTATGGCAGCACGCTCCTTATTTCCATAACGGGAGCGCGCCGACGCTCGAAGCAGTCGTTCGGACATACAACACGAAGAAGTCTCTGGGTTTGAGTGAAGCTGCCATCTCCGATCTGGTCCAGTATCTCAAGTCCTTGTAGCCCTTATGTTCAGGCCTCATTCAGACATCGAAACGGAAAACGTGAATTGTCCCAATCGCCTTACTTACGCGGGTTGCGATCGAACTGTTGCTGGTGTGATGGACCACTTGAAGGGTTTGCCGGCGCGTGATACCTGATGTTTGCAACACCCATTTCAAAGGAAAACCGCCATGTCTTTTCTAAGCGTTGCCAATAAGCCTTCCGCACACGTGGCGCGTCGTGCCTTTCTCGGAAAATCCAGCCTGCTACTTTCGGGGGCGGCGATCGCGCTGCTCGCGGGAAAAGAGGCCTTGGCAAAGGGCAGCGAATCCACTGCGGCCGACGCGCGCATCCTGAATACTGCGCTCGGGGCGGAGCTGGAGGCGATCGCGGCCTACCAGGTAGGGGCGGAAAGCGGGCTGCTGCAAAAGCCGGTACTCGACCTGGCGGTGACATTCCAGGGCCACCACAGGGAGCATGCCGAGCTGCTTGCGAAGACCATTGCGAAGCTCGGCGGCAAGCCGGTGTCGGCGAAGGCGAAGTACACGTTCCCGACGGAGACGCTTAAGGACCAGAACGACGTGCTGCGCTTCGCGGCGACGCTGGAGAAGGGCGCGGTGAGTGCCTATCTCGGTGCGGTGCCGCTGTTCGGCAACCGCGATCTTGCCAAGGCGGCGGCGAGCATCCTCGGCGACGAGGCGATGCATTGGGCGATTCTGCGCAACGCGCTGGGCGAGGTGCCGGTGCCTTCGGCCTTCATGTCCTGAACATGAATCGGCTGGCAGGCGCCCTCGCCAGCGTTGCGTTCGCTCTCGCGGTGGCGCCGCCGCCGGTGGCTGCGAAGGAGGCGGCGGCGCAGAGCGACCCCAAAAACGGCGAGGCGATCTACACACGCTGCCTGGCATGCCATGCCCTCGCCTATGATCGCACCGGCCCCAGGCACTGCGGTTTGTTCGGCCGTCGCGCGGGGAGTGTCAAGGGGTTTGAGTACTCAGAGGGGATGAAGCGTTCAAAGATCGTATGGAACGAGAAGACCCTCGATCGTTTTCTCGCGAGCCCGCTCACTGTGGTTCCAGGAACGGCGATGGGTTACGCCGGCGTGACGGACAGCAAAGAGCGTTCCGAGCTGATTGCGTACCTCAAGCAGGCAAACGAGTCTGCTCAATGCCGGAAGTGACCACGCCGGTACCCATGCGTCCTTAGCGCAGCTGGCAGAGTCTGCCAAGGCGAAACGGCAGAATTGGCCCACCAAGAGAGATCCGGCTCGCAATGCTGCGGAGCTTTTTCACGATGGGACGCTCCCAATTTCGGAGCGGTGACGAGCGATTAGCAGATCGAAATGCCTGTCGCGGCACCTCGACCGAGGACGCACCTCAAGGGTTGCGGGCTGGCGTCTCGACAATAACCGGAGGGTGCAAACCTATCCTGCTTTGCCGTCGATTCGTGCCCGCGACAGAACCGGCCAATAACGGACTGCAAACAGCGCAAACGCAGCGGACCAGCAGATGCCAGAGACCATTACGGTCGCGAGGTAGGCGGCGGGAAGGAGTATCCCGCCGAAGACGCGAACCACCACGGCGAGCTGGATGAGGACGAAACAGGTGACCTCAAAACGATCCGCCGTCAGCGGACGCCCGGTATGGCCGCGCGCGGTACGCGCCATCATGCCCATCGTCATCCCGCCAATCGCGCCTATCGTCAACGCGTGAACAGCAAGCGGTTCGGCCACCAGTCCGACAGCCGCAAGTGCACGCAGCACGAGGTAGATGACAATCCAGCCGTAAGCCGCGTGCAGAACCCAGACCAGAGGCGTTGCAAGGGTCCGCCAAGGTTGCCAAAGATAGAGTCGTCCGGTGTGCGCCACGGCGGCAACAAGCGTCACCACGACAATCACGCCGGACGGGGCCTGCGCCATGTCGGCGCCGAGCAGGATCAAAACGCTGCCGAGCGCAACTCTTTCAAGGAGCAGGGTGCGCGTGGCCGCAGCACCTGGTATGCCGTTGTTGGTGAACATCGGAATGACACGCCCGGCCATCACGGCCATGATGAACAAGACGGTATCCAGGCCGACCTGCAGGCTTGCTCGCTCCGGCCAGTGGAGCGTCCCCCGATACGACAGATGCACGGCCAGCACCGCCAAGCCAAACAACAATAGCAGGGCGATGAAAAAGTAATTTCGTCGGTTCCCGCTTCGCACCATTGGAATTCCGATTGCGACTGCGACCGCCACCGGGAATGCTGCGCTCACCAATGCAGCCTCGATCTCGTAAGGCGTCAGTACCAGAACGCGGCCGGCGATCCAGAGCACTGCGAATGCTGCCAGCGTTACGCCGGTGGGTGTCGGTCTTCCCGTCCAATTGCGAACCGCGGTGAAAAGGAATCCCGCAACTACCGCCATCACGTAGCCATACAGCATTTCGTGCCCATGCCATGCCGGACTTCGTAGATAGGCCGCAGGAAGAACGCCTTCGTATTGGCATACCCAGAGCATCACCGACAGTGCAGCGAAAACGCTGGCGAGCAGGTAAAACGGCCGAAAGCCGAGATCCCAAAGTGCGAACCTGGTGGCATTGGCGTTGGCTCGAGGCTGCAGGTTCTCAATATTGATCATCGATGGCCGTCGTATGAACCCCATGAACGTTCAGCATTCGACTAGAGAGCCGGGCAAATGCCGCGAAGCTCATTCCTGGTCTTCCGGTGCGCGGCAGACGAACAATATGCGAGTTTCATTCAATGATGCCGACCTACCACTGCCAGTCTCATGCAAGCTCCGAGCGTGATATCGCGCGGCTTTACACGCTTGGCTTGGCTTCCGCCCGATGCATCACATCGATGGCGAGGATAGAGTGCGCGTACGCGGCCCCGGCCCGCATTTCGGAGGCGACCCAAATTGCTTCCATGAGCTCCTGTTCGGTAGCGCCTTTAATCAATGCACGCTCCGTGTGGCCACGGATGCAGTAGGGGCACTGGGTCACATGCGCGACCGCGACCGCGATGAGCTCCTTGGTTTTCGACGGGAGCGCGCCATCGGCAAAAACGCGCTGGCCGAACGCCCGGAAAGCGGCGTAGATTTCCGGTGCAAGCTCGCGTCGCTTTTGTGCCAGATCCTTCGATACGTCCGGATACATGTGCTCGTCCATGGCAAGTGTTCCCTTTCAACTTGATTGTGCCTTGTCCCGTTCAGCCACATTGCATGTCGAGACAATTTGAATCTCGGTCAGCGCCGTTATGATCATCGATCAGGTCTTCCACCTGTCGCCGGCCTTGCTGGATCTGCATCGGAACCAGTCTTCCCATGTGTCGCAAGGCGTTTCCGTACTAGTCGATTTGGACCGCAAAATTCGGATCGAACGACGGGTTCTCGTCCCTTCCGTCCTTTGAATAACCGCGCGGGTTGCATACCACCCGTGTTCCCTTCAAGAAATAGTCGAAGCTGTCGTGGGTATGCCCATGTATCCATAGGCTTGCGCGGCGTCCATCGATCAGGCGATCCGCATCGGAAACGAAGCAGGGGTTCAATAGCGAATCGGCGAACCTCGGATGAATGCTCTTTCGCGACGGCGCATGGTGGGTGATCACCACGGTCGGTCCTGGAAATGATTCGGCGAGCTTGTGCTCGAGCCACGCCGCGTTGATCTTGAATAGTGCCGCTGAATCGGTGGGAGTGAACAACGCTCCCGGTGCTACGCCAACGCGAATCCTGTTGAAATCGCGCATAAAGTGCAGCGCTTCCCGTATCGCTGCCGCTCGTTTCTCGCCAACGCCGAACAACATGAAGTCTGTCCACAGCGTGGTTCCCAGGAAGCGCACGCCTTCGACGATGATTTCATCGTTGTCGAGCACGTGGATGTTAGTCCCCTCGCAGAGCTGTCTCAGTTCATTGACGGTGCTGCTGATGCTGCCGCCGTAGAACTCATGGTTTCCGGGAATGTAAAGTACCGGTTTCGCAAAGCCTGATGCCCAGGAAACGGCTTCCTTGGGACGAGCGAGGTCTCCTGCGAGAACTACCAAATCGGCGCCATTCTCGGGTACCTTCAACGCGCCAAGGCTCAGATGGAGATCCGAGAGGATATTGAGTATCACGGTGACATTCGTCGTGGTGACGCCAACCCGTTTCCACTGAATCCGGAATGTGCAGAAGTCGCTAGGCGCTCGATCCTATTCAACGGCAGCGCCAACGAGCGAGCAGGTCGCGCATCTGGTGTTCCAGCCTTTGCAATTGTATCATAACGTGATATACAGCGACCATGAAAAAACAGCGACCAGAAGTGCCGGCCCACAACATGTCAAAAGCCGATCTTGAGACGCTTGCGCAATTCCGCTATCAACTTCGTCGCTATCTCCGCTTCAGCGAAGAGGTGACCCGGCGGAAGGGAATAACCCCGCTGCAGTACCTGCTCCTCCTCCAAATTAAGGGCTTTCCAGGGCGCGAATGGGCGACGGTTGGAGAACTGGCCGAACGCCTCCAGGCCAAGCATCACGGGGTCGTGTCGCTGATTTCGCGATGCGAGGTGGCTGGTCTCGTCAGGCGCAGGATCAGCAGCGGCGATAGGCGCCGCGTGGAGGTGCAATTGACGAAAAAAGGCGACGAACGCCTGGAGCAGCTGGCGCACCTACATCGTGCGGAGCTGCTGTCATTGCAAGGTGAATTTACGGTACCTGATTTGGCGGCGTTCAGTCGTGTCTAGAGCCTCGAGAAATCTGGGCGCGTCGCATCTCTGAAAGAGGACGAGGGAGGCAAGCAGGCGTGTCCTACATAGCGGCCAAGCGCCGCCGACGCGTCGCTGCCCCATGGTCTTGCACGCTGCCGGAAAGGAGACTGAGATGCAAATGCCAGGCGAGTTCGAGGATGCAAAACTGAACCTGTTCCAGGCGATCGTACAGCAAGCTCCCGATGCCATCATTTTTGCGGATCGCGGCGGCGCGATCCGGATCTGGAACCGCGGCGCGGAGACTGTCTTCGGCTATGCAGCCGCCGAAGTTCTTGGTAAAAGCCTCGAAATTATCATTCCGGAACGACTCCGAGATGCTCATTGGGAGGGCTTCCGCCAGGCCATTGACACCGGCCAGACCAAGTATGGGCGTCGTGTGCTTACCACCCGGTCGGTTCACAAGAATGGGAGCAAATTGTACGTGGACCTGAGCTTCGGTCTCGTGAAGGACGAGGCGGGCGCGGTTACTGGCGCGATGGCGATAGGCCGGGATGGCACCGCCCGCTATCTTTCGGATGGAGCGCTGCAGGCGCGCGTCGCTGAGTTGGAGAAAACGAAAGACTCCGAATTCTAAGGTCGGTTTCTGGTCGTTAAAAGCGGATTCCGCGAGGCGAGTCGCCGCGATTCCATGGTGCTTTTTGAACCGCCGCAATCGGCCGCAATCCGAGAATTTCCGCAAATCGAAGCGAATCCTGTCTCGAGTGCTGTCGCACCGAGGCTGCGCGGAAGGTTCAATCGGTGACAACCACCGCCAGCTCAACGCAGTGATTTGAACGTTTCCGGGTCGAAAGCATCGACTTGGATCACTTCGTCACGCGCGTCACGGGCTTCATTGAGCAGGTCATATTCGGCCTGGCTGATCACGCCCGCGGCGAGGCCGAGATCGTCGAGCATGTGACCGGGGGCGCGGTCGAGCGCGCCCGCGCGTACCGCGTCCCGTAATTTCGTCTCGACTGGAATCGCGCGCACCGCCTTATCTAGCGCCGCTTCCAGCGCCCCGAGGCCGACCTCATCCTGTGGCGGCATGAACACGTCGCTCGTCAGTGTCATGCGTCCTTCGCGGTCTTCGAGGATGTCACGTGCGACCTGCTGTCCGAGTGCGTCCGACGGCGGCCGCATGGCTGCACCGAGCGGAAAGATGAGGACGCGAAGTGCCCACGCAGCGGGGCGCGCGGGCAGATTGTCGAGTATGCCCAGCAGGGCGTCCTGGACACGGTACAGGCACAACTCCACTGACCAGCGTACCAAGCTGAAGTTGGCGGTCGTCTTGACCTCGTCGTGATAGCGCTTGAGCGCGGCGGACGCGAGATAAAGGTAAGCGAGCGCATCGGCCAGGCGTCCCGAAATCTTCTCCCGCCGTTTCAGCGATCCGCCGAGCGTTCCCATCGCGGTGTCGGAGACGATCGCGAATGCGGCCGAGAAACGCGACAGGTGCTGGAAATAGCGCATGGTGCTCTCGGTGCGCGGTACGCTTGCCAGACGGCTACCGCCTAGCGCCAGCAACAGCGCGCGCACCGCGCAGGTCGCGAACAAGTTCAGGTGGCCGAAGATCGCGCGGTCGAAGGCCGCCAGGTCCTTCCCTGCGATCGCGGCGATCTCCTTTTGCACGAAAGGATGGCAACGGATCGCGCCCTGGCCGTAGATGATCATCGAGCGCGTGAGGATATTGGCGCCTTCCACCGTGATACCGATTGGCGCCGCTGCCCAGACGCGCGCCAACGAGTTGCGCGGACCGCGCTGGATCGCCGCACCGGCGCGAATGTCCATCGCATCGCTCACCACCTGGCGCATGCCTTCGGTCAGATAGGCCTTCACGATCGAGCCGAGCACGGCCGGCTTTTCGCCAGCATCGAGCGCGCCGCAGGTCAGCGTGCGCGTCGCGGTCATCAGATAGGTTATGCCGGCGATCCGTGCCAGCGGCTCCTCGATGCCTTCAAACCGACCGATCGGCGTGTCGAACTGCTCACGCACCGTGGCATAAGCACCGCAGATGCGCGTGGCCAGCTGCGCGGCGCCGATCGACAGCGCAGGCAGCGAGATCGAGCGGCCCGCGGCCAACGATTCCATCAGCATGCGCCAGCCGTGACCGATGCCGGCGGTGCCGCCGATGATGGCGTCGAGCGGTACGAACACATCGGTGCCAACGATCGGACCGTTGTGAAACGGCACGCCCATTGGGTCGTGGCGCTGGCCGATGTCGATGCCGGTCGTGGCGCGCGGAATCAGCGCACAGCAGATGCCGAGGTCTTCGGTGTCGCCGAGCAGCTTGTGCGGGTCTTTCAAGCGAAACGCGAGTCCGATCAAAGTGGCGACCGGCGCCAGCGTGATGTAGCGCTTCCTCCAGTTGAGGCGCATGCCGACGACTTCCTCGCCGTCGACCATACGCTTTTCGACAATGCCTTCAGATTGCGTGGCCGCGGCATCCGAACCAGCCTCGGGGCCGGTGAGGGCGAAGCAGGGGATCTCCTCGCCTCGGGCCAGGCGCGCCAGGTAACGCTGTTTCTGTTCCGGTGTACCGTGATCGACCAGCAGTTCACCGGGGCCGAGCGAGTTCGGTACCATCACCGTGACGGCCGCGGTTACCGAGCGGCTGGCGATGCGCGTGATCACCCGCGCGTGCCCGATCGCAGAGAAGCCGAGACCGCCGTACTCCTTCGGGATGATCATGCCGAAGAAACGCTGTTCCTTGAGGAAGGCCCAGATATCCGGCGGCAGGTCGCGCTGCTGCTGCACATCCCAGTCGTTGAGCCGCCGGCACAGCTCCTCCACCGGCCCATTGAGGAACGCCAGTTCTTCGGCACTTGGCGGCTTGATCTGGAAATCCAGTAGCTTCTGCCAGGGTGGGATGCCAGCGAACAGGTCGGCATCCCACCACACAGTGCCGGCTTCCAGTGCGATGCGTTCGGTTTCGCCCAGACGCGGCAGAACCTTGGCGAAGATCGGCATGATGAAGCGAGAAGCGATCTGGCGGCGCAGGGGCCGCAGTCCAAACAGCGCCGCTAGCGCGACCAACGCGATTGCGGAGGCGGCGAACAGCGCAGGATGCGCAACCCCCGTCAGACGGCAGCCGACCACCAGCACGCCCGCGCCGGTCAGCCAAGCGAGGAAGCCGAGGCCGCGGAACGCGAGGCCCAGGAAGACCAGCAGGGACAGGGTGAGGGCAAGCAACATGTCGTCTTTCCGCAGTCAGGACGTCGGCCGTAACCGCGGAAGAGCGAAGACCAGACGCCGTGCACGAGCGATCACGAATCCACGATTCGATCGACCCGCGCTGGTACGTGGTGCACGGGCACCCTTCCTGTTTCGAACATGGAGGACTCTGCGATGGTCGAGTCGGACGCACGGGTTGCGTTTAGTGAGTTCTCAGCTGAAACGGGATGCCCGCTAGGCGAGGGACAAGATGAATCCAACGCCTCCGCAGTCATGAAGGTTGATGCTGTCGAATCGCCACTCACGGAAAACGGTCGGCCTTCAACAGTGCTGTCTCGTGTTGCGAGTTCCATCTCCGCCGCATGCCGATGCCTACATTGCTTGAGAAGCAGGAAGAAGAGTAGCTTGCGGATCGGGTCAGACTTGTCCACCCCCGCATTGCGCACATGTTTCTCTCTTGCGGCCAGTCTGTCGCGTGTGTCCTGCTCACGCCGCGTCAGATGCCTGACTAGCTCACCGAGCTTTGCCGTACTGAGATAAGCGTAGTCATCGATGGTCATGTCTCGCGCACTCCATGTGATTTGAGCCGCAATGGTCGGCGGGGTTTGTCATCGGATGATAGTGCCGTTTTTACGAGGCGATAAGCAGGCTGGACTGAAACACACTGTTTCCCACCGACCAAGATCCCCGTTGCCGCGTATCGGCGCGGCCTAAATCTCGAGATGCGGAATATGCTACGGATGGACCCTTGCTGTTACGGCATTGATCAGGCGGATTGCGCGATCTGCGGAAACGCTGTTGTTCATTTTGGATACCTTATCGGTAACAATTTTAAGCCTTAATATCAAAGTCGTGGCGAGATGAGCGGAAGGGCATTCAAACCGACAATATAGGTTCCAGCAAAAAACCGTCGGTTCGTTTGGACTGCGGGATTTTGCCATTTGCCACGATGAGGTGGCCCCAATTCGGAGACAGCAACCCGAAGTAGTGTTGCG
>Ga0207675_100007118_pt1 | contig 10573 bp, 9 predicted proteins | sample KBSSwiS42_FD_184305 | JGI IMG/M metagenome (GOLD analysis project Ga0207675, IMG submission 184305) | Switchgrass rhizosphere microbial communities from Kellogg Biological Station, Michigan, USA - KBS Switchgrass S4-2 (SPAdes) (version 2) | ecosystem: Host-associated > Plants > Roots >...
TCCGGAACAGCGCACCCAGCGGAGCAGCCGGGACCTCGGCCCGATCCTCCTCGGCGCGGAACTCAGGCGACTCGTCCAGCTTCCGGCGGATGATGAAGCCGCCCACCACCATGATGGCGCTCAGCCAGAACGGGACGCGCCATCCCCAGGAAAGGAACGCCTCGTCCGGCAGCGCCGCGGCGAGAGGGAGGAAGACGGCCGGGGCCAGCACCTGACCACCCTGGGTGCCGCTCAGGGTGAAGCTGGTGAAGAAGCCGCGCCGCTCGTCGGGTGCGTGCTCGAACGACATCGAGTTGGCTCCTGCCTGCTCCCCCGACGCCGAGAGCCCCTGCAGGATCCGCAGCAGCACGAGCAGGACCGGGGCCAGCAGTCCCACCTGGCCGTAGGTCGGCAGGCACCCCACCAGGAAGGTGGAGGCGCCCATCAGCAGCAGGGTGCCGATGAGGACCTTCTTGCGGCCCAGACGGTCACCGATGTGACCCATCAGGAAGGAGCCGACCGGTCGCGCGACGTACGCCACGCCGAACGTGGCAAACGCGAGGAGCGTGGCCGCGGCATCGTTGCCGGCTGGGAAGAACACCTCGGGAAATACCAGTGCGGCGGCAGTGCCGTAGATCGCGAAGTCGTAGTACTCCAGGGCGCTACCGGTCCACGCGGCGAGCGCAGCCTTCCGGGGTGTGCGGCCCTCTACCTCGGTGCCTGACATCAGGTCAGTCCTTCCGTTTTCCTCTTCAGTACGGTCCGACGGTCGGCCGTCCCCCCACTTGTCGAGGACGCTATGAGTGAGGTCGAACACATGGCAAGCGTTTGCCATCCTTTGCCAGACTGGGACCGTGCCTCGTGCCAGACCCCCGCGCCGACCGACGATCGTCGATGTCGCCGCGGCCGCCGGTGTCGCACCGTCGACCGTGTCGCGCGCATTCTCGCGCCCGGGACGGGTGAACCCGCACACGCGCGAGCACGTCCTGCTCGTCGCGGAGAAGCTCGGTTACGAGCCCAACCCGGCGGCGCAGGCGCTCGAGTCCGGACGCACCAAGACCATCGCCCTGCTCGTTCCGGACATCACCAACCCGTACTTCTCTGGAGTCATCAAGGGTGCCGAACGTGCATCGGCGGCAGCCGGCCTCACGCTCGTTCTCGGCGACACCCAGGAGAACCCCGCCCATGAGGAACAGCTCCTGCGCCGCCTCGCGCGCGCCGTGGACGGATTCGTCATCAGCGCGCCCAGGCTCCCCGACGAAGGGCTGCAACGGGCTGCGGAGCTCAGTGCGATCACCCTGGTCAACCGGGCGACACCCGGCATCGCCTGCGTCGTCGCCGACTTCGACAACGGGACAGAGCAGATCGTCGATCATCTTGCGTCCTTGGGCCACGAGTCATTCGTGTTCGCCGGTGGACCGGCCGAGTCGTGGTCGGGGGCGCGGAGGTGGCTCGGACTACGCCGGGCGGCAAGGAAGCACGGGATGAGCGCCCAACGGTTCGGCCCCTACACACCCACGCTCGCCGGGGGACCCGCTGCCGCCGACGCCGTGCTCGCATCCGGGGCAACCGCCGTGGTGTGTCACAACGACATGCTCGCGATCGGGCTCCTGGGCAGGCTCGCCGAGCGCCGCGTGCACGTGCCACATGACCTGAGCGTCGCGGGATTCGACAACATCTTCGGCGCGGACATCTGCAATCCGCCTCTCACGACGTTGTCGGAACAGACGCAGGAGAGCGGTGCCCGCGCAGTCGAGGCACTGGTCCAGCAGATCCGACAGCCCGTTTCTGACCCACCGACGAGGGTGCTCGCCACACAGCTGATCGTCCGCGCCTCGACTGGCGAGGCCAGGGCGCGTCGGCGCTGACTGTGCCCGGAGGATGCGACTGTTCAGGACACGGTCGGCCGGACGGCGTCGAGCCGGCGTGCGTACGTCACCCTGGTGTCAGTCTGTCCGCCCCGCCGCCGGGAAGGCCGCGTCAGCGACGGTGGTGAATGGTTGCGTGAAGGTGCGCCGGCGTCTGCAACCGGCTGACCAGCTCATCCACCTGACTCACCGTCGCGGCCCCTGCGGGAGACCGCCCTGTCGTCGTCAGGCGACGGCGACAGGGTGGTTCACCACGGCACCGAAGAGGTAGCCCTGCTCGTTGAACGGCACCGTGTCCGGTTGTCCGTTGCCGTGCTCGTCGGTGGCGCGGACGCGGACGACGTGGTCGCCCGGCGTGGCCACCCAGGAGACGGACCATTGCCGCCAGGCCTGGGGCTCGTTGCGAAGGCCGAGCCGCGCGTCACGCCAGCGGCCGCCGTCCACGCTGACCTCGACGCGGCGGATCCGCCCGTACGCCGACCAGGACCGGCCGGTGAGCTCCGTGCGTCCCGGGCGGAGCGATGGCGGCTGCTCGATCGCGCTCTTCACGACCTGCGTGGTGACCAGCGGCGAGTCGGGGTAGGCCGGGCCGAACATGCGGTAGCTGGTCGTGTTCCACTGCGAGATCAGCGGCGTCTCGGAGACCTCGATCGAGCCCACCCACTTGATGTTGGCGACGCCGACCCACCCGGGTACGAGGATCCTGGCCGGGAAGCCGTGGTCGGGTGGCAGCGTGCGGCCGTTCATGCCCAGCACGAGCAACGTGTCGTCGGCGAGCGCCTTCTCGAGCGGCACCGGGCGGCGCACCTGCTGGTCATCGAGCCCGACCGGCATCACGTCCAATGCGCTCGGTTTGATGCCGGCACGCTCGAGCACCGAAGACAACCTCACGCCGGTCCAGTCGGCGACGCCGACGGCACCGAGCGTCCATTGGGTGCCGGCCGCCGTTTGGCCCTGCTGAGTGCCGAAGAAGCTGCGGCCGTTGCCGGCGCACTCGATGAAGCGGGTCAGGGTGACCTGCGGTAGCGCAAGCAGGTCGTCGTACGACACCGAGACCTCGCGCTCGACGCCGGTGCCGTGCACCCGCAGCCGCCAGGTCGCGGGGTCGATCCGTGGCGTCGACGTGTGGTTGCGCACGAAGAACCCGTCAACCGGCGTCAGGTAGCCCCGGCCATGCATGGCGGACCACCGCATCTCCGCGTTGGTCCCGCGCGCGATGAAGAGTGAGTCGGGGGTCGGTTTGACGATGCCCGGCACGTCGGCAGCAGCCCGGGAGGTCACCGACTGGGCCAGCGTCGGACCGACAGCGGCCACGCCGGCGGTCATGGCCCCGGCTCGAAGCACCTGCCGGCGGGTCAGCCTGTGCGCCGAACGCTCGGCGCTCTCACGGTCGTAGTCGTGCTCGTCGTACAGTCCCCGGTCCATCGCACCGCCCCTAATGTCAAGTGAATTACTCGACATTAGCAAAGGAGTCAGTGCGGGTCGTGGAGCCAGCCCGCGAGATGCTGGTGAGCCCAGCAAAAAGCCCGGGCCGATGGCCCGGGCTCCTGACATTCACCCATGTCGCGAGTGATCACATGGTGGAGCTGAGGGGATTCGAACCCCTGACCTTCTCATTGCGAACGAGACGCGCTACCAACTGCGCCACAGCCCCAAGCGAGGGGCAACGTTAGCACCAGCCCGCAGGGCGGGCCGAATCGATCAGAGGGGCCTAGGAGCCGACGGCTCGGCGGCCGCTCTCGTCCTTGCGACCGGCCCGCGCGGTGCGGGCGGCGTCCTCGGCCTCGCGGGCGATCTGGGCGTCGGCCTCGGTGCGGCCGGAGGTCCAGACGCCGGTGGAGTCGAGGTCGATCGTGCGCACCGAACGACGCTCGGCCGCCGGCTTGCCGACGTAGGTCGGGAGGGTGACCGGCATCGGGTCCCACAGGCTCGGGTCGGCGATCGCGGGGGTCGAACCGGTGGGGGCGTCGTCGTCCCAGCTCTCTGCCGTTGGCTCGGCGGCCACCGGAGCGGCGGCCTCGTCCTCGACCGGCGTCCCGACGGGGCGGGTCCGTGAGACCGGGACGGCGTGCTCCCGGCGGACCATCAGCCGGCACGCCACCAGCCAGGCGACGAGCAGACCGGCCGGGATGGCGACGTACCACCAGTCGATGACCGAGAACGCGGCGAGGGTGATCACGCCGACATTGACCAGCAGGACCAGCCCGAGCACCCGGCGGCGCCGGCGGGTTGCCCGCTTCGCGGTCTCCCGGAGCTGGTCGGCGGGGTCGACGCGGACCGGACCCTTGGTCGTGACGACGGGCGCGGACTTCGCCCGCCCGGGGGCGACCACCAGGCGCGCGTCGCGCCGGTTGACCGGCTCACGCCGGGCCAGGACCCGCATCGTGTGGGAGAACCGCTCCACCGAACGGCTGCGCACGACGTCGTCGTGGTGCCGCAACGCCTTCGGGATCAGATAGACGGCCCACGCCACGGCAAGGGCGACGAAGATCAACGCGCTGAGGTCCACGGTTGGTAAGGCTAGGTTCGATAGCCGAAGACGGGACGGATGTCCATAGGTGTGTCGCAAAACAACTCGTGTGACTGATGGGACTCGAGGTCAGGCGAGGCGGGCGCGCATCCCGTCCGGGCACTCCTCCACGGTGACCGCATAGATCCGGTGGTCGCGCCAGGCGCCGTCGATGTGGAGGAACCGCGGGGCGAACCCCACCTCGTGCAGCCCGAGCTTCTCGACCACCCGCAGCGAGTTGCTGTTCTCGGGCCGGATCGCGATCTCGATCCGGTGCAGACCTGCGGTGAAGAAGCAGTGGTCGATGACCAGCGCCACCGCGCGCGGCATCACCCCGCGGCCCGCGTAGTCACGATCGAGCCAGTAGCCCAGCGAGCCGAACTGCGCCGAGCCGCGGACGATGTTGTTGACCGTCACCTGGCCGGCGAAGGAGCCAGAGACCTCGATCGCAAAGGGGTACGCCGCGCCGTCCCGAGCCAGCGCGTGCAGCCGGCGCACCAGCTGCCGGAAGGTGGCCGGCCGACTCGCACCCCCCGGGGGTGCCGTGGCATCCCAGGGCGCCAGCCAGGCGACGTTGCGTTCGCGCGCCGAACGCCAGGCGGCCTGGTCGCCGTACCTGAGCGGCCGCAGGGTGACGTCACCGTCGTGCAGACGGGCCGGCCACGGCCTCAATGGTCACTCCCCACGACCTGCTCGACCGCGTGGATCAGGATCGGCTCGAGGACGGCCAGCCCGTCCTTGACCCCGCCCCGGGACCCCGGGAGATTCACGACCAGGCACTCGCCGACCACCCCCGCGACCCCGCGCGAGAGCACGGCGGTGGGCACACCGGCGTCGACACCCGCGGACCGGATCGCATCGGCGATGCCCGGCACCTCGAAGTCCAGCAGCCCGCGGGTCTCCTCGGGAGTGCGGTCGGTGGGCGTGAGGCCGGTGCCGCCGGTGGTCAGCACCAGACGGGCCCCGCCAGCAGCGGCGGCTGTGATGGCGGCGCCCACCGGCTCCCCATCGGGTACGACGACCGGCGCACCGACCGTGAACCCCAGGTCCTGGAGAAAGGTCACGATCAGCGGGCCGGTCTGGTCCTCGTACACCCCCGACGCCGCGCGGTTGGAGGCGACCACCACCTCGGCGCGCATCGTCATCTGGAGATCACGCCCGGGTCCAGTCGCCCGACTTGCCGCCCGACTTCGACTCGACCCGGACGTCGGTGATCACGGCGCCCTTGTCGACCGCCTTGACCATGTCGACCACGGTGAGCGCGGCGACCGACACGGCAGTCAGGGCCTCCATCTCCACGCCGGTCCGGTCGGTGGTGCGGACGGTGGCGGTGATGTCGACCGAGTCGTCACCCACGGTGAGGTCGACGGTGACGCCGGAGATCGCGAGCGGGTGGCAGAGCGGGATCAGCGACGGGGTCTGCTTGGCGCCCATGATCCCCGCCAGACGGGCGACCGCGAGCGCGTCGCCCTTGGGCACGCCCTCTCCTCGCAGCAGGCCGACCACCTCGGCAGACACCAGGACCCGGCCCGAGGCGCTGGCCACGCGGGCGGTCACGTCCTTGCCGGACACGTCGACCATCCGGGCCGCCCCGGCCTCGTCGACGTGGGTGAGGCGAGCCCCCCGCTCGGCCATCAGAAGTCCTCGTCCAGCAGCGTGACCTGCACCTGCTCCCCCGCCGTCACCGAGGTGACGTCCTCGGGCACCACGATGAACGCGTTCGACCCGGCGAGGTCGCCGATCAGGTGCGACCCGTGGCCGCCGACCGGCGAGACGAATGGTCCGCCGCGGTCCACCTCGTAGGCGCCGCGCACGAACTGCCGGCGCCCCTCGGGTGAGGAGATCGGGTGCGTGAGCCGGGCCCGGGTCGTCGGGCGGCTGTAGGGCGTGCGGCCCATCAGCTTGCGGATCGCGGGCAGCACGAACGCCTCGAACGAGACGTACGACGACACCGGGTTGCCCGGCAGCGTGAAGATCGGCACCTTTTCCTCACCGACCAGCCCGAACCCCTGCGGCTTGCCCGGCTGCATCGCGACCGACCCGAACCACACCGACCCGGTCGGCGAGAGGGCCTCCTTGACCACGTCGTAGTCGCCCTGCGAGACCCCGCCGCTGGTGACGACCACGTCGGCCCGCACCAGCTGGTCGCTGAGCGCATCCATGAAGGCGCGCGGCTCGTCGGGCACGATGCCGACCCGGTAGGCGATGGCACCGGCCCGGCGCGCGGCCGCCGCGAGCAGCCAGGAGTTGCCGTCGTAGATGGAGTCGTGCCCGAGCGGCGCCCCGGGGTCGCGCAGCTCCGAGCCGGTGGACAGGATCACCACCCGCGGCCGGGGCCGGGACCGGACCGTCGCCCGTCCGACGCTGGCCAGCAGGCCGAGGTGGCGTGGCCCGAGCACGCTGCCGTGCTCGATCAGGACGTCGCCGACTGAGACGTCCTCGCCGGCCCGCCGCACGTGCTGTCCCTCGGTGGGCGCCTGGAAGATCCGGACCTGCGCCACGCCCCGGTCGGTCCACTCGTAGGGGACCACCGAGTCGGCGCCGGTGGGCAGCGGAGCGCCGGTCATGATCTTCACCGCGGTGCCGGGTGACATCGCGAGGATCCCGGCCTGGCCGGCCCCGATCTCACCGACCACCGGCAGGTGGACCGGCGCCTCGTCGCTCGCCCCGACCACGTCGGCGAGCCGCACGGCGTACCCGTCCATGCCGGAGTTGTCGAAGGACGGCAGGTCGATCGGGGCGATGACCTCCTCGGCGGAGGGCAGGTCAAGCGCCTCGAGAAGAGGTTGGGGGAAGTCCTTCAGCGGCTCGATGTGGTCGAGGATCCGGTCCAGGAGCTGGTCGACGGTGGCGACGCGGTCACCCATCCGTCAGCTCCGTCTCGGGCGCGACCCGCTGCGCGGACTCGGCCGTCAGCGAGACGTTGCCGACCACCCGCACCCCGTGCCCGAAGGTCCAGTCGCCCTCGATGGTCAGGGACTTCGCCTTCTTCAACGACGGCGCGCCTTCGGGGAACCGCTTGTCGAACTCGCCCACACGCTTGTAGTACTCGCTGTCGAGGTCGACGAACGGCACGTCGTCGGCCGACTGGTCGAGCACGAAGTCGCGGCCAATGTCGTAGACATCGGAGCGCAGCAGCAGCAGGTCGTTGGTGGTCTTCACCGGCACGAACCGGTCCCGGCTCACCTCGATCGTGCGGGCGCCCTCGAAGATCTCGATCGCCGCCCCCATGGCGGTCTCGATCTGGATCACCTCGGGCGTGGAGGAGTCGCTGGGGTCGACGTGCTTGACGTTGCGGATCAGCGGCAGGCCGAGGATTCCGCTGCGCCGCCCGAGCTCGGTCTGCATCGCACGCAGGTCGAACCACAGGTTGTTGGTCGACGTGAAGCGGTGTCGCTCGAGGTCGGCGACCGCCTCCTGGTCCTCCTCGAGCGTCTGCGCGGTCTCGCGGAGCACGATCCGCCCGTCGCTACGACGCTGGGCGAAGTGACCGCCCTTGCGGTCGGAGGGGGTGCGTCTGACCGCCTCGATCGCGAACGGGGCACCGGAGTCGGCGAACCAGCCGGCCACCCGAGCATCCGGAACGGCACCCAGGTTGTCGGAGTTGGACACGAACACCCGGTCGAAGCCGGCCTCGATGAGCTGGTCGACCAGGCCGGTGCCGTACATGGCCGTGTAGAGGTCACCGTGGCCGGGCGGGCACCACTCCAGCTCAGGGTCGCGCGGATGGCTCACGGGCGCGAGGTCCTTGACCAGCAGCTTGGGCTCCTTGTTCTGCAGGAACTCCAGCGGCAGGCCCTCGACCTCCAGGTCCTCGTAGCGGGCCAGCGCCTCGAGCGTGTCGGCCGAGGTGCGGAAGCTGTTCATGAAGATCAGCGGCAGCGGGGCGTCGTACTGCTTGCGCAGGTGGAGCACCTGGCGGGCGATGATGTCGAGGAAGGACAGCCCGCGCCGCACGCAGAGCAGCGACTTTGCGCGGTCCATGCCCATCGACGTGCCGAGGCCGCCGTTGAGCTTGATGATCGCGGTCTTCGCGAGGGCGGCCGCGCCGTCCTCCTCCGGGACCTCCACGTCGGCCAGCCGCTCCATGTCGAGGGGCTCGATAGCGGACTCCGGGATCATGCCGGTCTCCCCGGCCTCGAGGAGTCGGTAGTAGTGGGCGAACGTCTCGATCGCCGTCTCGTTGATACCGGCCGCGATCATCTTGTCGCGTGCGATATTCAGGCCAGCGCTTCCCATGGACTCGATCGTAGGCTGGCGCCGTGCCAGAACCACATCGGCCCCGCGACTCCGCCACCGGGCCTGACGCGGCCAAGCTCGCGCTGCGGGATCAGATCGTCACCGTGCGCAACCGGCTGGCCGTGGCCGAGCTGGGCGCGGCCGGCACCGCGATCACGGGGCACCTCTTCGCCGAGCCTGAGGTACGCCGGGCGGCGACGGTGGCGGCGTACGTCTCGACCGCCGCCGAGCCGGGCACCGGGATCCTGCTCGACACCCTCGTCGACGCGGGCAAGCGGGTGATCCTGCCCGTGCTGCTGCCCGACGACGACCTCGATTGGGCGGTCTACGAGGGGGAGAGCGCGCTGATGCCGGCCAGGCGAGGGATTCTCGAGCCCGCAGGGCGCCGTCTGGGTGTGGACGCGATCGCCACCGCCGACGTGGTCCTGGTGCCGGGTCTGGCGGTGTCGCACGCGGGCTTCCGGCTAGGTCGGGGCGGGGGCAGCTACGACCGGGCACTGGCCCGGGTGCCGGCCGGAACGTTCACCTGCGTGCTGCTCTACGACGGCGAGGTCGGGCGCGAGGTCCCGGTCGCGCCGCACGACCGGGCGGTGGTGGCGGCGGCGACGCCGACCGGGATCACTCGTTTTCGCCGGGGACCAGCTTGAGGGTGGCGGTGCCGGCGGCCCGGACTTCGTCGGCCGAGAACGCCCACGGCAGCGTCTGACCCTCGGCCCACAGCTCGGTCTGGTCGGTGTAGTGCTCGCTGAACGGGTGGCCTGACACTCCGGTGAGGTTGATCCAGCGGGACTCGTCGAAGTCGCGCAACGACACGACCATCCGCATCGACGGTGCCGCCGTGACGCCGTACCCCTCTGGCGCGTCCCAGGACGTCGCGTCGACCGCGGAGCCCCCGCCGCCGACCTCCCACGGGCCGCGGTTGACCAGTGCCTCGACCAGGCCGACGCCGGAGGTGCCGAGCGTCTGGTTGGTCAGGTCGAGGTGGTGGAGGTGGCCCCACGTCCACTCCTCGGCGTTGCGGGACCGGAGCCGGGTCAGCTCGTCGCGCGCGTCGCGGAGCACGTCCTCGAGGATGTCGTCACGGGTCTCCACCTCACCGTCGGTCGTCGAGTCGTCCCACCACGGGTCAGCCGGCCGTTTCAGCAGGCTGGCGACCACGGCCATCCAGCGCTGGCCGCCGTCGGGCCAGACCTCCTCGGGCAGGTCGTCGTGGAAGGTCCGCGCCAGCAGGGTGCGCCACACCACGTTGAAGTACGCCGCCGCCGCGCTGTCGGCGTCCTGGGAGTAGTCCCAACCGCGCAGCAGCTGCTGGCCGTCGTCCCAGTAGCTCGTGGGTAGATCGATCTCGAGCAGGTAGGGGGTGAGCGCGGGTGCGATCGGGTTGCGGTTGTCGAGCTGAAGCTCCTCCATCTCGGCGATCGAGAGCTCACCCTTCTCGAGGAGGACGTCGCGGATCCGCTGGGAGCGGTAGCCGCGGTCCCAGTCGTCGGTGAGGTGGAACGGGTAGTCCTTGTCGACCACGGCCTGGTTGGCGGTGACGATGAACCCTTCCTCCGGGTCGAGCACGTTGGGCAGGCCCTCGAACGGCACGTAGTGACCGGTCCAGTCGTCGTCGGGGCGCCAGCCCTCGGCGGGCAGGTTGCCGTCGTTGCCGGACTTGCGGATCGGGATCCGGCCGGGCGCCTGGTAGCCGATGTGTCCCTTCCGGTCGGCGTAGACCATGTTCTGGGCGGGGATGTCGAAACGGGCCGCGGCCTTCCGGAAGGAGTCCCAGCCGGTGGCGAGGTCGAGGCGCAGGATCGCGTCGGCCGTCGGCGCGGGTTGCAGGCCGGTCCACTCCAGCGAGACGGCGTACCCCTCCCCGCGGGGTTCGGGATGGTCGACCGGCGCCTCCTGGCCGACCTGGGCGTAGTCGTCGGACACGTCGGACAACAGCGGGCCGTGGCGGGTCGAGCGCACCGTGAGCTCCACGTCGTCG
>Ga0207675_100007121_pt1 | contig 10571 bp, 6 predicted proteins | sample KBSSwiS42_FD_184305 | JGI IMG/M metagenome (GOLD analysis project Ga0207675, IMG submission 184305) | Switchgrass rhizosphere microbial communities from Kellogg Biological Station, Michigan, USA - KBS Switchgrass S4-2 (SPAdes) (version 2) | ecosystem: Host-associated > Plants > Roots >...
ACCAGCCGCAGCAGGTCGGAAAACGCGTTCAGCGCGCCGGAGGCGAACAGCTCGAGGATCGAGTCGGTGTCGTTGGTGATGCGCGTGACCAGCCTGCCGACGGGGGTCTTGTCGAAGAAGCCGAGCGGCAGCTCATGCAAGAACTGGAACAGCGCGCGGCGCAGGTCACTCATGGCCTTCGCGCCTGCGACCTGCACGGAGTAGATCTGGAAGAAGGAGAGGATGCGCTCCACGATGATGAGCAGCGCCAGGTACAACCCGCCCGTGCCCAGGCGCTTCAGGTTTCCCGCCAGGGCGCCCTCGTCCAGCAGGTAGCGCATGAACAGCGGCTGCACGAGGGAGCTGACCGCGGTGAGCACGCCCACCAGGAGCGAGAGATAGATCATCGCGCGGTAGGGCCGCACGTAGGGCCAGAGCCGGCGCAGGAGCTGCCAGTCATAGGCCTTGCCGAGCGCGCCTTCCTCGTGGAAGGCGGCCAGCACCTTGGCCGTGCGCGAGGCGGGCAGGGCGCTGACGCGGCTCATTCGGCCTCCACTGGCTCTTCAGAGGGCGCGTCTTCAGAGGGCGCGTCTTCAGAGGTCGTTTCTGTCCCGGCGCCGCGCTTGCCGGCGGCGAAGTCGCTGTTCAGCTTGGACAGCTCGCTCTCGCGCCGCTGTTCCTCCACGAAGCGCGTGTACAGACCACCGGCGCGCGCCAGCTGTTCGTGCGTGCCGGCTTCGATGACCTGACCGCGGTCGAGCACGATGATGCGATCGCAGCGCGCCGCTGCGCTCACCCGATGCGTGATCAGAATCAGGCTGCGCTCGCGCGCCAGCTGCTGATCCAGCGCGTCGAGCAGCGCCTTTTCGGTGCGCGAGTCGACCGCGCTGAGCGGGTCATCCAGCACCAGCACCCGCGGCTCGGTGAGCAGCGCGCGGGCGATCGCGACGCGCTGCTTTTGCCCGCCCGAAAGCTGCACCCCGCGCTCGCCGACGACGGTGTCGAAGCCCTCGGGCAGCGCTTCGATCTCGTCCAGAATCTGCGCGTCGCGTGCGGCGTCGCGGATCTGGCGCTCGCCTTGCTCCCCCTCGGGGTGCTCGAGCGAGTAGCCCACGTTGCGCCCGACCGTGGTGGAGAACAGGAAGGGCAGCTGCTGGTTGTACAGCACGCTCGAGCGCAGCGTGGCGAGCGGCAGGTCGCAGACGTCTACACCATCCAGAAACACGCTGCCGTGCGGCGTGTTGTGCAGGCGCGAGAGCAGCGCGCCGAGCGTGCTCTTGCCGGAGCCGGTGCGGCCGACGATGGCCACGCGCTCGCCGGGCTGCACCGCGAGGCTCAGATTGCGCAGCACGGGCTGATCGCCGTAGCCGAACGTCAGGTCCCGGATCTCGAGCTTGCCGGCGAGCTGCTCGGGCAGCTGATTGCCGTCCACCACGTCGGGGCGCGCGTCGAAGATGTCGCGCAGGCGTGCGTAACCGGCGCGGCCGCGCTGCAGCACGCTGACCAGAAAGCCGAGCGCGGCCAGCGGCCAGGTGAGCCGGAACAGCGCGCGATAGAACGACAGGAACTGCTCGGCCTTGAACTCGCCCCGCACGATCAGCTGGCCGCCGTACAAGAACACCACCAGCACGCCGAGCATGGTGATCGACTGCATCACCGGCCACATCGAGCCGCGGATTTTGGCCAGTATCAGGCCCTTGTCCAGGTACTCGTGGTTGACCCGCTCGAAGCCGGCGAGCTGCGCCTCCTCCAGCGAGAAGGCGCGCACCACGCGCACGCCGGCGATGCTCGACTGAATCATGCCGCCGAGGTGGCCGAGCGAGTCCTGGTTTTCGCGCTGGCGCAGGTACATGCGCTTGGAGTACGCGCGCATCACCAGCAAGAGCAGCGGCAGCGGCGCGAGCGAGGCGAGCGTGAGCTTGACCGAGAAGCTCAGCATCACGGCCAGCGCGCTCACCAGACCGAAGCTGGTGTTGAACAGATTCAGCACACCGAAGCCGAGCAGGCCGCGCACCTGCTGCAGATCATTGGTCACGCGGCTCATGATGTCGCCCGTGCTCATGCGGCGATAAAACGACGGCCCCAGGCGGTGCAGATGATGCAAGAGCGCGGTGCGCAGCTCATACTCGGCGAAGCGCCCGGCGTTGAAGATCGTGAGCCGCGACAGCACGCGGGCGACGAAGGCCAGGATGCCCGCGAACGCCATGGCCAGGCCCAGCGTGCGCGAGCGGGAGAGCTCGCCGTGCAACATCCCGCTCATGGCGTCGGCCAGGAGCAGATCGATCCAGTATTGTGCGTAGTTGTACGCGCCGAGCAGCAGGATCCCGATCGCGTAGTTGACGGTGTTGCGCCGCAGCTGGGCCAACAGGCCCGTCGGGATCTCCGCCGGCGTCAGGCGGCGCGCGAACGTGCCGCGATCGAAAAGAGCGGACCAGGCTGTCACGATCAGGTGCTCAGGGGCGAATTCGGGGCTCGGCTTACACTCAAAACAGACCAATGCTGAAGTGAAATGCTCCGAAGCCTTCGTTGGAGCGGCGATCGAGGTTCACTCCATAATCCAGCGCCAGGGGGCCGACCGGCGTGGTGAGGCGCAGGCCCGCGCCCGCGGAATAGCGCAGCCGAAAGCTGTCGAACACCGTGTTTGCTCGCGCCCAAAGATTGCCGGTGTCCAGGAACACCGCCGTCTGCCACATGCCGAACAGAGGAATTCGCAGTTCGGCCCGGGGGTTGATCATCAGATCGCCGCCGCTGATGGGCAGCGCCCGCTCGGCGAGGGAGTTGCCGTTGTTGTCGCGCTCCAGTCGGTGCAAGTCTTCCGGCACCAGCGACCAGAGCGGGAAACCCCGCAGCGAATCGACGCCGCCGAGGAAGAACAGGCGATCGGGGTAGGTCGTGGAGCCGCGCACCAGCTGCTGATTGAAGCCGAAGCGCAGGCTCGTCGCCAGCGCCATGCCCCGCTCGCTCAGCCGCAGATAGCCGGCGACGCGCCCGGAGTACTGCAAGAAGTGGCCCTTGTAGTCCGAGGTGGTCACGACGGTTCCTCCGGCGCGCGAGGTCTCGAGCGGAAATGCGTTGACGTGTTCCAGGTTGAGACTGAGTAGCGTGCCACGCGTGGCAGCCACGGCGTTGTCGCGGCGGTCCCAGGTCACGCCGATGCGCTCGAAGATGGCCAGCGTCAGGCCGTCGGGGATGTTGAGCAGTCGCAGCAGGCTGGTGTTGTCGGCGTGCTCTTGCAGGTAGTCCTGCAGCGTCGTCAGGGCGTCCCCGCTCAGAAATAGATCCGCCTCGTTGAACTCGACACCGGTGCCCAAGGAGACGCTGAGCGAGCGCTCGGGCCGATAGCTCAGGGTGGCGATCGCCGCGTGCTTTTCCAGCGCGAACTCGCGCGTGATGTCGCGCGCGTCCAGGCCCTCGAGGCTGAGCCGGAACAGGGGTCCGAGCCCGACCTCCGGGAACTCCACGGTGGCGGAGTTGCGCCGCTCGAGCAGATACAAGAGCGACTCGCGGTCGAGCACGTCCTCGAAGTCTTTGCGCACCGCCGGCTCGATGATCAGCGGCGGCGGCAGGTAGCCGAGCTGTATGCGCAGCACGAACTGAATCGCGCGCCCGGCCAGGTTGCGATGGCCATACTCGAAGGCGATGCGCACGCCCTCGCCCGTGCTGAACCCGGGGCGCACGTCCAGGTACTGCGGCAGCCGCTCCTGCACGCGGATGATCGCGACCTTCTGGCGTGCCGGCACCTCCGGGTCTTCCAGGTCCACCGTGACACTGGTGAACACGCCGAGCGTGGCCAGGCGCTCTTCCGTCGCGCGCACCCAGCTGCGCCGGTACAGCTGGCCGCGCGCGAGCGCCGCCCGGCTCAGGATCAGATCGGGATTGGTGAACTGTGCGCCGCGCACCACGATGTCGCGCAGCACTACCGGCTCACGCTCGCTGATCATGAACTTGGCCTTGGCCCGCGTGCGATCGGGGGAGAGCTCGATGTCGGCCTCCACCCCGGCAAACGCGTAGCCCTCCTCTGCGTAGCGCTCTACGATGCGGCGCCGCGCTTCCTCCAGCGCCAGCTGCGAGACCGGCTGTCCCAGCGTGAGACCGCTCGCCTCGTGCAAGTCCGACTCCACCAGCGCGCGATTGCCCTCGAAGCCGATGTCCCAGAGCTCCGCGCGCGGCCCCAGCACGATCGGGATCGACAGCTCGATGTTTGGCTCGCAGCGCAGGCCTCGCTTCGCGTCCGGCACGCAGGAGGCGGCCGCTGCGGGCGCGGGCTCCGGCTCGCCGGAGCTGGCATCGCGCGCGCACTTCACCTCTGCCAGCCGGCGAGGCCCGACGGGCCAGCAATGCTGCGCGGGCGAGTCGACCGAGCACGCCCGGCGCGACACCAGCACCGGGCCCACGCGCGCCGACAGGTAGCCCTCCGAGCGATACAGCGCCTGGACGTGCTCGAGCGCCTTGTCGTACACGGCGGGGTCGTAGGTGGTCCAGGGATCGAGCGTGAGCGGCGCCACGCGCGTGCCGCCGAGGTTCGGGGCGATCTGCCGGTCGAGCTGGTTCGGATCGACCGGGCCGATCAGGCCGGGTCCGGGCAGCGCCTCCGAGGAGAAGCTGTCGATCTCCGCCCGCACGTCACTCGCGGAGCGCGCGCCGGTGAGACAGGGGAAACGTCGTGCCTGTACCACCACGCGCGGGTTCTCACGGATCTGGAACCAGAAGTCGACCAGGCTGCCGTCGCTGGCGTCGCGCCGCTCGAAGTCCACCTGCGCGTCCAGAAAGCCGCGCTTCACGTAGAAGTCGCGCAGGCGCTCCGAGAGCGCGCTGGGCGTGCGCTCGGCGTCTTCTGGCTGGTCGAGCTCGCGCGTCAGCTCGTCGGCATCGAAGCTCTCGTTGCCGGCGAAGCGCAGGCGCATCTTGGGACCCGCCCAGACCGCGACCACGACCCGGAAGCCGCCGCCGCTCGAGCCTTCACTGCTCCACTCGGTGCGATGCTCCACGCCCGCGTCGTGATAGCCCTCGCTGCGCAGCCGCGCCGATAGCGCCAGATCGGCGCGTTGCAGCTGCTCTTCATCGAGCCGATCGCCGACCTCCACCGCGTACTGGTCCACCAGGTTCGACAGCTCGTTCGTCCGGCGCGGATGCACTTCGAACTGGCGTTCCGCCAGCAGCAGTGGGTCGCCAGGTTGGATTGCCATGTTCAGCACGACGCGCAGCGGCTCGTCGGTGTCGATCGCCTCGGTGCTGATGAGCGCGGCCGGATACCCGTGCGCGCGGTACAGCTCGCGCACCCGCTGATCGATGGCGGCCAGCGTCTGCACGGTGATGTCGTCGCCCGGGGCCACTGCCGCCGCCTCCAGCACCAGAGCCGTGTCCAGCCCGCCGCCGCTCACCCGCAGCTCCGTCACGATGCGGCGCGGCAATACCGTGACGCGTAGCAGTGCCCCGCTGCCATAGGGCAGGGCGGAGGCCGACGCTTCGGCGTAGCGCCCCGTCGCCAGGATCTCGCGCAGCACCGCGCGCGCGTACGCCGCGCTCAGCGGCTGACCGAGCGGCGTGTTGCGCAGCTGCTCGGAGGCTTGCCAGCGCCCGCCCGCCGTCACGACCTCGAGTCGGGTCACGGGTCGGCCCTGCAAGGACGGTGGTAGCGCCAGCGCCGGCCCGAGCGTGGGCACGAGCGAACCCTCCGCCGCGGCGCTGCCCTCGGCCGCCGCGCCTTCCGAGCGAACGCTCTGTGCCCGAGCCTCGCTGACCCCACCCATGACGCCCGACAGGACGCACAGCCACGCCAGCATCGCCGGCCAGATTCTCCAGCTGCGCCAGCGCCTTTCCCAGATGCAGCGCCGTTCCCAGCTGCTCGAGCGCAGTGCGTGCCCGCCGCGGCTCGATAGCATGCGGCCCGTTTGTGGCATGCAGGCCCCTTTGTAGCAGCGAGCAAGGCGCTCGGGCCTAATATCGCGTCCTCAGCTGCCGCAGATGGCAGGGCACGCGAGGGACTGGTACTTCAGCTCGAAAGCGCCCGACTTACCGGCCGCTGGTAGTGACCGCCGCCACACGTTATGGTCGAGAGCGGTAGGTCCAGAGCAATATGGTGTCGAACGGCAGGGGCGAGAGCGGTCGATGAGTTCGAGCTCCGTGGAGGCGTCGAAGCAACAAGCCGCGGAGGCGGCGCTGGCCTGGCTGCCCGAGCGCGGGGTCGTGGGGCTCGGCAGTGGCTCCACCGCAGTTTTTTTCATCGAGGCGCTGGCGCGCCTGGTGAGTGCGGGGCGTGAGCTCTGGGGTGTCGCCACCAGCATGGAGACCCGCCGGCTCGCGCAGACCCTGGGCATTGCTCTGTTGCCGGATGCGGGGCCCTGGGCGGTGGATGTGTGTGTGGATGGCGCAGACGAGGTGAGTCGCGCTCTCGATCTGATCAAGGGGGGAGGGGGCGCCCACACCCGGGAGAAGATCGTGAACCGGGCGTCAGCCTTCAACGTGATCATCGTCGACGAGTCGAAGCTGAGCGGGCAGCTCGGGGAAAAATGGCCCGTCCCGGTCGAAGTGCTGCCGTTTGGCGTGGGCAACGCTCAGCTGGCGCTGGAGCGTTGGGGCACGGTGACCCTGCGGGAGCGCCAGGGGCGCGCCGTCGTCACCGATTCGGGCAACTACATCCTGGATCTCCACACGGGGCCGCTCGCCGACCCCGCGCTCCTGGACCGTCAGCTCCAGGCGGTCTCCGGCGTGGTCGAAACCGGCTTATTTATCGCGCGGGCCGACGTGGTGGTCGTGGCCGGCGAGCAAGGCATCCGCGAGCTGAGGCCGCGTTGAGGCTGCGTCGTCGAGGCCACGGCGCGCTACACTGGTTGACATGAGACGAAACCTCGTCGGGGCCGTATTGCCCTGCACCATCTGGCACGTCCTCGTGATGCAGGGGCTGCTGCTGGGCTCGCCCCGCGCCGGGGCCGCGGAGCCTGCAGCAGCGGCGGCACCACCGGCGCCGGCGGCACCGCCCGCGCCGGCGGCACCACCCGCGCCGGCGGCACCGCCCGCGCCGGTTCCGGCATCGGTTCCCGCTGCGCCGCGCGCCCCTGCAGCTCCTGCCGTCTCCACTTCTTCTGTCGTCAATCCGCGACCGGGTATCGTGAGGCTGGAGCGGGGTGGGCGCAGGCTCGGCTTCGGTGTCGTGCTCCGTTCCGACGGGCGCATTCTCACCGTCCTGTCGGCGATCGGGCACGGCAACTACGTGCGCGCTCGGTTTTTCGACGACCATGTGCTCGGTGTGCGTGTCGTCGAGACCGATCGCGCCTGGGACCTGGCGCTGCTCGCGCCCGAGGGCGGGCACTGGACGGAGGGGTTGCGGGCATCGAGCGTGGATGCCGCCGCAGAGGGTGTACGCTTGCGCCGCTTCGGCGGGCGGGGACGGGACATCTCCGAGTCCGCGGTGTCGATCAAGGGCCGGCAGATCCTGCTCGGACGCGACGGCGTCGCGCTGGAAGATGCGCTGCTGCTCGGCGGGAGCCTGGCAGAAGACGAGCTCGGCAGCCCCATCTGTGACGACTCGGGGGACGTGCTCGCGCTCGTGGGGCAAGCTTGTGATCCCGGTATCCGCCAGGACTGCCGGCTCAGCACATTTGGGGTGCCGGTCAGCGCCATCAAGCAGTTTCTGCGCAGCGCGCCCGCGCGCGAGCCGCTGCCAGCGGCATGGCTCGGCTTGCGCGGCGTGGCGGGGCACTCTGGTTCCGTCGCTGGCGTGCGCCTGATCGCCGTGGACGCAGGCAGTCCCGCGGAGCAGGCCGGGCTGAGCGCTGGAGCGGCAAACGGGGATCTCGTCGTGGCAGTCGACGATACTCCCGTCACTACGCCGGAGGAGCTGCGCGACGCCATCAACCGCATCGCCCTGGCGGGGCCGGCGGCTGCCAGTGCTGCGCCTTCAAATACGAATACTAACAAGGCGGCCGAGCCCACGGTACGGCTCCTGGTCTACGGGACCGGCAGGTTTCGGCAGGTGAACCTGCCACTCCGGGCGCCGCTGAAGATCCCCGCATCTCCCTAGGATGACGACGGGATTGACGGAACCGACCTTCCCGGTCAAGACTGCGCCCTGAAGTGCCTCCTCCGCTGAGAATCGAAGTCGCCGGTCAGACCGACGTCGGACGCAAACGGAAGCATAACGAAGACAGCTTCGCCATCTTCTCCGAACACGGGCTGTACCTGGTGGCGGATGGCATGGGCGGTCACGCTTCCGGAGAGGTCGCCTCCCAGCTCGCGGTAGAGACCATGCGGGAGTTCTTCCAGATGACGGAGGAAGACCCGGAGCGGACCTGGCCCTACAAGATGGATCACAGCCGCGGTTACGAGGAAAACCGGCTCGTCACAGCGATCAAGCTGAGCAACCTGCGCATCTTCGAGACCGCGCAGAGCAACCACAAGCAGCGCGGCATGGGTACCACCATGGTCTCCATCTTCGCCGTGGAAGACGGCATCCACATCGCGCACGTGGGAGACAGCCGCGTCTACCGCATCCGCAACCATCAGATGGAGCAGCTGACGGAAGACCACTCGCTGCTCAACGACTACCGCAAGATGAAGCGGCTCACGGAGGAAGAGATCGCGAACTTCCCCCACAAGAACGTGATCGTGCGCGCGCTCGGCATGAAGGAAAGCGTGAAGGTGGATACGCGCTTCGAGCTGCCGCAAGAGGGCGATGTGGTGCTCTTGTGCACCGATGGCCTGGCGGGGCCCTGCACCGATCAGGAGATTTTCGAGATCGTCGATTCGACTCCCGATCTGTCGATCGCGACGCAAAGCTTGATCCACGCGGCGAACGAGCGGGGCGGCCCCGACAACGTCACGTGTGTGCTCGCGCGCTGGATCATCTAGCGGCCCGCAGTCTCCTGAGGCTGCGCGGTCTGCTGACGCTGCGCAGTCTGCTGACGCTGCGCAGTCTGCTGACGCTGCGCGGTCTGCTGACGCTGCGCAGTCTGCTGACGCTGCGCAGTCTGACGCTGCGCAGGCTGCTGACGCTGCGCAGTCTGCTGACGGTCCACTGTCTGCTGACGCTCGGCGCCGGGCGTGCAGCTGCGGCTGAGCCGGAACCAGTAGCGGCGCAAAAGCCCGCAGCCGAACGCGCGCCAGACCCCGGCGCGCCGTCGCCCTGGCCGGAGCTGGCAGCGGTGCTGCCCGGCGTGATCGTGCATGGCTCGGGGACGTGGCTGCAAGGGCGCAGCGAAACCACGCAACGGCTGCTGGCGGCCGAAGGCTCCGGTCTGCTCGCCACGTTTGCGAGCGGAGCGGTGCTGTTTCGTACCGGCGCCGCGCGCAACCTGGTGGGGCCGACGGCGCTCTTGGCCGTCGCAGGCGTGGGCACCTTCAGCCTGTCGCTGCTCAGCAGCCTGTACGCGACCTGGGCGCCGCGCTCGGGCTGGGGCGAGGCGGCGCCACGCCGGGCACTGCTCGCCTCGTCCCTCGGCTACAGCTACGTCTCGGACCCGCACTTTGCGTTTCATCACTTTCTCACCACCGAGCTCGATGCCCTGCTCGGCGCGGCGCCAGCCCTCCACCTGGCGCTCGCCACGGCGCATGCACCCGATCGAGGCAATCAGCGCTATGAGCTCTCGTCCGGGTTACGGCTCTTCGAGCCGGCGTCGGATCCGGCGCGCGCGCCCGACGGCTCGTATCTGGAGCCGCAGATCGGCTACACCGAACACCGCTTCGACGACTCTGGCTTCGTCACGCGCGTGTTTGAATTTGGGCTCGAGGCGCGGCTCGACTCCGCGCGGCTCCTCTCGGACGTGCGCGGTGCGTTCTTCCAGCTCGGTGCGGGTTGGGCCGAGCAATGGTTCGCGTTCGATGTGCCGGGCGTGCAGGCGCTGAACGCCAGCAGCTTGCTGCTCGCCCATCTCGGCTTCGGCGTGTACGTGCAGCGCGCCGCCGAGATCGAGCTGTACTACGACCACCGACACGACGGTTTCGCCGGCGGGCTCACGGTGGCTGGACTCGGCAGCGGCGTGGCCGGGCACTTTGGGCTGCGCGGGCAAGTCGCCGTTTCGCCGAGCTGGGGCCTGCAAGCAGAAGCTCAGATCGGCTCGGCGTGGGTGTTCGGGCTGGCGGCGGTGCTGCGCGTGGGGGAGCGGGCGGTAGCACGAGCAGCGGCACAACCGGAACAACCAGAAGTCGAGGAGCAGCCGTGAACAGGGCCAAGACGCCGCTGCTCGTGTGCTCGCTCGCGGCGGCGGCTTGCCTGCGGCCCGCCGAGGAGCGCGCACAAAAAGACGCGGACATCGGTCGGGCCGAGACCAGCGAGCTGCGGCTGGAGGTCGAGGGCGGTCACGCGGCGGTACGCGAGCTCAGCCCCGGCGAGGTGTCGCTCTGGGCGAGCGCTCCGCGCTTGCGGCTGCAGCTCAGCTACGCCGCGCCGCCGCCCGCTGAGCTCTGGCTCGAGGTGGCCAACTGCATGCCGGGGGCGGAGCTCAGCAGCTATTACCTCGCGGCCGCCGAGCCCGCCGCTCTCGGGCCAGCCGAGCCTGGCGCTCTCGGGCCAGCCGAGCCCGCCACTCTCGCAGCAGCCGAGCCCGCCGCTCTCGCAGCAGTCGAGCCCGCCGCTCTCGGAGCAGCCGAGCCCGCCG
>Ga0207675_100007122_pt1 | contig 10571 bp, 10 predicted proteins | sample KBSSwiS42_FD_184305 | JGI IMG/M metagenome (GOLD analysis project Ga0207675, IMG submission 184305) | Switchgrass rhizosphere microbial communities from Kellogg Biological Station, Michigan, USA - KBS Switchgrass S4-2 (SPAdes) (version 2) | ecosystem: Host-associated > Plants > Roots >...
CCCGCTGCCCACCGACGTGGTGGTGGCCAAGGAATTCGCGGCCACGGCGCACGCCGACATCCGTTCGATCCACGACGTGCGTCCCGACGAGATGATCCTCGACATCGGCCCGGACACGGCGGAGCGCTTCGGCGCGATGCTGCAGAAGGCCGGCACCATCATCTGGAACGGCCCGGTGGGTGTGTTCGAGTTCGACCAGTTCGGCGAGGGCACCAAGGCCATCGCGCAGGCGATCGCGCAGTCGCCCGCGTTCTCGCTGGCCGGCGGCGGTGACACGCTCGCGGCCATCGAGAAGTACGGTGTCGAAGAGGGCATCTCCTACATCTCGACCGGCGGCGGCGCCTTCCTCGAATTCGTCGAGGGCAAGACGCTTCCGGCCGTGGCGATGCTGCAAGAGCGTGCGAAGCAGTAGCTAGCGAGTTCCTGCTCCCAGCCAATAGCGGCCGTCACTACTCACCCGAAGTAGTGGCGGCCTTTTCTTGTCTTCAGGCGAGTGGCGAGAGTCCCTTGACGTCCCGCTACTTCGAGTCCCGCTCCCGTTTGCCAGGAACCGTGAAAGGTCCCTTACTTCATCGGCGAGTAGTCGGTCGCGTCGACGAACACCGACTCCACTTTCTCCACGATCTTGCCGTCGGCCTCGGAGGCCGCGGCCACGGCCTTCCACTCGGGGTCGTTGCGGAACTCGTCCCAGTTCTTCTTCGCCTGTTCGCGGCTGGCGTGCGAGATCACGTAGATGAGCGTCGATTCCTTGGCGGGACTGTCCTCGAATGTCCAGTACGCGACATTGGCCATCCCGTGCTTCTCGAAGATTTTCATCGTGTGCTCGCGGAATCGCTTGTGCAGGGCGTCCAGGCGCCCGGGCAAGGTGTGGTACGTGCGGATCTCGAAGACGCGCGCGGGTTGCGGTGCGTCGGCGGCGCGGACCCAGGACAGGCTTGCACCCAGAACGAGCCCGACGGCCACCATTGCCCAAGATGACCTCGGCCAGGATTTCATCGACATCGAACACCCCTTCGTGGCTTGAAACTACTGTGAAATGGCGCGCGTGATTATGCGCCGGGGCGGCAAAACACGTGGCAGAATGCGCGTCCCATGCCAGAACGCCAGATGCATTCGCGCACGAAAATCGTCGCGACCCTAGGTCCTTCCACCGACAACATCGAAGTCCTGACCGAAATGGTCCGCGCCGGGCTCGACGTGGCCCGCGTGAATTTCTCCCACGGCAATCAGGAGGAGCACGGTCGTCGCATCGACCTGGTGCACGAAGCGGCGCGCCGCGCCGGGCGCTACGTCGGCATCCTCGCGGACCTGGGCGGACCGAAGATCCGCATCGAAAGCTTCACCAACAAGAAGGTCGACCTCAAGGAAGGCCAGGCCTTCGCGCTCGACACCGCGCACGACATCAACGCCGGCAACGAGCAGGTGGTGGGCTGCGCCTACCAGGACCTTCCCAAGGACGTGAAGCCGGGCAACATCCTGCTGCTCAACGACGGCCTGATCGAGCTCGAGGTCACAAAGGTGTCCGGCACGCGCATCGACACCAAGGTCATCGCCGGGGGCGAGCTGTCGAATCGCAAGGGCGTGAACCTGCGCGGCGGCGGCATCTCAGCACCGGCGCTCTCCGACAAGGATCGCGAAGACATCAAGTTCGCCGCTTCGAAGGGCGCGGACTATATCGCCGTGTCATTCGCGCGCGACGCGGCCGACATGAACCTGGCACGCTCGCTGCTGCGACTTGCCGGGAGCCACGGGCACGTGTGCGCGAAGATCGAACGCCACGAGGCCATCAAGAATCTGACCGAGATCATCGAAGCCTCGGACGTACTCATGGTCGCCCGCGGCGATCTGGCGGTGGAAATGGGTTACGCGGCCATCACCGGCCTGCAGAAGACCATCATCCACGAGTCGCGCGCGCGCAATAAAGTGGTGATCACCGCCACGCAGATGATGGAGTCGATGATCCAGAACCCGGTGCCGACGCGCGCCGAGGTCTCGGACGTCGCGAACGCGGTGCTCGACGGCACCGACGCGGTGATGCTCTCGGCCGAAAGCGCCGTCGGCAAGTACCCGGTCAAGGCCGTGCAGGCCATGGAAGAAGTCATCAACGGCGCGGAAAAGTACCAGCTCACCACGGGCCGCGTGCGTCATCGCGTCGAAGGCGTGGTCGACCGCACCGAGGAAGCCATCGCGATGGCGGTGATGTACACCGCGAATCACATGAAGGTGCGCGCCATCGTCGCGCTGACCGAGTCCGGCACCACGCCGCTGTGGATGTCGCGCTCGCGCGCCGATATTCCGATCTACGCGTTCACGCGCCACGAGTCGACGCGCCGCCGTGTCACGCTGTACCGCGGCGTGTACCCGGTGCCCTTCGACATCCCCGAAGTGCGCACCACCGAGCTGTTCCGCGCGATCCTCACGATGATGTTGCAGCTCGACCTGGTCGAGCCGGGCGAAATGGTCATCGTCACCAAGGGTGAGCTCACGGGTATTACCGGCGGCACCAACGCCCTGACGATCCTGCGCGTTCCCAAGGACTAGACGGAACCTGCAATGCGTTGGCTGCGCTGGCTGCGATGGACCCTGATCGGTATCGCGGCGCTCGCGGCCATCGGGTTCACGCTCGGCTGGTGGGCCATGCGGCGCAGCCTGCCCGCCATCGACGGCTCGCTGGACGCGGCTGGACTTCAGGCCGAGGCCACGATCGAGCGCGACGTGCGCGGCATCCCGATGATCACCGCTCGCTCGCGCGTCGACCTGGCCTACGCCACGGGCTTCGCGCACGCGCAGGACCGGTTCTTCCAGATGGATCTCGGGCGCCGGCTCGCCGCCGGTGAGTTGTCGGAGTTGTTCGGTCCCGTGGCGCTCAAGCAGGACACGCGCACGCGCCGCTTCGCATTTCGCGCGGTGGCGCGCCGCGTGGTGGAATCGGCGCCCGCCGAGGAGCGCGCCATCGTCGAGGCGTATGCACGCGGCGTGAACGCCGGGCTCGCTTCGCTGGACGCACGCCCCTGGGAATACCTGCTGTTGCGCGCCACGCCGCGAATCTGGCTGCCCGAGGACTCGGTGCTGGTGGTCCACTCGATGTGGTGGCAGCTGCAATACAACTCGCTGACCTCGGAGCTCGATCGCCGGCGCCTGGAACGCGCCGCCGTCGCGCAGTCCACGCCCGAGGCGGCGCATGCGCTCATCGCCTTCGCCTGGAGTGGCTACTCCGAGTGGGACACGCCTAACTACGGCAAGGAGCTGTGCACCGGGGCGTGTGGCCATCCACCAGCGCCGTATCCCGAGCTGCTGAAATTCTCCGGTCCGATCGGCGCGGCGGGCGGCGAGCCGGGTTTCGCCGGCAGCAACAGCTGGGCGATCGCCGGCATCCACACCAAGGTGGGCACGGCGCTGGTGGCCAACGACATGCACCTCGATCTTGGCGTGCCGGCGGTGTGGTACCCGGCGCGCCTGCGGATCGTCGACGGCGCGGCACTCGACATCACCGGCGTGACGCTGCCGGGCACGCCGGCGGTGGCGGCCGGCTCCAACGGTCACGTCGCCTGGGGATTCACCAACAGCTACGGCGATTTCTCCGACATCCGCTGGGGAAAGTGCGGCGGCGACCGGCAGCGCGAGGAGCGCATCGCGGTGCGCGGCGCACCCGACGCGGTGGTCGTGTACCACGACGTCGAGGGCGGCGTGGTACTCGACGGCGAGGAATACGCCGACGACGTCAGGGCAGGCGAGTGTGCGCAGGCGGCGTGGCTGGCGACCCGGCCGGAAGCCACCAATTTCAGGTTGTTGGACATCGAGCAGGCGCGGCGCGTCGACGACGTGCTGACTCTCGCGCCCCGCGTCGGTATTCCGGCGCAAAATCTCGTGGTCGGGGACGCCGACGGGCGTATCGCGTGGACGGTGATCGGCCGCGTGCCGCGCGGCACCGGCCCGGACCGGCTGTTCGGCAATCTCGAATTTCGTGATGAGTCCGATCATCCGCGCATCGCGGATCCGCCGGTGGGACGACTCTGGACTGCCAACCAGCGCGTGGTCGACGGACCCGCGCTCGAGGGCGCGCTGGGCGACGACGAGGTCGACGTCGGTGCCGGCGGCTACGACATCGGCGCACGCGCGCGCCAGATCCGTGACGATCTCGTCGGGCTCACGCATCCCGCGACCGAGGCCGACATGCTCGCGATCCAGACCGACTCGCGCGCGCTGTTCATTGGTCGCTGGCGTTTCCTGCTGCTCGAACTGCTCGACGAGGAGGCGATGAACGCCGCGCCGGCGCGACGCGAATTCCGAGCGCGCGTCAGCGACTGGGACGCGCACGCGAGTCCCGAGTCCGTGGGTTACCGGCTGGTGCGGGAATTTCGCGGCCAGGTGCTGGACTCGCTCTGGCATTCGTTTGCCACGGGGTTGTCGGGTGGCAGGTTCGAGGTCCGGCGTCCCGCGCAGTTCGAGTCTCCGGGCTGGCGGCTGGTGAGCGAACGCCCGCCGGGTGTCGCGCCGCCGGGCGGCGGTGCGTGGCGCGTTTTCCTGCTGTCGCGCGTCGACGCCAGCATCACCCAGCTCACCAAGGACTGCGGCACGCTGGCGGCCTGCACCTACGGCGCGCGCAAGCCCGTTGCCGTGCGTCATCCGCTGTCGCGGGCCCTGTCGTTGCCGCTGATACCGCGGCTGCTCGACATGCCGACGCAGCAACTGCCCGGCGACCACAATATGCCGCGCGTGCAGGATGGCGCCTTCGGTGCCTCGGAAAGATTCGCCGTTTCGCCCGGCCGGGAAGACCAGGGCTACCTGGAACTGCCGGGTGGTCCCTCCGGCCATCCGTTGTCGCCTTTCTACCGTTCGGGCTTCGATGACTGGACCAAGGGGCAGCCGACACCGTTCCTGCCGGGGCCGGCAGTGCACCGGCTGGCGCTGCGTCCGCTAAGCTCGGCTCCATGACCGAGACACGTTTCACCGGCACCGAACGCTACGTCGCGACGCCCGACCTGATGATGGCGGTGAATGCCGCCGTGACCCTGGCGCGGCCGCTGCTCATCAAGGGCGAGCCGGGCACCGGCAAGACACAACTCGCCGAGGAAATTGCCAGCGCGCTGCAACGCCCGCTGTTCGAATGGCATGTCAAATCCACCAGCAAGGCGCAACACGGACTGTACGAATACGACGCTGTCTCGCGCCTGCGCGACTCACAGCTCGGTGAGGCGCGCGTACATGACATCCGCAACTACATCGTCAAGGGGCGGTTGTGGGAGGCATTCGAATCCGACGTGCAGCCGGTGCTGCTGATCGACGAGATCGACAAGGCGGACATCGAGTTCCCGAACGACCTGCTGCGGGAGCTCGACCGCATGGAGTTCTACGTGCACGAGACGCGCGAGCTGATCCGCGCGCGGTACCGGCCCATCATCCTGATCACCAGCAACAACGAGAAAGAACTGCCGGACGCGTTCCTGCGGCGCTGCTTCTTCCACTACATCCGCTTCCCGGACGCCGAGACCATGGAGCGCATCGTTCGCGTGCACTACCCGGACCTGAAGAAGGAGTTGCTCAGCGAGGCGCTCACCACGTTCTTCAACGTGCGCGAGACGCCGGGCCTCAAGAAAAAGCCGTCGACGTCCGAGCTGCTCGACTGGATCAAGCTGCTGCTGGCCGAGGACATTCCGCCCGAGGCGCTGCGCAGCGACGATGCGAAGAAGACCATTCCGGTGTTGCACGGCGCGTTGCTCAAGAACGAACAGGACGTGCACCTCTTCGAACAGCTGGTCTTCCTGAACCGCCGCGCGGGGAGATGAATTCGTGCTCGTCAGGTTCTTCACGGACCTGCGCGCCGGCGGCATCCCGGTCACGCTGCCGGAATTCCTGAGCCTGCTCGAAGGCCTCGAGGCGCGTCTCGCCGCGTTGTCACCCGAAGATTTCTACTACCTGGCGCGCCTGTCGTTGGTGAAAGACGAGCGTCACTTCGACCGCTTCGATCGCGTGTTCGCCGAGCACTTCGCCGGCGCGGAGAAACTGTTCGAGCGGATCACGGCCGAGCTGCCGCCGGAGTGGCTGAAATCACTTGCCGAACGGCTGTTCAGCGAGGCGGAAAAGAAGCGGCTCGATGCCGAAATAAAGGCGCTCGGCGGATGGGACCAGCTGCTGGAGACCCTGCGGCAGCGGCTGCTCGAGCAGAAAGGCCGCCACGAGGGCGGCAACAAGTGGATAGGCACAGCCGGGACTTCGCCTTTCGGCAATCGCGGCTTCAATCCCGAGGGTGTGCGCATCGGCCAGTCGGGCGCGCGTCACGGGCGCGCGGTCAAGGTGTGGGACGCGCGCGAGTATCGCAATCTCGACGGCACGCGCGAGCTCGGCACGCGCAACATCAAGATGGCGCTGCGCCGCCTGCGGCGTTTCGCGCGCGAGGGCGCACCCGAAGAGCTCGATCTTGACGGCACCATCCAGTCGACGGCGCGTAACGCCGGACTCCTCGACATCAGGATGCAGGCAGAGCGGCGCAACGCGATCAAGCTGCTGCTGCTGCTCGATGTCGGCGGTTCCATGGACCCCTACGTGCAGATCTGCGAAGAACTGTTCTCCGCGGCGCGCTCCGAGTTCCGGCACCTGGAATATTTCTACTTCCACAATTTTCCGTACGAGCGGCTGTGGAAGGACAACCGGCGGCGCTTCGGCGATATCACCGACACTTTCAAGTTGCTGCGAACCTTCAACCCCGACTACCGGGTGGTGTTCGTCGGTGATGCCACGATGAGCCCCTACGAGATCGAACAGCCTGGCGGCAGCGTCGAACACTGGAATGACGAGGCCGGGCGCGTGTGGATGCAACGAATCGCGTCGCATTTTCCACGATTGGTCTGGCTCAATCCCGAGCCCGAGGATCGCTGGAAGTGGACACCCTCGGTCGGCATCACGCGCGAGCTCGTCGGCGGACGGATGTATCCCCTGAGCCTCGACGGAATCGACCGCGCCATGCATGAGTTGAGACGGCGAGCTTATACTGCGCCGAATGTTGGCTAGAAATTCCTCACGCCTTGCCTCACTACTGATCGCGCTGCTGCCAATCGCGGTCGCGGCGCAGACGAACGACGAACGGATCACCGTCCCCGCGCTGACGCCGGTGATCATCCGGCTCGAGGAGCCGATATCGTCCAACAAGAACAAGCCGGGCGACCGCTTCAGGATCACGGTCGCCGAGGACGTGCGTGTCGGTGACGCCGTGGTGATTCCCGCCGGCAGCCCCGGCGAGGGCGAAGTGATCCACGCCGCCAGATCCGGTGCCGGTGGCAAGGCCGGCGAGCTGATCATCGCCGCGCGGTTCGTCCGGGTGGGCGACCTCGAAGTGCGTCTGCGCTCCTTCGCGCTGGGTGTGGCCGGCAAGGACCATACGAACGATTCGTTCGCTTCCTCGTTCCTGATCGGTCCGTTTGCCATGTTCGTGAAAGGCGGTGTCATAACTGTGCCGCCCGCGACACTAGGTACTGCGAAGACCGCGCTCGAGTTCAAGCTGCCGGCGGTTGTTTCGACGCCGCGGCCGGCTGAGCAATCCGTGGAGTCAATCAAGGGAGAAGAGAATGAATCGAAAGTGGATTAGCACGGGCCTGCTGGCCCTGATGCTCGCGCCCTGGGCGATCGCCCAGGACAACGCGGCCGCCGGCGGAACCGGCACCGTGGTGTTCTTCCGCGAAAGCAAATTCGTGGGCGGCGGGATGAGCTACAAGGTGCGCGAGAACGGCGTCGAGATCTGCAAGCTGAAGAACGGCTCTTTCTGCACGGTGCAGGTGCCGGTCGGCAAACACACCTACGACGTGCACTCGGAGGCCAAGGACGTGCTGACGCTGGAAGTGGAATCGGGTGAATCGTACTACGTGGTCGGCGCGCTCTCGGTGGGCGTCTTTGCCGGCCACCCGAATCTGTCGCCTTCCACCAAGGAAGCCTTCGAAGCCTTGAAGGCCAAGCTCAAGGACAACACCGGCAAGGATCTCGATCCGCCGGAAGCGGACAAGAAAAAGAAGTAACCGGAACGAAAAACGCCCGGCGCGTTCGCACGCGCCGGGCGTTCTTTTGCGTGACGCCGCCGCGGCTCAGGCCGGGGTGTGCGCCTTGATCTCGTTCAGCACCATCTGCGAGTGGCCGTTCGGGTCCACCTTGTCCCAGTGTTTGACGATCTTGCCGTCGGGGCCGATCAGGAAAGTCTGCCGGCTGGCGAGCTCGACGCCTTCCTTCGGGCTCCACAACACGCCGTACTTCTTGATGACTTCCTTGTTGGGGTCGGCCAGGATGTTGAACGGCAGGCTGTGGTTTTCCGAGAACTTCTTGTGGGAGTCGACGTCGTCGGCACTGACACCGAGGATCACTGCGTCCACCTTCTTGAACGCGAAGATGTTGTCACGCAGCTCGCAGGCCTGCGTGGTGCATCCGGGGGTCTCGTCCTTCGGATAGAAATAGAGCACCACCCACTTGCCCTTGTATTGCTTGAGCGTGTGCCACTCGCCTTTCTGATCCTGTAGTTTGAAGTCCGGTGCGGCGGTGCCTTCGGCGGGTGACGCCGCGGGTGCCTGTGCCGCTACACTTGCGGTCGCCGCGATCAGGGCGGTGACCAAGATCCGTCTAAGTGCGAGCATGTAATTCTCCATTGGGGTCGTAAGCATCGTGGGGAGCGAATATTAGCAGCGGCAGTGTGACTCGCGCAGGACTCATCCTCACCGGGGGAGGCGCCCGCGCCGCCTACCAGGTGGGCGTCCTCAAGGCGCTGTCACAGATACATCCCCGCCCCGATTGGCCTTTTCCCATCATCGTGGGAACGTCGGCCGGCGCCGTGTCGGCCAGCATCCTGGCCGGGAACGTCACACGCTGGCACCAGTCCGTGGCGGAAATCGAGAACGTCTGGGCGAATTTCCGCGTTCAGCAGGTGTTCCGCGCCGATGCCTGGGCCATGCTCCGCGCCGGCGCGCGCTGGCTCGGTTCCCTGCTCACCGGCGGCGCCATGGGCCCGCCGAAATCATTGCTCGACAACTCGCCCCTGCGCGGGCTGCTGTCGCGCGTCACCGACTTCGAGGCGGTGCGCGGCCACGTGGAGCGCGGCGAGCTGCGGGCGCTGGCGCTGTGTTCGACGAGTTACTTCACGGCCCGCTCGGTCTCCTTCTTCGAGGCGGAAACCACGGTGAGCGAGTGGTCGCGCGCGCAACGCCACGGCGAGCGCGTGCCGCTGTCGCTCGACTACCTGATGGCCAGCCTCGGCATTCCGTTCCTGTTCCCGCCGATCTCCCTGCACGGCGAATTCTTCGGTGACGGCGCGATGCGCCAGACCGCGCCGCTGTCGCCCGCCATTCACCTCGGCGCCGACCGCCTGCTGGTGCTTGGCGTGCGTCCCACCAAGCTCGACGAGATCCCGCGCTTCATCGCCTCCGATACGCCGCCAACCCCGGGACAGCTGTTCGGATACATGCTCGACACCCTGTTCAGCGACCAGATCTCGGCGGATCTCGAGAACCTCACGCGCATCAACCGGCTCTCGGCGCTCGCCACCGAAACCACCGGGGCGCGCCAGATACGCACGTTGATGATTGCGCCCAGCGTCGATCCGGCCGAGCTCGCGGTGCGCCACGTCAAGTCCCTGCCGTTGTCGTTGCGCGCACTGATGGGCATCATCGGCGCCCGCGGTGCCGCCGGCAGCCTGCTGGCGAGTTACCTGATGTTCGAATCGGTGTACACGCGCGAACTGATCGAGCTCGGTTACAGCGACACGCTCGCAAAGCGTGACGAGCTCACGGCGTTCCTGGCCCCCTGAGGCGCGTGGACGAGACGGTCCATGTCTGGTTCGCGTACCGGCAGGTGCTGGATGACGCTGCCATGCGTGCGCGGCTCGAGGCGCTGCTGAGCCCGGACGAAAGCGAACGACGCGACCGCATGAAGTTCGAAGACGGCCGCCGCGAACAGTTGCTGACCCGCGGCATGTTGCGCGAGGTCTTGTCGCATCACGCCCCGGCGATCTTGCCGCGCGACTGGCGCTTCGTCCGCAGCGACACCGGCCGCCCTTCGCTGTCGCCGCCCTTCGATGCAACCGGGCTGCACTTCAATGTGACGCACAGTGGAGGCCTGGTCGCGATCGCGATCGGCCGCATGCCGTTGCTGGGTATCGACGTCGAGCACGAAACCCGGGCGATTTCGCCGGCGATCGCCAGACGCCATTTCTCCGCGAGCGAGGTGGCGGCCCTGGAGTCGCTGCCGCCGGAGCAACATCAACGGCACTTGCTGCGGCTCTGGACGCTCAAGGAGGCCTATCTGAAGGCGATCGGAACCGGTGTTGCGGGTGGCCTCGGCAGCGCGACGTTTGGTTTCCATCCGGATGGCGCGATCGACTTCGAGCGCGACGACGACCCGCATGCCAAGCAATGGGCGTTTCGGGAGTTCAATCCCCGCGGCTTCATGCTCGCCCTGGCATACCTCGATGCCGCGGCGGGATTTCCGGCGCAGCCCCGGCTGCGCGAATACCGCGCCAGCTCAGGTCAGGAAGAGCGTACCGAGCCCTAACAACGTCGCGAAGCCGATGCAGTCGGTGAAAGTGGTGAGGATCACGCCCG
>Ga0207675_100007126_pt1 | contig 10568 bp, 18 predicted proteins | sample KBSSwiS42_FD_184305 | JGI IMG/M metagenome (GOLD analysis project Ga0207675, IMG submission 184305) | Switchgrass rhizosphere microbial communities from Kellogg Biological Station, Michigan, USA - KBS Switchgrass S4-2 (SPAdes) (version 2) | ecosystem: Host-associated > Plants > Roots >...
AATCCCCACGACCGGGAGCCAGTACTGAATGGTTAGGATCGCCAAGACGAAAAGAATCAGGACGTGCATTTCATTCTCCTGTTTCGGACAGCCGGCCAGACCGGCGTATTAAAAGAAACTTATCTGCTTTGGCTTAGGGCTGTACCCAATATCCTCAAGTATACCCTTAGTGTTTCGTATATACCAATCATAATCAATATCATTTGGAAATTCTTTAGGTAAATCCATTACTGGCTTAGCTCCATCACTATCAGCAACTTTATTATTAGCTGCTACAGTTTGAATACAGCCTAATTCTCCCTTGGCGTGATACCATCTAAGAACGCGACCTAGGTATTCCCCGTTTTTGTGGGCACCGGGAGCTTTAGCCTGTCTCACGTTTACAAATCGAGTGAAGTTTTTACATTCTCTGATTGTCTGCTCAATAGGAACACCTTTAGCTAATAATGCTTCTACAGCATCAGAACATATTTGCACAGTAGGATTTACATCTAGCTGCGTTCCTGATTGTGATCCTACCTCAGCATATGGGTTACCTTTCTTCTTTACTTTCCCATCCAATTTGACAGCAAAATAAGCGTTAACATCCCTAGCATAATAACTCTTATAGCGTGTCTCCTCAGTGGTAAATCCGCTAATACTTTCCCAATGCTTATAGATTTGTTCATAAGTATTTTCCTTATCTGATGGCACTAACATAACTATACCATCTGTATTAGCTGATACTACTTTAATTCCCTCTTGCTCTAACAATTCAACAAACATTAATAGAGCTAGCTGGCCTGATACGGTCATTTGAATTGTGTTATCAGGTGAATAAAAAGTTGACCAGATATCGCTAAGTTTGCCTGACGTTCCATTAATAACAATTTTTAAACCTTTATCTCTGGAAAATATTTTCTTAGCTTTAGCATCTAAGCGAATGTCAATAATTTGATTAAATGCTGTTAAAAAATTAGGACCACAAGAAGCAGGATAAAGTTGCAAAGTAGTAATAAGACGAGGATAATAGCTAGCAACATCCCTATCAACAAGAGATACTTTCTCAGTGGCTTTATACGCCACAGTTTCTTCACTGCTGTGTAAACCTCCAATACCCAATCTGTATACACCGTTCCCAACTCTAACATGAGCCTTTACCTCCTCTGGAATATCCATCTTACCTGATGGCATAACAGTAAACTTAGCAGTCCTAACACGTTCCAACAACTTCTTAAGCTCTGATGTACTGTAATTAATATAGTGTGGTACTTCATATCTAAAGACAGTACCGGGCTCTACATCCTGCCTAGATGGTCGCTTACCGTTAAGTTTGGCCACTTCCTTTACTAAAATAACTTCAGCAATCTGAGCATCAGACTTACTCATTAAATTTTCATGATATTCATTACCTAAGCTTTCGCGTAGGTCTAGCCGTTCCTTCATAAAGTTAAACAATTCTTCTGTAATACAAAGCTGATTACAGTTAAACTGTTTAAGCTCACTTATCTCAAACTCATTTAAATCTTTATCAATATCGAATGGTTGATCCTGAATACTCTCTGCATGTATTCTTGCTCCATACAGTTTAAGTGAGCCTTTCAATGGAGCTACTTCAATTAAATCTATATGATTAGTATTAAAAGTCTGAAATCCATATTCTTTTTTTACTTCCCAATCTCTTTTATTATTTATGATTAAATCATTAGTAATATCTTTTAAAAAGGGAGCATATTGCTCACGATATGATGCCCACAATACTATTAAATCGTAATTGATCGAATTAAAACCAACCGTTCTATAGTTAAACATAATCCATGAGAGGAATTTAGGATTAAAGGTGGCAGTATTACTAACTTCAAATTGAAGGAATTTATTGGTGTTGTGTAGCTTGAATGTAATTAGGAAATAGTTCGGATAACTTTCCACGTTGAGGAAAAGCGTTCCTCCTATATTAGCCAGAATTTCGGCGTCAGTAAGAAATTCCCGTTCAACGAATGAACGGGGTTGGTAAGGTTTTAAGATAGCTTTGCGGTCTAGCGTGATTAGACCAGCTTCATTTAGTGTGGGCATTTTACCAATCTATAGCCTAATTCGTGTAATCTTTTGATTAATGTAACAGCATCTTCTTCTGATAGTTTAGCTTCAATTAATGCAAATATAGCTTGGCTTAATTGTTGTGGTGTGTATTGCTTATTTATTTTCTCGCTCATTGTCTCTGCCTCCCTGAAATAACGCCCCTCATTGCATCACCCATAAAATATAAACAATAACTACTGTCATGAACACCATTTGCCATATAATCAATAGTTTTAACATATGGTTTCATGATCATTAATTGTTTAATCGGATAAACAAAACCAGCAGGAATGCCGTTACATTCAAATGATGCGCCAACACCTTCGTCAGCATGACTGCAAAGCGTATTTAATCTTGAATAAACATTACCATCTTCTGAGAACGGCGCAACGCTATCTAAGGCTTTAAAGAAGTTAGGATCAATAGACCACAGGTTAACGTCACGATTTAAAATGCGGCTGACATCCGGCCATTCATCAGCATAGAGTTGTGTTCTGAGCCAGCAACCATCTTCAAAATAAAATGTAGCAGAGCTTTTATTATAACCAAATCCAGTTAAATTCTTCTTTTGTTTCGTGAGTGCTTTCACAAATTCTTTAGGCAATGGAACGTTAGGTGGAAGGTCTAGCCCATGCCAGTACTCCAGCAGCATGACACGATTTGTAGATATAACAGAAGCTCCATTCATGAGCACTGACGCAGTTAAAACATGTTGAGCATTCTCGCTAGCTAAAACCCCAACAGCGTCTACAGCCTCTTTAAACTTGTTTGTGATGCCCACAATTTGAGGGTCAGGAAAAGCTTCAGGCATTAAAACGGGATCGAGGGCCGGAACCGTTGCTTTGAATTTTCCTGATTTGATGGATAATCTGTTGTTGTCAAGTTGGGTGAGGGAGTAACCTTCATCGCATTTTGACAGAGCTTCCAATAATAGCAAAGTATGTGGGAAGGCATAGATATCCTCAGGGATAGGACTACCAGCAGCAACAATGCCGTTAAAGGCAATAGCCCACTTATTACGCAACCCCACATGCGTCTCATAGGGTGCTCCTAGCTTATCAGATACACAAGAAACAAATTCTAATGCTTGGAGTAATCCAGATTTAACTTCTACCTTAGCTATGGTCGGTTTACGTGCCATCTTGACTATCTTTAATCATTTTCTTTAGGTGATCGAATTGCCAAGTTAAATGCATTGGGCCTAATACATCAGCTTTCATATGGCACATTATTACTACTAACGCTTCCATTATTGCTATTTGATTGCAAATTATTCTTTCCTCTTTTTTCATTTAAATCCTCTTTATACTTTCTAGATTTGGCTAACATTTTATTTCTATAATCTTCATCAAACTTATAGCGCAATTGCCTTCTTAAATTTAAGCATCGTTTGCATTTGCGTTCTGATCTACCATTATAATTTTTTTGCCAAGCTGAATTTTTGGGTGTTAGCTTGTGGCCAAATTTGCAATGACTTCTTTTCTTTCCACTCATTTTCTAGCTCAGTAATCAAAAAGGGATATCATCGTTATCCTCATGTTGAGGACAACTATAAACAATAACTTCTGCTGGCGGTCTAGCGTTAGCTAACTTACAAAGTTCTGCTCCTTCATTCCAATTCTTACAGTTAAGACAAGTTTTATATGGGTAACCAACTCTATTTCTATCAAACAATCTTACAACAGACTGCTTTAAGTTTTCTAAGCTTTCTGTTCTTAGTATAGGGATGGGTTGTTTATACATTTAATTTCCAAACTGGTCCGTAATCAACTGCGACTTCCCTAACTTCGTCATGACTACCAATAAATATAGGTGGTTGTGTTTGTCCACTATAAACACTAACAAAAATACAACCTGTATTTATAATTTCTTTTAAAGCTTCTTCTGATAAGCTCCAGCAAGATACAGAAACAACCCCATTATTAAATACATGTAAATCTTGTACTTGCTCCTCAGTAGTTCCTTTAGGAGCTTTTAAAATTTTATTAGCACCGTGCCAGTATACTGGTTTGCTCAAAACTCTGCTCCCAATATTTCCGGGTGGCGTTTATTCACATGAACTCGAATAAAGCGCGGACATTTTAAATTTGAAGTGTATTTTAAAGCTTCATCAATGCTTGCTGGAGGTTCATCCTTATGACGCCGCCTCCACCAGTCTCTAGCCATTTTACCAGCCATTCCGTTATGTTCAAGACAAATCCACTCATTGAACTTAGCTGGCGTATAATAGGTAACCTTTAATGTTGGTGGCTTGCCTAGCTTACCATCCCATTTTTCATAGTGAACATTCATCACACTTAATGTTTCAATTTTTGGCAAGTCCTCTGTAGCTGCTGCTTTAATTAATTCGTCAGTACCAGCTTTGGAAACAATTTTAACTGCAAAGCTAAACTCCTCCCCACAACTGATACAAAACCTGACGCGAGGATGATTATAGCAGCCGCAAGCCTCACAGATTTTAACAGGTAACTCGCCAGCACTTGCGCCCTTTTTATTCGGGATACGAGGGTCATTAATTGGGCCTAATCGGGGAGTGTTGCGCGCAAAGTCCAACACCAAACAATTCTCTTTAGCCGGTCTAGTGCCACGTCCTAGCATCTGCACCCATAGAGGTACACTTAAGGTTGGACGCAACATTCCAATTAAGTCGATTTCCGGGTGATTAAAGCCTGTTGTAAGTTTACCATAATTAACAATAGCTCTGAGTTGACCGCTCTTAAACGCGCGTATTGCAGCATCATTGTACTCGCTTGGTCGCTTGGAATGGACAGGGGCACAGTCAACGCCAAACGCTCCAAGTTGTTCTGCAATATGCTCAGCGTGCTCAATTCCTGACGCAAACAAGAGCCAACTTTTTCTATTTTGACCAGCATGGCAAAGCTCCTGAAGCGCCTTAAAAGTTATCTCTGCTTTGTCTACCGCTCCTTGTAATTGAGTGGAAACAAATTCACCTTTCACAATGCTAACGTCAGAAACGTCTAGCTCTGTCTTGGTTCGAAGCGGGATCAGAGGAGCCATATAGCCAGCGGCTAGAAGCTCGTTGAAGCCTTCGAGGTTTGTTTTATCATACACTACGTCAGTGAATAAACCATTTTCTGTAATCATCCCCATGCCCATACGGTACAGGGTAGCTGACATGCCGATGATTTTTAAATTTGGATTAATCAGCTTTAAAAACGCAAAAAAAGTTTGGTACTGACTGCTCTCCTCAGCAGAGACTAAATGAGCTTCATCTACAAACGCGATATCACGATGCCCGAACCAATCGGGATGTTTAATCATGCTTTGGATTGAGCCAAAAATAATAGGGTGTGCAGTATCCTTTTGCTTTAAGCCTGCTGAGTAAATCCCTAGAGGAGCTTCTGCCCACAATCCTAAAAGTTCCTCAGCATTTTGCGATACCAACTCTTTAACGTGAGTGGCCATAAGGAAGCGTTGGTTAGGCCATTGACGCATTACACCTTGAATGAACGCAGCAGGAAGCACGCTCTTTCCTGTACCAGTTGGTAGCCCAATTAATGGGTTGCCTGTCTGATGGGTAAGGAAAAAGTTATAGAGAGCGTCTAGTGCTTCTTGCTGGTAGTAGCGAAGTTGAATCACTTCCAAACACCATGCTCGTTTAAAACCTCTTTCTTGTTAGGTGTCCAAGTATCTTGTCGCATGTCCTTATGTTCATCTACCCATTTTAAAAGGTATTCTTTCATTGAATTGTGCCAAGCCAATTGGCTTTCTGTGCTAAGGTTCATTCCAACATATTGCCCTGAAACAGCATCTTTCATGTATTCTTCAATTTCTCCAGTCCAATTTACCATAGGTAAATATAGCCATGCTGGAGTTAAACAAATAGCCAGTTTATCAGCTACACATAGTTTTGAGAATGGTTGCCCGTACTGTTTAGCTAAGAAACGAGAATGATATAAACTAAAATCATGCCATTTTTTACCAAAAATTCTCATGATGTTAGCCCCCGTATGTGGATGCAATTCACCTTCAGGACCATCCATATTAGGCTTTCCAAAGTAGCCAATGTCATGAACAAAAAAGGCTACCCACAATCGAGGATCAAAAGGAAATCCGTATAGTTTCCACCAAGCCCATGCTACAAACCAAGGATGAATAGCGAATTGGTGGGCACCAAATAAAACGCTTTTGGTTCCTACATTCATGCTACTTTCCTTTCATACAATTCAAATAAATCAAATTTGCAAGTTGTGAGCCTAAAGTTATTTAGACCAACTAGTGTAGCACCAAAACAGCCTCGCTCCTCAATCGCCTTTGGATGCATACAGAAAGCATCCATATCCATATCAGCAGACCAATATTTGCAATCTCTACAGTTTAAATCGGTAGCCATAGGTCGCAACCTTTCCTGATGAAGTCAGATGGAATGTTAGAATTGTGGGCAGAACAGAACCATTGTGCATCTTCTACAGGACTAGCATTTCTGCAACTCCTGCAATTCTTCTCTGGCGTTGCTCCCTTGTGGCAGATATCTGATAGGTGACAGTATTTACAATCATACAATGCAGGGTTCTCAGATATTCTAGGAGGAGGTTCTTTAGAGAATATAATTTCGTTAGCTTTCTTCTCTAACTGAGCACCATAATTCCAATCAAGCTCAATCACTTTAAAAGTAATGTCACTATCGTTTTTATTTTCAATCATGTAAATGCAATAGCGAATGCCAGTCTTATAACCGTATTGGCACTCCTGAGCCCAATGCATAGGCTTGGATTTGGATAGAGCTTCTTTGCTTACTTTTTCGTATCCTGATCCTGTGTTGTTGGTTTTAAAGCTGAGCGATAATATGATATCTTCGCTGAGTTGATATCGCTCTGGAGCTTTACACATCCCATCCAGCGAACCGCCATAATGCCCCATTGCTCCGCTGATACGAAATTGCTTACCGTCACTATCAAATTCTTTAACATCAAAACCAATTCCTTTTAGATACGCAACAAATCTTGGTTCTGCTGAATGCCCTACATTAAATAGGCGCATCATTCGACCGTCAAACTTTTCCTCTTTAACCCAACGAAATGAATACCAAAGCTTACGCCAACAAGCTTCACCTAGCCCTGACGCTCCAAGATGATTTCTATGACCTTGTTCATAGTAAGTTTCACAAAATTTATTTACATCATCGCTGATTAATTCTTCTAGCTTTTCGCGGTCAGATTGTTTGGATAAGTCAAGCATTATTTAAACCATCAGGCTGATCAGCGTCTAACCACTCTTCAAAACTAAATTCTGATACAAATACACCTATTTGAGAATGACAATTCTTAATATATTCTTCATATTTATGTTTTAAATGCTGCTCTTTCATTTCAGCATTCCATTCTTTTCTATAATCATCATTGTATGACATAAAGCCTCCTATATAAAAATGGGCTGTTAGAAGGGGCAGACAATATCTAACAGCCCAAAGTTTAGCCCTATGCTATCTTTTTGTATTGGTGCTAGCTATAGGACTGGTTTACTTACTGCCTGCTGCCCCAAGGAGGAGCAGCCTGCTGCCCTCCTCCACCGGGTTGCCATGCCTGTCCGCCCGGCCCCTGCTGGGGAGCCTGTTGCTGAGGCTGGGGCTGCTGCTGAGGAGCTTGCTGGGGAGCAGCGGGCTGTGACCCCCAATTCCCTCCCGGCTGCTGCTGGAGCGGCTGAGCGGTCTGCTGAGGCTGTGCCTGAGCCGGACCCCCAAATCCTCCCCCTGCTTGTCCCTGCTGAGCCTGAGCAGGCTTACTAGGATCATTCCCGCTAATGTCATACACTCGCTTAAGCTCAGTATAACCTTTGCGATCAGGAAATGCAGGATCAGGCTCTTCACCTTTTTGATAGCCTACGTCCATCAGACCTTTGGCACCACGCAAAGCAGCACACTCATTGCTGCCATCAATCTGATAGATACCGATAGCGCGGCAAAGTGCTGATAACTGGCCAAATGCGATTTCAACAGTTTTAGCATCTGGATTATTGATGTTGTAACGATTGATAATCACTCCTAAAGGAGAAGTAAATTCAATCTCCAGATAGTGACCAGTCTTTTTACTGTTTTCTTTAATTTCAGTATTGCTGATTTGAAACGGAATTTTCTGAGCAGGCGGATGAATACCAAAGCCTTGATTAGGCTGATACTGATTAGCGTTGAATTGAAACTGAGGAATTTGCATTAGATTTTAATCCTTATTTGGTGATAGATTTAACTGCCCACATAACAGCTTCTTCGATTTTAGTTTTAGCTAGCGATAGCTCGCGAGATTGCCCAATACCATCGCAGTAACCTACAAACTGTGCTCCCATATCTTTAATTGCCATCATTTGCGCTTTTTCTTCATCATTCAAAACTCTATATTGATGTCTCATTGTGTTATTTTGAATTCGTTCTGGACTATCAGATTTTAGATAGGCTGTAGCCTTATCTAGCTTTTCTTGTCCTTTATCTTCCATTAGTTTAATACCTTCTTCATCTTGTTAACTTCAGCACGCAATTCTTTAACTTCTGCGTACAATCGAGAAAGGTTCATCTTGTAAGGACCAACCTTGACGCCAAGCTTACGCCCTCGCGTTTTCTTTGCTTTCTTTACCATGTGGTAGTTGCCTTTGTTTCCTCTGGTGACATTTGAGCCTTAGGCTGATCCTCAGGCTTTTCATCCTTTGGCTTAGCTTTAAGTCGCTTGTTAAGATAATTCATTCGTTCAATACTAGCATCAATGTCATCTTCTCGCATTTCAGCGCCGTGAAGCATGATCAAAGATTTAATTTCATCATCAGTCAATGAACAGGTTTTAGTTTCCATTTTATTAACCCTCAATAAATTTAGTTAGAGTTTTAGCATACGCGACTACTTCATCAGCAGTTAAAGGCACTCGCCGTCCTTCTTCATCATACTTATGAACATGCTCAATAATAGTTTCAACTAAGGTAGTCTTATCAACTGTATCCATCTTTTAATATCCTATTGGTGGAGCATTCATAGCCTTATCTACGAGATTTCCAAAATGAGGCGGCTCATACTCATTAAGGTTTCCAGTTCGATTGCGAGCTAACACATTCATATTGCCCACACACTGAAATGCTAAAGTCTCTCCTACTATTCCCGGCACATTTGTTTTAGCCAGTCTAATAATGAAATCGTATAAGTGAGGAACATCAATAGGCAATACTTTGCCGGGAAAATAAGGACGTCTTAAAGATTGATAATCAACATCAGCAATCTCTTCTTTGCAAATCATATAAACATGCTTGTAGCGCGTGTAATAGAGCGTTCTTAGATGCTCCATCGTGTTCGTTGCCATTTCACCATAAGCAGCCATGCCGTGCTTTTTATTACCCTGCTTACTGGTGCCTGACAATGCAGCCTGTAAATAAATATCTGCAATCTGGCTTCCACTGTCAATACCTAGCGTATCAAAATTTTTGGTTTCAGTAGAATTAAAAAACCATTTAAAAAATTCATCCACTCGCTGTGAAGTGTAAGCTTCATATGTGGGGATAGTTGAGCCTCGCATAGACAGCAAGCCTGCTTCAGTTGCTAGAAGCACTGGCCTAGGAGCAGTATTAAGGATTGGTGTTTTGCCTGTGCCTGCTGCTCCATATACAATGGCTTTAACACCAAAGTTTTGTGCGTGCTCGCCAGCGGCTTTGAGGTCCCGTATGTCCAAGACTAGTTACCTTTATAAGAGGCTAAGTGATTTTTTAAATTTTTAATGTAATCATCAATATTAGCATTGTTAATACTAAGTATCATATTAGCTGTGAGTTGTGCCATTACTTCTAATGCTTTATAGCCATCATTAGGTAAAATATCTATAATTGCTTCTTGAATGTCAGGTTCAATAGTATCAGGCATCATTTCTATTTCCTCTCATCCAAAATTTCAATCGGAATGGTAATTCCATTATTTAGAATTCTCATTACGCATACGCCATCAATATTAATCCAAATAACCAAACCATCCTGTTGAATTTGGATTTGTACTCCATGTTGAGGGAAGATATCCCGCATTGTGCCTAGTAGTTTTTCGTTCACTTCTTTTCTGCCTTCTTTTGCAGATTTGATTAGCTTTTCGCCAAGTTGTGTCATTTTCAGCGTCCTCGCGTCGTGCAACCGCAAATCCTCGCGGCGCAGCGCCGCCCAGTCCCCGCCGAAGAAACCGCGCGTGTCGTAACCGACGCCTCCGCCAGCGCGTCGCCAGTCGCCGGTGACGCCCGGTAAACACGTGATCGTGCGCACGGCCATCCCGCCCCCGCCGTGGCGTTGCAAACCGATGCCGATGCGAATGCCAGTCGGACGAGTGTGCGCCAGCCGGCGTCCTAGCGTCACGATAGAATCAACCGGCAAGCCGCAGATGTCGGCGACGCGCTCCGGCGAGAATTCCAGAATGCGTTCGCGAAACGCTTCCCAGCCGAGCGTGTGTTTGGCGAGGAAGTCTCTATCTTCTGCGCCTTCGTTCAAAACAACGTGCATGAGCCCGAGCGCAAGCGCCGCATCGGTTCCAGGCGCGGGCGCCA